>Ga0315277_10003445_pt1 | contig 21411 bp, 15 predicted proteins | sample YL17G05_15_MG_FD_203695 | JGI IMG/M metagenome (GOLD analysis project Ga0315277, IMG submission 203695) | Sediment microbial communities from Yellowstone Lake, YNP, Wyoming, USA - YL17G05_15 | ecosystem: Environmental > Aquatic > Freshwater > Lake > Sediment | place: USA: Wyoming | collected...
GTCGAGCGCGTAATCGGTCAGCTCGTCCGTGATGTAGCCCTTTTGCGGGACCTTCTTGCCGTCGACGTTCAGGCCGTTCTTCTCGGGCAGGTAGGAGCCCTGGCCGAGGAAGCTGACCCAGCGGCTGAAGCCCGGCTGTGGATCGTCGCTCGAGTTGCCCATGTGCCACTTACCGAAAAAGCCGGTCGCGTAGCCGGCCTTCTGAAGAAGCTGGGGGAAGAAGGCGGTGCCGCGCGGAATGGGCGTGTTGTTGTCGACGATCTTGTGCCGGTGTGCGTACTTGCCGGTGAGGATGCTGGCCCGGCTGGGAGAGCACAGCGCGGTGGTGACGAAGGCGTTTTTCAAGTGGACGCCGTCGCGCGCCAGCGAGTCCAGGTGCAGCGTCCGCAACCACGGCTGGCCTTTCAGGAATCCCATCGCGTCGTAGCGATGGTCGTCGGTCAGGATGAAGATGACGTTTCGCGGTTTGGCCGCGGCGCGCGCCCGAATCAGCCCCGCGCCCATCCCGGCCAGCAGGTTTCGGCGAGTAACGGATGCCATTCCTGTATTATCATCCCCCGCGCTCGGATAGAATAGTCGGCAGCGACACAGAAGGAGCCTCATGTCATCTTTCGATCCATCGACGTCGAGAAGAACGTTCCTGGCGGCCAGCCTGACGGCGGCTGCCGCGGCCGCGCCCGCCGCGCAGGACCGCATTTCCCTGGCGGCCTGGTCCTTGAACCGCAGCTTCCGGGCCGGCAAATGGAAGAACCTGGATCTGCCCAAGATCCTGCCCGAGAAGCTCGGCATCAACGCCCTGGAGTACGTCAACCAGTATTTCGAAACCCCGACCATCGGCTACCTGCGGCGGTTGAAGCGCGCCTGCGAACAGAACGGCGTGACCTCGGTCCTGATCATGGTGGACGACGAAGACCCCATGGCCGGCCCGGACAAGAAGGAAAGGATGGAAGCCGCTATCTCGCACCGCAAGTGGGTGGACGCGGCGCATTTTCTCGGCTGCCACGCCATCCGCTGCAACATGCGGGGCGGGCCGCAGGACTGGAAACAGGATCGGGACCTGGTACAGCGCGCCGCCGAATCGTTCGGCGATCTGCTCAACTACGCCAAGGGTTCCGGAATCAAAGTGGTCATCGAAAACCACGGCGGATCGTCTTCGGACCCCGATGTTCTGATGTCCCTGATGAAGACCATCAACAACCCGAACTTCGGCCTGCTGGTCGACCTGGGCAACTGGAACAAGGGCGACGACCAGTACGAGGCGGTGCGGAAAACGCTGCCCTGGGCCAAGGGCATCTCGGTGAAAGACGTGCCCGGCTGGGAGCTGGAGAAGAAGCTGCGCATGTGCATGGACAGCGGCTATCACGGCTTCTGGGGGATCGAATCCAACGCACGCAGTGTCGCCGCCGGCGCCGCGGCCGACGAGATCTTCGAAGCCGAAGTGAAGGCCGCGCTGGCCATCAAGGCGGTGCTCGAGCGCGTAGTGCTGAAGAAGGGATAGTGCGGATTCGGTTGGGGATCGTATTGCTGCTGGCGGCGCTGGCGGCGGCGTCAACGGCCGGACCGGCGCGATGCTTGCGCCCAACCTTTCCGGTCAGCTCAAGCAGTTGCGCATCTAGCCCGCCCCCTGCGCACCTCGGAGGTTGTGGGCAACTGGCGCGCGGGAGCACCTGAACGCCGACCCTTACTCGGCCCCCTCTCCACCGGAGGGGCTCACGGAAGCCGCCGCTCAGGCCAATCGGTCAGTCGTAGCCACCGGGGATCTGAGCGCTTCTCTTGTGCAAAGGGGATTTCGCGCCGGCTACGCGACTACCGCGAGGGTTTGCGCAAATAGCCCCTTCTGAAATGTCGGAGTCTAACAACCTGGCGTTCAGGTGCGGTCCGCTCCTGGCCGTCGCATGTCGCGCGCAATCGGACGCGCTCTCACCGACGTTAGACTTGCTCCAACATCTCCACTGTTTCCCGCGGTAGACGGGCCAGGATCAGGGACTTGGTACGGAGTGAGCGTGCAAATCCGTCCAAACCGGGAAACAGCGTTGCGGCGTTGATCCCCAGACGATAAAGCCTGCGAAGGACCTCTACTCGACATGAGGAGTGGACAACGATTTTGACGACGCACTTCCTATGGTTTGGGACTGCTCGTATGTTCTCCTCGAAAGTAGCGGTCACGTCCCCCGGCACCAAGAACAGGCCCTGTTGGTTAGTCAGGCGTTCGTTCAACCGAATAGGGTTTGTGGAGTAGACGAATCGGAATGGTGATTTGTTCATGAAGAGCGCTCGGAATTCGGCCCCGTCTCGCTTCTGACGGAACTCTTCGATCCGACTGCGTCCGTCAGTCATCCTTGTTGCGATGTGTTTTTCCGCCTCTGAGAAAAGGCGTTTCAAGTTAACGGCCCAAACAACTGCGGACGTCTCAGCCGCTTCAAGCGCAAAATGCACAGCCACGAAGAGTGAGTATGTGAAATCGACCAACCTTGTCGGCGTGCCATAATGACGTAGGAGCGACAGCCACTCCAGAGTATGACCCTTAGGCGGAGGCATCGTACCGCTGTAGAGATGGTAGCGGCGAGCGAAGTCGCGAATCAGTTTGACTTCGAGATCTACACAACGTGCTCCCTTGAGGCCGAGGTCCTTGCAGTGGCGCTCAAGGCTGGTGGTAGGAAACTCGAGACAGTTCTGTCCACGAAAAGCCCACATTTCCGTTCCACTGAATTGATTATCGAGCGCTACGAGTTCCTCCCAGCTCCTGATTGGGCTCTTCTGGTGGAGGGAATAAGCCGCGTATCCCATAGATAAACTCCTTGACCTCAAACCGACTCGCCACCATAGTCCTTCTAACGACTTGGCGCATTAGCTAGGCGCCAGTTTCGGGCGAGTCGGCTGACTGCTGCAATTAGACCACATTCTGAGCGTCTGGAGAACGCCACAAATAGCTGGTGAGAACATCTCCTCTCACAAGCGATGGGGGGCCGTCTGTGGCGCCGTGCCCCGCTCCGGCGAATTGTGGGAAACTGGCGGGCAGGAGCGGCATGAAGAACAAGTTGCGGCGAGCGCTGATCGAGAACCGGCCGGCGTTCGGCGCCTGGATTGGGATCGCGCAGCCGGTGTCGGCGGAGATCTTCGGGCGGCTGGGATTCGATTGGGCCGCGGTGGACCTGGAACACGGCGTGATCGGACTGGAGAGCCTGGCGAACATCTTCGGCGCGCTGGAGGGATTTGGCTGCGTGCCGGTGGCGCGGCTGCCCTGGTGCGATCCGGTCTGGATCAAGCGCTCGCTCGACGCCGGGGCGCCGGCCGTGATTGTGCCCATGGTGAATAGCGCCGAACAGGCGCGGCTGGCGGTGGCGGAGGCCAAGTATCCGCCCCAGGGCCGGCGCGGCTACGGTTTCTGCCGCGCCAACCGCTACGGGCTGGATTTCGGGCCGACGGCCCAACAAGCGGGCGGCGGCTGAGCGCCAGGTAGTCAGGCAACGCGAACCGGGCTTCAGAAAACGTACAATGGATACTCCCTTTGGGAAGAGGAGCTGGTGATGAGAGGAGTCCAGTACCTTGTAGACGACCGCGGAGCGCGACGAGCGGTGGTTATCGATTTGAGGAAGCAGGGGGGACTATGGGAAGACTTCTATGACCGGGCGGTAGCGGAGTCTCGGCGCAACGAGCCCCGCGAGTCGCTCGAAACCGTCCAAGCCAAGGTCGCTAGACGGCGAGGTCGGGGAACCGGTGGCTGACTACCGCGTCGTCTTCACTCGCTCTGCCAGGAAGGAGTTGGAGAATCTGCCGCGTACGACGGCCGATCGCGTGATCGCCATGGCCGAGCGCCTCGCGGCAGACCCGGGGCCTGTGGGCGCCCGGAAACTACGAGGCGCGGTGGATCTTTGGCGGGTTCGAGTAGGAGACTATAGGGTTGTCTACGCCATCGACGATGCTGAACACGTCGTCGACGTTCGCGTGGTTCGACATTGGAAGGACGCGTACCGATAGCGCCCATTATAACCTGGCAAACATATAGCTTTGTAGGATCGGGCGCAGACCCCCGCATCACGGGCCGATACTCCCGCATTCCCGTCAATCGCCGGAAACTCACTGTCGGCTTCGGAGAGATTAACCGCGGAGGTTCTCGCCCGGCGGGCGCGACTGCTCGCGATCTCCTGGAACGCCGTCTCTGGTCCATCGACGCTCGAAGGTATTCGCGCTTTGGCATACTGAAGGGAGTGTGAGCCACGATGAGCACGAATGAAGGACTGATTCTCCGCGCAATCGAACAGATTCAACCGAACTGGATTTCGAACTCGCAGCTCGAATCCCGCACCGGCGTCGAGTCCCACCAGCAGGTCTTTAAGATTACTCGGAGATTGATGAAGAGCGGTCTGGTCGAGGGTGAGCAGCGCGGAAGGGAATGGTTCTTTCGTTTTCGCCATGGCCCAACTTCGGACGAAAGCGGTGTCTCCGATGCCCGACCAACTCACGAACTCGGATCGTCAACAGCTTGCTACAACTTTGAGTCTCGTGCACGAGAGATATTGGGTTCCTTCCTCGGCACGTCGCTCGCGGCGAGGAACCTACCGGGTGTGCCGAAGAAGTTCGACTTGGTGTCGGCGGACGGTACGGTGGTCGGGGATGCGAAGTATTTCGATATGGTCAAAGGAACACGTCCGCCGCCAGCAAAGTTCTCTATCATTGCCGAGCATGTCTGGCTCCTTGAGAAGACGAATGCACGTTGCAGGTTCCTGGTTTTTGGCAACAATCGACTCGTCCCGACACAGTGGCTGAAGAAACACGGGCATCTAGCCGGTCGGGTAGTTTTTCTGTTTCTAGATGACGAAGGCGCGCTAGAAGTGCTTTCCGATGTCGGCGGAGACTTTTCCAGTTATCGGTCCAGAACCGACGCCTTGGCCCGTCCCGGAATGGTAGACGGCTCCGCTGCGGCGAATTGTGGGAAACTGGCGGGCAGGAGCGCCATGAAGAACAAGTTGCGGCAAGCGCTGCTCGAGAACCGGCCGACGTTCGGCGCTTGGATTGGGATCGCGCAGCCGGTGTCGGCGGAGATCTTCGGGCGGCTGGGATTCGATTGGGCCGCGGTGGACCTCGAGCACGGCGTGATCGGACTGGAGAGCCTGGCGAACATCTTCGGCGCGCTGGAAGGATTCGGCTGCGTGCCGGTGGCGCGGCTGCCGTGGTGCGATCCGGTCTGGATCAAGCGCTCGCTCGACGCCGGGGCGCGGGCCGTGATTGTTCCGATGGTGAACAGCGCCGAACAGGCGCGGCTGGCGGTGGCGGAGGCCAAGTATCCTCCCCAGGGCCGGCGCGGATACGGTTTCTGCCGCGCCAACCGCTACGGGCTGGATTTCGGGCCGCCGGCCGAGGAACTGAACGACGAGGTCGCGGTCATCGTACAGATCGAGCACAAGGACGCAATCGCGAATCTGGATGCGATTCTCACCGTGCCGGGCGTGGACGGGGCCTTCGTCGGGCCGTACGACCTGAGCGGTTCCTACGGACGGAGCGGTGATTTCGACTCGCCGGAAATGAAGGCGGCGCTCGGCGCGTTCCTGAATGCCTGCCGCCGCCACTCGAGGGCCGCCGGCATTTACGTCGCCGACCCCGGCGAGCAGTTCATCCGGCGCTACCTGGCCGACGGATACTCGTTCCTGGCGCTGGGTGTGGACACCGGCTTCCTGGCCGCCGCGGCGCGCCAGGCCCTGGAAACCGCCAGGAACTGCCTGCCTGCATAATGGAGATGAGCCATGGACTACACTTACGAAGACATCGCCAAGATGATCGACCACTCACTGCTTAACCCGACGCTCACGGCCTGGGACCTGGAGAGCGGCTGCAAGCTGGCGCTGGACTACGACGTCGCCAGCGTCTGCATCCTGCCCTACTACCTCAAGCGTTGCGCGGAGTTGCTCAAAGGCAGCCGGGTCAAGGCCAGCACGACCATCGGGTTTCCGCACGGCGGCAACACCACCTCCGTCAAGGTGGCCGAGGCGCGGCAGGCCCTGGCCGACGGCGGCCAAGAGCTCGACATGGTCGTGAACATCAGCGCCGTGCTCAGCGGCAACTGGGACTATGTCCGCGACGACATCCAAGCGGTGATCGCCGTCACGCACGCCGCCGGGCAGAAGGTGAAGGTCATCTTCGAGAACTGCTACCTGAACGGCGAGCAGAAGATCCGGCTGTGCGAAATCTGCTCGGAGCTGAGCGCCGACTGGGTCAAGACCTCGACCGGCTACGGCACGGGCGGCGCAACCATCGAAGACCTGATTCTGATGCGCAAGCACACGCCCCCGCGCGTGCAGGTGAAATCGGCGGGCGGCATCCGCGATCTGGATGCGCTGCTCGCCGTGCGCGCCGTGGGCGTCTCGCGCTCGGGCGCGACGCGCACGGCGGCGATGCTCGACGAATGCCGCAAACGACTTGGAGGCTGACCTCATGCAACTCGGATTTGTCAGTGCGATTCTTCCGGAACTGCCGCTGGAAGAAGTGGTCCTGTTCGCCGCCTCGGCCGGCTACCGCGCGGTCGAGCTGATGTGCTGGCCCCTGGGCAAGGCGGAGCGGCGTTACGCCGGCGTGACGCACGTCGACGTCGCCGCGCTCGACCGCGCCGAAGCGGACCGCATCCTTAGACTAATGAGCGCCTACGGCGTCGGCATCAGCGGCCTGGGCTACTACCCGAACCCGCTGACGCCGGACCGCGACGAGGCCGAAGTCTACATTGCCCACATCCGCAAGGTCATCCTGGCCGCCGAGATGCTGGGCTTGAGCGTGGTGAACACCTTCATCGGCCGCGACTGGACCAGGTCGGTCGACGACAACTGGCCGCGCTTCCGCGAGGTCTGGCCGCCGCTAGTGGCCTTCGCGGCCGACCGCGGCGTGCGCATCGCCATCGAGAACTGCCCCATGCTGTTCACCCGCGACGAGTGGCCGGGCGGCAAGAACCTGGCCCACAGCCCGGCTGTCTGGCGGCGCATGTTCGAAGAGATCCCGAGCCCGAACTTCGGGCTCAACTTCGATCCGTCGCACCTGGTCTGGCAGCAGATGGACTATCTGAAAGCGCTGGCCGATTTCGCGCCGCGCATCTTCCACGTGCACCTGAAGGACGCGCGCATCGACCGCCGCCGGCTCGACGAAGTGGGCATCCTGGCCACGCCGCTCGAGTTCCACACGCCCAAGCTGCCGGGGCTGGGCGACGTCAACTGGGGCCGCTTCTTCTCGGTGCTGAGCGAAACCGGCTACCACGGCCCGGTGTGCGTCGAAGTCGAAGATCGCGCTTACGAAGCGACGCTCGAGTTGCGCAAGGCGGCGCTGGTGCAGTGCCACGCGTTCCTCAAGCAGTTCGTCTAAAAAGGGGCCAGCCTGGTGTGGCACCTTTTTAACCGCCGCCAATTCCTCGGTGCCATGGGCGCCGCTTGGGCAACGCCCGCCCGGCATCCAAACATCGTCCTCATGCTGGCCGACGACATGGGGTTCTCCGATCTGGGCTGTTACGGCGGCGAGATCGCGACGCCCAATCTCGACCGTCTGGCCCGCCGCGGCATCCGCTTCACCCACTTCCACAACACGGCGCGCTGCTGCCCCACGCGCGCCTCGCTGCTGACGGGCCTGTACCCGCACCAGACCGGCGTCGGCCACATGGTGGACAACCCCAAGCCATTCCCCGGCTACACGGGCGACTTGAACCGGCATTGCGTCACGATTGCGGAAGTGCTGCGGCCCGCCGGGTATCGGACGCTCATGTCCGGCAAGTGGCACGTGACGCCGGTGACCGAATCCAAGCACAACTGGCCGCTGCAACGCGGATTTGACAGGTACTACGGCATCATCCACGGCGCCGCGAGCTACTTCGATCCGGTCACCCTGACGCGCGGCAACCAACCCGTCGAGCCGGAGGGCAAGGATTTCTACCTCACCGACGCCATCGCCGAAAACGCCGTCAGGTACATCGAGGAGTTCGGCCGCGGACCCGATCCGTTCTTCCTCTACGTGGCTTTCACGTCGCCGCACTGGCCGCTGCATGCCCTGGAAGCGGACATAGCCAAGTACAAGGGCCGTTACAAGGACGGCTGGGACGCGCTGCGCGCCGAGCGCCACCGGCGCATGATCGAGATGGGCGTGGTCGAGAAGCGCTGGTCGCTGACGCCGCGCGACTCGCGCGTCGCCGCCTGGAAAGACACTCCCAACCGCGACTGGCACGAACGCCGCATGGAAGTTTACGCCGCGCAGATCGACCGCATGGATCAAGGCGTCGGACGCATTCTCGCCGCGCTCGAGGCCGCCGGCGCCAGCCGGAACACGCTGATCCTGTTCCTGGCCGACAACGGCGGTTGCGCCGAGGAACTGAAGCCGGATTCGGCGGCCTTGCACATCCCCAAGACCACGCGCGACGGCCGCGCCGTCCGCGGCGGAAACGTTCCCGGCCTCATGCCCGGCGCGGGCGACACCTACCAGAGCTACGGCATCGGCTGGGCCAACGCGTCCAACACGCCGTTCCGGCTGTACAAGCACTGGGTACACGAAGGCGGCATCTCGACGCCGCTCATCGCTTCCTGGCCCGCCGCGATCCGCAAACAAGGCGGGCTCACGCATCAACCCGGCCACCTCATCGACCTGATGGCGACTTGCGCCGACATGGGCGGCGCACGCTATCCGGAGACCTTCCACGGCGAGAAGATCACGCCGCTGGAAGGCAAGAGCCTGAGGCCGATCCTCGAGGGCCGGTTGCGCCAGGGCCACTCCGAGATCTTCTGGGAGCACGAAGGCAACCGCGCCGTGGTTCAGGGCCGGTGGAAACTGGTTTCACGCCACCCGGGCCAATGGGAACTCTACGACATCCAAGCCGACCGCACCGAGATGAACAACCTGGCCGGCCGGAACGCCGGCAAGGTCGCCGAACTCAGCGCCAAGTATGAAGCCTGGGCCGCGCGCGCCAACGTGACGCCGTGGGAGCAAGTGGTGAAGGCGCCGCGGGCCGGGGCCCGGTGAGCCTCGCGGAATCGAGCGACAACCTGGCGCCGTGCATGGCGGGTCCGCCGACGCACGGGCGGGCGGCCTCGGGGCGCGAGTCGGTCCAGGCGACCGGGGACGGAAACCGTGTCTTGCGGGACGAGGGGCAATCCCTTGGCTCTAAGCAACTTCAGGCAAACGGCATGCCCGAGATCGACAACCTGAACAGAAAGGAGTAGAATAAGCACAGAAATTGAGGATATCCGAGTATGGCTAGAATCCAGCCCGTCCTGACACCGACTGAACTTTTGCTGGTTGACCAGATGGCCGCGTTGACGGGCTCCAAGCGAACTGAGGTGATCAAGAACGCACTGGCCGTCTATCACTGGTTTGTACGGCAGGCGCTCACTGGGAGCCGGGTCGTGGCGCGCAAGCCAACCGGGGAAGAGGTCGCCCTCGAGACCGCGGAACTTGCGGTTTTGGAAGGCGAGGGTAACCGACTTGGCCCCGAGGAATTGGGCTTGCTAGCCAAGCGACTTGCGGCAGCTTCGAATCCGGTCGAGGCGGCACGGATCAAAGAGCGTCTCACGCGCGGCTTCTATGGGATCTAGAGGGCCTGGAATCTAGGGATCAGGGTGTGCCGAGAGTCCGCCGCCAAAATGTTCCGCCCGCTCTGTTTCAGCATCTGCTCGACCGCGTCCAGAGTCGCAAGATCCCAGCATCTCAGTTAGAACTGCTGGCGAAATGGCTTGACAGCGAGCCCGAGGTACCCGAGGGCCAGTGGTACAAGCGATTCTCCGGGATGACAGTTTGCGGCGAGGGTGAGTTGATCAAGACTCTTCTGCTGCCTGGTCAGGCACCCAAGGGTCAGCACGTCCCGTGAGATCAGGGTCAGTGCCGGGCGCACGGCAACTGCCCGCAGGCAACCCCGCACCGAGAAATCCGTTAGTAGCCAGGGTCAGTCTGTGGAGGTCGCCCGACTCTGCGGAGACGCTAGCCAACTCTACGGCTTAAACGGCGTCTTCGGTTTCCGCACCGGGGTGACCACAGGCTAGCAGACCGGCTGGGCCAATGTCCGGTCAAGCGTAGTCGACGCCGACCAGGAAGAGCCCGCGCGCCGGGGCGCTGGGGCCGGCTTTCAGTTCAGCTCCCGGCCGCAGCAGGGCGCGGATCTGGTCCGGGGTGAGATTTCCCTTCCCTGCCTCGAGCAACGTCCCGACGATGTTGCGCACCATGTGCTTCAGGAAGCCGGAGCCGCGAACCCGATACAACAGCCGATCCCCCTCGCGCCAGGCGCGGGATTCGAAGACGGTGCGGACCTTGGAGCCGCCCAGGGCGTCCCTCTCGTCCGACGCCGCGAAGGCCGAGAAATCGTGCTCGCCCGCAAAAACCGGCGCCGCTTCGATGAACCGCTCCTCGCTCATCGGATAAGGGAAGTGATAGACGTAGCGGCGCTCGAAGGGCGGCACGACCTCGCCGCGCCAGATGCGGTACTCGTAGGTCTTGGCGAGGGCCTGAAAGCGGGGATGGAAATCGGCGGCGCCCTCCTCGAGCGCCAGCACGCGGATCTCGCCCGGCAACAACCGGTTCAGGGCCTTCTTCAGATTGGCGGGAGGAATCGGGTTGGCGATCGAGAAGGCCGCCACCTGCGCCAGGGCGTGGACGCCGGCGTCGGTGCGTCCGGATCCCGCCACGTCCACCGGCCGGCCTTCAATCTGTTCGAGCGCGGTCTCGAGTGCGCCCTGAATCGTCGCCAGGCCCGGCTGCACCTGCCAGCCGTGGTAGCCGGTCCCGTCGTAGGCCAGCGTGATCCGGATGCGCCGCATGGCTCAGGCGCCCGGGCGCGATCCCGGCTTGACCACCGGCACGCCTTGCGCGCACAGCGGGCAGTCCTCGGGCTTGTAGGCGATCACCTTCAGCGTGGCCAGCGCGACGCGCGGCACGCCGATGTCGGCCGAGCCGCCGGAACGGTCGACGATCGAGCCAGCCACCCGCACTTCGGCGCCCGCGGCCTGAAGCACCTGGACCACCTCGCTCGAGCTGCCGCCGGTGGTGACCACGTCCTCGACCACCACCGCGACTTCGCCCGGCGAGACCGCAAATCCGCGCCGCAGGGTCATCTTGCCCGTCGCGGCGTCTCGTTCCGTGAAGATGAACCGGGCGCCGAGCGCGCGGGCCACTTCGTGGCCGATGATCAGCCCGCCCAGCGCCGGCGCCGCCACCAGGCCGGCCTTGGCCGCGCCCAGGCGTTCCCCGAGACGGCCGGCCAGGCTCGCGCCAAGCGACTGTGCGTGCTCGGGATACTGGAGCACCTTGGCGCATTGCAGGTACTCCGGACTGTGCAGCCCGCTGGTCAGCCGGAAGTGGCCGCGCAGGTAGGCGCCGGTGCGCTCAAACAGCGCCAGAATAGGATCGGTTTGGGGTTCCACAGAGGCAACAATACCAAACCCCGGCGCGCTTCGTCAGCCGGCGCCGCCGCGCGCGCGACTTGGGCGGCCCGGCTGTGCCAAACTCCGGCGCGTTTCGTCGGCCGCGGTCGCCGGCCCGACCGCAAGACTTTGCTAGGATTGGAAAAACAGGGAACATACGGACCCCGGATGGCGTCATTTAGTGTTTGTGAAGCGGTGCTCTCCGGCGGAATGAAAGGACTCATGAACGGCATGCGAACCAGTGTGAGCATAATCTGTGTTTGGCTGATGGTGGTTTCTCCCCTTCCGGCCCAGCAGTGGAGTGGCGCCAACGCTTCGGTAACGGAGCCCGGAGGGCGGCTTTCCACCCTGACCTACCCGTACCGCGCCAAGGAGGTTGCGCCCATCAGTCTGGCCAACTCCAACCGCCTGGAATCACTGCTCCGCGGCGGGCTGTTGTACCTTTCGCTGCAAGACGCCATCGCGCTGGCGCTCGAGAACAACCTGGACATCGACATCCAGCGTTACGGACTGCGTCTGGCCGAGGTGGACCTGGATCGCGCCAAAGCGGGCGGCGCCATCCGCGGGGTCTCGACATCGATCTCGCAGACCACTTCCGGGGCGGCGGGCGGGTCGACTAGCACGGGCGGCTCGACCGGCGCGGTTTCCGCGGCCGGCATCCCAAGCCTCGACCCGGTGATGGGGATGAGCTATTCCTGGGGTCACACCACCGCTCCCCAGGTCAACTCGTTCATCGTCGGCTCCAACTCGATCGTGTCCACCATCAACAATGGCGGGTTTCAGATCCAGAAGGGCTTCCTCACCGGCGCAACCACGACCCTTGGAATGACCAACCGCAACACGCTGTCCAACTCGGGACGCAGCGATTTTAACCCGTCCACCACCGGCGCTCTGAGTCTGAACATCACGCAGCCGCTGTTGCAGGGCTTCGGCCGGGCGCTGAACTCGCGGCTGATCCGCATCGCCAAGAACAACCTCGGGGTGTCGGACTTGGTCTTCCGGCTCCAGGTCGTCACCACCGTTTCCTCGGTGGTCAGCCAGTACTGGAACCTGGTTAGCTACAACGAAGATGTAAAGGTGAAAAGGCAGGCCCTCACGCTGGCCGAGAAGCTGTATAACGACAACAAGAAGCAGGTGGAGATCGGCACCCTGGCGCCCATCGCCATCGTTCAAGCCGAGGCGGAAGTGGCGGCGCGGCAACAGGACCTGGTGGTCTCCGAGACCCAGGTATTGCAGCAGGAGACGGTTATCAAGAACGCTCTGAGCCGCACCGGCGTCGCCAGCCCGGCGCTGGCGGAAGCGCGCATCGTCCCGACCGACCGCATCCGGGTGCCGGAACTGGAAAGGATCGAACCGATTCAGGATCTGATCGCGCGGGCGCTCGACAACCGTCCCGAACTCGGCCGCATCCGCATCCAACTGGACAATTCCAAGATCAACCTGAAGGCGACCAAGAACGCGCTGCTGCCCCAGTTGAGCGCCTACGCCACCCTCAACAACAACGCGCTTTCCGGCGAGATCAACTCGCTTCCCATACCGTCAACCATTCCCGGCGTGGCGCCGCAACTGCGCAGTTCCACCGCCGTCGACCCGTTCTTCCTGGGCGGTTACGGCAACTTTCTGCGGCAGATGTTCGCGCGGAACTTCCCGGACTATACGTTCGGGGTCCAGTTGAGCATCCCGCTCCGCAACCGCTCCGCGCAGGCCGACATGGTGTCGGCGCAGCTCAGCCTGCGCCAGTCCGAAGTGCAGCAACAGCAGCAGATCAATCAGATCCGCGTGGACGTGCAGAACGCCATGATCGGCGTGCAGCAAGCCCGGGCCCGTTTCCAGACGGCGACCAAGAACCGCCTCTTGCAGGAGCAGAACCTCGACGCGGAACAGAAGAAGTACGCGCTGGGCGCCTCGACCATCTTCTTCGTGATTCAGGCGCAGCGCGACCTGGCCACCGCGCAGGCCGGCGAGGTGGCCGCGCTGAGCGCCTACGCCCTCGCCAGGGTGGAGCTGGACCGCGCCACCGGCCAGACGCTGGAGAGCAACAACATCATGATCGACGAGGCCGTGAAGGGCCAGGTCTCGCGGCCCCCGGCGCCGCTGCCGGTCATCGATCCCCGGTAGAGGCTTTTCCATCCCGAATCGGGACAGTTTGTTGTTCCGGGACGGTAAAGGTGTGCCACAATCGGCAAGATTTTGACTTTCGAGGCGCATCGCCAAGACGAAGGTGCTTGTTTTCAGCGTGTTACGGTTTGGCACGGATCTTGCAACCCTAAGCGCGTCGTGAAAAGCCAGGGAAGCTCGAGGAACAAGGGTCGATCCGCAGTCCGAACCCCTAGGTGTTGCCCTCTCACGCGGTGATCTGCCTGTTGACGTCTTCCACGCAAAACCCTCCCGACCGGTTCCTCGAGCCCTGGCGGCTTTCCCCTCAAGACCCCAAGCCAAGCTGCCAACGGACGATAACAGGAGGCTGTTGGAAGTGCCGCGTGCGGCCACGGTATTGAGCCCGATCTGCCGGCGTAATGAGGCTCCGTCCCGATTTTGGCTTAACGGTCCGTCATGAAATAGCCGCTCCCCGCCCAGAGGGCACCCGCTCCCCGCCCCGCCCAGAGGGCACCCGGCACCCGGTCGCGGCCCGGAAACATCTACTGAGCCGCGAGCGTCAGAAGCTGCAAAAGAATCCGGGGACACTCCGGGCTGGCTTCACGGAAACAACACTTTGGAGCGCCCGCAGGCGTGTCCCCCAGGATTCTTTTACAGCTTCTCAGCGAGCGGTCGTTCGGCGAATTCTGGAATTGGCTCAGGCTCCGTCCCTATTTGGAGGCAGGCAGGAAGACGAGAGGTTGAGCGTAGGCGCGTTCGAACAGGTGTACTTTCGACTGGCAGAAGGGGTGCGCGAAGAGATGTCCGAAGATCCCCTGCAATCCGCCCTGGTTCATGCCGCCGCAGACCCGCGCCACGCTGCGGGCGGCCGTGCGAAGACAGGCGCCGCAATCCATGTCTTCCGACACGCAACATTCCGGTTTTGACAGCACTTCGCACATGTTCGCCCCGCTGGTTGATCGATCAAGTTGCATGGAAGATCCATTTATAGCGGAGATCGAGACCCGAATCTAGACTGCGGATGCGTAAATTCTCACGCTCTTTTGCGGGGGCCGCAGGGGTTTGATGTGCCCTTTCCCCCCGCAGGTGGGGGGATCGGTTCAGAAGCGATAGTAGAGCGCGAACTGCACCAAGCGGCGCACCGACAGCGTACCGGTGATGCGGCCGAAGGTGGTCGAGCCTATGTTCTGGTCGCCGATCGTGAAGGTGGGGTGGTTGAGAGCGTTAGCCGCTTCCATGCGAAACTCGAGCGACTGCTTCTCGGTGATCCGGGTGCGCTTTTGCAACCCGAGATCGAGCGAGAAGGCCCACGGGCCGGAGAACATCCGGCGCTGCAACCCGCCCAGCGCGCCCGCCGCCGGGTGGAAGAAGACCTGCCCCGCAAACGGCTGCTCGCCGTCCTGCGCTACCGCGCGCCCGTCCGGACCTTTCACGGAAGGCGCTACGAAGACCGGACCGTCGCCGGTCATGCGGAAACCGAACAGCTCATCCAACTGGCCCTTGGTCAAAGTGGTATTGGCGCCGTTCTCATAGGATCGCCCGCCGCCGGTCCGGTTGAGCGTCCCGCGGCTGGAAAGCACCGAGAACGGCGCACCCGACTGCCAGTTGAGTATCCCGCTCACGGACCATCCCGTCACCAGGCGCTCGGCCCGCGGCCAGTTCAGCCGGTGCTTGGCGCCCACCGGCAGGTCCCACACGGCGTTGGCGTTAATGACGTGGGTAATGTCGTAGGGCGCGCGCGAGCGCTCGATGGCCGCGTTAGTCAGATCCAGGAAGTGCTCCAGGCGCGATTGGCTGGTTCCGCTGGTGTCGCTGAGCACTTTCGCGAATGCGTAGTTGGTTTGCACCGACAGCCCCTGTTTCATGCGCCGGCGGACGTCGAACTGAAGGGCGTTGTAGCTGGCGCTGGAGAAGTTGGTCAGGTAATCGCAACCCAGGCCATAGGCATTGCGGAAGAAGTTCACCGAACCGTTGAGCCCGTCGATTTGGTACTGCGCGGCAAGCTGGCCGACTTCGCCGCTCTCGATCAACCCGCGATTGGCCGCACTGCGCAGCGAGCCGCCCTGGGCCAGCCGTGCAAACACGGTGAGCGGCTGGCTCCCCGGAATGGCGGCGTTGAAGGACGGATCGAAATTGCCCGTGCTCGCCCGCGCCAGAAAGCCGTTTGCCTGCGCGCGCCGGAAATCGTCCAGAAAACCGTTTTCGCGAATGATCACCTGGTTGAAGTCGAAGTCGCGGAACCCTTTCACCTGGTGGTTTCCGGCATAGCGCAATTCGAAAATCGTGGCGCGCCATTCCTGCTCGATTGCGAAGTTCCACTGCTGGACGTAGGGAGTACGGAGCCGGGGATCGATCAGCCCGAAGGCGGTCGACGGATCTTCGTCGTAGTTGTCGGCGAACGTGCGGGGCACCTTGAACACGGGCTTCGGAATGGCGGGCGGCCGGCTCAGCGTCGCCGAAAGACCGTAGTCGGCCGAGATGCCGATCAGGCCCGCGTTGATGTCCACGTTCGAGACCAGGGCGCCGACGTGCTGGTCGTTGACGTAGCTGAGCCCGTAGCCGGCGCGCAGGGCGGTACGGCCATTGCCGAAAACATCCCACGCCAGCCCCGCGCTGGGCGCGAAATTGTTGCGGTCCAGGCGGTGCCACGGACGGCCGGAGGATTTGCCGGCGAAATCGAGCGTCGAGTTCGAGAGCAGCGTCTCGACCGGGTTGCCGTTGCGCGCCACCGGCAGCAGCCCCAGCGAGTCGCGCTCGTCGACGGCGCCGTACAGCTCGTAGCGCAGCCCGAGGGTGAGCGTGAGCCGGGGCAGGACCTTCCAGGTGCCCTGCGCGTACCAGGCCCACGTGCCGAAGCGGTAATGCCGCTCGTAGGGCGCGCCGTCGACGTAGCCCGAGGTGCGGCCGGTGACGTTGAAGTTCTGCGTGTAGCTGTCCACCAGGCCGGCCAGGGTGGCGAGCATTTCGTTGGCGGCGTCCAGATCGGCGCCGCGGATGCGCGGCAGCTCGTTCCGCGTCAGCCCGTCCTGTCCCGTGCCCAGGGCCAGCCACAGCGTCGGGGTGATGTCCACGTCGTCGAAGGGCCGAACCCGCACATCCTGCCACTGAAAACCGAATTGCGCGTTATGCCGCCCGCGCACCCAGGTGGCATTGTCCGAAATCGAATAGGTATCGGTGTCGCGACCCTGCCGCCGAAACAGGTTGGTTGGGTTGTCGAAGATGGTTCCGGCGACCACGAACTTGCCGAATTGCTCGGAAGTGTCGAACACCCCTGGCGCGAGGTTGAAGCCGCCGCGCAGCTCGTTGGTGAAGGTGGCGCGCGGGCTCCAGCGCCAACCGAGCGACAACAGGTGGCTCCAATTTTCGTTCACCACTTTCGGCACGGGCGAGAAATCGTTGTCGGTGTCGTCGTCCGGCAGGTCCAGGTTGTCGCGGTTCCACAGGTAGGAGGCAGAAAAGATGTGCTTCGGCGAAAAGTTGTAGTCGAGTTTGGCAAGCGTATTGTCGCGGGTGCGATTGCCGCGCTTCAGAAACCGGTAGCCCGCGGTGTTGCGCAGCAGGTCCGGCGCCGAGTCGCCCAGATCGAAGTTGTTGATCTTCTCCGGAGGGGGCACCTTGTCGAGCATCGCCTGGATCAGCGGATCGATGCGCATGTTGGCCGCTTGCAGGACGTCCGTCTTTTGCACCGCGCCTTGGGTGTCGCGGTAGGTGAACAGACCGCGCCGCGCGTCGGCGGTCAGGATGGTGCGGTTCACCGAAGTCTGCTGCCGCCGCCGGAACGCCTCGTAATTCATATAGAACAGCAGCTTGTCCTTGACGATCGGCCCGCCCAGAAACGCGCCGGCCTGATTCTGGTTCAGAAACGGGCGATCGACGCCGGCCTGGTTGTTTAACCAACTGTTGGCCGAGAATACGTTGTTGCGGTTCTGCCAATAGGCGCCGCCGTGAAACTGGTTTGTGCCCGAGGGGCTGACGAAGACCACGTGCGACGAGCCGCCGCCGAGCGCGGCACTCGGGTTCGACATCACCACGCTAAACTCGCCCACCTGGTCCAGCAACAGCAGGTTCGGCACGTAATCCAGGGCGTTGTCGCGCAGGTAGTTGTCCTGGATGTTAATGCCGTCCATCGAGACGTTGGCGAACGAGGTGCGCTGGCCGTTGATGGTGGTCGCGGCGTCCGCCCGCCCGTTGTAGGTGACGCCCGGCTGAGTCGTGATCAGCGCCAGGGGGCTGCGATCGAGCATCGGCAGCCGGCGCACCTGCTCGTTGGTGACCGTCGAGGAGACCTCCGCGTTCGAGGTCTGCACGGACTCGGCCGCGGCCGAGACCTCCAGGGTCTGCCGCACCGCCGCCAGTTCGAGCTTGATCGGGGGGATCACGGTCTCGCGGGCCGGATCCACTTTGACTCCCCGAAGGGTGTAGGCGGCAAAGCCCTGCGCCTGGATGGTGAGGTCATAGAACTCGGGGCGCACGCCGGAGAGAGCAAACAGACCCTCGCTGGTGGTTTCCGCTGTCAGAACCGGTTGCGAGCCGCCCGCCAGAAAAACCGACACCTTCGCTCCGGGCGCCGCGGCCCCCGTCGAGTCTACCACCGACCCGCTGAGCCGGCCCGCAACCTGCGCCCAGGCACTTGTGGCCCAGACGGCCACAACCAGAACCAGCACGCTCGGTTTCTTCACGCTTTCAGGATACGCCTCTGGAGACTCGCGGCACTCTGAGGCGAAGGAAAGCGTGCAGCAGGCGCGCGTCCTCCGGATGGCGGGAACCAAGCTTGGCGAGAAGGCGTCTATATCGGGAACGCGATGACAGACTGGCTGGACGACTTCCGATTCGCCGCGCGGCTGATCCGCCGCAACCCGGGCTTTGCGGCCACGGCGGTGGCGGCGCTGGCGCTCGGCATCGGCGCCAACAGCGCCATCTTCAGCGTCATTAACGCGGTCATGTTCCGGCCGTTGCCCTACCCCGACCCCGGCCGGCTGGTCACGGTCTGGGAGACTTATCGCAATACCGATGCGTCGCCCGCGGCCGCCTCGAAGACGCCGGTCCAGCGCGACCGAAGACCCAGGACGACAACCATCGCCGCCTGGCGGCGCGAGAGCCGGAGCTTCGAGAGCCTTGGCGGTTACGGCGCCTGGGAGTTCACGCTGACCGGCGGAGGCGAGCCGGAGCGAGTGACCAGCGGCCTGGCCGAGGCCTCGTTTTTCACCGTCCTGCGCATTGTCCCGCACCTGGGACGAACGTTCGCGGCAGAGGAAGAAGTGGCCGGCCGCGACCGGGTGGTCATTCTAAGCCACGCATCCTGGCAACGGCGCTTTGCCTCCGACCCCGAGGTCATTGGTCGAATCATTCACGTCGACGGCGAGCCGACCGTTGTGGTTGGGGTGCTCCCGCCAGCGGCCCGCTTCGTTCTGCCGGGACTCTCCGCGAACGCCGAAATCTTTGTCCCTCCGGCGCGAAGCATCATGGTCGGCCGTCGCGTGCCCACCCTACAGGTCGTTGGACGGCTGAAGCCGGACGTCTCGCTCCCCCAGGCGCAGGCCGAGATGGACGCGATAGCCGCGCATCTCGAGAAAGAGTCGCCCAGAGCGAACGCGAACGTTGGCATCCGCGTCGTGCCCCTCGTGGAGGAGATCACGGGAACGGTGCGGCCGGCTCTGGCGCTGCTTCTGAGCGCGGTTGGCTGCGTGCTGCTGATTGCCTGCGGCAACGTGGCAAACCTCCTGCTGGCGTACACGGCGGCGCGCGGGCGCGAGCTAGGCGTGCGCGCGGTTCTCGGCGCCGGGCGGGCGAGGCTGACCCGGCAGTTGCTCACCGAGAGCCTGCTATTGGCGGGGACGGGCGGCCTGGCGGGGGTGCTGATCTCTTCGTGGGGCGCGCGGGCGCTGGTGGCGCTGACGCCCCCCGGACTCCTTCCCCGATCGTCCGAAGTGGGTCTGGATTGGCGGGTGGCGTTGTTCGGGCTGGGACTCTCGCTCGCCGCCGGCGCGTTTCTCGGGCTGGCGCCGGCCTGCAGCGCGTGCCGCCTGGCAACTCACGGCAATCTGGCTGAGACGCTCAAGGCCGCCTCGGCAGGCTCTACCACCGTGGTTCGCGGTCAGCGATTGCGGCGCGCGCTCATTGTCGGCGAAGTCGCCCTGTCGCTCATGCTGCTGGCGGCGGCCGGCCTGCTGATCCGCAGCTTCATCCGCCTGCGCGCCGTCGATCTCGGCTTCCGGCCCGAGAATCTGTTGATCGCAACGGTTACCTTGCCGCAAAGCCGGTACAAAGAACCGGCGCAGCGCGGCGTTTTCGCCGGCCAGGTGCTGGAGCGCCTGCACTCGGCGCCGGGCATCGAGGCGGCGGCTTTCACAAACTCGATTCCGCTCGCGGCAACGATGTCCTTCGCCACGAGCATATCGATCGAAGGCCGCACCGAGAAGGAGGATCCGATCGTATCTCTGCGAACCGTGACGCCGGACTATTTCCGCGCGGTGGGAGTGCCGCTGAAGCGCGGCCGGCTGCTCGACGACTCCGACGGCGCGACAAGCGGCGCGGTGGTCATCAACGACACGATGGCCCGCCGCTTCTGGCCGCCGGGAAGCCCGGACAGCAATCCGATTGGCCGGCGGATTCGCATTTTTCAGGGATGGCGCCAGGTCGCGGGCGTGGTGGGCGACGTTCGATCGGGCGGCCTCAAATCGGATCCCGTTCCGGAGATCTATGCCCCCATCCGGGAGAATCCCCTACCGGTTCTGACGCTGGTCGTGCGCACACCGGCTGAACCAATGACCTTGATTCCGTCCATCCGGGCGGTGGTCCGCTCGATCGATGCGGACCTGCCGCTGGAGCGCGTCAACACGATGGAGCGCGTGCTGTACTCGACCACCGCCGGGCCGCGGTTCCAAATGGCCTTGATCGCGGTCTTCGCCGCCATCGCGCTGGCGCTGGCGGCCATTGGCCTGTACGGAGTCGTCAGCTACTCGGTTGCGCAACGGACGCGGGAACTCGGGATTCGCATGGCCATGGGAGCCGAACGCGCCGACGTGCTCGGAATGGTCCTGCGGCAGGGCATGACCCTCGCGGTGGCGGGCGTAGCGCTGGGGCTCGCCGGCGCGCTCGGAGCCGGCGCGCTGCTGGCGACCTTCCTGTTCGGCGTCAAGCCGGCCGATCCGGTCACCCTCGCCGCCGTCTCGCTGCTGATGTTCGCCATCGCCGTCCTGGCCAGCTACATTCCGGCGCGCCGCGCCACGCGCCTGGACCCCATGACCGCGCTGCGGTATGAGTAACGGGTCCTGCGGCAATCCGTAAACCGGGGACGGAGTACTCATTCCCCATTTTCAGAAAATGGGGAATGAGTACTCCGAGCCACTTGCAAAATTCGCCGGAAGACCGCTTGCTGACGCGCGCGGCTCCGTAACCTGTCGCGAATCAGTAGTGCTTCCGGGCCGCGACCGTCGGGGAGCGGTTGCAGACGAATTTTGCAAGTGGCTCGAGTACTCCGTCCCCGGTTTATAGGCCGATGCGGCAGGTATGGGCTTCGAGAACCTGGCGCTCCTCGGCCAGGTAGGCGCGGGTGCGGCGCGTCAGTTCGTCGAAATCGACCTGGTGAGCGTCGAACTCGGGCCCCTCGACGCAGGCGAAACGCACCTTGCCGCCCACGGTGACGCGGCAGCCGCCGCACATGCCGGTGCCGTCGATCATGATCGGGTTGAGGCTGGCGTAGGTCCGCACACCCCACTCCCTGGTCAGGTCCGCCGAGAAACGCATCATGGGGATGGGACCGATCACGTGGCAGAGGCCGGGCTTGGGATTGCGCGTGATCCAGTCGCGCATGCACTGGACCACATTGCCGGGAAAGCCGTAGGATCCATCGTCGGTGGCCCAGACCACCTCGTCGGCCGCCTGGCGCAGCTCCGGGTCGAGAATCATCTGCGCCGTCGAGCGCGCCCCGCACATGGCGGTGACG
>Ga0315277_10003447_pt1 | contig 21404 bp, 19 predicted proteins | sample YL17G05_15_MG_FD_203695 | JGI IMG/M metagenome (GOLD analysis project Ga0315277, IMG submission 203695) | Sediment microbial communities from Yellowstone Lake, YNP, Wyoming, USA - YL17G05_15 | ecosystem: Environmental > Aquatic > Freshwater > Lake > Sediment | place: USA: Wyoming | collected...
GGGTGCTCGACCAGCCAGGACTATGGGTGTACAACGTCGATGCGACGTGGAACGGGTACAAGGGGAGAGTGCCGGGCCTTCCGGAGGACGGCGGCTGGGTGTTCGTCACCGAGAACGAAGCGCCGAAGGGCCCAGGGATCACGCTGGAGATGAAAGAAGAGACGCACTTCTCGCCCGTCGACGGGCTGGTCATCACGGGCAAGAGCACGGCTGCTGAGGTGTACTTCGCCTCGGTAATCCCGGGTGCAGTGCTGGAGCAAGGCAACGTGCCCGTCAAGGACGGCCGGTTCGCTTTCAAGTTCGATCCTAAGAGGATAGCGGACAAGATCAAGACTTACGACATCGTGAACCTGGTCAACGGCAGGCCGGAGATCGGGAGGGTCGTGCACCTGACTTTCTTCGCCAGGGAGCAAGGTCCGGGCGGGACGTACCACTCCTTCGTGAGGGTCATCCTTAGAGGAACCACGGCCCTGTACGTGAAGACACAGTGACTACGGTTGCGTAACCAGGCCACGCCTGGTTCCTGACAACCGGCCCTGGCAGTCGGCCGGAGCGGCCTGACAGCGGGCTGGAACCGCCGGAACCCCGGGACCAGCATGATCACGACCAGCGCCAGGGCGACCGCCACGGCGTCGGAACCGCCGACCTCCAGAGCGGGAAGGAGAACCCGCCGGAACGCAGTAAAAGACACAAAAGCAGTTTATCTCATGGATCGGCGATGGCGCCAACCCATGGAAACAGAGGAATCCCAGCACACAGGTGCCGGGATCCTCGGAGGACAGGTACCGAACTCAGTCCGCCTGATGGGCGTTGGTTTCGTTCCCCGCCTCTCAACGGTTATGATTGCTGCTCTGGACAGGCGTTATTCTTGCCAAATTCTGGGTTGCCGGGAGAGTGGAGAGACGTGCGTGAAGTCCTCATTGTCATGTTCGACGGGGTGGAAGAACTGGATTTCTGCGGTCCGTATGAGGTGTTCTCGGTCGCGAACAGGATGGCCATGTCCTCTGGCAAACCCGCGCTGTATGCGCTAACGCTGGCCGGTGAGCACGATGGCCCAGTGACATGCGCCGGCGGCTTGAAGGTGCTACCGGACACGACCATCGTGCATTGCGCGCAGCCCGGAATCCTGATCGTACCGGGCGGAGCAGGAACAAGACGCGGAGAGGACATTCAGCCGGTCGTGCGGTTCATCGAGGAAACCGCCCTGCGCTGCGAGATCGTCGCGTCTGTTTGCACAGGAGCGCTCTTGCTGGCGAGGGCACGGCTTCTCGACGGGCACAGGGCCACAACCCACTGGGCAAGCCTCGATTTGCTGCAGGAACGTCACCCCCAAGTCACGGTTGTCCGGGATGCAAGGTTCGTGGACGAAGGCAGGCTCATCACAGCAGGCGGGATTTCCGCGGGCATAGACCTGGCGCTACACATCGTCGCGCGCACTGCCGGGCCCGAGATGGCTTCGCTGACCGCACGGCGGATGGAGTATGCATGGCCGGGGCTGGCGTGAGTTGACGCAGGTCAAGCGCGGTTTTTGCAGACAGGTCTGGCACAACTTCCGCCGAATTGGCATGGAGTGCGCCTGGCGCAACTGGGTGACAGCCACTCAGTGCAGGAGCCGGAGGCGCTGAAAGGAGCCAGCGAATAGATGTCGATTTCACCTGAGCAGTTTGCCGCATACACCACGTTCGATGAACTCCAGGACAGACTCAAGGGGCTTGAGGTCGCGTACCCGGGGCTCGTGAAGCTCGGATCGGCCGGGAAGACGCAGGGCGGGCGCGACCTCTGGGTCGCAACGGTGACTGACTTTGCGACGGGCTCCGACGAAACCAAACCCGCGATGTACATTGATGGGAACCACCATGCTGGCGAAGTTACGGGGTGCGCAACATGCCTCTACACCATCGCCTACCTGCTCGCAAACTATGGCAAAGACGACTCGGTGACGAACCTGCTTGACACGCGAGCTTTCTATATCCTGCCGAGGGTCAGCCCGGACGGCGCGGAGCTCTACCTGACAACTCCGTACATGCTGCGGAGCACGCCGCGGCTCTGGCCCATGGATCGTATGGACGACGGCATCCTGCCGGAGGACATTGACGGCGACGGCAGGATTCTCGAGATGAGAGTCCCGGACCCCGACGGGGACTTCAAGGTGTCCTCGAAGGACCCCAGGCTGATGGTCAGGCGAAGGCCGGACGAGAGTGGGGGAGAGTACTACAGGGTCTACACGGAAGGGCTCGTCAAGGGCTATGACGGCGCGGAACTCAAGCAAGCGAGCCCTCGCTGGGGGCTTGACCTGAACAGGAACTACCCCGTAAGCTGGGGCGGCGAGGCCAAGCAGCCGGGATCCGGCCCGTACCCGCTGTCCGAGCCGGAGACGCGATCGGTGGCGGCTTTCATCGCATCGAAGAAGAACATAGCTGCCGCGATGTCCTACCACACCACGGGAGGAGTCATCCTGAGGCCGAGGTGCACGGCGCCCGACCTCGACATCCTCCAGGAGGACCTTGTCATGTACAGGGCGTTGGGCAGGATCGGCACGGAACTGACCGGCTACCCGTGCAAGTCAATCTTCGAAGGCTTCACAACTGACAAGCGGCGGCCTTCTGTGGGTAGCCTTCTCGACCTGTCGTACGACCACCTCGGCGTGATCTCGTTTGCCACCGAGCTCTGGAACCTGCGCGAGCGGGCCGGCATCCCGGACCGGGAGCCGTCTCAGTCGGCTCACATCAGCGAGGAAGACGAGGAGGAAGATGGCCTCAAACTGCTGCGATGGCTCGACACCGAGATGGCGGGCGAGGGATTTACGCCGTGGCGGAAAGTGGCGCATCCCCAGTTCGGAGAGGTTGAGACAGGCGGGATCGACCACAAGTTCGTCCAGCAGAATCCTCCGCCCAAGCTGCTGCAGCAGGAATGCCACAAGAACATGATGTTCACGCTGGCTGTCGCACGTGCGACACCGCTGGTTAAGATCATCTCTGCCCAAGGCCAGGACCTCGGGAACGGCGTCTACCACATCACGGCTGTGATCTCGAACACCGGGTACATGCCTTCGTCCGGCACCGCGCAGGCAGTGGCGACGAAGACGGTGCGCCCGGTTGAGGCCACGCTCGTGCTGCCGGAAGGCGCCAGGATCCTGTCCGGCAAGGAGGTACAGGATGCGGGGCAGCTCGCGGGCCGGGCCCAACCCGCCGGCCGCATGTCCGCGACCGGCTTCCGGAAGAAGATAGAGTGGCTTGTGGACCTGGCCAGTGTGCAGGGCCAGAAGGTTGTGTCGATCAAAGTGGACGGCGCGCGGGGCGGGAAAGCCGGAACCACCCTCACGCTCTGATAATCCGTACCTGATTACTCTGACAGTAACGGCGCGACTGGCGCATGTGACGAGCTACATGAATTTCGCCATGTGCGCCAGCGCAGCTTTCTCGAGCCGGGAAACCTGAGCCTGGGATATGCCGATTTCCTCGGCGACTTCCATTTGGGTCCTGCCGTGGAAGAAGCGGAGAGAGAGTATCGTCCGCTCACGCTCGCCGAGTTTTTTCAGGGCTTCCCTGATAGAGATGCCTTCGAGCCAGCCTGCGTCGTCGTTCTTGTCGTCGCTGATCTGGTCCATGACGTATATTGGGTCGCCACCGTCGTTGTATATGGGCTCGAACAGGGATACGGGCTCCTGGATGGCGTCAAGCGCGTACACAACCTCTTCGCGCGGCAATTGCAGCTGTTCGGAGATCTCGTCCACGCTGGGCTCCCGGCCGAGCCTCGCAACCAGGTTGTCCCTGATCTGCAGCGCCTTGTATGCGACGTCCCTGAGAGAACGCGACACCCTTACTGGGCTGTTATCCCTAAGGTACCGGCGGATCTCACCTATGATCATCGGCACGGCGTACGTCGAGAAACGAACGTTCTGAGCCAGGTCGAAATTGTCTATCGCCTTGATGAGCCCGATGCAGCCGACCTGGAAGAGGTCATCCACGAATTCGCCCCGGTTGTTGAAGCGGTGGATGACGCTGAGAACAAGCCGGAGGTTTCCGTTCACCAGCTTGCTCCGGGCCTCTTCGTCGCCCTGCTTAGCCAGCACAAAGAGCTCGCGCATCTTGGCGTTCGACAGCACCGGGAGTTTTGACGTGTTGACACCGCATATCTCTACTTTGTTCACGACGGCTCACCACGATGGAGAGAATGGAGTAGCGATGAATCTGCGACGTACATTATCTCTCTCGCGGGTGAATGTTAAACATCGGCTCGAGCTCCGGGAGGTAAAGCAAACGGGCTGTCCAGCAGGACAGCCCGGCAGAGAAAACTCCAGACAACAGAACTATTTGATCAACTTGAGCCAGTCCCCGAAGAGGAACTGCACACGCCCGATGAACAGGCCGATCCTGGACATGACGCCTGAGCCGAACGTCGCGCCGAATGCGATCATCATCACCCAGCGCCCGAGCTCCGCCCCTCCTGCGATGACGGCCGCGAGCGGTCCGCCATTGCCCTCAGCGCGCGACCCGCCGCGTATCTTCATGAAGAAGAAGTACATGAGCGTGGTTATCGTCCCGACCACCACGACCAGGGTGTCGAGGTTCTTGATAGGCACCATCGTGGCGCGCACCTGCCTCATGAAGTTCGCATCGATGTTGCCGGTGATGGTGACAGCCGCTGCAACTGTCAGCATGAAAGAGACGGGAATTCGAGAGACCCAGGAGTAGTGCTTGGACCAGCGTGTGTACAGCAGTAGCCCCAGGATGATCGGGACGATCATCAGCACCTTCGTTCCGGTCATGACAGGATTGATCGCCACGTCGTATACGTTCTGGTATCCCATGACAGTCAGGTGCGCCGTGGTCAGGCCGACAAGGATATACTCGACGGCCCGGAAGAGCGCGTTTTCCTTGTACAGGTAGCTGTAGACCGAGAGAGTGCTGATAGCCGCAACCCATGTACCGAGGGTTTTGATATCCATGTCACCGCGCCCCCTTGCCGGCAGCCGCCGCACTCTGGCGCTTTGCCTGGAAGTAGAAGATGTTGGAGACAACGATCAACAGGACCATATAGAGATGTCCCATGGACTGCGCGTCCATGGCAGCAAGACCCTTGCCTGGAGACTTGATCAGCGTCTCGTACTCAGCAGCCCCAGCCTGGCCGAGCAGAAGGCCCTTGAGCTGGCCGGACGCCTGGAAAGGCCCGTACAGCGTCAGACCGACCGCCACGATCCCTGTCACTGTGGGAGTGCGGTACTTCGCCTCGACCTGCCGGATGTACCACAGGCCCAGGTCGCCGGAAGTCCAGCAGCCGACCATCGCGATGTCTTTCATGCTCTTGACTTCCTGCATGAGCGGGAGCTGCGATGAGGGGGTGCCGTAATAGTCGGCCTTATAGGTGCCCTGGAAATCCTCAGCCAGGGCTGTGACGGCTGTCTCGTTGCCTGCCCGGTAGGGCAGCACGACAATATCCTTGCCATACACGTAGCCTGCCGGCTCGGCGATCTCTCGGCGGATCCTATCCGAGTACATCGGGCCTTCCGCCACGGTGCTGACCAGGATGATCCTGTGCCCCTTGGCCACGTTGTGCTTGACCATGGCCAGCAACTGGCACCAGTTCTCTGCCTCGTTGGATGGCGCGACATCATTCGCGTGCAACACTATGGAGCCCTTCGGGAGCGACTCGACCAGGTCGTAGGCGTCCTTGACCGGCTTTGTGATGGTCAGAGGAAGGCCCATCGGCCGGAAGAGCGGGACGAGAATCACCAGCACCAGGATAGCGTGGAACCAACGGATGTCGGTCTTCAGGATGTTCATTCTCCCACACCTCCCAGGTGGCTTCGCTCAAGCCCCAGGATCACACGGAAACTCATTGAAATCATGCCGAGCGAGGCGCCAATGGTGATGCCGCGCATGCCGGCTGTGGTGAAGGGCCCCTGCAACCAGTTCTTGATTGCCGGCAGCTGTGACCACATGATTTGGCCGATGCCGACCTGTCCAAGCATCGCGAGCACAGCCGCCCCCAGCATCACCGCTGCCTGAGGCGTCCTTATGCGGAACGCGCGCCAGCAGGCGCTGGTCATGTAGAAGACGGTCATCGAGTACCACGTGCCCGACAACGGCTGGAACATGTTATCCCAGAAGAACCTGTAGGGCGCGCTCTTTGAGGTGGTTATGAGGCCGAGGGCAAGATACCCGTACATCGTGACGAGGAGCAGGATGCTGAAGAACCAATACTCCTTCTTCTGGCTGATCGCATGGCTGTGGATACGAGTCAGGTTGCCCACACCCAGCGCAAGCGCGAACGCTGCCACAATGTTACGCCACTGGACGATTTCCTTGGATAGAGTCGAGAGAATCGAGATGTTGAAGAAGTAGTCGACTATCACAATAACGCCCGAGACAAGCCCTATCCACATCGGGAACTCTTTTCTGAACGATTTGGACATCCTTCGTCACCTCCTAGCGGCCAAGGATCTGATCGAGCGCTTTCGAGCCCATGGTGCTCATGATCGTCCCGATGATCATGATGACAACTGCGAAGTACTTGGCGTATTCCTGAGCGACAAGGCTGCCGACCTGGGCGGGGTCTCGTGACAGGTATGTCCCGGCGGCGAATATCTCCTCGCCCAGGAGCGTGTAGTCGCAACTTGCCACGAAGAAAGGTATCTGGTGGGTGTTGGCGGTGCCGGAAATCTGGATGGCACCGACGGCATTCCCTGCCTCTGCGAAGATGACGGACTCATGGTAGTAGTTCCCGAACATGAAGTTGGCCGCCACTTTCTCTCGTCCGAAGATACCAAGCACCGCCGCGCGGAGTCCCGTATCCGACAGGTACCGGACATTGTCGGGGTTGTAGTCCTGGGGTTTCCCCTCGGCGATGTACGCCCCCCGCACGACCTCCTCGACGACCGGCTGCACCTCGGCGAGTGGGTTGCACACTATCATCTCGGCGTTGTACTTCGCTGTCTCCCGCGAGCAGTACCGGAGGATGTCAAACGCCGCAAACCACTGCGCCTCGAGGGTGCCGTTTCCGAACACGAACGCAGCCGGCCTTCCCATTTCAGTGATTCTCCCGACAGCCTCGTCGATCGCGTCGAGGCCTGCCAGGCGCCTGATCGGCAGGTCCTGGCTCTTCTTGAAGCGGGACATGGCCATGTACCCCAGATAGGCGAACAGCACAAAGAACACAAAGATACTGACCCTACCTGACCTGATCACCCATTTCGCCTCCTTGGTTTTTGTTGTGGTCCGCTGACGAAAAAGGCCCGCCCCCTGTGCGGGGAGGGCCCAAAAGGCCCGCCCCCTACGCGGGGCGGGCCGGCCGGTCGAAATGTGTTTGGATAACAAGAGAAGACACCCGGTGAGAGTGCCTTCCAGGAAGACACCACTGTCGAGGCCTCTACCGTCCTACTCTTGCTGCCAGATCATGGAACCTGCCGTACTTCCGCCCTGCTACCAGAGGGTGTATTGTATGGTATTATATAGAACGCATTTGCTCCCGTCAATACTCCCAAGCGTTACATTCATATTTCACGGTTTCGGCGCGGGACGCTTCTCACCACCGTATGGAAGGGGAACGTACTGCACCGAGGGCCTTCGCTGGGACGGCTGCGGATAAAGGTCCATTAACTTGTAGATCTCTGTAGGCATGTCGGTGCAGACCACAATGCCGAGGCCCTGGAGCTCCTTGCATGTTAGCGGGTAGTCGTGTGTCCATTGGCCGCTGGAAAGCTTGTCGGCCAGCACCTGAGCCTCCTCGGGGCCCATTTTCTCGGAAAGGAGTTCCTGGACGCAGTCCTTCACCTGCTTGATCGCTTTCTCGGCCATGTCGGCGAGCATGATCGTCTCGTCGTCAATGTCCTTGCGCTCCTTCTCCCGCAGCACGCGCAATATCGAGACGGCCGCGTACTGGCCGACCTGTGGGTCCACCGGCCCCAACACGGCGTTGGGATCCATGACTACGTCGTTCGCGCTAAGGGCGATTAACGTGCCACCAGACATTGCATAATGAGGCACGAAGACCGTAACTTTCGCCTCGTGCCGTAGGAGCGCGCGGGCGATCTGCTCCGAGGCCAGGACAAGCCCTCCGGGAGTATGAAGGATCAGGTCTATCGGCATGTCCTCTGGAGTCATGCGTATTGCCCTCAGGAGCTGTTCGGAATCCTCGATGTCTATGTATCTCGAAAAGGCGAAGCCCAGGAAACTCAGGGCCTCCTGCCTGTGAATCAACGTAATCACGCGCGACTTGCGTTTTCGCTCAAGCTCGTGCATCAACCTGAGCCGGGCCGCCGCAATCTGCTTTTGTTGCACCATCGGGAGCAGGATCGAGATAATGAAAAAGCCCCACATGATAATGGAGAAATCCAACGGCCGGTCACCTCCCAGTCACTCTAACCGGGCATTCTACAACGCCGTGAAACCTCCTTCAGGGAGACCGCGAGCAGGGAGGAAGCCGGCGCCCTCTGGACGTATTCATTTCGCTGATTGGACGACTCGGATGCAGGGAGGAATAGCTTTGCGAACCGAAACAGTGATTCTGGGCGCGAGGGTCATTGACGGCAGCGGCGCGCCGTGGTTTCGCGCCGACGTCGCCGTGGCAGGCGATGTGATTGCCGGGATAGGCAAGATCGGGCCGGTGGAGGGTGCTGCGAATGTTGACGGCACCGGACTCTATCTCTCGCCCGGGTTTGTCGATATTCATTCGCACTCCGATACTGTCACCTTGATAGACGGCAGAGCGGCCGCGAAAGTGATGCAGGGTGTGACCACAGAGGTCGTGGGCGTCTGCGGCTCGTCGGCTGCGCCGCTGGGAGAAAGAGGGAGCCCGGAGGCAAGCGACATGGCTGCGGCGCTCGCCGCATACGGCAAGGAGCTTGACTGGGCGAGCGTCTCAGAGTATCTCTCCCGCATCGAGCAGGCCGGTACCTCGGTAAACATAGCTACGCTGGTCGGACACGGCACGCTCCGCAACAACGTCATCGGCCGCGACATGAGGCCTGCGACGCCTGCCGAGGTGGCCAGGATGGCTGAGCTCCTGGACGCCGCGCTGCGGGACGGCGCGTTCGGGCTTTCGTCTGGACTCGAATACCCGCCCGGGTTCTTCGCCGACGTCGACGAGCTAGCCGGGGTCGCGCGCCCCCTTGCCTCGAGGGGCGGGATCTACGCCTCGCATATCAGGAACGAAGACGAGACTCTCATGGAATCCATCCGGGAGGCCATCGCGGTCGGGAGACGTGCGGGCGTCCCGGTCGAGATATCGCACCTGAAAGTGATCGGGCCAATGTACTGGGGCAAAGTCAGGAACGCCCTACAAGAGATCGAAAAGGCGAGGGAAGAGGGCATAGACGTGGCGGCCGACGCCTATCCATACACGGCGTCCAGCACCAGCCTCGGCATCGTGCTGCCGGACTGGGCTCACTCCGGTGGGCACCAGGCGACCGTAAAGCGGCTCCTGGACCCGGAGACCCGCGCGAAACTCAAGGAGATAACGAGCAAGGGCACGGAGATGCTGGGCGGCTGGTCTCTGATCGTCGTGACGTCGGTGAAGTCGCCTCAAAACCGGATCTACGAGGGCAAGAACCTGGATGAAATCGCGCGGGAGATGGGGCTGGATGCCTGCGAGGCTGCATTCAGGCTGCTGGTGGAGGAAGAGATGCAGGTGAGCATAGTGCGCCACGGCATGTCGGAAGAGGACGTGGCGTTCGTGCTGGCCTCACCGCTCGTAAGCTTTTGCAGCGACGGGCGCGCCCTGGCCGCCGATGGGCCACTACGCCGCGGCACGGTTCATCCAAGGAACTTCGGTGCGTTCGCGCGGGCTATCGCCAAGTACGCGCGGGACGACCGAGTGCTGAGGCTCGAGGAGGCCGTGCGGAAGATGACTTCGCTCCCTGCGTCCAGGGCGCGGCTTGCCAGGCGAGGGCTCATCAAGCCGGGGTTCTTCGCTGATCTCGTGCTGTTTTCGCTGTCGGATATCAAGGACACTGCGACATACCTTGAGCCGTGGCAGTACCCTTCAGGCATCGAAGGGGTCTGGACGAACGGTACCCGTGTCGTCGAGTCCGGGCGTCACACGGGGAGGATGCCCGGCCGCGCGCTCAGGATGGGGAGGGGGTAACCACGGACCTGGGAAGCGGACGACGGCAAGAGGGGCACGGGTCAGGAGCATCGCGATATAGACGATTACGTTACTTTCCAGTCGACGCGACGGATGTCCATCTGTTGCGCGTGCTCCGGCGTCAAACCGAGGATCATGGACGCTATCTCGCGGAACCGCGCGGTGCTGCCGGACGTGTAATACGCGCGAGCGGGGATAGCCGTATCGTTGAGCAGGCTTTTCTCCGTCAGCACCTTCTTCAGGTCTTCGACGGTCTCCACTGCGGGGTTCACAAACTGGATGCCCGCCGGCACTCTAGCCTTGATGTAGTCCTTGAGAAGAGGGTAATGTGTGCACCCGAAGACGAGCGTGTCATAGCCCGCGTTCTCGATGTTCTTCAGGTAGCCCGCCACAGCAGTGTCTATCTCTTTGGGGTCCTTCATGCCGCCTTCGACCAGTTCCGTGAAACGCGGGCAGGCCTGGCCGAACACCTCGGCGTCCGGAAGCAGCGCCTTGATCTCCCTCACGTAAGCCTGCGACTTCGTGGTGCCCTCGGTAGCGATGACCGCGACTCTCTTGTTGCGGGTGGTGCGGGCAGCCATCCGTGACCCCGGCTTGATGACACCGATCACCGGGACAGGGGTCTCTTTCTGTGCGACCTCAAGCCCGGCCGCAGTCGCCGTGTTGCACGCGATCACGATTGCCTTCACACCCTGGTCGACCAGGAATTCACATATCTCAAGAACGTACCGGGCCACGGTGTCCTTTGGCAAGGGACCGTAAGGTATGCGGGATTGGTCTGCTACGTAGATGGTGTTTTCGTGCGGCATCTCCCTGTAAAGCTGGGCTGCGACGGTTAGCCCGCCAAGCCCCGAGTCGAAGATGCCAACCGGCTGTGTCTTGTTCACAAAACACACCTCCTGAATAGGTCAGAGCATCGGACGCCAGAAAACATATTACCATATGCCAAATGCAAGGAGGCACGAAAGCTCGAGCAAGAACGCCTGCATATGACCCACTCAAGACATCAACCGGCTGACCTGCACGGGCGAATCCTAAGGCGCGACCCCGCGCTTAATCACATTCAGCAGCGGCTCGCCGGCGAGAAAGCGGCGGATATTCTCAACGGCGATCTCCTGCAGTCTCGAGCGGCTCAGAGCGGTTCGCGATGCTGAATGCGGCAGCAATATCAGGTTCGGTGCATCCCAGAGCGGGCTGTCCGGCGGCAGAGGCTCGGTTTCGAACACGTCGAAGCAAGCCCCTGATAGCCTTCCTTGGTCGAGCATCTCGCGCAGCGCTTTCTCGTCCGCGATGCCCCCACGCGCGATGTTGACAAGGTAAGCGCCCTGCTTGAGCATCTGCAAACGGCGCCGGTCAAACATGCGTGCTGTCCCGTTGTTGTACGGGACGCAGATAGCCACCACGTCGGAGCGAGCTATGGCCGCATCCATTTCGGCGGTACCCACGAGCTCGTCGACTGACTCGCAGATCACGGGCACAATGTCCACGCCTATGACCCGCATGCCGAATCCTTTGGCCCGGCGGGCGACTGTGCTGCCGACGTTCCCCACACCGATGATGCACATCGTCTTGCCGTAGAGGGTATCCATGTTGATCGGCTGCCACTTGTGTTCGGCCTGCTGGCGAGCGTATTCCTTCAGGTGGCGCATCATGCCGAGAAGCATCGCGAAAACGTGCTCGGCGACCGACTCGGGGTGGGCGCCGCGGGAGTTCGTGACGGTTGCCCGGTGGGCGCTGAGCTCCGGCGTGAGAACCTTGTAAAAGCCGTGGCTCTGTACGTGAACCCACTCCAGAGCATCCGCCCGCTCAAAGACGCTGCCCGGCACTTGCCGGTCCATCGTCATGATGGCGGAGAATTCACCTGCCCTGGAGGGCAGGTCTTCCGGCTTGATGAACTCCACCTGTCCAGGATACTTGCCACATACGAGAGACTCGAATTCGGGTCCGACGGGGTTGGAGATGAACGCGATCTTTTTCGCGCCGGCCATGTTTCCACGTCTCCTTCACGGTGGGTTACGAAGCAGAAGATTCGAGGCAGCACCGCGATAACCCTACACACAGGCTTGCCACCCACCAGCTGTGCACGCGAGGTGACCGGCTACGCCGGGAGCCTGTAGCCGCGGAGTATAGCTGGGGGCGAGACGCCGTAAGCACAAGTCCGGCGCCCCACTTTTCGGGGCGCCGGATTGTCGGGCGGTTGCAGTTGCTGTGCCTACTCCAGGTGCCTGCTCCGGTAGAGCACATACGAGTAGACCATCGAAAACAGGGCCGCTCCGAGTATCAGCGCCATGAACAGCGTGAAGTTCAGCGGAGCCGGCAGGAACACTGTCAGCAGGCCGAGCACACCTGCGGCAGTCCAGACCCACGCAGACACCCTGTGAGTCTTCCGCCACACCTCGTCATCCGCGAGAGTCCATGGCGTCTTGATGCCCACGAACCAGTTCTGCTTGACCTGGCCCATGACGTTGCCAAGCAGGATGAACATCAGCGCCACGGCTACCTGGACCAGAACACCGGTCTTCGGCGCGTACCCCAGCCCAGCGGCCAGTATGACCCCGTGCAGCATGGCGAAGAACGCGATCAGAAGCCACCGGATGAACCTGTACGTGCCGCCGAACCTCGCGTAATTCGTCCTGAACGGGTCGATCAAGGGCAGGAACACCATCGCGAGGTACATGGCAAGACTCATGGCCGGCAGACCGAAAGCCCCCCACTGCGGGCCGGAATAGCCGTCAATCTGGCCCTTTATGTTCCAGTGCGAAGGCACGCGCGCTGGCAAGCGCGGGTATGCCCAGGCTCCTGCCACGAACATCACCGCTATGACCAGAAATATCACACGATCGCTCTTCAGCACTTCCCGGTAATCATATCTCATCATGATCGCCAGCCTCCTTTCGGGCGTCACCATCGCGCACCGATAGCACCCAGCCCATCAAGTCCTGGAGCGCTGTCGTCTCCAGAGAGTAGACGATGTTCTGGCCCCGCCGCATATCGCTCACCAATCCGGCCTGCTTCAACTGAGCAAGGTGATGAGAGATGCTGGGTTTGGATACTGTGAAGTTGTCTGCAATCTCTCCTGCATTCATATCGCGCTCGCGAAGCAGCATCAGGATCCTGCGCCTGGTGGTGTCGGAAAGCGCTTTGAACACGTCCGTAAGCGTTCCCAAGGCCGCACCTCCTCGTCATTTAGACAATTATATAAACGTTTCAGCGCAAAGTAAAGTTCCCGGGTGGTGTCCAGCGCCCGGGTCTTTCTACCGTGAGGCAGGATTTTTCCGTCCGCCAGGCGCCGGTTTTTCATTCCGTCAAAGGTAAAGACGCGTTTCTGACGTATGCTCTATGTGTCTTTACGCTGCATGACGGAGGTGTTGCCGGTGCCCAAACGTGGCTCTCGTACACTCAACTGGATCGCCTCAAACCAGGCCGGACTGTGCCGGCTCAGCGATGAGATATGGTCCTATGCTGAGCTCGGGCTTCACGAAAACAAGTCGGCGCGGGCCCAGGAGGGATTCTTGAAAGAGAACGGCTTTACCATCGAGAGCGGAGTCGCAGATATGCCTTCCGCATTCGTGGCAACATGGGGCAAGGGCAGGCCGGCCATCGGCTTTCTCGGCGAGTACGACGCGCTGCCCGGCTGCTCCAATGAGGCCGTGCCTGTGAGAAAGGAAATCCTACACGAAGGACCGGGCCATGCCTGTGGCCACAACCTTCTCGGGGTCGCCGCCCTGGCTGCCGCGATTGCCGTGAAGGAAGAGATTGCCGCCAGAGGTGCTGACGGGACGGTGAGATACTTCGGCTGCCCCGCGGAGGAGAACTTCGGCGGCAAAGCGTACCTGGCGCGGGCCGGGTACTTCGACGACCTCGACGCATGCCTTACCTGGCACGGCGGGGCGATGAACACGGTGAGGAGCGGGTCGTCGCTTGCCGTCAACTCCATGAATGTCCACTTCCACGGCCGCACAGCTCACGCAGCCGGCGCGCCGCACCACGGGCGCAGCGCCCTGGACGCGGTTGAACTCATGAACATCGGGGCCAACTACCTGCGCGAGCACGTGCCGGACAAGACGCGGATACACTACGTCACCACAAACGGCGGATTGCAGCCCAACGTAGTGCCTGCTGAGGCCTGCGTCTGGTACTATGTCCGGGCGCCCAGGCGGGATGAGGTCGATGAGGTATACGAGCGCGTCCTGAAGTGCGCAGAAGGCGCTGCCATAATGACCGGCACCACGTACGACGTCGAGGTCCTGGACGCACTCTACGATGTGCTCCCCAACAGGGCGCTGGAGGATGTGCTCACCTGGGCGATGAAGCAGGCAGGGCCTCCGACGTTTACGGAGCAGGACCTGGAGTTCGCGCACGAGATCTCGAGGACGTTCCCCCCGGGCCAGAAGGAATCAATCCTGAGGGATGAGGAGTTGCCCAGGGAAGTCAAGGAACAGGTGCTGAACACCACGATCGTCCCGCGGCCTGCTTCGGAGCGGCCCCCGAGGGGGTCCACTGATGTGGGCGACGTGTCCTGGGTAGTGCCGACAGCGCAATTCAGCACCGCATGCTGGGCGCTGGGTACGGCCGGCCACTCGTGGCAGGTCACGGCGCAGTCCGGTATGGGCATCGGGCACGCCGGGATGATCGCCGCCGCGCGCATCCTCACACTGGCCGGCTTGCGGCTCGTTGACGAACCGGATACCATAAAGCAGGCTTGGACCGAGTTTCGCGAGAAGACTGGAGGCAAGAAGTACCGTTGCGCCATACCAGACAACGTGAAACCGCCGTTATACGTGCTCGACCCCAACAGAAAGCGCTAGGAGGAATGTACTTGTGAACGTAGGGTTTATTGGCCTGGGAATCATGGGCAAAGCGATGGCCACGAACCTGATCAAGGCCGGGTTCCCGGTTACGGTCTATAACAGGACACGCAGCAAGATGGACGCGCTCGTCGCGATGGGCGCGAAACCCGCAGGCTCGCCCAGAGAGGTCGCGGAACAGAGTGAGGTAGTCATCATCATGGTCAGCGACACACCCGACGTTGAGGAAGTCATCCTCGGCGCAAACGGCGTCATCCATGGTGTCAGGCCGGGCTCCATCGTGGTCGACATGAGCACGATTTCCGCCACTGCTACGAAGAAGATCGCTAAGGAACTTGCGAAAAAGGGAGTGGAGATGCTCGACGCCCCGGTCAGCGGGGGCGATAAAGGCGCGGTGGCGGGGACGTTGTCGATCATGGTCGGCGGGTCCGAGAAAGCGCTCGAGCGAGTGACTCCTGTGTTCAATGCCATGGGCAAGAAGATAACGCACATGGGGCCTTCCGGAAACGGGCAGGTCACGAAAATGACCAACCAGATTGCGTGCGCCCTGACCATCCTGTCTTTCGCCGAAGCTTTCGTGCTGGCCGCGGCGGCCGGCCTCGATCTTGACAAGGTGCTGGAGGCCATCTCGGGCGGAGCCGCCGGCTCCTGGTCGATGTCGAACTATGGGCCCCGGGTGCTGAAAGGCGACTTCGCCCCCGGCTTCATGGTGAAATTGCACCAAAAGGACCTTCGGCTCGTGCTGAACTTCGCGCGCGAGATGGGCGTGGCGCTGCCCGGCACGGCGATTGCACAGCAACTTCTGTCCGTGGCGGAAAAAGAGGAAGATGGGCGGCTGGGTAACCAGTCCATGATCAAGCCGCTGGAGGCCATGGCCGGTGTCAAGGCCCGCTCTGCGAAGTAGTTTTTCGAGGTGGGCGGGGTCACCCGGTGGTCCCCTCCGGAGACGGGAGCAAGCCAAGTGAATCGAATCACTGTGGTCGAAGTCACAGATGCGCCGGCCAGGAGACTCTATGTCCGGTTTCCGTGGGCACTCTACAAGGGGGATCCGCGCTGGGTCCCTCCACTGTTAAGAGAGGCCGGAGATGTGCTTTCGCCTACAACGAACCCGCTGCTCCGGACCGGGCCTCACAGGTTCCTGCTGGCGCTGGCTGGCGGGCAGCCGGTTGGCAGGCTGTTGGCGGGCATCGACAATAAGTTCAACGACGTCAAGGGCACGCGCGACGGGTATATCGCGCAGTTCGAAAGCATCGACGACCTCGATGTGGCGAGGGCGCTGTTTGACACTGCATCCGGCTTCTTGCGCGGTGCTGGCGCAAGCCGGGTGAAGGGCCCGGTTTCGCCCACAAACGGCGACGAGCAGCGCGGTGTGCTCGTGGAAGGGTTCGAGCACACGCCAGCCCTGTTCCAGTCGTATAACCCGGCGTACTACCCCCGGCTGTTCGAGGCCTGTGGGTTCCAGAAACTATACGACTACCTGGCGTTCCGTACTGCGTTACAGGACATACCCGAAGCACCGGAAGCACTGAAGCAGGCCGCTTCCAGGTACGGCCTCAGGGCCGACCCGATAGACCTCAAGAACCTTTCCTCGGAAGCCCAGGACATCAAGCAGGTTCTCGATGCATCGATGCCCGTCGAATGGCCTGACTTGATCCCTCCGACGCTCGATGAGATCATGGCGACGGGCAACAGGCTGTGCGGCGTAGGTATCCCGGCACTTGTGCGTATCGCCAGGACCGGCGGGAGGCCGGTGGGCGTTTCGGCGGCCTTGCCCGACTATAACCAGGTGCTCAAGCGAATGAACGGCAGGCTTTTCCCGTGCGGCTGGCTCACATTCTTGCTGGGGCGCCGCAGCATTGACACTGTGCTGATGTTCATCACGTTCGTGGTGCCGGAGTTCCGGAACAAAGGCATCCCGCAGTACCTTTATTACCGCACGCTGCGTGAAGCTCTCAGGCTCGGGTACACGTGGGGAGAGGGGTCGACCATCCTCGAAACGAATAGACCCATGATACGGCAAGTACGGCGAATGAAGGGGAAACACCACAAGACCTATCGCGTGTACTTCCGGGACATATAGAGATAAAGCCGGCGATTTCCCGGGTGACGGGCGCCGGTTGCGTTGCTGTGGGGAGGGAGAACGATGCTCATAGGCGTCTTGACTAGCGGTGGAGACGCCCCGGGGATGAATGCGGCTGTGCGTGCCGTGGTCAGGACAACGATATTCCACGGCCACCAGGTGGTCGGGATAAGGCGTGGCCTGCATGGGCTTATGCAGAGCGACATGTTCCTCATGGATACATCCTCTGTGGCGGACATCATCTACCGCGGGGGCACGATTCTCTACACAGGCAGAAGTGACGAGTTCAAGACTGCGGATGGGCAGAAGAGAGCTTTTGGGATATTGCGCGATAGTGCCATCGACGGACTCGTGCTGATTGGCGGGGACGGGACTGTCAGAGCCGCCAAGGTCATCGACGATGCGGGCGTCCCTGTGATATGCGTCCCCGGCACCATAGATAACGACATCGCGCACAGCGACGAAAGCATCGGCTTCGACACGGCTGTCAACACCATCTGTGACGCGGTTGACAAGGTGAGGGACACTGCCGAGGCGCTTGAGAGAACTTTCATCGTGGAGGTCATGGGCCGCGAGTCCGGGTTCCTTGCACTCGCGTCAGGCGTGGCGTGCGGGGCGGAATCAATCATGGTCCCGGAGTTCGGAATAGACTACGAGCGCGTCTGCCAGCGCCTCCGCAATGCGGTCGCAAGGCGGAAGCGGCATTCCATCATCATCCTGGCGGAAGGCGCCGGCAATGCGCCGGACGTTGCCGCCGAAATCAGGCGCAGGACAGGGTATGACCTGAGGGTCATCACCCTCGGGCACATCCAGCGCGGTGGCACGCCGACTGCACAGGACAGGGTGCTCGCGTCTACGCTAGGGTACCAGGCAGTAGAGCTTCTCGTCCAGGGTGTCCACGGCAAGCTCGTTGGCCATGAGAACGGGAAGGTCTCCATAGTCGACCTTGGCGTAGCCGCATCCTCGAAAAAGACGTTAAACCAGGAGTCATTCCGGATGGCCGAGGTTCTTTCGGCCACATAGCAGCAGGACAGGGGGCCGCTTCTTGAACCCGATCGTACAGGATACACCAGTCGCTCGCGCAACGTCGTCGCCACCCGGTACTCCGGCCGGCCGGCTCCAGGAGCTGCTCGCCAAGCCGGTCGGCATCGCGCTGGTCTGTTTCCTGGCGCACGGGTTCAACGACACGTATGGCTCGTACCTTGGCGCGCTGATGCCCGTGCTCAAAGACCACTTCAGGCTGAGTCTCTCAATGGCGGGCGTTCTCGCTTCGGCGGCCGCGCTGCCGACGTCGGTATTCCAGCCAGTGTTCGGTTACATGCTGGACAGGGCCCCGAGGAAGCCCAGCATATTCACATGGCCTATCATCACGGCAGTTGCGACGTGCTCGATTGGGCTTGCGCCCAACGCACTCATGCTTATCCCGCTTCTGGTGGTGGCCGGCCTGTCAACCGCGGCATTTCACCCTCATGCGGCCTCGACAGTGCCGCCGGCAGGTCTCCCGATGGCATTGTTCCTTGCAGGCGGAACGGTGGGTTATGCTGTCGGGCCAGTGCTCTCGCTGGCAGTCGTCGAGGCGCTTGGCCTCAGGAGTCTCTGGCTTCTGGCCGTACCGACAGTCTTGCTGTCAGCGCTCATGTTCCGTTTCCTTCCCACAGGACGCCGGGAGGGCCCAACAAACCCCAGGCCATTCAAGATTGTGTTTACTCGGGACAAGCTGAAGGTATTCCTCACGATCTGGTCCATCGTGGCCCTCAGGAGCACGGTTGGCACGACTTTCACGTCGTTTCTGTCCATCCATCTCCGGGAGACAGGCTTCCCGCTGCTTCGCGTCGGCGTCGCACTACTGGTGCACACAGGCGCCGGTACGTTTGGCAGCCTGGTAGGAGGCTACCTGAGTGACATCATAGGCAGGAAGACAGTCATCACGCTAGGTGTGTCTTTGATCCTCGTGTCGTACCTGTTGCTCCTCTACTCGAGCGGCATATGGACGTGGGTGCTCCTCGCTCTGGGCGGCTTCGCGATGAACTCCTTCAACCCTGTGACCGTGGTGATGGCACAGGATCTCTTCCCGGAGAGCCGCGCCACAGCGGGCGGCATGGTGATGGGGCTCGGGTGGTCGGTCGGCGCGCTCGTCGTCAGCCTGTTCGGTGTCGTGGCGGATCGTATCGGGCTCAGGATGACCCTGACATGGATTACCCTCTTGCTGCTTCCTGCGGTGCTGGTCTCGAGCTTTCTTCCGGGGCGGTATTTTGCGCGGCACGTTCCGGCCATGCCGGAGGAGAGTGGCGGAGAAGCGCATTGACCAGTGACACCTGGGAGCACCCTGAGCAGGGGTGGGCTGTGTGAACCTCTATGAAGTCAAGCAGACTGTGAAGCTGTCCGGCCTCGACCTCGATGGCCGGGTTCTCGATATCGGCGGTGGCGGCGAAGGCATAATCGGCAGGCTTCTGGGCCACGGGACCGTGTCCATCGACAGGTGGAGCAAGGAACTCATCGAGGCCAGGGAAGCCGGGAGCGGCGCGCTCATGATCGAGATGGACGCCACTGACATGAAGTTCCTTGACGAGACGTTTGATGCGTGCACCTCGTTTTTCAGCCTCATGTACATGGAGCCGGAAGAACAGGAGAAGGTATTCAGGGAAGCCTGGCGAGTGCTGAAGCACGGGGGTGAGTTCTGGGTCTGGGACATCACGATACCCGAACGCGGGGCGAGGGAAGAGGACGTCTTCGTCGTGTGGCTCGACGTCCGGATGCACGATACAAATGTCCGTGCCGGGTATGGCGCACAGTGGGCGTCCAGGCGGCAGGACATCTCGAGCTTTCGCAATCTCGCAGCCGCGGCAGGCTTTGAGCCCGTCGAGGCCAGTCTCGATGACCAGGTGATTTTCTTGCGGCTGAGGAAACCGCCACGCGCGGAATCACCGCTGGCCTGATGTAAAGGGGTTCACGCATGGAAGCAGGGAAGACAAAGAAGGTTGTGATCGTCGGCGGCGTGGCCAGCGGCGCCACTCTGGCGACGCGCCTCAGGCGGCTGGACGAGAGCATGCACATCATGCTGTTGGAGCGCGGGGAGTACATCTCTTTCGCCAACTGCGGCCTTCCTTACCACATTGGTAACGTTATCCCCGAGCGAGAAAGCTTGCTTGTCCAGACCCCCGAAGCCATGCGCGCCAGGTTCAACATTGACGTCCGGACCGGCAACGAGGTAGTCGCCATCGACAGGCAGGGCTCGAAGGTCCTGGTCAAGGACGTGAAGTCGGGCGATACGCGGGAACAGGATTATGATGTGCTCGTTCTGGCCACCGGCGCCGCCCCGCTCAGGCCGAGGATACCGGGCATCGAAAGCCCACGGGTTCTCTCGCTGCGCAGCATGGCAGACATGGACCGCATTATCGAGCGGCTGAAGCAGGTCAGGAAGGGCCGGGCCGTGGTGGTAGGCGGAGGCTTCATCGGGCTCGAGATGGCGGAGAACCTGCACCGCGTCGGGTGTAACGTCACCATCGTTGAGATGGCGGAACAAGTAATGCTGAACCTTGATGCCGAGATCGCCGCGGTTGTTCACCACCACCTTCGCGAGAACGGCGTAAACCTGCTGCTTGGGGACGGTGTGGCCAGGTTCCATGACGAAGGCGGCATCACGATGGTCGGGCTCCAGAGCGGCATTGAAGTGCGCGCCGGCATCGTGATATTCGCTGCCGGAGTCAGGCCGGAGGCTACCCTTGCCAGAGATGCCGGCCTCGCCACCGGGCCGCGCGGCGGCATCCTTGTGGACTCGAAGTTCAGGACGCAGGACCCACATATCTTCGCCATAGGCGATGCCGCTGAGATCGCGGGGCCGGAAGGCAAGCCAAGATGGGTGCCGCTCGCAGGGCCTGCCAACAGGCAGGCTCGTCTGCTGGCAGACTACCTGGCGGGGAGGGACGTGGAATACCGCGGTGCGCAGGGCACTTCCATCGCTAAGGTATTCGACCTCGTCGCAGCCTCAACCGGCTCGAACGAGCGGGCTCTCCGTGAGCAGGGCGCCCGTCCGATTGTGTCGATCACGCATTCACACTCCAGCGCCGGGTACTATCCGGGAGCGTCCACCCTGACGATAAAGCTGGTCTTCGATTCGAGCGGCCGGATCCTCGGCGCTCAAGCCGTGGGACGGCAGGGCGTGGACAAGAGGATAGACGTCATAGCAGCGGCCATGAGGCTCGGGGCTACGGTGAGGGACCTTGCCGACCTGGAACTCGCCTATGCGCCCCCGTTCGGGTCGGCCAAGGACCCGGTGAACATAGCGGGGTATGTCGCCACCAATATCGTCGACGGCGACATGCCGGTGGCGTACTGGGATGAAGTCAAGAAGGCCCAGGCAGACGGCTCGTTCATCCTCGATGTCAGGGAACCTGAAGAGTACAAAGCGGGCCATATCAAGGGTGCCGTGAACA
>Ga0315277_10003448_pt1 | contig 21403 bp, 11 predicted proteins | sample YL17G05_15_MG_FD_203695 | JGI IMG/M metagenome (GOLD analysis project Ga0315277, IMG submission 203695) | Sediment microbial communities from Yellowstone Lake, YNP, Wyoming, USA - YL17G05_15 | ecosystem: Environmental > Aquatic > Freshwater > Lake > Sediment | place: USA: Wyoming | collected...
AAGTCTTGGCCGCCGTGGATGACCTGCAAAAACCTCCCCAAACCAAATTCTACTGCGGCCAGCCCACCACTCGGGCTGCGTGAAGTGCTGGAAACTACTGACTATGAGTCTCAGCAACAATCTTCACTCCCCGATTGGCCGCATCGGCCAGCAAGATAGCCAACGCGACTTGAGCCCGCGGATGAAGGTGGATTTCCGGCTGCTCAATGTAGACGAGGTGCTTCGGCGTCGCTACCCGCAACGCAACCAGGACCGGCATTGCCTGTGACACACCGAACCCTGCGTCTGCAATACTGACCAAATCACGGCCGCCGCGACCGGCCGGTCGTGGGAGCCGACCAACCTGGAGCTCGACCTCGGCGTCACTTACCCGCTTTGCACTCGCCTTCCAAGAGAGCTCTAGCCTAAGCAAGTCCTCATTCAGTCCGTCGAGCAGTTCATGTTCACCGTCCGTCTCCCATTGCGCAATCACACTGGCGACGTATGTCTCGAATCGTCCGGTGAACTCGCGACCAACGGCCGTGACTGGGTATAGTCGCTCAGGATTCCCTCGCAATGCCGGAACATGAATCAAGCGCTTGATACACGCAGTCGCGATATCAAGTGGATCATACAGCCGATTGAGACAAAGAACCCTTACTATCCCGCCCGGCGGGCGTTCGAGTTCTCGCAATTGCAGTACCAGGAAGCACCGATCTCGCATTACCTCCCAGGTCAGTAAATATCCGTCCTGCAGGGCGCGTTCGACTTGAGTCCGTTCCATCTCCGGCAATTCCCTTTGCACGTCCTCGTGCGACATTCCAGGCTTGAGCGTGAATGAAAAGTCTCGATTCACAAGCAGCATCTGAGAAATGTCAAAGCCTACCTTCTCGCCCTTTCGAAACTCAGTTCGTACCGCAATGGTTTCCCCAAACACCGCGCCGACCCGAAAGCACGACTCCGGCTGCGCAGCAGACTTCCGCGACAACAGTTGCCTCGCATCCGTAAAACGTACCAGCGGCCCATTGAGCAACAGCGCACCCGGATCATATGTCGCCTCAAGGGTTTGCTTCAACAGCAGAAGCGGTTGAATCATGCTAGACTTGCCCGAACCATTCGTCCCCGCGAGTATAGTGAGCGGACGGATCTCGATCGACTGTTCCCCCCAAATCGACTTGAACCCCCCCACTTCAATTCGCGAAAGGAGTTCAGGGGATTTAGACGCGCGAGGCAGACTCGATTGTAGTGCCATCAAAAGCCCCCTTCAGGACATGACGAAGTCGCTTGCACAAGGCGGAGCAACCCTTAGTTTCACCAAACAACTTCCGCCGGTCAAGCGGAGGATGGTCGTCCCAAGGGCCAATGGCGGCCGAGGGCTTTATGCTGGATCTCAGTCAGCCGGCGGATGCCCTGGCGGGTAAGCTGGAGCATGGCGATCAATTCAGAAGGCAGAATGCAGAATCCCCGAGTACGGCCGGCCTGCGAGGGGCGTTGGGGTCAACCGGTGTTCACAGTGGCGTGGATGAGCAACTCTAAGAACCTATCGCAAGACCCCTCACCCCCGGCCCCTCTCCCCGCAAGCGGGGCGAGGGGAGAACGTTTTGGGATCGGCAGTAAGACCGCGAAGCAAGGTGCGATGCAGCCCCAACGATTCATCATTCTGCCTTCTTCATTCATCATTCCGCCTTCTTCCTTCTGCATTCTGCCTTCTTCATTCATCATTCTGCCTTCTGCCTTCATCATCCTGCCTTCACCCCTTCGCCCCCAGCAGCCAGGCCAAAATGCCCTTCTGGGCGTGCAGGCGGTTGGCCGCCTGGGCGAGCACGATGCTTTGCGGGCCGTCGATCACCTCGTCGGTGACTTCGTCCCCGCGGTGGGCGGGCAGGCAGTGCATGAACACGGCCCCTTTCTGGGCGTGCGAGAGCAGTCGGGCGTTGACCTGGTAGTCGGCGAAGTCGCGGCGGCGCTGCTCCCGTTGGCTCTCCTGCCCCATACTCGCCCAGACGTCGGTGTAGATGGCCATGGCGTCGCGGACGGCCTCGACCGGGTCGGTGGTGACCGTGAGGTCCAGGTCGGGGACCTCGCGCTGGAACAACGCCAGCGTCTGGTCGTCGAACTGGTAGTTCTTGGGTGTGGCCATGATCAGCTTCATGCCGACCTTGCCGCAGCCCAAGGCCAGGCTTCGCGCGACGTTGTTGGCGTCGCCCACCCAGGCCAGCGTGCGGCCCTTGAAGGAACCTGCCAACTCGCGGAGGGTGTACAGGTCGGCCATGGCCTGGCAGGGATGGCCGAAGTCGGTCAGCCCGTTGATCACCGAGCAGCTACAATGCTCGGCCAGCTCGACGACGGTCTGGTGCCGGTTCGCGCGAACCACGATCACGTCGACGTACTTGCTCAATACGTGGCCGAAATCGGCGATGCTCTCGCGGCGTCCGAACCCCACGTCGCTGCCCAGAAACATGGCGCTTCCGCCCAGGTGGGCCATGGCCGCCTCGAAGCTGACGCGGGTCCTCAGCGACTGTTTCTCGAAGAGCAGGGCCATCACGCGACCGGGCAAGAGCGGCTCGCGCAGCCCCTTGGTGAACTTGCTCTTTAGGTCCTCGGTGATCGAGAAGACGTGGTCGATCTCGCCGGGCGTCAGATCGGCCAGGGTAATCAGGTGTCGCATGGCGGTGTTCCCCGTGTTATTGTCCCGGCGGGCTGCTTTGGGCCTGCTGCTTGAGGACGTCGCCCAGGATGTCGCAGCCCTGGTGGGCCTGTTCCTCGGAGAGGCTCATGGCGGGCAAGAGCCGGATCACGGTGCCCTGGGTGCAGTTGACCAGCAGTCGCCGCTCCATGCAGGCCTTGACCGTGGCGGCGCCTTCGATGCTCAGCTCGATGCCGATCATCACGCCCCGCACGCGGACCTCGCGGATCAGGTCGCATTCCTGCCTGAGCTGTTCGAGACGTTGGCGGAAGACCTCGCCCAGCCGCCGGGCGGCCTGGAGGAGATTCTGCCGTTCGATCATCTCGATGGCGGCCAGGCCGGCGCGGGCGGCGATGGGATTGCCGCCGAAGGTGGCCGCGTGCATTCCCGGGCGGAGGCTGGGGGCAATCTCGGCCGTGGTCAACAGCGCCGCACCGGCCAGGCCGCCGCAGATCCCCTTGGCCAGGGTCATCACGTCGGGCGTGACGTCGACGCCCTGGTAGGCGAACCAATCTCCGGTCCGCCCGCAGCCGGTTTGCACCTCGTCGAAGATCAACAGCAGCTTGTTCTGGTCGGCCAGCTTGCGCAGACCGGCGAGAAAGCCGTCCGGCGGGATCACGATGCCGCCTTCGCCCTGGATCGGCTCGACCATGATCGCGGCGGTTTCCTCGTCGATCAGCTCGGCCACGGCGTCCAGGTCGCCGTAGGGTGCGTAGACGAATCCGGCCATCAGCGGCCCCAGGCCCTCGTGGTACTTCGGCTGGGCGGTGGCCGAGGTGGACCCCAGCGTGCGGCCGTGGAACCCGCCCTCGAAGGTGATGATCTTGTAGCGTTGCTTGGGCGTGTGCAGGCGGGCGAGCTTGATCGCGGCTTCGTTGGCCTCCGTGCCCGAATTGCAGAAAAAGGCCTGGCCGCCGAAGCTCCGTTGGCTGAGGGCTTCGGCCCAGCGTCCCTGGGCCTCGGTGTACCAGGTGTTGGGCACGTGGATCAACCGGCCCAGTTGCTCGCGGACCGCCTCGACCACCGGCTGCGGGCAATGCCCCAAAAGGTTGCACCCCCAGCCGGGAAACAGGTCCAGGTAGCGGTTCCCTTCGCTGTCCCAGACGTACGACCCTTCGCCACGGACCAGGGCGACGGGAAATCGGGCGTAATTCGGGATCACGTACTTCTGGAACAGCTTGATTGTTTCTTCAGAATTCATCGGGTCATCGCCTCCCGGGGTTGTTTCCCTTCCGTCAAGAAACATATAACGACACGGGGTAAAGGGTCAGGGTTCGGGGATACTTTTCAGACGGCCTGGCCGGGCGGCAAAGCTGGCCGGGATGCCCCGGCGGCTGTTAGCCGCCGGCTACTGGCCCCCCCGCGCCGTGTCTCCCCTTTCCTCTCCCCACTATCCACTATCCACTACGCCCGCTCTCTGACAATCTCCGTACCCACGCCCTTACTCGTGTAGACCTCCAACAGCAAGGAATGCCGCAGCCGGCCGTCGATGATGTGGATCTTACTGACGCCGCACTGAAGGGTCTCCAGGCAGGCCTGGACCTTGGGGATCATCCCCGACTCGACCATCCCGCGCTCGATCATCACCCGGGCCTCGTCGGCGGTCAGCGAGTGGACCAGGGATTCGGGGTCGTCCTTGTTGCGGCGGACACCGTTGACGTCGCTGAGGAACACCAGTTTTTCGGCCCGCAACGCCCGGGCGACCGCGGTCGCGGCCGTGTCGGCGTTGACGTTGAGCTTTTCGCCCTGGTCGCTGATACACATTGAGGGGATCACCGGGACGACGTCCCTGCAGCAGAGGTCCTCGATGGAGACACGATCGACGCCGGTGACCTCTCCGACGTGGCCCAGGTCGATCGGCTGGCCGTCTTCGCCCGGCAGCAAGAGCCGCCTTCCGAACAGCACGTTGGTGGTGCGGAAACTCAGCGGTTCGGCCCGGCCGCCCAGCTCGTTGATGCGGTCGGCCAGTTGCTGGTTGGCTTCGCTGGCGAGGACCCGCTCGACGATCTCGAGGGTGGCGTCGTCGGTGTATCGGCGTCCGTGGACGAAACGTGTTTGGAGCCCGGCCTCGGCCATCGCCCGGCTGATGGCCGCTCCGCCGCCGTGGACGACCACCGGCCGCATGCCGACGGTCTCCATGAAGACGATGTCCAGCAGGAGGTGGATCATGGCGTGCTCATCCTCCATGACGCTCCCGCCCAGCTTGATCACGGTGATCTTGCCGCGAAACCGGCGGATCCACTGGAGGGCCTCGATCAGCACGTCGGCCTTCTGAATGGCTTCTTCCAAGCGTGGCCTCCCGAAGGGTCACCTGGGGACGGCAATTGGGCAAAAACAACAACCCCGGCCGGGACACCCCCGGCACGGGGAAACCAATCATTTTATTCCTCCCGCCAGCCTTGTCAACGGAAATCAGCCAGTCCAACTGGTGGTGCCTGGGGGATCCAAAGGTCTGCCTGTTTGCCGACGTTCGCTGCCGCAGCAACGCTCTAGCCCGCACTATTCACGGTGGTGTGCCGCTGCTTGCCGTAAGGCAAGCTGTGCACGGCCGTTACGCACGACACTGCTTCCGACGAAGCAGTGGCACACTGCGGCGGCTTTCCTGGCCCATGAATGATCCAGGTTTAGGGGGGTCGAAATCGGCCGCTGTCCGAATTATGCTCTCCTCTGGAACTTTGCGGGGCCGCCCAACGTCTCTCTACTTCTACTGTCCGAGTTACGACATTTGGCGTCGTGGGAGACAACAATGCTTCACAGTAGGAGGTTTGGGCAACTCCTCAGTTTACCCAATCCTCCGGTTTGTAGCGATGTTGAGCGAACTCGGATAGTAGAACTACAGAGCGCTGCTCAATTGCGCCCTTCTGTGGAGCGATCACGCCGGCCCGCAAGCCCCCCGGGGCGGGCAGAAGCAAGTAGGATCCCAGGATGGAAACGGCCCGGGGGCGCCACTGGCTATGCTTTTCGGAGGGCGCGATGGAATACGCGCTTTTTCGGCATGACTCATCTCCAGCGGCGGGGATATGAGCCCGGAGTCCTGTAGAGAACTTCAATTCGTGGGTGTCTTGGATTGACTGAGGAGACCGAAAGATGAAGATCACGCGATGGTTGTGTGGGACGATGTTGGCCGGCATCGTGTTTGGCGGCGTGGGCGCGGCGGCCGCTGCGGAAGACCAGCAGGCCCAGCGGAACGAGGCCATGAAGCTCTTTCAGCAGGGCAATTTCAAGGAGGCCTACGACGCGTCCCGGAAGCTGGCACTGGACCCCAAGCACGTGCTGCCTCCGCCGGGCGAGGAGCTATCGACTGGCAGGCAACCACGTCGCCCTCGGCGGCCGCTGCCTCCGCCGGGCGAGGAGCTATCGCTGGCCGTGCAATGCCTACAGCGGCTGAACCGGCTCGGCGAGGCGGATGCGTTGCTCGAGGCGGTCGTCGAGGTGCATCGGGAGAACTGGCGGAAGCTGGCGGCGGTCGCCCAGCAGTACATGAACGTGCCCCACCAGGGGTTCATCGTAGCCGGGAAGTTTGAGCGGGGCCCCAGGCGGGGCGCCCAGGGCGGCCAGATGGTCAACTCCTGGGAACGCGACCGGATCCGCGCCCTGCAACTGATGGTCCAGGCCCTGCCCAAGGCCAGACAAGACGACAACCACGGCGAGGTGGGCAGGTACCTGCTGTCGCTGGGCGAGATCCTGCTGAACAACCGCGGCTGGAGCGAGGCCTGGCGACTGCAATATAAGAGCGACTTGGCCGTCTTGCCCGACTATGACCCCGGCTGGGGATATTACCACGAGACCTCCGGGGCCCCAGTCGATGAACAGGGCAATCCCGTCTATCACTACACGCCCAAGTCGTTCGAGGAGGCCAAGAGCGACGGCGAGCGTTGGCGGTGGTGCCTGGAGCAGGCGATGGAGTTCGACCCGGGGAGCAAGAACGCCGTGCGGAGCCAGTTCGCCGACTTCCTCCACAACCAGTTCGGCGTGCAGACGATGGCCTATTTCGGCTGGCGTTTCGGGCAGATGCAGACCGACGACACCCAGAAGGACGAGAGCGGCACCTACGCCCTGCACACCCTGAAGGAGAACGAGACGATCGCCCGGCTGGCCACCGGCATCAAGCGGTTCGAGCTGCCCGACGAATTCAACTTCATCAAGATCTACCAGCAGATTGCCGACGACCCGAAGACCGGTCACGGCGACACGTCGCTGGAGCAGTTGGCCCAGATCTTCGAGAACCGGCGGCAGTATCCCCAGGCGGCCGACTACTGGAAGCGGCTGCTGAAGGAGTACCCGGGCGACGACAACCGGCGGAGAAACTGGCAGGACCGCCTCGACCAGATTGTGGGCAACTGGGGCCGCTTCGAGCAGATCACGACCCAGCCCGCCGGAAAAGGGGCTACCGTCGAGTACCGGTTTCGCAACGGGACGTCGGTTGACTTCAACGCCCAACAAATCAACGTCAAAAAGCTGCTGGACGACGTCAAGGCTTACCTGAAGTCCAACCCGGGCCAGCTCGACTGGAACAAGGTCAACATCGGCAACATCGGTTACCGCCTGGTGTGGGAAAACCAGAAAGAGTATCTGGGCGAAGAGGTCGCCAAGTGGCAGATGAAGGTCGATCCGCGCCCCGACCATTTCGACAAGCGGGTCACGGTAACCACGCCCCTGCAGAAGCCGGGCGCGTATCTGCTGACTGCCAAGATGGCCAACGGCAACACCTGCTACGTGATCATCTGGGTGGCGGACACGGCCATCGTCAAGAAGCCGCTGGACGGCAAGACCTATTACTTCGTGGCCGACGCCGTCAGCGGCAAGCCGATTGCCAAGGCCAACCTCGAGTTCTTCGGTTTCCGCCAGGAGCAGCGGGGGAACCAGCCCAACAGCTTCGTGGTGCTGACTAAGCAGTTCGCCGCGTTCACCGACGCCGACGGCCAGGTGATCCACGGCCCGCAGGAGCAGCCACCCGAGTACCAGTGGATCATCATCGCCACGACCGAGGACGGCCGCTTCGCCTATCTGGGCTTCACGGGCGCGTGGTACGGGCAGCGTTATGACGCCGAGTACAACGAGGTGAAGGCCTTCGCGATCACGGACCGCCCGGTCTACCGGCCCAAGCAGACGGTGCACTACAAGTTCTGGGTCGGCCAGGCCCAGTACGACCAGGAAGACGTGTCGCAATTTGCCGGCAAGAAGATCGCCCTGGAGATCTACAATCCCAAGGGCGAGCGGGTCGTGCAGGAGGAGGTGGAGGCCGACGCCTACGGCGGGATCGAGGGCAAGCTGGAACTGCCGGCCGACACGCCGCTGGGCGTGTACCAGATGAACGTGGGAGAGCTTGGCGGCGTGGCGCCGGAGCCGCCGCAGCCGCCGCAGCCTGGGCCCATGCCCGGCGTCAGGCGGCCCGGCCGCGCCGCCCCGATCGTCGAAGGCGGGCCGCTGGGGATCAGGCAACCTAACGTGGGCAAGCGGCAGATGACCCAGCACTACGGGGGCGGCAGCTTCCGCGTGGAAGAATACAAGAAGCCCGAGTTCGAGGTCACCGTCGAGGCCCCCAAGGAGCCGGTGATGCTCGGCGAGAAGATCACCGCCACGATCAACGCCAAGTACTACTTCGGCGGGCCGGTGACCCAGGCCAAGGTGAAGTACAAGGTCATGCGGACCAGCATCGTGAAGCGCTGGTACCCGTTCGGCCCTTGGGACTGGTTGTACGGGTCGGGCTACTGGTGGTTCGCGTACGATTACCCGTGGTACCCGGGCTGGAATTCGTGGGGCTGTATGCGGCCGATGCCGTTCTGGTGGCCGATGCCCCAGCCGCAGCCCGAGCTGGTGGCCGACCGCGAGGTCGAGATCGGGCCCGACGGTATCGTGAAGGTCGAGATCGACACCGGCGTGGCCAAGGCCATCCATCCCGACCAGGACCACCGCTACGCGATCACCGCCGAGGTGGTCGACCAGTCGCGGCGGACGATCGTGGGCACCGGCGAGGTGCTGGTGGCCCGCCAACCGTTTAAGGTCTACGCCTGGGTCGACCGCGGCTATTATCGCGTGGGCGACACCATCCAGTCGCACTACTCCGCGCGAACGCTGGACGACAAACCGGTCGAAGGCAAGGGGACGGTAACCCTGCTGAGGATCAGCTACAAGGACGGCAAGCCGGTGGAAACCGCCGTCGGCAGCCGCGACCTGGACACCAACGTGGAAGGCATGGCCGCCATCCAGCTCAAGGCGTCGCAGGCCGGGCAGTACCGCCTCTCCTACAAGCTGACCGACGCCAAGCAGCACGCCATCGAGGGCGGCTACCTGCTGACCATCATCGGCGAGGGCTTCGACGGCTCGCAATTCCGCTTCAACAACATCGAGCTGATCCCCGACAAGCGGGAATACGCGCCCGGGGAGAGCGTCAAGCTGCAGATCAACACGGATCGGGTGGGGAGCACCGTGCTGTTGTTCACCCGCCCGACCAACGGCGTGTACCTGCAACCGAAGGTCATCCGGCTACAGGGCAAGAGCACCGTGGAGGAGATCGGCGTGGTCAAGAAGGACATGCCCAACTTCTTCGTCGAGGCGGTGACCATCGCCGACGGCAAGGTTCACACGGAGATGAAGGAGATCGTCGTCCCGCCGGAGAAACGCGTCTTGAACGTGGAGCTGAAGCCCTCGTCCGCGGCCTACAAGCCGGGCGAGAAGGCCAGGGTCCAGATCAAGCTGACCGACTTTACGGGCGAGGCGTTCGTCGGTTCCACGGTGGTGGCCATCTACGACAAGTCGGTGGAGTACATCTCGGGCGGCTCCAACGTGCCGGAGATCAAGGAGTTCTTCTGGAAGTGGCGCCGGCACCACCACCCGCAGACCGAGGAGAATCTCAGCCAGCGATTCGATAACCTCTTGGCCAAAGGGGCCAAGGACATGAATTTCATTGGGGTCTTCGGAGGCACGGTGGCCGAAGAAATGGACGAACTCATGCAGCAGCTCGAACAAAGAGTCACCACGTACAGCGGCAGGGGATTCGGCATGGGCGGGGGCGGCATGGGAGCCCCCGGGGCGGTGATGCGCCGAGGGATGGCAGAAATGGCCAACGGCATGGCGTTGGAGGTCGCCGGCGTGCCTATGGCAGCAGCCCCGATGGAAGCCGAGGGCCGATCGATGGACAAGGCCGCCGCCGGGCCCGCCGGCGGTGAAGCCCCCGCCCTGGTCCAGCCCACCGTCCGCAAGGAGTTCGCCGACACGGCCCTCTGGGTGGGCGCACTGGAGACCAAGAAAGACGGCACCGCCGAGGTCGAGCTGAACATGCCCGAGAACCTCACCACCTGGCGGATCAAGGTCTGGGGGATGGGCCACGGCACCAAGGTCGGCGAGGGCGCTACCGACGTGGTCACCCGCAAAGACCTCATCGTGCGGTTGCAGGCCCCGCGGTTCTTTGTGCAGACGGACGAGGTCGTGCTCTCGGCCAACGTGCACAACTATCTGAAGGGCAAGAAGTCGGTGCAGGTGGCCTTGGAGCTGGAGGGCAAGACGCTCGAAGCCCTGGAGGCCGGCAAGCTCACGCAGACGGCCCAGATCGAGCCCAACGGCGAAGCCCGCATCGACTGGCGGGTCAAGGTCCTCGACGAGGGCCAGGCCGTGGTGCGGATGAAGGCGCTGACGGACGAAGAGTCGGACGCCATGGAGATGACCTTCCCGTGCTACATCCACGGGATGCTCAAGATGGACTCCTACTCCGGGGCGATCCGGCCGAAGGACAGCAGCGGCAGATTCACTGTGAAAGTGCCGGCCGAGCGGCGGCCGGCGCAGTCGCGGCTGGAGGTCCGCTACTCGCCCACCTTGGCCGGGGCCATGGTCGACGCCCTGCCCTACATGGTCGACTATCCTTACGGCTGCACCGAGCAGACCCTGAACCGGTTCCTGCCCACCGTAGTCACGCAGAAGATCCTGCTGCAGATGGGCCTGGACCTGAAAGACATCGAGAAGAAGCGGACCAACCTCAACGCCCAGGAGATCGGCGAAGACACCCAACGGGCCAAAGGCTGGCAGCGCTTCGACCGCAACCCGGTCTTCGACGAGGAGGAGGTCCGCCGGATGGTCAAGGAAGGCGTGCAGCGGCTCACGGAAATGCAGCTTAGCGACGGCGGCTGGGGCTGGTTCTCAGGCTGGGGCGAGCATAGCTCGCCACACACCACGGCCCTGGTCGTTCACGGGCTGCAAATCGCCCAGCAGAACGACGTGGCACTGGTGCCCGGTATGCTCCAGCGCGGCGTCGACTGGCTCAAGCGATATCAGGACGAGCAGGTTCAGAGGCTCAACAACGCCCTGGCCACGCCCAAGAAAGAGCCCTGGAAAGACCAGGCCGACGACGTCGACGCCTTCGTCTACATGGTGCTGGCCGACGCCGACGTGAAGCACCCGCAGATGCTCGATTTCCTCTACCGCGACCGCACCAAGCTGGCCGTCTACGGCATGGCCATGTACGGCATGGCCCTGCACAAACAGGGCGAGCAGGAAAAGCTGGCGATGATCGTGCGGAACATCGGCCAGTATCTCCAGCAGGACGACGAGAACCAGACGGCCTGGCTCAACCTGCCGGGCGGGTACTGGTGGTACTGGTACGGCAGCGAGTACGAGGCCCACGCCTACTACCTGAAGCTGCTCTCGAAGACCGATCCCAAGGGCGAGATTGCCCCGCGGCTGGTCAAGTACCTCTTGAACAACCGCAAGCACTCCACCTACTGGAACTCGACGCGGGACACGTCGCTGTGCATCGAGGCCATGGCCGACTTCATTCGGGCCAGCGGCGAGGACAAGCCCGAGATGACCGTCGAAATCTGGTACGACGGCAAGCAGCAGAAGGCCGTCGAGATCACCGGCAAGAACCTGTTCGTGTTCGACAACAAGTTCGTGCTGGAGGGGCAGCAGGTCGCGGCCGGACAGCACGAGGTCGAACTCCGCAAGAAAGGCACCGGGCCGCTCTACTACAACGGCTATCTGACCAACTTCACCCTGGAGGACTTCATCACCAAGGCCGGACTGGAGGTCAAGGTCGAGCGGAAGTATTACCGGCTGAAGAAGGTTGAGAAAACGGTCAAGGCCGCCGGCTCACGCGGCCAGGTCGTCGACCAGCAGGTCGAGAAGTACGAGCGGGAGGAGCTGCCCAACCTGTCGACCCTCAAGAGCGGGGAACTCTGCGAGATCGAGCTGGTCATTGAGAGCAAGAACGACTACGAGTACCTGGTCTTCGAGGACATGAAGCCGGCCGGGTTCGAGCCGGTCGACCTCCGCTCGGGCTACAACGGCAACACGCTGGGTGCATACGTGGAGTTCCGCGACAACCGCGTGGTGCTCTTCGCGCGGACCCTGGCCCGCGGCAAGCACAGCGTGGCCTACCGCATGCGGGCGGAGATCCCGGGCAAGTTCAGTGCGCTGCCCACGCGGGCCTGGGCGATGTACGCCCCGGAGCTAAAGGGCAACTCCGACGAGATCAAGCTCAAGGTGGAGGATTGACGGGTCGCTGACCCTGGGTCGACGCTTCCATGCGTGTGTAACTGACGCCGCATCGACGACCGGATGCCCAGCAGGTCCGTCTGGATCTGTCCCCGAGATTCTGTACAATGAAAGTGCTCGAAGAGATTCACAGGCAGTCGGGGGAGATGCTCGATGAGACGCTTTCGCTTGGGGAGAATCAAGGAGTTGGTTTCTCGGAAAAAGGCGACCGCTCCGTGGGCCTGGGAGAAGACGGATTCGGCGGACAAGCCAAACCGTCGAGAGCTGCTCGGCACCCTGGGTGTCCTGCCGCTGGTTGGGGCACTCTCCTATTCCGCTTCAGGGGCGCAGTCGCAGAAGAAGGAAGAGCAAGTAGACGCCGTCACTGAGCCCACGTTCGTCACCAGGTCCGACAAGGAGGAGTATGCGCGGCTCAAGGGCTTGAACTTGAGCGATCCGCAAGTGATTGCCAGGCAGAAGGCCATGCCCGTCGGGAAGATCGGCGAACTTTCCGTCGGTCGGCTCTTAAGCGGCAGCAACCTGATCAGCCTGAACATGCACGCCAGGGATCTGGACTACGTCGCCGCGCTGGCGGCCAACTACAACACCGAAGAACGCGTCTTCATGACCTTGAAGAGGTGTGAGGAGCACGGCATCAACACCATCGTGCTGAAGAACCACAACTTCAAGCAGTTCAGATTGGCGAGATACTGGGACGAGTGGGGCGGCAAGATGCAATGGTTTGCCGACGTGATTACCACGGACATCAACCAGTACGAAAAACTGCTGGTGGAACATTTAGGGCTGGGAGCGTCGGCGGCCTACTTGTGGGGAGGCGCCAGCGATACCTGGTATTTTCAGCAGAAGCAGGGCAACATCGTCCGGGCCTTCGAGATCATGAAGAAATACCACGTCCCCGTGGGCATCGGTGCGCACCGGCTGGAGCCGGTGGCGTTTTGCCAGCGCGAGGGAATCCGGCCCGACTTCTACTTCACCACCTTGCACCACGATCGATACTGGTCGGCCCACCCCAAAGAGAATCGCCGGTTCATAGAGATGTTCGAGAAGGACTCTCCCGATCATGCCCAGTACCACGACAACATGTTCTGCCACAACCCCGAAGAGACCGTGGCGTTCATGCAGGACGTGAAAGTCCCTTGGATCGCCTTCAAGGTCCTGGCCGCCGGGGCGATTCCACCGGAGGACGGGTTCAAGCATGCGTTCGAGGGCGGGGCGGACTTCATCTGCGTGGGCATGTTCGACTTCCAGGTGAAACAGGACGCGGAACTCGCCCAGAAGACCATCGCCGAGGCACAGCGACGCAAGCGCCCCTGGGCATGAGACCCAAGCCTCACCGCCGGTATTCGATTGCCACTCCCGCCACCTCCGGGGTGACCAGCGGCATGAAGGTGAGGTAGCGGTCCTGGCACTCGGTATCGTCCACGGCCCGGCAGGCCAGGTAGGCCATCCACCAGCCGAGGCAGGCCTGGGAGAGATAGTGGGCGCCATCATTGACCCGCGACCAGGCGGGAAAAGTCGAGAAGGTGTAGAGGGTGGCCTTCAGCAACGGTTCATCGCACATTTTGGCGGCGGTGATGAAAGGGACCGCGCCCACAAAGGCGTGCCCGCTCACGCCGTTGGTGTCGTCGAAGGGCTTCCACTGCGAGCCGACGCCGTGTTCGCCGGGCCGGGAACCCCCGAGCAGGGCCTGCATCAAGAGCATCGGCGGTGCGCCGACCAGGTAACCGCGGGTGACCCGGTCCGAGAAGTCGTTCACACCGCCAAGGAGCGGCCGATCGTCAAAGAAGCTGGTGGCCAAAGCCAACCCGGCATAGGCCGGAATGAAGATCTGCCCCTCGCCGAAGGTCTTCCAGAACGCCGCAAGGTCGTCGGTGCCGGAACTGCGGACGTCGCGCTGGTACCAGCCCTGGAAATCGTCGTCGAGCGAGGTGTTGGCCAGCACGGCCCCGCCGGCGACGCCCAGCCAGAGGTCCCGCATGGTGAGGCAATCGTAGTAGTTCCGGTAGTCGCTGCGGATATGACACCACCCCTCCCGGAGTCCCCATTGTAGACGATCACCCAAGCCGGGCGGAGCGCCCGATGCGTCGGGCGAGACGGCAGCAGCCGAGCCGACCCCCGGGGCCCCAGGCGGGGCAAACAGATTGCCACCACTGCCATCCTCGGCTGGGAGCCCGGGCGGGATGCCGGAGAGCCGGTCGTACGACACCCTGGGCACCTGGCCCTGGTCCCATGGCGCGGGCGCCTCGGGCGGCGTCTCCCCGCGGATCTGCGGGCCGCAGAATCCGCCCGCGCCCTCGCACGAACTCTCCCCCGGAGCAGGAAACGATGGCAAGGCCGCCTGGGCACCGGACATCAGTGGCTCGGCTCGGGCGAACTTCCAGGGCTGGCTGCACGCGCCGCAGGCCAACAGGAGCAGGCCCCAGAGTGACGCCGCCAGCAGCCGATCGGCGTTCCCCATCATGTGGTGGTTTCCCTCGGTGTCAAGTTCCGAGTACACTGCGGCCGGCCGCCCGGGAAGTCATCGGAGCTTGCCTGGCAGGAACATTAGGTACCACCCTTACCCCAAGCAGGGTCAGCCAAACCGGCAGAATCGGAATATCGCCTACTATCGCTACAGCCGGCACGGTCAACGGGACCGGCAGAATCGGTGCTACTCGGAATACTCCACGGCAACCGGAAGATTCCCGCGCAAAATGCCCAGTTTCGCTCCGGCCTTCAGAACGGCCCGGTGCAACGGCGACCTTGCACTATTCCGGTGGGAAATCGACAATGGCGGACGCAGGCGGAGGCCATTGACGATCACAGGCGTCCGGGAAAAAGGGGACAGGTCCAATTTGCCGGAACGGCCCGCGACCAACCTTCGGTCGGTGTCCGGCTTCGCACAAATTGGACCTGTCCCATTTTTCCTACTTGGGCATCGTTTGCAGGTCTCTTTGGTAGCGTTGCACTTGTTGCTCGATTTGCAGTGCAAGGTCTTCTGCCCCCGCGTCTCGGGCCAGCTTGAGCGCTCGTTGGGCAGAGAGGACGGCCTCGTGTAGACGGCCCGCCTTGGCGTAGTTGATGCCCAGAAAATGGTGCAACGTCGCCGACTTATCGACCTCCGGCTGGAGCTGCACGGCTCGGGAGTAGTGTTCCAGCGGTTCGTCGATCTTGCCCAGGGCGGCCAGGGCCAGGGCCAGGCTGTAGTGAAAGCCGGCGTTGTCGGGGTCCAGGCGTGCCGCCTCGGATAAATGCACGGCGGCCTCCTGGAGCTTTCCGGTCAGATACAGCGCCATCCCCAGGTTGTGCCGGATGTCTGCGCGGTTGTAGACCTTTCCGCCGTTCTCCGGCGTGCCCCGCAAGGCCGCGCGGAAATGCCCGATGGCTTCCGCCAACCGTCTCTGTTGAAACAGGGCTACGCCCAGGTCGTAGTGTGCGCGGGCGTTGTTTGGATCAAGTCGCAGGGCTGCGGCCGAATGGGCCATCCCCTCGTCGAGCCTCCCCTGGGCGTGATACAGGAGGAATCCCAACCGCTGGTGCGCCTTGACGTTGTTGGGGTTCAGCTCCAGGGCCTTTCGGTACTGCCGGATGGCGCCGTCCACCTCGCCCGACTGGTAGAACTCGTCGGCGGCCCTGACGTAGGAGTAGTCGTCCAGGAACTGCTCTTGGATCCTCTTGATCGCCGCAGGGCCGGCGTTGACGAACTCCGGGATGTTGGCGGCGCGATCCGGTGCAGTGAACTGCGAGAGCAGGACGGCAGGCGTGCTCTCTCCACGCTCGTCGATGTGCGTCAGAAAAAGCTGCGTGTAGGCCGAGTTGGCCTTGGAGGCAAATACCAGCCACCGGCCATTGGGCGACCAACTATGCCAGGAGTTCATCCGCCGCGTGTTGCAGCGGAGCCTGCGGGCCTGGCCCCCTTGGGCCGGGATGATGTACAGCTCGCTGTCCGGCTGCAGCAGCATGTAGCTCTTGGCCTTGCAGAAGACGATCCACCTGCCGTCGGGCGAGTACTTGGCGAAGAAGTTGCTCATGCCGTCGTGCGAGGCGCCCTCGATCGGCTCGGGCTCGCCCCCTTCACCCCCGTTGAACGGAATCCTGTACAGGTCGAACAGGAACGGTTTGCCGTCCTTGAGGAATTCCTGGCATTCCTCCGGCGTCAGCAGCACGTTGCCTCCGCCCCCCGTGTGCTTCAGGCTATAGGCCGCCGCCCTGGCGAAGACGATGTGCTTCCCGTCGGGGCTCCAGGTCGGGTTGCTCTGGACGAACCGCGGATCGTCCGCCCCCCGCAGGGCCCGAAAGGTGCCGCTCTGCCGGTCGTATACCGCCAGGATGCCCTTGATGGGGAAGAACAGTTGCGAGAAGTCCAGCCCCGGCTTGGGGACGAAGACCGACTTGTCCTTAACGGTGCTGACCACGTGCCGGCCGTCCGGCGAGACCTGCGAGAGCAGCCCGAAGGTCCGCTCCCCGTCCTCCTTCTTGTAGTCGTTCCAGGTGATGATGTCGCTGGTGGCCAGGACCATCTCTCGGGCCACCCGCGTCATCACGTACGAGCCCTGGTTGTTGGCATAGTCGACGTCCATCGCCAGGGTCTTGCCGTCGGCGGAGAACGAGTGGCAGTTGCCGCAGACCGGCAGTTTCTCCAGGACCACCGGGGGCTGCTCGGGCGAAGAGACGGTCCCGAAACGCCAGCGGATCCGCGAGGGGTCCTTCACCGCGTCGATGAACGGCAGGTTCACTTCCCGATAGAAGATCGGTGCGCCGACCTCGTCGCTGGAGGTGCTGATGGTGATACTGCCCGCCGCAATGATCTGCTTCGGCTCCGCGCGACGGACGCCCACCACGGTGACCGTCGCTTTACGCTCCAGGCAGCGCCGTTTGATCGCCTCCCACTGTCCGGGCAGAGGCGTCCACTGCACGTCGGCGGCCAGGAAACTCATGCCCTTTTGCTCGTCCCCGAATTCGAGCCCCACCGCCCAGGTGTCGGCCCCTCCCCGTTCATCCCTCCAACAAAACGTCGGGGCAACGATCTCCGGCGGGAAGAGAGTGCCGTCGGGCGGATAGCTGATCTCCAGCGGGTTGCCCCGCTGTCCGGCGCGATACGCCTGGAGAATCTCCGCCGCCAGCGGATCTTCCAGCGGCACCCGCGGCCGGAATCCGCCGAGAAACAGGCCGTACACCACCGCCGCAAGCACACCGACGCCCAAGAGGCAGATCAGCAGGACGGAGCGTAAGCGTCGCGCCGGCATGGTTGATTCCTGATTGGTGATCGAGCTCGCCGCCGCGCCGGCACGTCGGCAAGGGCAGAGCCCACTTTGCAGGCGCTCAGTAATGACCTGTTCAATCCCACTGTAGTAGGCACACTCCGTGTGCCGTGACCTGCGGGCGGCACACGGAGTGTGCCTGCTACAATTTGCCCAAGTTGTTTGTGAGCGCGCCCTTTTCTACGGCTCGGATTGGCGGCGTTGGACAGGAAAGAGGAGGTCGGGCTGGCCGGCGTCGTTGCCTTGTCCCCCGTTGTCGACGCCGTCCTCGCCGACGCTGTAAATCACGTACTGCTGGTTCCGCAGGACGTACCGCAGCGGCTGCCCGTCGAAGGGATCGATGGGGACCTGCGGCAGATACTTTGGCACGAGTTCCTCGAGTTTCGCCGGCAGCCTGCCGTGCGCGCGCTGGAACCGCTCCACCGCGATCACCGCGTCGGTGGCGTGGTTGGAGGCCGTGGCGCGAACCGCGGCATCAAGGAACCTGCTCGTCCCGGGCAGGGCCAGTCGCGCCATGATATGTCCAGGACTGCTCAGCACCGATCCGCCGGACGTCGCGGCCTCGATATCGCCGCCGATTTGCGCCGTTTCCAGGCGGGCCTGTGGCCAGGGGAGCTTCGTGGCGGCGACGATCCGGTCCATGTACTTGAGGTAGTTGGCCAGGTTGGCGTTGCGAAACGGTCCAGAACTCACCACGGGCAAGTCGCCCGAGGGGCCCATCGATGACGGATCGCGTATGGCCGTGATTCCCATCACGCGCTCGCCCATCATCGCGCGCTGCACACCCTCCGAGTAGTCGATGGCCCTGAGGTGTGCTTGAATGCGATCCAAGTCGCTGTCGGGAAAAGCGACCGCCGGCAGTTGGCGCTGGAGCACGGCCTGCCCGATGCCGTCGAGGGCATAGCGAACGAGCTGCGACATAAAGACCGGCTCCTGCCTCAAGGAATCGGCCAACATGAAGATCGCGTGGATCGAGCGTGCCGCTCCTTGGGCATCGCCTCGGTGAGCGCGGACGTGGGCCTCCAAGAGCAACAGCCGGGTTCCCGCCCGAAGTGATTGGACGTGCTCAAGGCGCATGCTCAGCCCCTGGGAGAAATCGGCGGGGTAGCGGGCGGGCCTGCCTGCCTCGGCCGCTGCGTGGAGCTGCTGGAGCGAGCCCTCGTACTGCTGAAGCAGCTTCTCGGCAGCCTGCAAATCCGGCCACGGCTGGCCCGGCGGGGGGATCTCCGTTTCGCTCTGCCCGACGATTGGCAGCTTCTCAGCGGCCGATTGAAAGGCCGCTCCTTCCAAGGGCTGCACAGCGGCCAGCCACCTCCGCGCCGCGTCTCGCTCGGCGGGGGTGGTCGGGTAGAAGCTCTGCAACTCGCCCGGGGTGGTCGGCTCGCCCGCCGCCCGGATTTGCGCCAACTCCGCCTCGGCCTCGCGTGAGGAGCGAGCCGACCACGTGAAAAATACAATCGTCGGCACCGCCACGATGAGCACCACGATCACCAGCAGGCAGCCCCCACAGCCCAGGCATCCCCGCACCCGTTTGGACGACTCGCCGTTCTGCATCTGCTGTGCTCCGACTGATTGGCCCCTCGGCGTCACCCGTCGCGCCCCGAAAACCATAGAACGACAAAAGGGTGGGACTGATTCTGTAGTCCCAAGTTCGGATGGTCCGGCTTGGGGTGGCCGGGGTCGAGCGTCAGCGAGCCCCCGGAAATCCGGCGGTCTGGGGGCTCACTTCGTTCGACCCCAGCCACCCGTTCCCCAAACCTTGGGACTACCGTGATTCTGCCCGACGAAGCTCTCTCGGCTATCCCTTCGGTTTCGACACGTCGATCACGATGTCTTCTTCACCGGCGATTTCCCGGATGATCGGGGAGTTCCTCTCGTCGAATCTTCCCTTCAGCCGATCCACCTGAGGGTAAGGGTCCCACTGCCGCACGGCGATGCGATACCTGCCCGGCGGAATGCCGTCGCCACGGCGGCCGGGGACCTTGAAGTTCCCGTCGGCGTCCACCTGGGCCTCCTCGGGATCGGTGGACTGCCGCCCGTCCTGCCCGATCCGATAGAACTGCACCACGACCGTCCCCAGGCCGAGATCTCGGCCCTTGACCTCCAGCGGCCGGCCGGCGTCGGTGACCTTGCCTCGGGCGGAAACGGTGCGTTCGCCGCTGCCCCCACAGCCGGTCGCGGCCAAGCACAGCAGGGCCCACAGGAACAGGTACGGGCGATCCATTCGGTAGAGCATGTAAACTCCCTTCTAAGAGGGACAACGTCTAGTCAGGTGTGGTGTCAACGGAGATGAAGTGGCACCGGCGTCTCGCCGGTGTGCCGCGACTTATGGCAATGCGTTCACCTCTGTCACACCGGCGAGACGCCGGTGCCACTGCGAGGATTCCCAGGGTGGAACGGTTACGGCAATTCCACGTCCAATCCGTCTGCGCGATTCCCCAGCCGCCTGAAGACCTCGGCATCGATCATATAAGGGATGAACCGCACGGACCCGTCGACCAGCGAGATGTTCAATCCCAGCGGGTGCGACGCCCCGAAGCGGTCCTCGCCGATGCCCGTCCCGTGGAAATCCGGCCGAGGCTCGCGATCCGTGTAACGCATGATGTCGTGGTTCCACCCGCAGGTGTAGCCCTCATTGTCGTTGAGCTGCAGGGTCCCCAACTCCGAGAGGTTGATCCGCTTCTCACCGAGCAGCATGGTCTTCGTGGTCCCGTCGCGGACGTCGGCCATCCTGGTGGGGATCATCTGCGTGACGGCGCCGATGCCGGCCGGATAGTTGGCCGTCGCATCGAGGCTGGCGGCCGCGTAGTCGGTCTTCGCGTGACCGTAGGTCTTGCCCGAGTTCGGGTGCTGGTACCAGTCTTGTGCCACCACGACCTCCGGGCTGCGCCGGGACGGACAGAAGAACAGCGGGTTCGGCGTGCGGATGGCGAAGATGGACTTGTCGACGTCCGAGACGGCGCCGCCTCCCTGCCAGACGCTCTCCGCCTCGATGTACGGCAAGATCTGAAAACCCCAGCCACCATGCTGGTTGGGGGCGACGGCCGGTTGGCCGTTGATGTAGGTCATGTGCCACGACCAGTCCGGGCCGCCGCCGGAAGGAAGGAACCCGTGCGCGTTGTCGTGGCTGTGAAAGGCCAGAGTCAACTGCTTGAGATGGTTCGTGCACTCCGTCCTGTGAGCGGCTTCGCGGACCGCCTGTACGGCGGGAAGCAACAGGGCGACCAGGATGCCAATGATGGTGATTACCACCAGCAACTCGATCAGGGTAAAACCACTCCGTCGCCACATGCCAGGCCCTCCCTCGTGAAAAACCGACCAGCCACCCCGGGCACCACTCCGCCCGGGCCGGCGGCGGAGAAACTCCGGGCGACGGCCGTTCTTGCCCGGCCGTCTGGCCCGCTTCGTATACTTCTACCCCAACTCTGCCTGGCCCGCCAGTACCGTGGGCAGGAATGCCTGGTCTGGGGGGATCGAAGGCTGGCGCCGCGTCGCTGCTCGGCCTGGCGGGTATGGCGGCCACGCTGATGCGCTGCGCCTTCGCGGCGGCCCGACACCTGGGGTATGGTGCCTGGCGGCGGAGAGCCCAGAGAAATCGCTGCGGGATCGCCGGACTTCCATCCTACCGCCGCAGCGCCGAACGCTCGGCGGGCCGCTGCGGTCCCAGCGCTACGCCCAGCCAGCCGTCGTCGATCACGAATTGGGTGACTGTCAGATCCGCGAACTTCTCTGCGGTGGCCAGGCGCTCGGGCGTGAGGTTCCACGCGCGGCGGCTGGAGAACGTCTTGGCGAAGATTCCCCGCAGCGCGATCTGTTGGCCGGTAGGGATCCGCCGCCCGCCCAGTTGCACGATCCCGTCGCGGACCAATCTGGCCGAGCGCCCGTTGACCTGCGGCCGGTAATCGACCAGCACGATGAAATCCCTCCAGCGCTGGGGCGACTTGGTCAGCCTGGCGATTGCCAGCCTGAGCGTGACGCGGCCGTCGCGGAGGCTTACGGCCATCGCGTCCTG
>Ga0315277_10003449_pt1 | contig 21403 bp, 20 predicted proteins | sample YL17G05_15_MG_FD_203695 | JGI IMG/M metagenome (GOLD analysis project Ga0315277, IMG submission 203695) | Sediment microbial communities from Yellowstone Lake, YNP, Wyoming, USA - YL17G05_15 | ecosystem: Environmental > Aquatic > Freshwater > Lake > Sediment | place: USA: Wyoming | collected...
ACATTTGTCGAATATGTCCATCCATCACCTCTTATATTAAAGATAACAAAAATCCCTCATTGGGGCAATTTATGTTAAAAAACAAAATGGAATTTGTCAAGTGAAAAAACCGAGACGGTTATAGATACCAAATACAAATTCGTATGAATGCTTCGCATCATACACTCTTGGGTCACAAGAAAAAGATAGGCAACACTTGCTGGAGATGACATCTCTAAGATGAATCTGTGACTTTGCACCAGAGACAGAAGAGTAAGCTTTTGAGGGAACTTGTCCTATGGATCCTGCGGATAGCTTACCCACTTTGATTCCCCTCTCTTTAAAAGAGGGTGTGTCAGAATTTCGATTTTTGTAGCCGCCCCGCTTAGCGGGGCGAAATCGAGATGTTGAATTCCAATATCTTACGTCCATATGGACGGCTACAACCTCAAAACACAATTATGACACGGTCTCAAAACAGAGGGGGACAGGGGGGTGAGTTGTGTTGTGTCAGGACCTCAGTCCTGACACCTTTTTAAGCGTCCAGAGTAGAGCTCCTGAAGCAACTATTTCAATTTTTCTTTCAGCTTCGCATTTTCTGGGTCCAGTTTCAGCGCCTCTTTCCATTCTTTTTTTGCTTTTTTTGTCTCTCCTAAAGCGTTGTAAATATCTCCCAGATGCTCGTGTATGACGGCATCATCTCCCACGATCTTTAAAGCTTTTTTGATTTGAACCTCTGCCTCAGTTGCTTTCCCCAATCTATACAAAACCCAGCCGTAACTATCCAGATAAGCTCCGTTGTTTGGCTCAGACTCTAAAGCCCTTTTTATCATGTTCAGAGACTCTTCCAACCTGATCCCTTTATCCGCCAGCATGTAGCCAAGATAGTTTAAGGCAGAAGCATGGGTGGAATCCAGTTGGATGAGCCGCTCGAAGATGGCAACGGCTTGGTCAAAATCTCCTCTCCGCTCGTAAGCGGAGCCTAAGCCGAAGAGTATGTAGGTATCATTCGGTCTTTGGTCTGAGGCACTCTGGAGAATAACAATGGCAGAATCGAATTGTCGAGCTTGGGCATAGGCAGAACCCAAAAGATACTGGATGGTTGCCTTATCGCTCACTTTCTCTAATGCTTCTTTATAAACCCAGATGGCTTTTTGGGTGCTATCCTGATATAGATAGACCAAGGCTAAGTTTACCCAGCCATCCGGAACCGAATCTGCCAAAGAGATGGTTTTTTCAAACTCTTGTTTCGCCCTTTCAAAATCTTTTTTCTCTATGGCGATCTTACCCAAGTAGAAATGAACCGAAGGATCGTCTGGATTCGATTGGATATACGAAGTGAAAAGACTTTCCGCCTTATCATACTCCTTTTGTGAAAAATAAAGAGCTCCTAAGCTTTTCTTCATCTCCATATCTTCAGGTTTCAAATTATACAAAAGTTCTGCTTCTTTTGTGGCTTCCTCGATTTTTCCAGCTCTGAGATAAAGGGATATCAGTCGGTTTCTAAGGTTCGCATTAGACGGCTCGAGCGTTAGAAACTTTTGGTAAGGTTCAATCGCTTTTTCCAGTTCCCCCGTAACTTCATAACAGGCTCCTAACCCTAATAGAGCCTTTACGTCATTTGGGTTCAAGTCCAATACTCTCTGATACTCTTTAATAGCTTGATCATAATCCTTTATCTGAAACAGAAGGCTGGCCAATTGCAGGTGAACCGGAACAGAAAATGAAGATAGCGACGCAACTTTTCGCCAAGCCGCTATGGATTTTTGCAATTCATCCCTCTTTTGCCAGATTATAGCTAACTGCCAGAAGGATCCGAAATCTGTCGAATCCAGCTTTACCGCCTCCTGGTAAGCCAACAAGGCACTATCTTCTTTACCTGAAAATCGATAACAATCTCCCAGAAGCCCATAGGCTTCGTTGTTCTTAGGCTTGATTTTCAAAAGCTCTACTTTGGCAGAATCGATTTCTTTCACCATAAAATAGGCTCGGGCAAGGGCAAACCTGATCTCGGGGATGTCCGGCTCTTGAGTCCTCGCTTTCCGGTATTCGCTTATGGCTTTCGCTATATCGCCGGACAGCTCATACAAATCGCCATTGATGAAATGCTGGAAAGCTTCATAGCTTTCCCCTTCAGGGTGAACCTTCAGGGTGAACCCTTTTTGAGGTTCCCCCATCACTTCTGTTTCTGCCCTCGAAAAACCAAATAACAAAGCCCATATTAAAAAACATAACCCCAACCGAATGAAAAATTTTTTAATCATGGCTTTTGCCTCACCTGAGATTTTACTGTTAGTTTTTGCTTTTTTCGGCAAATTTACTCTTTCCTAAAGAAAATACAAGCCTAAAATGGTTCAGTGAGTTTTTCCTCACCAAAATGAAACGAAGATTTTTCTTGACTAAATCTATCATAACTATTAGCTTTACGAAAAGTTTGAACAGAGATTTAAGGTTAACTTTATTATGTTTACAACCAAGTAACATATTAATATTATTACAGCAAACGAATTAAGTAAATTGACATCATCACCCTCCCCCTGGCCCCCTCCCATCAAGGGAGGGGGAAGTTTATGAAATCCCCTCTCCCCTTGTGGGAGAGGGTTAGGGTGAGGGGTATGTAAACTTATTTCTTACGTCCGTATTAGTTTAAGTCTCACTCCGTATGACTGAAAATTTAAAAAATGCGTTTGTTCAAAGCATAAAGGAGGTGCGATGCCGGAAAGCCAAAAGGAATCAAAAAATAATCAACCCATTCAATTTGAGCCTTATATAAAGCCTGAGGAAAAAGTCCCCGAGGCAACTTTGAGGGCCGTGGTTTTAGGGGCGCTTTTGGCGGTCGTCTTCGGAGCGGCGAATGCGTATTTGGGGTTGAAGGTGGGGATGACAGTATCTGCTTCCATCCCTGCTGCGGTTATGTCTATGGCAATTTTGAGGGGAATATTACGTAAAGGAACGGTTTTAGAAAACAACATCGTGCAGACCATTGCCTCCTCCGGTGAGTCTTTGGCCGCGGGCATCATCTTCACCATTCCGGCTTTTTTTATTTGGAATTTAACCATACCTGGGTTTCATCATACTGTAACTGCCTGGGAGATCTTCTTTTTATCTATTTTGGGAGGGTTTCTGGGAATACTTTTTATGATACCTCTTCGCAGATATTTGATGGTACACGAGCATGGAAAGCTGAAATTTCCTGAAGGAACCGCCTGTGCTGAGATCATAAAAGCTGGAGATGTAGGCGGAGCGAGGGCGAAAACCGTTTTCGCTGGAATGGGTCTGGGCGCGCTCTATAAAATATTAATGGGTGGAATAAGGCTTTGGCCCGAAATCCCCAATCAGGACATCCGTTTCTACAAAGGGGCAAATGTTGGTATAGATGCCACGCCGGCTTTGTTAGGAGTGGGATACATCATTGGTCCCCGCATTTCTGCTTTGATGTTAGGTGGAGCAGTCTTGGGATATTTGGGAATTGCCCCATTGATTGCGTATTTGGGAACTCTTACTCCTAATATTGTGCCCCCGGCCACGAAATTAATCACAGAAATGACTCCGGCGGAAATCAGATCTAACTACATCAAATATCTGGGAGTGGGAGCAGTGCTTTTAGGAGGATTTATTACTCTCTTCAAATCTTTTCCGGTGATCTTTCACTCCTTTTCTATCGCAGTCAAAGAGATTCTTGGAAAAAAGGAAGAAGCTGGGGTAAGACCGAGAACCGATCAAGACTTGCCTATGTGGTTTGTCTTGGTGGGCATAATCATAGCCACCATAGCCATCTGGCTTTTCCCGGGGGCGAATTTGCATCTTTTGGGGACAGCTCTGGTGGTGGTCTTTGGTTTCTTCTTCGTGGTGGTAGCCGCAAGAATTGTGGGGCTTGTGGGGAGCTCCTCGTCTCCGGTTTCGGGCATGACCATTGCTACCCTCCTGGTTACCAGTTTGATTCTTTTATCTTTTGGAGTCTCTGGTCTGCCCGGGATGGTTACTGTAATGTTTATTGGCACAATCGTCTGCATTGCGGTGTGCATGTCCGGAGACATCTCCCAGGATTTAAAAACCGGCTTTCTTTTAGGAGCAAGTCCAAAGAAACAACAGCTCATGGAATTTGTGGGGCTTATCTTTCCTGCCATCTTCATGGGATTCACCATCTTTCTTTTGAATAATGCTTTCGGGTTTGTGAAGGATGCCACACATCCTGCTCCACTTTTGGCACCCCAGGCTAACGTGATGTCTGCCATCGTGCAAGGGGTGATGACCGGGAATCTTCCCTGGATTTATGTAACCGTGGGAGCCATGATAGCTTTGACCGTTGAGCTTTTGGGAATACCCTCTTTGCCTTTTTCCATCGGGCTTTACTTACCCTTGGATTTATCCACTCCCATCATGGCTGGAGGTTTAATTGCTTTAATTGTTCGGAAAGTGTCCAGAAGCGAAGATATTGCCAAAAAAAGGGAGGAGCGAGGAGTATTATTTGGTTCCGGACTAATTGCCGGTGATGCTCTGATAGGGGTGTTTATCGCCTTTGTCATCGCCGGCTGGGGAAAATACCGGGGATTTTATGAGGCGTATGAGTCTGTGTCCCTGTCTGGTTCTTTTGGTCCTTGGTTAGCTCTGATCGCTTTTGTCATCGTTTGCTTTTTCCTGTATAGGTCCACAAGAATTGCCAAGAAAATAGGAGCATAGGAGAAATCTCCTCTCCCCTTGGGGGAGAGGAATAAAGGTGAGGGGGTATTTTCACTGCTCGTCGAGGACGTTATCCCAGACGGGTCTCCGTCATCCTCGACAAATTTCTAAACCTAGACCCGTAGGTCGGGTTGCGATCCCGCCTTTGGCGGTAGAGCTACCCGACGCACTTTACTTATTATCTCAAATCAGGAGGTAAAAATGGATGAGCTTTTGAAAGCGGCTCAAACAGCCCTAAACAATTGCTTGGCGGTAAAAAAAGGGGAATCTGTTTTGGTAATAACAGACGAGCCTTTACGAAAAATCGGATATGCCTTCTGGGAGGCGGCTAAAAAAGTGGGTGCCGAGGCTATACTTTTAGAGATTTTACCTCGCTCAAGCCATGGAGAGGAACCCCCGGAGGCTATCGCTAAGTTGATGAAGGATTTTGACGTCTTGATCATCCCCACCAGCAGGTCCATGTCTCACACTAAAGCCAGAAGGGAAGCCTGTGAAGCCGGGGCAAGGTGTGTTACCCTTCCCGGAATTTTAGAAGACACCATGATAAGGACTCTGAATGCGGATTACAACGAAATCGCCCAAAGAACCATTAAGTTAGCAGAGATCGTGAGCCGGGGCAAAATTGCCAAGGTTACCACCCCAGCCGGCACCAATATTACCGTAAAGATCGAAGGTAGAGAATGTAAGCCAGATACCGGTTTGGTGCACAAGCCCGGTGATTTTTCTAATCTGCCCGCGGGTGAAGCTTATGTCGCTCCGGTAGAGGGATCAGCCAATGGAGTCATCATGGTGGATGGAGCCATGGTGGGAAAGATCAAAAAGCCTATAAAGATCGTGGTCAAAGATGGTTTTGCTGTGGAAATCACCGGGGATCAGGCCGCAAAAGAATTAGAGAAACTGATTGAGCCTTTCGGTCAACCTGGCCGAAATGTGGCGGAGTTAGGGATTGGAACCAATCACAAAGCCAAGATCGTGGGAAGCGTTCTGGAAGATGAGAAAGTTATGGGAACGGTGCACATGGCTTTAGGAGATAACAAGTCCATGGGTGGAACTGTCTCCGTCGCCAGCCATCTGGACGGAATTCTTCTGAAACCAACTTTGTGGATAGATGACAAGATCATCATGCAGGATGGCATATTGAAAATATAAGAGTATATTCCTACTTCGTTGGGGCAGGTAGTAGGTCAGAAGCTCCGTGCCCTTGACTCTATTCACCCCTACGAATAAACGGATTGTTCCGCGTAGGGGCCGACCCTTGTGGTCGCCCGTTATAGCTGGGCGCAGGGCATTTGACCTAAGACGGAATCGGTAGAACAGACATTTTTGTCTGTTCTATTAGATATTCTTGTCTGTTCTATCATTGTCAGACAAGAATATCTGACCTACCTTTCTAAAAACTGCTTGACAAGGTTGTATAAATGATTATGATGTTATATATGAATATAAAGGATTTATCCGAAAGTCGGGCTACAGTAGGAGGTCCAGAGTTCCGTGCTCCTGACACTATTCATTTGTCAGGTGCGCAGGGCACCTGACCTCCCAAATTGAAGCTGGATATGGGCAAGTTTCAAAATATAGATTTGAGTGGCTCTTTTTATCTTGGTTTTTATCTCCTTTCTAATATAATAGATGTAATAAGCGGCAAAATCTAACAGCTATTTTTTAAGATAAGTTTATTAATAAGTAATTTGGTATACGTTAAGAGGTGTTTATAATGAGGGATTACCATCTTCACGAGCTTTCTACGCAGGAATTTGAAGATCTGGTTATCCATATTTGTCAAAAGATATTGGGTATTGGAACAATAAATTTCAGTGAGGGGCCTGATGGAGGGAGAGATGGAAAGTTTGAAGGTACTTCAAATCAGTACCCTAGTGCTGCAAGTCCATGGACAGGAAAATTTATCATTCAGGCGAAGAGGAAAAATAATCCGAATGCAAGTTGCTCAGATGCCGATTTCAAGACACAAATATTAGACAAGGAAATTCCGAAGATTAAGAAATTGAAACAAGACAGGGAAATAGACAACTACCTCATTTTTACAAACAGAAAACTAACCGCTGGGGTTGAGCAAGAGCATAAAAATTACCTAAAAGATAAACTGGGATTGTCTAACATTGCGATTTTGGGGGTAGAGGTCATAACCACTTGGCTTGATGCGAGTCCTGCCATAGTGAAAGCTTGTAACCTTAAGAGGTTCAAAGATCCATTGAGAATATACTCTGATGACATAAAGGATGTTATCGTCGCTTTTTATAATGACCGGGAGCAGGTTGCTACGGAGTTTGACAGCAAGTATTCATTCGACTATGTAAGCCTTGAGAAGAAAAATGAGTTAAATAAATTGAGTGAAGAGTATTTTAAATATATTAAAGAAAATTCAGAATCGTTCTTTAATGCAATAACAGCTTTTTTAAAGAAACCAATAAATAAGAAGTACGCGGATTATTATTACAATACGATTGATGAGTTGAAAGGGAAGATAATCACGAGAAAGAATGAATTTGCCAAATTCGAAGAAATTTTCGAGCATCTTTACGATACAATACTTGACAAGCATCCCGAACTTAGGGAATCGCGAACTTTGATAAATGTGTTTTTGCATTATATGTACTGTAATTGCGATATAGGTGAGAAGAAATGATAACCCCGACAAAATATATGGATTTGGACTTATCTGTAGTCAGGGTATCCTCCATGCTTATTAAACTGTTCGAGAATAACAGGGTAATGGAATATAGTGAGGTATTGGGGTATTTGGTTGGCAAGATAGGAGAGGATGTTAAGCATGTTTTTGTGCCAGCATTGGATTTTTTATACTTGCTTGGCATGATTGAGTATCACTTACAGACAGATTCATTGGAATTTACTGGTGAAAATAATACGTAGACAATAATACAAAATGAAACTAAGCAAGATATATTCAAACAAAGACAAGATATTTAAGCCTATCTACTTTAACGAAGGCTTTAATGTCATTTATGGAAAAGTAAAAAGGCCAAAGGAAACTGACAAGGATTCGCATAATCTCGGTAAAACTCTGCTCATTCATCTTATAGATTTTCTTTTGCTCAAGGAGCTGAAAAATGGACATTTCCTTTATGACCACGAGGAAATTTTCAGAGGATTTGAGTTTTATTTGGAGATACTGCTTAACTCAGATAAATACCTGACAATAAAAAGGTGTATTGATAATAATACTAAGATATGTTTTAAAACCCATGATGCTAAATTCCAAGATTTCAAAATTCTTGGGGAGACACAATGGGATTATAGCAGAATGTCAATCCGTAAGGCGGTAGACAGGCTTAATTCCTATCTTGATCTTAATTCGATTGCACCATGGCCTTACCGGAAAGGTGTTTCTTATTTCTTGAGGACACAAAGCGATTATCAAGATGTTTTTCAGATAAGCAAATTCAGCATTGGAGAACATTCTGAATGGAAGCCTTATCTTGCAAAATTATTGGGTTTTGATGATTCTTTACTGAAAGAGAAATATGACATAGATAAAACAATTGAAAGCAGGGAGCAATATAAGGCAGAGTATGAGAAGACTCTGACCACAAAATCTGAAGAATACGACAAGTTGAAAGGAGCTATTGAAATAAAACAGAGGGAAATAAAAGAAGCATCTGAAAAGATAGACCAGTTTAATTTTTATGAAAAAGAACTCAGTATTAACAGGGAATTAGTCGAACAGGTAGAGACTGAAGTCGCTTATCTCAATGATCAGGTTTACAATATGAATTATGAGATTGAGAAAATTCAGGATGCTCTAGAAACCAAAGTAAATTTTGACTTAAATGAAATAAAACAGATTTTTGAGGAAACACAAATTCATTTTCCTGACAAACTGGCGAAAAACTATAAGGATTTACTAAAGTTCAATGAAAATCTTTCTGCTGAAAGAAATAAGCGATTAAAAGAAAGGCTTCAAGTTTTAAAGCAAAGGCAGGATTCAGTGTGTGTGCAATTAAGGGATTTAAATTCAAAAAGAGAGAATCTACTCAGAATATTACGAGGAGAAGATACTTTTGATAAGTTTAAATTGCTTCAGAAAAGCTTAGTGCAACAGGAGACTGATTTAGTAAGGCTGCAATCTCAGCTTGAGACTCTTGATTCAGTTGCTGTCATACAAAAAGAGATAGATGGATATGAACAGAAGAGAAAAGAGCTTGTTGACAAAATCAACGATCAAATTAAGGCTGGGGCGAGCTTATATTCCGCTATCAGAAATGATTTTAACAGGATTATCAAAGCAGTATTGAATATTTCAGCTTTATTGTCTATTAAGATTAATACAATGGGCAATATTGACTTTAGTGCTGATATTGTCCATGATGAAAAAACCATGGAGGCAACAAGCGAAGGCAGAGGAACAACCTACAAGAAGCTACTTTGCGCTGCTTTCGATTTGGCCATATTGAAAAATTATGCAAAACGCTCTTTTTTCAGATTCGTTTACCATGATGGTATCCTTGAGGGCCTTGATAACAGAAAGAAGAATAATTTTCTAAAACTTGTCAGGGAATATTGTGATTCCTATGGATTGCAGTACATCTTGACTGTAATTACTGCAGATTTGCCAAGGGATGAAAATGATAAGGTTATTGAATTCGAGAAGGAAGAGATTGTTAGGGAATTAAATGATGAAGGGCAGGCTGGAACTTTGTTTAATTTGCCAAAATTCTGACTAAGATAGAAAAATTATTAAGGGTATTTAGTTTCAGATTGGAGAGGTGAAATAGTAGGTAGGTCAGTAGCCCCGTGCTCCTGATATTATTCCCGAGGTGTCAAAACCTTGTCTAGGCACCTTTTTTGAGTTGTAGCGTCAGAATTTGCGTCCGGCATATCCGCCTAACTCATTGATTCCGTTGACCGTTCTCTCCACCAGATACCAAAATCACTCGAACTTTGAGGGTGAAAGGGATAGGGTGCCGGTTAGTGGGAGAGGTAGTTGTTCCCTCTCCCCACCGGGGAGAGGGCGAGTCGAAGATCCCGCCGAAGGCGGGAGGTGAGGGGGAAATTGAGTTCTGAAGGAGTTAAGGCGTAAGCCTTTTATGCCTCCGTCCCCCCTCTCCATTTTATGTTGAAGATCCCGCCGGAGGCGGGAGGTGAGGGGGAAATTGAGTTCTGAAGGAGTTAAGGCGTAAGCCTTTTATGCCTCCGTCCCCCCTCTCCATTTTATGTTGAAGATCCCGCCGGAGGCGGGAGGTGAGGTGGCAGTTGGTTAACAGAGCTATTCTTATGAATTGCTACGCAGAATTTTTCAAAAACAAAGGTCAGAAACGTCAGAACGGTCAGAACCGTCAGATCCTCCAGCGCTGACCTCTCCAACGACAGAGCAGAAGAATGCGTAACAAAATTGGCTATTTTAAAGGCTCGTTTATAAAGATGAAACAGATAATTACTCTTCTACTCTCCATTACGTTGATCTTTGTTCTTGTCTGCAGTAAGAACAAGCCCACCGAGCCGCCCCAACCTACTGATCCGCTTGATTATTATCCCATGCAAAAAGACTATAGCTGGAGATACATTAACCTGGGTGGTGGCGCAGAATGCACAACCATTGGCAAAAGCTTCGATCTCACCATACTCGGTACAAACACAAGAGACACTTATACGGGATTTGACCGTTTTAGGTCGGACATCAATGATACCAACTTTATATACGAAAAGGCAGATACTCTTTTTCTCAAGAAGGTGGGACAAGGTGTGCCACTTCTCAAGATATTGGTGGGACCCATCAAAGAAAACACCTCTTGGAGCGATGAAAATTTCGACTATCTCATCCAGGGATTTGAGAATGTCACCTTAACTATTAACGGTGTAACTTATAAAAGATGCGCCAAAATCATAAAAACTCATTTTAACTCCCCCAACCATAATGTAACCTATGAATGGTGGGCGCCCTCGTACGGAAAAGTAAAGGAAATGGAAGAGGAACCATCTGGCCCTTGCGTCCGAGCAGAAGAATTGCGGTCTTTTACTACATCGGGCGTTTTCCCGTAGCCGCATTATTACTTGCTGCAAGTCCCCCCAAATAGTTTAATTTTGATTTAATACCTTCAACTCTTGCAAGATTCGATAAGAATCAAGAAAGTTCTTTATTTAATGGAATTCAGGCGTAAGCCTTTTAGCGGACTTCGCTTTGTCACAACCTCAAAATATGGGTTTTCTCGCAAATTAATATTTTTTTCTGCGTTCCACAAAGTAATTTGAGCCGGGAAGGCTCTTGGTATACTTTTTCAAATCGGCGATCATGTGGGATATCTCCCCCTGGTGCTTAAACATTCTCTCATGATTTACCAGCACCGCTATGGACAAAGTCATTATGGGAAAAGTCTCCTTTTCTCCTCTTCTGTTTTCGGTGATGATGTAACCTCTTGCCTGATCCTCCTTTTCATACCGACGTACGATCATGCGATCGAAAATTCCGATGATCTTGCTACAAACAAAATCCATTTTTTCAGGTGGAACGATGAAAACGAAATCGTCTCCGCCGATATGCCCTACGAAACTATTTGGAGAAAAGCTGTAGACTGAATCCCTGATTATCTCAGAGGTCATCTTTATAAGCCTGTCTCCGTGATGATAACCATAATAATCGTTATAAGCTTTAAAATCATCCAGATCCACGTAGCAGGCGGCAAACTTTTCTCCTTTTTTAATTCTTTTGGCGATTTCCCTTTCAATTATACTGGTGCCCGGAAGTCTGGTAGTGGGATTGACTCCTAAGTCCCGACAGCTTCTTTTTATGATCGTATTAAGTTTAGCCGAAAAAAGCTGGGTATCCCATCTGGAGTAAAAGAAATCATCGGCGCCAAAATCCAGCCCCGCTATTATCATCTTATTGCTTGGATCAGGATGATATAAGACCACAGGAGCTAAGGACAAAATGGGGTGATTTTTTATGGTCTTGACCAGATTTAATTCAGCCCGGAAAGAACCGGTCCCGGCTATTACGATCAAATCCAAAATATGTTTTTTGATTAGTTCTTCTAAACAGGAGAGCTTGGAAAAGGAATGGAACTCCGTTTTCCAAGCTTTCAGAGTTTTCTTTAACTTATCCTGAACCCCAACGCCTTGCTGATAAAGGGCACAACGAAACATAAGCATATCCTTGACTTTAGAAAACAAAACCGAAAATAAAGATTTTCGGCATCTCCGTCTTGTGTTAGCAGAAAGCTTTAAAAAAACAACTTGCCAATGAAACCTGGAATGTCAAGCTTTAGGGACTGTTGAAAAAGTGGTTTTGGAGTGCGAAAGCTTGCTTTCGCGATTTTTTGAAATCTAAATATGTTCTTCTACCATTACTTACTTACACTTTGGGCGAAAACCACACCCCGCCAAAGGCGGGGTGCACTCCAGCTTAGGTTTTTCGACACGCCCCTCAAGCGGGACACTCCATTTCTTACCTTTACTAACATAAACCCAATTATTCCTGATATGATGCTATCCCTCTTTCCCTAATCCTCTCCCCTTGGGGGAGAGGGTAGGGTGAGGGGGTATGTAAACTTATTTATTGCGTTTGCATTAGTAAATCAAATTTTCATTTTCTCCCGAGGATGAAAGGTTCTGTGAACCTCCTTTAGATATTCTCGGTCTAAGTGAGTATATATCTGTGTAGTAGATATATCGGCATGTCCGAGCATCTCCTGAACTGCACGCAGATCTGCCCCTCCTTCCAAAAGATGGGTAGCAAAAGAATGCCTTATGGTATGAGGGCTTACTTTCTTTTTTATCCCCGCCCGGTTCACATATTTTCTCAATATTTTCCACGCTCCCATTCGGGAAAGCTGTCCTCCCCTTCGATTCAAAAAAAGCACGTCCTGTGAATTTTGATTAGCTAAGCGGGGACGTAAATCTGACAGATATTCTTCCACCGATTTTATCGCCTTCTCCCCGATGGGGACTATTCGCTCCTTTTGTCCTTTTCCTATTACCCGGACCAGATCCACCTCCATAAGAAGATTTTTTCTTTTCATGCCGATAAGCTCAGAGATTCTAACTCCGGTGGCATACAGAAATTCCAAGATAGCTTTGTCCCGCAAGTGTAAGGGCAAGGGTTTACCCTTCTTTGAATAAACATCTTCCATAGATTGATCCAATAACCTTTCCATCTCATGCTGGTCTAAAACAACCGGCAACTTCCTCCATAATTTGGGCGATTCCAATGCCCCGGCTGGATCAGATTCGGTATAACCCTCCCTTACCAAAAATTTATGAAAACTTTTGATAGCGGCCAGATTCCGTGCAATGCTGGTCGCCTTTAATCCCAATCGGGAAAGCTGTCCAATTAGTTTGGTGATGTGATCCTCTTTTATTTCCTCAAGAGAGGAAACCTTCTCATCGCCCAAAAATTTGATATATCTTTTAAGGTCTATTTTGTATGATTCGACGGTATTGGGAGATAAACTCCGTTCGAGCGAAAGATGATTCAAAAAAACGGTGAGGAACTTTTTCATAAAATAGATAAGAGGAATGAACTTAATTTGAGCACAAGGTAGCGGAGACCTTCAGGTCTCCAACTTTTTAACTTGACAGATTTTGTAGCGGTCGCATTCATGCGACATTGTTTGATGAATCAAACCGCTACATTTTCTGTCTCTCTCCAACGGCTCAAAAGAGCTATTGCCTTATGTCGGATTGTCACCATAATCAGTTGATAACCTTTAGGTCTCCAATATAAGTGGAAAGCTAAAGCTTTCCGCTACAACCTGAAACAGTTCTTGTGCCTGTCGGGTCCCCGACCCGATCCCGCAAAATGCGGGACCATCTCAGGGAACCTGGAAGGCACACAAAGATAAAACGGGGATTTTTATATCATTTAATACGTTTGTATTAGCTTTAATTCCCAAGTGTTGGATAGTTTAATTTAAAACGAGCCTTGTAATAAAACCTTGTCCCCAGAAATCCTAAAATCAAAACTGCAAAATACCAGGGATAGAAAAATCCGGCGGCGATGGACAAAAATAGTATAGATAATTTGGTCGACAAAACTATGTTATTATTTTTCTTGGTCAAAGCACTAAAGAGAAAAAAGGGGAAAACCAGAGCGGATGCGATAAAGAAAGGAATGTCTTTAATAAAAAAAGATAAAGATGTTGAGAAAAAGACTAAAATAGAGGCAAAAATGACAACTTTTCCCTTCCCCCATTTTACCGCCAGGGTGATTTTCCCTGATATTTTATCTCCCTCAATGTCCGGAATGGTGGTGTTCAGATAGATAGCTCCTACTGCAAACATATAAGGCAGGGAGAAAAGGATCGATTTTGCTGAAAGGGTCTGGGCAGACGCCCACCCGTCTGGGTGGTTCATACACCAGCCCATCAAAAAGGCTAAATTTCCGTGTGCCAAGATATTAAATAAAAATCCACCCACTGGCTTTCCCTTAAAAGAAAAAGGCGGAACGGAGTAAAAAAGACCGAACAAAAAGCCGAGAGTAAAAAGGACTCCTAACTCTGGTGAAATGAGATAGGCGGGAATTATGCTTATGAGGTTAAGAAGAACTGTCTCGAAGATGGCGTTCTTTTTTGAAATGTGCCCTTCCGCCAAGAAAAACAATTTCTTGTTTAGCTTGTCGGATTCCACATCATATATCTGATTTAAAAGATATACCGCCCCTACCAGAAAAGTAACCAAAATAAGGATCAAACCGGGCAAATTGCTTTCCCCAGAGAAGACTGCACTACGATGATGTCCCAAAAGAAGGATAGTCCATACCGGAGGCATTAAAACCGGCCTGATCACAAAAAGATAATCTAAATATTTTATCACTTCGAATGACGAATGATTGACTTGTGGTGAGCTTGTCGAACCATGACGAATTCCGCACACTATCCCCCTCGCCCTTGCCCTCTCCCCCAGGAGAGAGAGAACCCCATCACTCCCCTCCCTCGATGGGAGGGGATACAGGGGAGGGTGATCCGTATGGATGCATACGCATTATGCCAATTCATTTAAGTGCTGCCACAATATTATCTCCAATAGTCTCTTATCCGTTTAATCCGTTCAATCCGTTGACTGATCCGTTGACCAATTCATCTATACACCACAAATTTCAAATAATAATAAACTAAGGGAGAAACGAAGAGCAAACTGTCGAAACGATCCAGTATTCCACCGTGGCCCGGAATGATATTTGAGGTATCTTTGAATTGAGCATCCCTTTTGAAAAGCGACTCTGTCAAATCCCCCACCTGTCCAACAAAGGCGACGATCAGGGAGATGATTAAGAGGTCTTTTAACTGCGCTGAAGAGAAAAAAACAAAGTGGGAAAAAAATGCGGCGGCAATTGCTCCCAAAATCCCTCCCCCAAATCCCTCTACCGTCTTTTTAGGACTTACCCGTGGAGAAAGCGGATGTTTTCCCAGGGGTGCTCCGATAAAGTATGCAAAAGTATCGCAAGACCAGATACAAAGCAAAAGGTAAACAATCCACAATCCTCCCATTTTGTAGTTGGAGATACTTTCCGGAGACATCTCTCTTAAAAGGATTAAGTAACTGAAAAGTCCAGCTACATAGAAAAATCCCAAAAGGGATAGAGCCAAATTGGAAGTCGCTCCTTCGGTTTTCCCTTTAATCACCAAGATTAGAGCGGACAGATATAGTATACCTAAAATAAAAAAAAGAAAAACTCTTTCCCCCCATAGATAGGCGGAGAGACCTAAAAAAACGCCTAATATTATTAAGGGGATTTTGGGAATTTCGGAATTTTTGGCTTGAGATAGACGGAGGAATTCCCATAGACCTAAGACGATTAGAACTTCGATTAAAATTAAAAAGGGAAGTTTGCCCAGAAGGGTTATGTAGATTATGAGCGGGGCAAAAACAAAAGCCACCACCACTCTGGTGAAAAGATTACTCTTCATGCTTTAGGCTGTGCTCCGGCTGGATGAGCCTGTCGAAAAATGTCATTCTGAGGCGTTAGCCGAAGAATCTCAAATTTGTAACAGGTTGAATTCATTAGATTCTTCACTCCGTTCAGAATGACATGAAGAGCATTCTTATGGTTTTTCGACACCCTCGGATGTTATCATCCAGCTTGTAGGTCAAGCATCCCGCAGGGTGCTTGACAAATAGAATTGTCAACCAGGCTTCGCCATGGTTGACCTACATAGCTTAGGCTTGACTCTATGAGCATCAAGTCACACTCTTCCAAATCTTCTTTCTCTATTCTGATAATCCCAGATGGCTTCATAAAAGTCTTTAACTGAGAAATTGGGCCATAAGACATCGGTTATGTAAAGCTCGGTGTAGGAAGTCTGCCATAAAAGGAAGTTGGAGATGCGCATCTCTCCTGAGGTTCGGATCAGAAGATCCGGATCGGGGAGATCCTTTGTATAAAGGTAGCTGGAGAAGGTTTCCTCATTTAGAGCATTCGGTTCGAGTTTTCCCTCTTTCACATCCAGGGCAAATTTCTTCACCGCATCTAAAATCTCGGTTCTTCCTCCATAGTTCAAAGCCAAATTTAAGATCAAACCGGTATTATCCTGGGTCACGTTTTTGGCTCTTTCCAAAATCTCTCTTTTTTCGAGAGGTAGCTCCTCGATTCTTCCGGTAGTAATTAACTTCACATTGTTCTCATCCAGCTCATTTATCTCCCTTTTGGTGGTTTCATACAAAAGTTTCATTATAGCCGAAACCTCATACTTTGGTCTTTTCCAGTTCTCCCGGGAAAAGGTGAAGAGGGTCAAAATGGAGACGCCCAGATCGCCTGCGGCTCGGACAATTCTTTTAACCGTTTTCACCCCAGCTTTATGTCCCGCAGTTCGGGGTAAGCCTCTTCTTTTCGCCCATCTCCCATTGCCATCCATGATGATGGCTATATGATTAGGGAGGTTACCTTTCTTTAAGATTTTTTCCTTAAGCTCCAAGCTATCTTTAGACAATCTTTTTACCTCACATAAGGGATGATTTTTGGAGTGTTCGCCTTTAGAGACTGTTGAAAAAGTGGTTTTTGGAGTGCGAAAGCTTGCTTTCGCGGTTTTCTGAGATGGAGATGTTCTTATACCGCAACACTTAAACTTTTAGAAAAAACCGCACCCCGCCAAAGGCGGGATGCACTCCGGTTTAAGTTTTTCAACAAGCCCTAAAGACACACACTTCGTGCTTAAACCTCCATCACTTCCCCTTCTTTTTTCTTCATCATCTCATCTACAAGCTCTATGTGCTTGTCTGTTATTTCCTGCACGTGCTCCTGAGCTTTTCTGGATTCGTCCTCCGAGATTTCTTTATCTTTTTCTGCTTTTTTCAAAGCCTCATTGGAGTCCCGTCTGATATTTCTTACTGCGGTTTTGCCCTCTTCGGTTAATTTCCTCACCAGTTTGACCAGATCTTTTCTCCTCTCCTCGGTTAGGGAGGGAATGGGAAGTCTTATCACGTTGGCATCAGCTTGAGGATTTAGTCCCAGATCGGATTTTTGAATGGCTTTGACTATATCCGGGATCAATTTTTTTTCCCAGGGTTGGATCACCAAAAGTCGGGGATCCGGCACAGAAATGTTAGCTACGGAAGACAAGGGGGTCATGGTATCGTAATAGTTCACCCTGATCCCGTCCAAAAGGGCAGTGGTGGCTTTGCCGGTTCGGATGGAGGCAAGCTCCTTTCTGATCGTCTCCAGCGCCCTTTTCATCCTTTCCTCTGTGTCAGCGTAAAGTTTTTTTATCATGTTTTCCCTTTCTTTTATACGCAGAAATTTCTTTTCTTTGATACGGTGTTACCAGGTGAACCTCAAATTCAAAAGTTTTCGATTATAGGCAAATAATCACCTTTCAGTCTAAAACTACCGTGCCCAGCTTTTCCCCCAAGAGAATCTTTTTCAAATTTCCTCTTATTTGTAGATTGAAAACTATGATAGGGAGTTTATTATCCATGCATAAAGAGACTGCGGTGGTGTCCATGACTTTTAATCTTCGATTCAGCACTTCCATATAAGTTAGGGAATCAAACTTCTTAGCGGATGGATTTTTTACCGGATCGTCATCATACACCCCATCCACCTTGGTTCCTTTCATAACCACCTCTGCCCCTATCTCAATAGCCCTTAGGGCGGCCGCAGTATCGGTGGTGAAGTAGGGATTGCCCGTTCCCCCAGCTAAGATGATGACTCTACCCTTTTCCATGTGTCTTATGGCTCTTCTTCTGATATAAGGCTCTGCCACTGCCTCCGTGCGAATGGCGGTCATAACTCTGGTAAAGACTCCCAATTTTTCCAGACTATCCTGGAGAGCCAAAGCGTTTATTAAGGTGGCAAGCATCCCCATATAATCAGCGGAGACTCTATCCATTCTGCCTTCACCAGATGGGTCTTCTTGGCTGGCAGAAAGTCCCCGAAATATGTTCCCCCCTCCCACCACCAGAGCTACATTCACGCCTAAGTCTTTGACTTCTTTGACCTGTTGGGCGATGGAGGTCCTCATCTGGTGATCTATGCCAAATCCCTTCTCTCCAATCAACGATTCCCCAGATATCTTGAGGAGTATTTTTTGATAAATCGGTTTTAGCATGTGAGAAACATTCATACAAAATAAAGGTCAGGAAATCCTGACCTAATCCATCACCTCAAAACTGACCACTAATCACTGACCACTGAAAACTGGCCTCAAGGCACAGAATTCGTGTTAACTGACTTCATCTCCCAATCTGAACCTGATAAATCTTTTCACTGTGATATTTTCCCCCAATTTAGCCAGGGTCTCGTTTATCCTGTCCTTAACCGTCCGATCCTGGTCTTTAACAAAGGGTTGCTCCAAAAGGCAGACCTCTTGAAAATATTTCTCTAATTTTCCCTCGACAATTTTTTCTATGATTTTTTCCGGTTTTCCTTCGTTTTTGGCTTGGGTTCTATATATTTCCTTTTCCTTCTCAAGGAGTTCCGGTCTGAGATCGGACCGGCTCACCACCAAAGGATTGGTTGCCGCAATCTGCATGGCAATATCTTTGGCTAAGAGTTTGAAATCCTCGGTCCGCGCCACAAAGTCGGTTTCGCAATTAAGCTCCAGCAATACCCCCAATTTATCCCCCGGGTGAATATATGAGTAGATCATACCCTCCCTGGCGATTCTCGAAGCTTTCTTAGCCGCTTGGGTCAGACCCTGTTCCCTCAAGTAATCCGTGGCCTTATTCATATCGCCACCAGATTTTTCCAAAGCCTTCTTACAATCCATCATCCCTGCACCCGTCTTCTCTCTAAGCTTTTTAACCATGTCAGCACTTACAGACATTTATCTAAACCTCCAGACTATTGTTTTCCCCCAATTTATTAACCATTCATATTCTTATCTAGATTCGAGGTCAAACGTCGGCGTTCCGAGCGTATCTAAAGTTCCTTCCTCGGTTGGAATCTCTTCACCATGCTTTTTCAAGCTCTCTACATATAGCTCAATAGCTTCTCTTGCCATTTCGATGGCTTTCTCTATAGTATCCCCGTATGTAACACATCCGGGAAGAGAAGGAACTACCACCGTGTATCCACCTTCCGGTTCTTTTCTGAGCAAAATTCTATAGCTTAACGCTTTCATATAACTATTAAGGCTTTGACTCAAAGTCGCGGTAAATCTCTTTCTCTATTCTACGACGAACTTCTCGAAACGGACGCCGTATTTCATCTCTTTCATCTGCAGTCATATATGCACTTTTATCCATCTCTCTTTTCCGTTTAAACAACTCCTCTTGTTTCTTTATAAACGAAATCTCTGCTTCCTTTAACCTTTTCCTACATTCTTCAGACTTGGCTTTCTTTACTGCATATTTTTCGGTGTCCGATGCCCATTTTTTAAAAAGGCATATCAAATCTTCTTCATTGAAAAAGGGAAACATGTCTTCATCATTCTCATTTCGAATAACTTAAATTATTATCTTAAGCCCCTACCTTCGCTTGGGTCTCTTTTGTTTCCTCACTCAGTTTTTGCTCCTCCAAAGCGGCCTCGGCTATTTGGTGGGTGATCACCTTGATGGATTTGATGGCATCGTCATTGGCCGCAATGGGAAAGTTTATAGGGTCTGGATCGGAGTTGGTGTCGATTACGGCAATGACGGGAATGCCTAATTTGTTAGCCTCGGCTACGGCAATTCTTTCCTTCTTGGTATCTACCACAAATAACAGTCCCGGCAGACGGCTCATCTCTTTTATACCTCCCAAGATTTTTTCCAATTTCGCCATCTCCTTCTCCAATTTCAATACCTCTTTTTTGGTGAGCTTGTCGAAGGTTCCGTCTTGTTTCATCCTCTCCAAATCCTTCAAGCGTTTTACGTTCGTCCTTATGGTTTGGAAGTTGGTCAACATCCCTCCCAGCCACCTTTCGGTAACGTAGAAGGCTTTACATCTTAAGGCTTCCTCTCGGACCACCGCTTGAGCTTGTTTTTTGGTCCCCACGAAAAGAAGGCTTTGATGTGCTTCAACTACCTCCCTTACCCTCTGGCAGGCTATCTCTATGCATTGGAGAGTCTTTTGTAGATCGATTATATATATCCCACTTCGAGCGGTGAAGATGAATTTTTTCATCTTGGGATTCCATCTCTTGGTCTGATGACCGAAATGAACTCCGGCTTCCAGTAAGTCTTTAATGGTAACTGTCATCTGCGGTTCCTTGTTTTTGGGTTAAATCCTCCACCTGTATCAGCTCTCAGCAGAACCGTCCCGCCCTCGGCGGGAGGACCCTCTGCCAGATCAACAGGCGTGTGTATTTTGGTTTAATCTATAAAACAATTTATCTCTTTGAATATTGGAATCTTTTTCGGGCTTTTATCTGCCCATATTTCTTTCTTTCTACCATGCGCGGATCTCTGGTCAGAAGCCCCTCCTTCTTTAGAGTTTTTCTAAACTCCTCATTCATCTTCAGAAGAGCCTTGGCGATGCCTAATCTAATGGCACCCGCCTGCCCGGAAAGCCCGCCCCCTCTGGCGGTGCAGATCACATCCAGTTTGCCCAGCATCCCGGTCAACTCCAATGGTTTTTGCGCCAAGGTCATCAAACTTTCTTTGGTTAGATATTCCCGGACGGGGCGTCCATTAACCATCATCTTTCCTGCACCCAGAAAAATACGCACGTTTGCCACGGCAGTCTTCCTTCTTCCTGTGGCTTGATAAGCAACAGTTGCCAACTTTACCTCCTCATATTAAAAACAAAGCCCAAACTATGAAAGAATCTTTTTTATCTCAACTCTTTAATACCTCCGGCTTTTGAGCCTGATGCGGATGTTTATCACCCTTATACACAAAAAGCTTGGAGAGCATCTTTCTTCCCAGTCGATTATGGGGAAGCATTCCCTTAACTGCATGGATGAAAAGCTCCTCCGGTTTCTCCTTTAAATATTTAGAGAAAGTCACCGATTTAAGTCCACCTGGGTAGCCAGTATATCGGTAATAGGTTTTGATGTTTTGCTTTTTTCCTGAAAGGATGACCCTATCCGCATTGATTACTATAACATAATCTCCCACATCTAAGTGGGGAGTGAAAAGTGGTTTGTTTTTTCCCAAAAGAATGGTTGCCACTTTGGTAGCTAATCGTCCTAAGATTTTGTTTTTAGCATCGACCACAAACCATCTTTTCTTCACTTCAGACATTTTCGGTGTATAGGTTTTCATCTCCTCTCCTTCTATTAAAACTTTCAATATAACTCTAAGCATCTATTTGTCAAGTTAAAAAATGCACCAATTTACAACAATACACAAAAAAGCTCCAACATAAAAAAACTACCCTTTTGGGCATTTTTCGGCAACTGGATGATTTTTTGTT
>Ga0315277_10003450_pt1 | contig 21402 bp, 18 predicted proteins | sample YL17G05_15_MG_FD_203695 | JGI IMG/M metagenome (GOLD analysis project Ga0315277, IMG submission 203695) | Sediment microbial communities from Yellowstone Lake, YNP, Wyoming, USA - YL17G05_15 | ecosystem: Environmental > Aquatic > Freshwater > Lake > Sediment | place: USA: Wyoming | collected...
AGCCAGGACTGCGAGGAAGACAACCTGACCGAGAATGCGTCTCATCTGCATCTTGCGACTCCAGGAAACTGTGGCCGTCCTCTCGCACACGGAAGCTCGTCGCCGGGCGCTTTGTATTATACGCTTCTGGCACGAAGCTGGATGGACAAGACGTCAGGCACCTTCGGGAGCGTTGACCCCCCACTAGGGTAGGGTGAGACCGCCGAGGGACGGGCAACACTCCCTGTCATTGTCCCTCCCGCCCAGAAGTGTCCGCGTCGTCGGTCGGCATGTCCACGGCGATGGTGTACCCGTCGATGCGCCATTTTCCATTCCCCGCCATCTGTAGTGTCAGCAGACGCCCAGCCCCCTTCACCTGCTCAGTGCCCGAAACGATGCGCAGAACAAGCTGAGCTTCCCCTGGCATCTGCACCAGGTGCTTGACCCGCAAATCGACGGTGTCGGTCGGATTGGCGCCAAAGACATCGACGACGAGTCGATTCGACGCGAAGTGCGGCGTACCGAATCTCTGGAGCGCGGCGATGTCACGGCGGTTCAGCGCCGCCTCGATCTGGGGCACCATGGCCTTGAGGGCATCCACCGGATCGGTGCGCTTGCGGGCACACCCTGCCCCCCAGATGGCCAAACCGAACCCGACAGCCGCGACTGCGCCCAACGGCCAGAGAGTGCGCCTGTTCATTGATCTTCCCCCCTGAAACGACTCGCCGAGAGCCACTCGCCACAAAGCCACAGACGCCCGCATGACGGGTCGGTCAACGGGCGTCACGAGGGTTCAGCAGTGATCGCCGGATGCGGAGGTATCCGTCATAACGCTCCTGGTCGATGGCGCGTTGCGCAACGGCCTCCTTGACGGCGCATCCCGGCTCGCCGTCGTGAAAGCAGTTGTCGAACCGGCAGTTCCCCAGGAATGGTCTGAAGTCGCGATACAGAAGAGGCAGTTCCTCGACCGCCAGATTCCACAGCCCAATCGCCCGTATACCGGGCATATCAGCGATGTAACCACCGCAGCTCAGCGGATGCAATTCGATATTGGTTGTTGTGTGTGTGCCTCGGTCTGTCGCCCTGGACACCTCACGAGTACGCAGCCCAAGCCCCGGCTCCAGTGCATTCAAGAGCGCCGATTTCCCGACGCCCGAGTGTCCGGCGAAGATCGAGGTCTTCCCTTGAACTAATCCCCGCAGTTCGGGCAGTCCCCGCCCGTCCAGCGCCGAGGTCAAGATCACCGCGTATCCCGCCCGGGCATACACGGCTCGCGCGCGTTCACAGGCATGGGGCTCGACCAGGTCGGTCTTGTTCAGCACGACCGCACCCGGCAGTCCGGCCTTCTCCGCCACAACCAGAAGCCGGTCGACCGCTCCATACTTGAACCGGGGACGCGCCAGCGCGGCGACCGCAACCAGCTGATCGCAGTTGGCGATCAGGACCTGCTCCCATTCCGGCTTGAGCACATCGGGGCGCGACAGCTTGTTGGCCCGGGGCAGGACGGCTTCGATCACACCATCGGCGGAATCACCGAGTGCAATCTCCACCCGATCGCCAACGGCGACCGGCGTGTGGGTTTTGGCATCCCCGAGCCGGAGACGACCCCGCAGTCCGCAATCAAGCATGCCCGCTGCGGTGGCAACGACAAAGCGATTGCCGAAGCTCTTGATCACCCGCCCTTCCAGCACCCGCGACCGTTCCATAACTTGACAGTTCCCGGGAGTCACACGCCCGGGATCGGATGGGGGCATCGAAGCAGGATCGGATAGCGGGGCCACCCGATGGGAAACGATAGCATGGGTGACAGGTAGACCAGAGGGAGGCAGGTCATATTCCGGTCATGTATTTGGCCAGGTTACTGATCGCGTCTTCCAGGCCGCAGACCTGATGCACTTCCCGGTGAACGAAATGCTCAGGGAACGGGCACTTCTCGAGGATCGTCTTCAACTGCTCGCCGGAGGCGACGTCATAGACAGTTACGCTTCCATGCTGCGCCCGAAACGCCCAGTGATGCACGACCGTCCCCTTCTTCGCCAGCTCCTTGAGATAGGCCAGCCATTCGGACATGGCGGTGATCATGCCTCCGAGGTCATTGATCGGCTCATCCTGCCCTTTGCGTCGTTCGAAGACCAGAAAGTACATGTGCCCTCCCCGGCGACAGCCACCTGCGCCCCCGCCTGCCGCCAATATAGACCGTACGTTCCGCCCCGACAAGACCCGCCGACGCTCGGTGACTCACCGTTGGTCCACGGGTGATGAGCGCCCTCCGGGCCGGCCGTCGGTGGGATGATCGAGAAAGTGGTCGAAGATCGGCTCGGTCGTGGCCAGACGTTCCTGCTCCAGGCGCATCTGTGCCGATTTGTACTCCCGTAAACGGACATGCTGCGAGAACGACGCCACGGAACCGAGGATGAAGACCGGACCGATTTCGGCCACGTGAAGCAGGATGGAGAAGCCCAGCGCTTCATCCTTGCGCACACCAAAGAAGGCGAGGCCGACAACACATGCGAGTTGAAAGGTGCCGATGTTCCCCGGACTCACCGGAACCATGATGACAATCGTATTCACGATCAGGATCACCATCGCCCCCCAGAAGGGGACATCAAGAGCAAAGGCGCGCAGAAGGAACAGGACCAGAAGCGCATGGGACAACCACGTCAGCACTGAGAGAAACACCACCATCAAGAGATGGCGCGTGCTGCGCAGCATGTTCAGCCCGCCCAGGAATGAAGTTTTGATGCTGTCCCATTTACGCACCAGGCGCGCCGGGGCACGACGACGAAACCAGGTCTGCGATGCGGCGGCGCGCTTCTGGCGGTGCAGAATCAAGTAAAAGAAACCCAGCAGCAGCAGGCAGGCAATCAGGATCACGACCTCGCCGCGCACCATCCATTCCGGCATCACGATGAGAAACGAGGAGGCAAAGACCATCACCACCAGGATCAGGCCATCGAACAGCACTTCGAGAATCACCATCGTGAAAGCGAAGGTCTTCGTGACGCCAAGGGTACGGGAGAACAACAGGACGCGTGCCACCTGTCCGGTGAGGACGGGCAGGATGATATTCAGCAGTTGCCCGACATTGTAGACGGCGAAAACACGCCGCGCCGTGGGCTGGCTGTCCTGGGGCTGGTGCTCCGGGGACTCGTGCTCCGGGGCCATGATGTAGCGCAGTCGCAGGGCGCGGAACACCGGCATGCCGACGGCGCCGACCAGCACCGGGATCAGGTAGCGCGGGTGCATACCGATGATTCCCCGCCAGATGTCGCGGGGATCGGTATCGCGGAACATGTAGACGAGGACGGCGAAGGCAGCCAGAAGCCCGAAGAAGCGAATCCATCGCCAGGTGCGTACCGGCATCGTGATCGTTCCGAATGTGCGGCGCCGGGCCGTCGGGAGGCGCCGCTGCCAACATCGCCCTCTCGGGTTGGGGAGTCAACCGGGAAACCGAGGCTCCGGCGCGGCCGTGGTCCGGACACGGAAGACCGCGCGATCGCCCCGATGGGGCTTTCTCAAGCCGATTCCGCTGTCTCCCACGGCTTGCGGCGTCGGCTGTTTTCTTGAGTACGGGTTAGCCCGGGGGGACGGCTGAATCGCAGCCCCCCACGAAACCCAAGGCGCGCCCTAAATGATCTCGAAGGCCGAGGCGGCGATCCATCCCTTGACGCCATTGGGGAAGCGAACGAGATACCACCCGGATTCCGTCCGCTCCACCGACCCCTCCAGACCATCATGGGCGACAAATTGAAGGGCATAGTCATTCCCCGGTCCGCCGCGCACTTCAGTCTTCACCGCGACCACGGCTCCCGACGCATTGGCGACGTCGCGGCGGTAGCTCGTCGCGGCGGTACCGGTGGCACCCAGCCAGAAACACCAGCTGACGACGATGACCCACGCGGGGAGCAGCTTGGAGGCGACCCGACCGGGCCACAATCGCCAGACAGTCAGGAGAATCGCAATCCAGAACATGACCGCCGCCAGCGTCCGTGCTTCGTAGAGGGAGAGACGGTCCACGGCCACGCGCCACCAGCGTTCGAGGAAGAAGACGCCAACGGGTTCGATCTTGTCGGCTGCGAAGAGACGAACATAGCGGTAGTTGGCATTCAGATCGCCATCGCGCGGCGCCAGACGCAGACCGCGTCGATACGCCACCAACGCCGCGCCGATCCGTCCCGACTTGAAATGCGCATTCCCCAGGTTGTACCACACGCGCGCGTCATCGACACCGCCCTGCGCCAACCGGAGAAAACCCGACGCCGCGGAATCGAATCGGCCCCGCTGGTAAGCCGCGACGGCGTCATTGAACAGCCGGTCGGGGTCCTGGGCGCTAGTCTCGCGAAACGGACAGAGGATGAACGCGAGAATCACGATAGCGGCCAGCGCACCGCGAAGCCACGGAGACGGGATGGCTGATTGCGTCCTGATCCTCACCGCACGGTCTCCATGTCCTCCAGCACGCGGCGCACGCGCGTCAGAAGCTCCTCGCTCACGTTCTGGTCACTCCCCGGCGCGTAGCGCTTCTGATCGCACACTGCCAGGATGTCGAGGTACTCCTCAACGGTCACCGACGGCAGACCGTCGCCGGCCAGCCGCAGCCGCATCTCCTCACGCCGCAGCCCTTGTGCAACGCAATTGTAGCGGTCGGAGTAGTACTGCAGCATGGCATCCGCCACTCTCTCGGCCGACACATCGCCCGAGCCCGGCTGGCCCGGCGCACGATCTTGCAGCCGCGCCAGTGCGTGACGGTGCGCGAGTCGCCGCCGCCGACCGGCCGGATCGGCGGCCTCCCTCAGCAGGCGACGGCGCCATCCCAGGAGCATAGTCAGACCCGCCAGCGGGAGGATGTGACCTAGCCAGAAGGCAATGCCGAACAAACCGGGATCGCCACGGCGGCGGAATCGGCCACCCTCGGTCTTGAGGAATCTCACATCGGATGCCAGATCGGAGAGTTGGTCGGGCGCCAGACGCAAGGACGGAATCGTGAAGTCAGCCGCGGCGCCGGTCACGGTGACTGCGATTGAATCAGTGTGGATCGGCTGGAAAGCCCGTCGCGACGGATCGAAATACGCCAAGTTGAAAGGCGGCAGGTTGTAGGTCCCCGGCCGCTGGGGGACAAACACTTCATCAAACATCTTGCGGCCGCTAACGCGGTAATCGGACGTGGAAACATCCTCACTGGTGCCACCGGAGAACACGCGGAAGTTGGGCAGCGAGTCAAAGTGAGGCTCGGGGATCGATTTGATGTTTCCCTCGCCGGCGATGGTAACCGCGACGGTAATCGGATCACCGACATTCACCGAGCGGACATCGGCACGGGCCGCAATCGTGAATCTCCCCACCAAACCGGACGCCAGCGCCAGCTTTCCCGCTTCGGGGAGTGGCAGGACGACCAGCCGCATCGACTCGGTTGCCAGCCGCATCTCCTCGCCGCGATCGAACGTGTTGAAGAAGTTGTCGTTGAAGAGACTGAACGGATCACGCCCGGCAGCGCGGCGACGGCCCCGGATGGTCGCCTTGACTTCCGAGGGGCCGATCGTCTTCTCCCCGGCGTCGGTCGGAAACAGCGCCGTGCGAATCTCGGTCACATCGTACGGCACGCCGTCGATGACCGTGGTGTATTTGCGCTGCGGCGGCAGGTCCTGAACCCAGAAGTTCGTGAAGGCGGGACGCGTGTATTCGGGATTCGCGAGCAGCGGCTCGCCCGCATAGAATCGGAAGATGTACGTGACCGCCTGGTTCACGAACGCCGTATCCCTATCCAGATTGGCGGTGATGAACACGTGGCGCTTCGATTCCCGCGCCACGGCAACGTCGTTCTTGGGATGCTCGCCGGGTGGCGGCAGTGACGGCGGCGGGGACGACGGCGCGTCGTTGACAACCACGAATTCCGATTGGGTCGTGTACTCAACGCCGTCGATGTTCACCCGCGCCGGCCCAACGGCGAACCGGCCGGTGTGTCGAGGCGACAGAACGTATGTATAGATGATGGACGAGTGCACCCGCCCATTGACCACCTGCATGCTCTGGCTACGCCCGGATGAGTAGACCTGGAAGTCGGTGAGCGGCGGAAGCTGCGGCTGCGGCAATGACTGGGCATCGCTCTCGAGCGTCAGTTGCAGAGTCACGTTCTCAGAGAGCATGATCTTTTTCGGTTCAACCTTCGCCGTGAAGCTCGTGGCCGCCGATACGCTTCTGAGCGGGAGAAGACACAGGGCAAGCGCCAAGCTCAAGGCAACGACCTTCCCACCCTGCGGGTGGGGCACCCGAGCGGAGCTGACCTTCCCACCCTGCGGGTGGGGCACCCGAGCCAAGGATGTGATCTGATGCGGCTTGCGATCCTGCATTTCTACCAGTCTTTGATGACTTTCTCCTCGACGATACGCTGCGCCCGCAACCGCTGCAGTTTGAGCTCGTCATTCTTCAGGGCATCCAAGAGGCGCTCCGCGTCCTGCCGGGTCATCCCCTTCAGCCGCTGCGGCGCCTGTTGCTGCGGCGGCTCTTGCTGCTGATTCTCCGGCTTCTGTCCGGCCCCTGAAGAATCGGGTTGCTGTTGCTGATTGGGCTGCTGACTCTGCTGGTTTTGGGTGGAATCCTGCTTTTGCTGCTGATCCTGTTGCTTCTTCTGCTGCTGCTGGCTCGAATCGGGTTGGTTCTGCGGCTTCTGTTGTTTCTTCGGGGTCGAGTCCTTGCGCTCCAGGTAACGCAGCGCCAGCTCGAGATTGTGTTTGGCGTCGAGGTCACGCGAGTTCTTCAACAATGCCTGCTTGTAGGCATCGACCGCCGGCTGATACTCGCGCATCCGGAACAGCGTGTTGCCGAGATTGTATTGCGTCTCGGCCGAAAGGGAATTGTCGGGATGCGCCAGAGCATTCTGGTATTCGGCGGCAGCCGAATCGAAGGCTCCCTTCAGGTGGTAAGCACTCCCCATGTTGTAAATCACACCCGGAACATCAGGACGTTCGATTCGCGCCGACTGGTACGCCTCCAACGCTTCATTGTATCGCCCCTGCTGGGCGAGGCGATTGCCGTTGTTGTTGAGCTTGGCGAATTGGTCGGCGTGCGCCGGGCCGACGAGGGCGGCGAGCAGCAATGATCCCGCGAGGACCCGCATCGGGATCCAGCAATGAAGGATGATATGACGTGACTCCCTACTGCGTGTGTCGTGAACAAGGGGCTGAAGCCCCTTGTCCGCAGTTGGGGTCGGCTTGGTGTCGGCAAGGGGCTGAAGCCCCTTGTTTGCCATCACGATCAGAGTCTGCCAGCAGTTCATAGGATTGTCTTCTGCCGTCATGGACCGGTCAGCGTAGTGTTGCGCCCGGAGCGGCGGCGCATAAACGGAAACGCCGTCTCCAATACCAGCAAGGCAAAGGCCGGAACCAGGAAATACTGAAACCGCTGCTCGAACTCGGTGAACAGCCGTCCCTCCATCTCCTTCTTCTCCAGTGTCGACAGTTCTTTGAACAGTTCATCCAGTTCCATCTGCCCCGGCGCGGCACGGAAATACCGCCCCTCGGCAGCCAGGGCGATCTTCTGTAAGGTCACTTCATCCAGCTTAGACAAGATGACCTGCCCGTTTTCATCCTTCTTGAAACCGGTCATCTGCCCCTGCTCGTCAGCAACCGGGATCGGCTCCCCGCCCGGAGTGCCGACGCCCACCGTGTAGATGCGGATTCCCTGTTTGGCTGCCTCCTGGGCCGCCGCGAGCGGATCGCCTTCGTGCCCTTCACCATCAGTCACCAGGATCAAGATCTTGAACTGGTGCTCCTCTTTCGAGAACATCTCCGTCGCGGTGGTGATCGCGGCATCAAGCACCGTACCGGGGCGTCCTCCCGAACCGATATCGACCGCATCCAGAAGCAACCGCGCCGCGGAGGCATCCAGCGTCAACGGGCACTGCACGAATGCACTCCCCGCAAAGACCACCAGCCCGACTCGGTCGCCTGCCAGCCGGTCAAGAATGGCGGCGATCTCACGTTTGGCCCGCTCCAGACGGTTGGGCTTCACGTCGCCAGCCAGCATCGAACGTGACACATCCAGCGCGACGACAATGTCCAGCCCCCGCCGTTTGAGCATCACCGCGCGCGCCCCCCATTGCGGCCCGGCGATCCCCAGAATGAGAAGGACCAGCGCGCCAGTCAACAGCACACCCCGCCCCCAGCGGCCCCGCGGCGCTTCGCCCCCTGTCAGTCGCTCCCATGCCGAGGTCTCGGCAAAGCGGGCGGCCAGACGGCGGCGGCGGCGGCCGACCCAGATCAGAAACACCGCCAGAAGCGGCACAAGCCACAAAGTCCAGAGCCAGTCAGCAGCACCGAAACGCATCGCACCTCTTGTTCCTACGGCAGACGACGGAACCAGGTTCCATTCAGGACAACGCCGATGACCGTCGCCGCCACCGCCAAGACGCTGAAGTAACCGAACAATTCGCGGTACTGGACGTATTCTTTAACCTTGACCTCTGTCTTCTCCAGCGTGCTGATCTCATTGTAGATCCGTTCCAGCATTTGTTCCGAACGCGCCCGATAGTACCGACCCCCGGTCATGTCGGCGATCTTCTGCAGAACAACCTCATCGATTTCATTCGGCAGACTGATGTATCGCTTGCCGAAGACCGGGTCTTCGACCGGATACATCGCCGTGCCGGGTTTCCCGGCGCCGATGGTGTAGACCTTAATCCCCAGCGTGCGCGCGATTTCAGCGGCGGTCAGCGGTTCAATCTGTCCGCGGTTGTTGACACCATCAGTCAACAGGATGATGATCCGGCTCTTCGCCTTTGAGTCGCGCAGGCGATTGATCGCATTGGCCAGCCCCATCCCGATCGCGGTCCCATCGGTGATCATGCCAAAGTCGATCTTGTCGAGAAAGCCGGCGAGCACGTCATAGTCGAGCGTCAGCGGGCACTGCGTGAACGATTCGGCGGAGAAGACCACCAGACCGATCCGGTCATTGGTGCGTCCTTTGACGAAGTCGCGGATGACCTGCTTAGCGACATAGAGCCGGTTGTGCGGCTGGAAGTCCTCGGCCTTCATTGAACCGGAAACGTCGAGCGCCAATACGATGTCGATCCCTTCCGAGGTGATCTCGCGCGACGCGGTCCCGGCCTGCGGACGCGCCAATGCCAGGACCAGTGCAACCAGAGCGACAGTCCGCGCCGCCGAGGGCAACCAGCGAAACCGCACGCGCCATGACGGACGGACCTCACCCAAGAGACTCAAAGACGAGAAAGCAGTGGTGCGCCGTAGCCGTTGCGAGCGAACCTCCCACCAGATCAAGGCCGCGATCACGAGGCCGGCGGTCAAGAACCAGGGGCTGGCAAAACGTACGATCATGCCGTCATTGTCCTATCGGTCTGGCCGGAGGTGACCGGCGTCGAGCCGGCATCGACGGATCCCGGGCCGGCCGGACTGTCGCCAACCGGCGGCACGCGGGGGATGGTTTCATGGACGAAGGCCCGCACCCATTCCCAGTCCAGTTCCGCTCGCCCGGGCCGGGTTAAGAGTCGCGCATAGCGAACCTGGTCTGCCAGATCGAGGAACTCCCGCGCCCGTTGGCGATGCATTCCATCAAACGGTGCGTCATCGAAATGGCGTGCGATCTCGGTCGTGGTCTGGTCGATCGACTGCCACCCATAGCGGCCATCCCAATACCGGCGCAGAATTTCGGAGAGACGGAAATACCACAGGCGCGCTCCATCGCGATTCGGATCGACCTGCCCGTGAAGCTGCGAGAGAGCTGCGAGCGCAGTTTCCCACGGCGGAACGGGCGGAACAACCAGGGGCACGGCCCGCCGACGCCGCCGCTCCCACCACCAGGTCGCAGCCAAAAGCAGGACAACCAGCGCGCCGGCCAGCCACCAGAACCAGGCCAATTCGCGCACGACGAACGGCCCCTTCAATCCACGGATGTCGGATGTGTCCGTACCGGCCGCCAGAACACTGGTAATGCTGACCACTAAGGAATCGGAGCGCCACACCAGAGAGGCGCCGTTCCGGTCGGTCAACTCGCCTGTAATCCCGGGAATCCACAACTCGCCGGTCTTGAAAGCCGCCAAACGCCAGCACCGGCGGTATTCGCGCACACCGTCGCGCAAGACTCCCTCACCGAGCACGGTATCGTGAATCACCTCGAAATCGCCCAGCGTGGGTACACGCGACGGCACCCCAAGCCGTAGGGTGGAGTCATATCGCACCGTCAGCACGAACTCGATCGGATCGCCGACTGTTGCGCTCTGGTGATCCGCCGAGACAATCAGCTCCGGAGGCGTGATCTGTGCCCGCGCGACACCTGCCAGTAGAGCCAGAAGGAAGAGGACGCAGTGCCCTATCCGGCGGACGTGCCGGAAGAGCGGGCGGCCACACAGGGCCGCCCCTACAAACACGAGGCGATTCTGGGGTACGGGCAGGCCCATGTGCCTTCCCAGATGCTCTTTCAGCGCTCCCCATCTCCCGGGGTTTCTCCCCGCCCAGCTCTGGCAGCGGCGTTCCCACCCTGCGGGTGGGGCACCAAACTTGTTTCTTCTTCTGCCTACCATCTATCGCCGCCGTCGTTCCCGCTGCCGGAAGAAATGGATTAAGGAGTCGGCACTCGACCCATCAGTAGCCACCGTCACGGCATCGAGCCTAATCGAATCAAAGAATCGTTTCCGTCGCGCCTCGCTGGAGGCCACGGTGCGCTCGAACGACCGCCTCGCTGTTGGATCCGAGGTGTCGATCATCTGCCGCCGTCCGGTCTCGAAGTCCTCAAGCTCGATCAGCCCGACGTCGACCCAGGCACGCTCGCGCGGGTCTTCGACCTGAACCGCAATCAGGTCATGGCGGCGATGCGCGATGGACACGGGGCGCTCCCAGCCGCGATCAAGGAAATCAGAGATCAGAAAGGCGACCGATTTGCGACGGGTCACCCGCCCGAAGAACTCCAGCGCCTGGGCGATGCTTGTCCCCGTGTGCTGCGGGGTGAAGTAGAGAATCTCGCGGATCAGACGAAGGACATGCGATCGCCCCTTCTTGGGCGGGATAAACAGCTCGATCTGATCGGTGAAGACGATCATCCCGACCTTGTCGTTGTTCTTGATCGCGGAGAAGGCCAGAATCGCCGCCGTCTCCGCCGCCACCTGGTTCTTGGCGCGGGCCACGGTGCCGAAATGGCCGGAAGCAGAGAGATCGACCAGGAGCATCACCAGAAGCTCGCGCTCCTCGCGGAACTTCTTGATGAATGGCGTCCCGGCGCGCGCGGTCACGTTCCAGTCGATCAGCCGAATGTCGTCACCGGGGAGATACTCGCGCACCTCTTCGAACTCCATCCCCTGCCCCTTGAAAACAGAGTGATACTCGCCGCCGAAGAGGTCATTGACCAGGCGGTTGGTGCGGATCTCGATCCGGCGAATCTGGGCGATCAGTTCCTTGGGGAGCATTGTCGCGATTCATCCGCAAGGGGCTGAAGCCCCTTGTCCTCATAGTAGGGTGGGTGCGGCTTTGCTTCCTCCAACCGCGCTCGGGACAGGTCGCTCGCCGCAAGCAAAGCCCCCCCCTTACGGCACCTCCACGTGGTCGAAGATCTTCTGCACGATTGCTGCCGGGGTGATCTGCTCGGCCTCGGCTTCATAGGTGACAATGATGCGGTGGCGCAGTACGTCGGGACCGACCGCCTTGAGGTCCTCCGGCGTGACATACCCACGCCCGTTGACAAACGCATGCGCGCGCGCCGCCAGATTGAGGTAGATCGATGCCCGCGGCGAGGCGCCATAGGCGATCAGCCCGGAGAGGTCGAGGCCATACGCCTCCGGGCGGCGCGAGGCATGCACGATGTTAACGATGTAGTCTTTGACCTTGTCATCGATGTAGATCTTGCGCACGACCGTACGCGCTTTGAGAATGTCCGCCGGCTCGATCACCGGCCGGACAGTGAGGTCCTCGGTGCCGGTCATGCGATCCATGATCAGACGCTCTTCGCTCTTATCCGGATAGCCGACGATCACCTTCAGCATGAAGCGATCGACCTGCGCCTCGGGCAGCGGATAGGTCCCCTCCTGCTCAATCGGGTTTTGCGTGGCCAGCACGAGGAAGGGGCTGGGCAAAGGGTGTGTCGTCTCGGAAATTGTCACCTGACGCTCCTGCATCGCTTCGAGCAGCGCGCTCTGCACCTTCGCCGGGGCGCGGTTGATTTCATCAGCCAGGATGATGTTGGCGAAGATCGGCCCCTTGCGCGTGGTGAAGCTGCCCGACGTGGGATTGTAGACCATCGTGCCGATCAGGTCGGCGGGCAGCAGATCGGGCGTGAACTGCAGCCGTTGGAACTTCGCGCGAATGGCGGCCGCCAGCGTCTTGACCGAAAGGGTTTTCGCCAGCCCCGGTACACCCTCGAGGAGAATGTGCCCATCGGCAAGGAGCCCGATGAGCAAACGCTCCACCAACTGATACTGCCCGACGACGACCTGGCCGATGGACTCTTTGAGCGTGCGGCAGAAAGCGCCGGCTTCTTGAACCTCGCGTTGAATCGCTTCGATGTCAGGATGCATGGGTTGTTTTCCCTCGTGTTATTCTGCTACAGCCCATCCCGAAACCCGGCAGCGCTTGCGATGCAAGGGGCTAAAGCCCCTTGTCCTCAACTCGTGAGGAGGTTGCGGGACAAGGTCCAGTGAATTCGCCCATAGATCAGTTCTCGAGGTCGGCGGAATGCGCCGACGGTGAGACATTTGGTACCCAGGCACGGTCCAAGCGTTCCAGAGTGTCACGTGCGAGTTGAGCGGTCGCCTCCAAATCGCCGAAGGTCCCGCGCCAACCGGCGTATTTGATTGTACCGCAGCGTCTTAGCAACTCCTCCAGCGCTGTCAGGAGTTCTTGTTCGGTGACGTGAGGTGACACCAGTCGGACGATCTCCGCGCCGGTGGCGCCCGCCAGCGGCCGCTCCAGGCGACGCACCAGGTAGCCGTGAACCACCTTGTCCAGATCGGTCAGGAAGCGTACGGCACGATCTTCGCGACAGTGGGCGCGGATTTCCTCCATCATGCCAAGGGCCTCAGTCAGCGGCGGCGGGAGCTGGTGGCGCTTGCGGCGAGCGGCACGACGCCGCATGACTCTGATAGCTCGGTAGACTCCCGTTCCGGCGGCAAGCACGCCGGCAATCACCAGCAAGCGGCGCCCGGCAACCGATTCGGCCAAGATTTCAACCGCGACGGGCGCGCCGTTTACAGGCAGAACTGACCCGGGTCGACCGGAGGGATCGACAGTCACGATGACCGGGAAGATCTGTGTGTTCCCCGGAGCCAGCGCGACCAACTGAAACTCCCATGACTTGGCGGCACCCGATTCACCCGGTCGCTGTGATGCCACCGATTGTCGGGTCGGTTGCCACTCAGCCCCGACATTCAGGTAGGCGCGCAGCGGTGGCGGCTCGGCCAGCGTGTCGGCCCGCAGGGCGCGCACCGTGATGGTGACTGCTTCGCCGACGCGTACCGAAGGCCGGTCCGCCGTCGCCTCGATCTCGATGGCGGAAGCAGGCGCAGCGACGACGCTGACCAATGCCACCAGCCCCCCAAGCACTAGGCGTCGGCGCGCGTGTTGAGCAATCATTGGCACATCGATCGGCACGCACCGAAGTAACGCCGCCGTGGATGAGCCGTCAACACCGACTGCACACGATCTGATCAACCGGGAGAGCGGTGAGCGTCACCTCAGGGGCGCATGCGTCCCAGCACGAGCCACGCCAGGCCGGCGATCATGCACAGCTTCAGCCCTGCCGACCAGCGAGAGGCGGCTTCCAGCGACGGATTGAAACCGCACTGCGCCGCGCCCAGCAACAGCGCCGGCACGATGGTGACGATCACCCCGAATAGATAGAGTAGACCAAACCAGCCGCCGAGTCCGATGCTGAAGGCGAAGACGGCCGCGGTGAACATGATCACCCCTGCCACGCGCACCGCGGCATTCTGACCGAGAGTGATCGCCAGCGTGCGTCGTCCGACGTTGGCGTCGCCTTCCGCATCGAGGACATCCTTGAGGATTTCGCGCGCCAGGTGCAACCAGAACGCAACCATGGCACCCAGACCGGCGGCGAGCCAACGCGAATGCTCAGCCGGAGCGGCGCTCACTGCGCCATAGAGGATAGGTAGAGCTCCCAGGAGCGCGATGGCCAGATTGCCGGCCGCCGGTACTCCCGCGAGGCGACGGTTGTAGAGCAGGAGCAACAGCACGACGAACACAGCCAGCGCTGCCGCCCACCAGCCGCACCAAGCCGCCGCCACCAGACCGCCGATGTACAGCGCGGCGCTCACAAGGCGCGCGGCGGCGGGCAAGACGGCCCCGGTCACTAGAGGGTGATCGCTGTTGTTCCCGGCGTCAATCGCGCGATCACACCAGTCGTTATCGATGTTCCCCGCCGCCGCGATGAGAATCGGGGTAAGAATCGCCCCGGGTAGGGCGGATACGAGCCACTCTCCGGTCGCAAGCAGAACCCCGACCCATGCGGCCGCGCCGGCGAGGATCGCATTGGCGCCGCGTGTCAAACGCCACCAGGCAGTGAGTGGATTCATCAAACGAGGGGTCTGCGTTTCACTCATTCGTCGTCCTGACTTCATCGATACCCTGAGGGCTTGAACCGGAGCATCAGCGAGGACTACCATCCCTGCGATATCGTCAGCCGCACAATGCCATCACGCCAGGCGGCGCGGTCACGCCAAGCAAACTCGAGCCGCCCGACCCGTTCGGCACCGAAAAGCTGCAAGGCGGCGCCGTAGCTGTAGGGATTCAAGTAAGACAGTCGCTCGGAATCAAACAACTTCAAGTGAGCAGCATCAACAAAGAGACACACGCCGATGCCAGCTCCGGTCCGCCCAGACAGCTCCATCGTCCCCGACACACCGGAAGCCGCCGCGAGTGATCGCTCGGCGTATCCACGTAATCCCTCGACCCCACCCAAGAACCACTCATCCCCCGCCCGCAGAAGCGACCGCCCCTGAAGCCACCAGTGTCCTGTGCTCTGTGTCCGCAGGTGTAGCCCATGTCCCAGGGCGTGCACACGTGCGAACTGAACCCCCAGCGATGTGCGTTGTTCAGTCCTGTTGTTCGCTGCGGTCCCGGTGATCACCTCACGGCGATGCGAGGAGGTGGCATGGATCGACCAGGCAGTGAACGGCAAGAGATGGAACACGGATGGACGAGGCATCGACCCCTGGGCCAGCCCGACCGAAATGTCGATGATGCGCGCCGGTGGGATCGCGGTCCGGCCCGGCGTGGTCTTTGACCATCTGCCGATAATCTCGGCACGCAGATCCCGTCGCCGATCGAGCCGGTAGGCCGACTGCAGTTGGACATGCTGACGATGGTCCTCGCGGTCCCACTCCTCCAGTTCTAGGCGCCAGTCCAAGCGGCCGCGAAACCGCGCGGACTCTGCCACACTGAGTCGGAGCATCATCTCGTCGCTGCGGAGCCGCTCATACCGCAGAGCCAGAGAACGCTCGCGACGGAACATGCCGCTGAGCCCAAGGGAGAGACTTCCCGCCACCGCAGTCGCGCCGTTGGTGCTCTCGCCTCCGCCAGCCGCCAACGCCCCGTCGAAGCTCGCCGCCGGCGACTCGCGTAGATGCAGCACGACTACGCCCATCGTGTCCCCCGGCCGCAGTTCCATTTCCGGAGGCGCACTACTCAGCAGGTAGGAGACCCCGCGAACGTGCGCGCCGGCCAGGGTGAGCACCTCGCCCGTAGCGATGACCCCCGTGGGGAGATCCAGCGCTCGCGCCAGCCATACGGTGTCTGTCCGTGACAGTCCGGCGAATCGCCAGCCGGCGATCCGTGTTGGCCGACCGGGCTCTACGGCGAGCGTGAAGCTCAACGCGCCCTGATCCAGAACGAAGTCTCGCGGCCCCACCTCGGCATGATAGTAGCCGGCATCTGCCAGCAGGTCGAGCAGGGACCGTATGCCACGGCGTAGACCGACTTCGTCTACCGCGCCATGAAACCACCGACTGACCATGCTTGCCGCACGGGAACGGAGAGCTTCCGGCGCACCATCGGCCCACACTAGAGCACAGCGACCGAACGTTGCTCCGGCCAGAAAGCCTGCGGACGCCATCTGCGTGGGCGCGTCCCCTCTGACGTCAGGCACCTCGGCGCGCCCATCGCCAGCGTGTGCGAAAACGCTCGCGACCAGCCAGACGGCTATTGTGAAGGCGACCTTCATCTCTGTTGATGCACTCTTGAATCGATCTCCCCTGCCCGTGGCCTACGGAGAAGCCGCCGGCTCCCCTAGAACCGCGCCACCGACTCGACGTCGACACGCCAGCGGTCCGGCTCATCAGGGCGGTGGTCACCGGATAGGCGCACATTCAGCGTGACGCGCCCCGGCAACTGCCAGCGCAACTCGCCCGATTCTGTGGCCGAGAATCCCTCCGGACGCCCATCAACCATCAGCGGCGAGAAAGCGCGTTCCGGAGTGTCGGTGCCAACCCAAGTGAAATCGCTGCGCGCCGTGATCGCCACGGTCGAGAACCGGATCTGCGCGCTGGGGTCCACGCCCCACAATCGGACGCCATCGCCGCGACCAAACTCACGATCAACCCGGCGGCGGGACTCGATTGCCACGCCGACGGCCGGATGGAGGTTTCCACCGACGGTGAACAGCAGCACGCGTGCGTCGGCATCCAGCGCCATCGCCGCGACACCCGTGCGTTCCCGACGCTGGTATTGCGCTGCCGTCTCGACATAGACGCCATGCTCGAGCTCGCGTCTCATCCTAGCCTCGGCACGGCGGGACTGACTGACGCCACCTCCCCCCACACCAACCTCAGACGCGAATACGATTCGTTCCCGCGCGACCGTCGCGGTGAGTTCCGTGCGATCGTCGGGCCTCACACCGACCTTGTGGGCATCCCGCACCGTCAGTTCCGCTCCCGGCAACAACGACGTCTCCAGACTCGCCCAGGGAATGGCCCAATGACCGGGCTGAAATACGACCGTGTTGTAACGGCCGTGCACCTCCCGCTGCAGATCGACCGACCATCGCCACCGGCCCCAGACCGGCCACCACGACAGGGAAATGTGTTTGTCGCCCTCATATGCCGACGTCTCCGCGTCCGTCTCCTCGACCAGCACGCGCCGGAAATCACCGTGGGGATCGAGAATGTACTCGCCGCGTTCATAGCGATACTGTCCAAACCCGGGGCGGGTGGGCAAGAAGCGCTCACGCTGTACACCCGCGCGCAGATGCGACAGGGTCATCTCAGCATAGACGGCCGTTGATTTCAGCGGTTGCCAGCGTCCGCTCAGGCGCCCGCGATAATATGGTTCATAGGAACCACTTCCCGACGCGCGTTCGCCGCGCACCACGGTGAGTTCCCCCCCTCCCATGCCGCCCAGCGCCGCGACCGGGCAGGACACCGAAAGTTCACGAGTCCGTCGCACGGCACTGATCGACGAATCGCGCGCCGTCTCCCAGGAATGTCGGGCCTCTAGGCCAAGAAGCGACGCCGTCACCCAGCGCGTTCCGGCATACGCGACTGCTGATCCGAATGCCCCTCCCGTGTTCTTGTACCCGCTTTGCTGCCAGCCAATCTCCATTGCCGCCCGGCGCCGGGCCAGGCGCAACGTCGACAGGTACGAATCGCTGCGATCCGGCGAAAACCCACTCCCAGTGCGCGCATCACGGTGGTTCCATTCGCCATGTGCCAGCAGGCCCGGCAGCGGCGCGAGCTTGATGCCGACAAGCCGGCACCAGGCGGCCACCTGCGCGCTGTGCCAATACCCGCCGGTCGCGCGCAGGGTGTTTGCCCGGCCGAGGGGAATTGTGGTCTCCAGATCGTATTCATTAGAGGCCGAATCATTGAGCGCTGAACGCAGGCCCCATCGCTTCACAAACTGCTCCAAGTCACCCCGTTCTCCGGCGTCCGTGAGTCCGCTACTGCCGGCGTTGCGCATCCACTGCACTCCCAGGCCGCCGGAGCCGCTGTCGATGTCCGGTCGGCCGAGAAGGAGACCAACGCGATGATCGGAGAATAGAGCCGTGGCGCCCGAGGCCAGACGATTACGGTCGACTGCCGTGCCGCGCCAATCGGCGACGAATTGCCCGGCATGTCCCACGGGCAGCGCCAACGATTCCGAGACGGCCAGACGTGAGGTCGGCGCGTTCAGTGTCACGACCGGTTCGTAGTCTCCCACTCCCTTTCCGACATACTCGTATGCCTCGTCGGCCAGGTGACGGTAGCGCCCGAGTCCGGTGCCGACCCATTGGAAGCGGGCACGCCAGTCGCCCTGCCCCGGACCGACATAGACGAAGATGGAATCACCATCGGAGGAGATGTCGAGGTGGTAATCGCCCTGATCATCGGCAACGTGCTCTGCCGCCGGTACCCGCACTTGTCCGGATGCATCACGGGCCAACTGGGCGCGCTGCGCCTCGGTCAGCGTTCCGGACAATGGGGCCGATGGGTCGTCGCCTTCCCAGTCGATCGCCAGCGAGTGCCGGCGCGCCTGCGTGGCATTCGACCACGACCAAGAAGAGGCCGCCAGCGTGCGCTCGTAGGCGTCCAGTGCCTGCTCGAACTCCACGACCAGGACCGACTGGCTGGCGATTGCCCGGCGGGGCATAAGCGTGATCGTTCCTCGCGCCCAGTCGACGACGTAGTCGCGGCTGTCCCCTTCTTCCAGGCGCTCACCATCAAGCCAGGCCGTCAGGGACCCGGGAACGATGCCGGCCCATGAGGGGGCAGCGGCAAGGCGGTACGGGCCGGACACTCCGGGACGGAGCGCCACCCGGCCGTGCATCCACTCCCCATGCGGCCGCGCGACTGTAGCGGTGACGGCATGGGCCTCGTTACCCCAACGCGCCTGGATGCCGGTTGCGCGTCGCGAGGCGGATCCGGCAACCGGATCCGACAAGGCCAGCTCGCCCCAGCGGCCATAGAAGCAGCGTGAACGCGCCTCGATGAACAAGCGATCCAGTGCTCCCAACCGGATGCCATCGGCGCTGGTGCGCGCCCAGTCCTGTCCCCCCACTGCCCGGTCGGTGACCGCGGCGGTCAGTTGCAGGCCGGGGGACAATTCGCCCCGGACTGAGAGCTCCAGTCCCTGAGACCAGTTTCGTTCGCCGCGATCGGCCGCCGAAAAGGACAGCGACTTGAATCCCTCCCATTGGATCCCCGTCCGCGACCACTCAGTACTGCCGTTCCCATGCCGGAGGCCTGCCGATGCCGGCCCCGGCGGCAGAGTATACGCGACCGGTATCAGCGCGACTCCCGCGACCGGGGGAGAGGACAGGGCCGAGCCCGTCGCCCCGCCGTCTCTGGTCGTCCAGCGCGACGGCAGCGCGAAGCCCAGGCGCCGGAAGCAGACTGCAATCGAATCGCCGGGAGGCATCGGGCGCGAGAAACTGATCGAGCCGGCGTTGTAATCGACGGTGTAGTCCATCCCCCGGCTGAGAACCTGCCCTCGGAGATTGACCGTCTCCGAGGACCTGAGAATGAAGAAGCCGGACAGCCAGTAGGGGCCGGCCGATCCGTTGCCGACCACGCGCACCGTGTCGCCCACGATCGGCGCTCCCAATGCGCGGGAAGGCCGAAGGAACATCATCGACAATAATAGTGCCAATATGAGTAGGCAGGAGCGGGCGCGCCACCGTCCCCGGGTCCTATGACTCTCCAACAACAACACCGTTGTCGTATGAGATCGACTGGCGAAGGCATGACTATGGAAGCGGTCGCACATCTGCAGAGCCCCTCACTCCTTCGGCTTCCCTAGTGAAGCTCTCCGTCGTGAACAGACGACGTCGGCCCGTCGGGCCGCCGATCGCGGACAGCAGGCTCACCAACCGAATGCCGCGCTCTTGGCCCCGTTGGTATGCGCACGGTCCGCACACACCGCCTCGGGGGTCTCCTCAAGGGCGGTGATCGCCGGATGCCCGTTGTTCGCACGGGAACGATCGCGCACGGCGTCAGGAATGAACCCCAGATCCAGAATGCAATTCAATCCCCGCACGGGATGATCGCCGGGAATCAACTGCTCTGGCGGTGACAGCACCGTCATCTCGCATCCCAACCGTTCACGTCGTGCTCGCACAACTCTAAAGATACCCCGGAATCGAACCACGCAAGGGTTTTTCGACAGTACCTGGGAGAGGGCGGGGGTGGGGGGTCGTGCCAGCTCATTCTGTTAGCAGCTCTAAGAACCTCTAACACAAAGACCGGCCGGGTTCCCGTTCCGGGTTGACACTCACCCGATCTGACCTCAGGGTCGGATCGACCTCTCTCCCTCACTTCGTTCGGGATCTTCGGCCGAAGGGAGAGGTTACTGACGGTCCGCGGTCGAGACAGCCCCCTCTGCCTTTGGGGAAGAGGGCTGGGGTGAGGGGGTCAGAGAGGAGCATTCCATTGCTTATGCAAGGATCATTAGGCCCAGCATGACATTCGGAAGGATCTTCGGCTTCGGAGATCAGGAACTCGGGGGCAGCGCTTGCGTATCAGCGCAAGTACAGTCGCTCGAGGATGTCTTTGATGTCGTTCATCCGGAACGGCTTCATCAGGAAACCGTCGGCACGTTTGGTCGCCGCCTGGTCGTCGGCATCACCGAAGGAGTATCCACTGATGAGAACGACGGGGAGTTCGGGGTCCTTTTCCTTGATGGCAGCCAGCAGTTCGGTTCCCGACATCTTCGGCATCCGCATGTCGCTGATCACCAACCCGATCTCTTCCTCGGCCAGTTTGCGCAAGGCGTCCTCGCCATCGGTGGCGCGCACGCTCTCGACGGCAAAGACCTCGAGCATGTCGGCCAACAGACTCGACATGTTCGGGTTGTCTTCGACCACCAGGATCTTGCGCGGCGCGATCGCCATACACCCCCAGCCCCTCTCGTCACCCCAATAGCCGGTGACTGCGCGGACACCCGCATGGCCTTTCCGGACGGGCGTCCGGTGGACCGAATCCGGGTCTTCCTATTAAGATTGTCGTCCATCGAGGGCTCTTTCTGAATCGGCAGGAAATGCTCGGATTCTCCGCGTAGTGGGGAGATACCCACACGGTGGAATCAGGCCGTCTTGTGGCGTTCCCAGCGGGTGCGGGACCGGGCGGTGCGGGCACGGCGATGGCTGGGTGACGGCGAGGTATGGTCTGCGGCCTGAACAACCGCCTCGACGAGGCGGTCAACTCCAATACCATCGGTGGCTGAAACCGCCACGGCGTCGCCCCCCGGTGATCGGGATGGAAAAGGCGCGACGGGCGCACTATTCAAGAGGTCGATCTTGTTCAGCACGAACAAGCGCGGGATCTGTTCGGCGCCGATTTGGGATAGCGACCTCTCCACCTCTTGTAGCGCCTGAAGATGGAAGGGATCGGCGTAATCAATGACCACAAGAACAAGATCGGCGGTGGCCACTTCGCTCAACGTCGCCCGGAAGGCGGCAAACAGCGGCGCCGGCAGTTTGCGAATAAACCCAATCGTGTCA
>Ga0315277_10003451_pt1 | contig 21400 bp, 20 predicted proteins | sample YL17G05_15_MG_FD_203695 | JGI IMG/M metagenome (GOLD analysis project Ga0315277, IMG submission 203695) | Sediment microbial communities from Yellowstone Lake, YNP, Wyoming, USA - YL17G05_15 | ecosystem: Environmental > Aquatic > Freshwater > Lake > Sediment | place: USA: Wyoming | collected...
TGTTAATCAAGGGAAATTGACCTTCAACACATCAATCACAAAAAAAGTGACCTATCACGATCCCTGCCATCTCGGTCGCTCAGCTAAGGTCTATGATGCACCGCGTGAATTGCTTAAAAAAATTCCAGGCATTGAATTCATCGAAATGAAGCGAATCAGAGAGAATGCATGGTGCTGCGGAGCGGGTGGAGGCGTCAAATCTGCATTTCCAGAATTAGCGATTGAAATAGCTAAGGATCGAATAATAGAGGCGGAAAGCTTGGGCGTAAAAACCATGGTTACCGCATGTCCGTTCTGCGTTAACAATCTGCGAGACGGAGCGAAAGCGCTGGGAAAAACCGATTTTGAAGTGCTGGACGTTCTAGACCTCATCGTTGAGGCTATTGGATAGATTAAAAACCCAAATTCTCCTTTTTGAATGAGAATGAACCGCTAGGAAGAAGATATCAGTGGAACTCCTAATTGGTGGAATACAAGAATCCTCAACTGTCGATTATCCGCGCGAATTTGTTTCCGTCGTTTTTTTCTGCCAATGTCCACTCCGCTGCCCTTTTTGTTCGAATTGGAGTCTAGCTCTTGCTGAGGATTGTACAACGGTGCGGGTAGAGAAAATAATCGAAAAGTTAAGATCGTATCAGAAATTTATTACGGGCGTATGTATCACAGGCGGTGAGCCAACACTTCAATTCGAGGGATTAACAACACTATTGAAAGGAACGCATCGAATTGGTTTATTGAATAAATTGGATACGAATGGGTTTTATCCCGATCGAATTAAAAAGTTAATAAATATGAAGATATTGAATTATATCGCTTTGGATATTAAAGGCCCCTTCGTTCCCGGGATATATGCGAAAATGATTGGACAACCTGACCTCGGTGATGAAGCAGTTCGAAATACCATCGCAACACTTAAGGTTTTAAAAGAATCCTCCATTAAGTTTGAAACACGAACGACAATTGTTCCTGGTTTTAATGATTCGGAACAAAACGTTGAACAAATTGTAAAAGTTCTTAAAGAATTTACTGAAGGGCCTTATATTTTGCAACAATTTCGTGCGATGAAGGGAACTTTGGATAAAAGTTTTTCGAAATTACCAATAACCCCGTATGATAAGCTCACTGAACTCGCAAAAATCGCTAAAAACTATATCTTCGATGTGAGAATTCGTACAATTGAAGCTGGCGAAGAAAAAATCTAGCAGTATTATTAAATGCGATAAAAAAGGATGTTCAATTCAAAGTAGCTCGTTGAATGCAATATCAATCTCTTTTACTTCTGCTTTGCATTGAGGACATTGACCTTTCTTTATAAATTCAGCTTTGTGCCCCAGCGCACCGCACGAATGGGGACAGAGGATAACAGCAGGATCCTCCTTTCTAATAGGTTTTCCACAAAAAATACATTTAAGACCTTTATCAGGGACCATTGCGCCTTCCTTCAAAGCGGATGGTACCTCTTTTGGTTGAGTAGGAATAATAAGATCGCTTACGGACTTGCTGGATACAGGGGTTTTAAGTTCGGGTTTCGAATGCTCAGATTTTTCGGTGGCAGGTTTAAACCCAAAGGGGGGTTGAGGTTTAGCCGGAGCAACAAGGGAACCCATTTTAGGGGATTCAATTTTTGGAACAAAAGGAATAGTCCCGGATTTGGGCTCAGGCTTAGAAGAGGGTGCTGATCCTGACTTCAGCAAGTCTAAGGCTTTAGTTGGCGTAGAAACTGGTTCCTGTATTTTAGATTTTTCTGTCTTCTGAACTTCTGGTTCTTCTATTTTCCGAATTTCGGGTTCTTCTATTTCCTGAACTTCAGGTTCCTTTACCGCTTCCTCTTGCTTCTTAGCTTCGTCTTGCTTCTGCTTCTTGCGCGCTTCTAATTCTCTTTTCTTCTCTTCCCTTTTCTTTTTCGCGTCTTCTTTTTCTTGCTCATTAAGTTCTACAACACTGGATTTAAAGAAGGAAATAATATTGGCTGCTTCCTTCTCCTCTTCGGCAATCTCGGGTTCTGGCTGTATTTCAGTGGATTCTTCTTTCTTTTTGAGAGTTTTCGGGGCAGGGGTTTCAGCGGGCAGGCTTATTGGAGTTGATTCAACCGAGATTTCGAAAGTTTCTGTTTCCATGGTCTCGGGGGGAATTTCAATTGAATCAGGTGGTGATTCTGTAATATCCAAGCCGGAGGGTTCTAACGAAATATCTATGGGTTGAGGGCCTTCTGTAATAGGGGTGTCTAATGAAATGGCTTGTGGAGCCTCCTTCTGGGGTCCGGGTTTTGGACTAATAGTTGGTTTGGGAGGGGGCATGGGGCGTGATGGTTTGGATGGTATCTGCGTTGTATCTTCCACAAAAGTGAGCATTTCAGTAGGAAGATCTATTCTAGCTTCTAGTTTTCCATCATTGATTAAATTCTCAGCGATTTCGCCAATTTTATCTTTAGGGACTTTTAATCGATTACTCAAAAACTCAAATGTGACTCGAGTGAACGCCTTTTTCTTAGCCATATCGATAAGAATTTGTTCAATTACGGGGGTTTGAACCTGCTCAAATTTCTTGCTCAGGTCGGATTTCAATCCAGTGGCGAACAATTCGAGTTGAGCTTTCATATCGGCGACAGCTTTTTCCCATTCGGAAGCGATTCCTTCATTGGCACTATCAAAAGAAAGCTTTAATTTGGTTTTTAATATTTCAACTACACTTTTTCTCCGTTTTTCAAGTTCTGAGACTGCATTAGTGATCTTTTCCTCAATATAGGCTAATGCATCTCCGTAACTCGCCGTTTCTGCTAATTGCTTAACGCCTGCATTAATATCATTCTTATATTTTGTTAAGAGATCATTTAGACCGTCGACATTACGCTGGAACGTATCCCGAATTGACATTTAGTTGTTTACCCCTCATTTTCATTTGGCAGGTCGTTTCTTTGGGTATCTCTTTTTGTTTTTTTCAGTATATGGTACTATTCGAAGAATAAAATAAAAATTAATCGTTATTCCATTTATCGATAATAGGAATGATTTCCGTCAAATTGGAAATTTCTGCATCCGGTTTTACCTGGATTGGACCCTCCGTTGGAGTTATTTTGAAATTCTTTTTCACATAAATCGTTTTCATTCCAAATTCCTGCGCACCTTGAATATCATTTTTCAGATCGTCGCCGACCATAATCGATTGGTTAGGAGAAACTCCTAATTTATTAAGAATATATTCAAAGCATCTTCTATCGGGCTTGCAGAACCCGATTTGGGCTGAAGACGAAATCGCGTCAAAATACCGAGTTAATTTTTTTGTTTCCAAAATTTGAAGAATCCCCTTATGGAACGGAGCATTTGAAAGCACCCCTAATTTGAATTTTTTAGCAGAAAGATTTTTTAATAAAGGCTCAGCATCCGATCGAACCTTCCAGAATGCTCCCTCGGTGGAGTGATAGATTAGGATGGCTTTGCTTTCTATTTCCGGCTTTAAACTCGGTAAATTCAAAGATTTTAGGGTTTGGTTCAGGGTGACTTCAGTCGGCGTTTCAATATAATTCGTTAAGGATTGTTCAAAATTTTGATTTCGCAGTTTTTTGAACTGCGCTTTAAAGGTTACAGGATTATTGGTAATTTTCTGTTCTGTTAAGTATTGGACCATTTGATCCAAACCGCGATTTAAGGTTTCCAAATATTTTGAAAGCGTAAAATTCTCAAAGGTTACGAGTGTGAAACCCAAATCAAAGATTACACTGTTATATTTCATGGATCCCACATTTCTTAATGCCAATTTTCTTATTGTCCGTCTTAGAATAGATAAGGTTTTATTTATTTGAACAGCAAAATGTATTTTAATAAATATATCCATTAGATTAGGTTTAGAGAAAATCTAGTAGCAAATTTTACCTAAATAGAAATAAAAAGTTGTGAAAATGGTTTCTTGAGGAATTTGTATGGAATCACCAAAAGTAATTCGCGTTTTGCACGAGTCGGGAGAAGTTTCTGATGAGGTTGATTGGAATCTATCAAAATTTTTACTTGCTGAACGCGGTACCGGCTATGTTCCTTGTTGCGCTTCATTAGTTGAACTGGAAGGCGGAACTCAATCTATCAGATTACAGATAGATTTTACGGCGTTGGAAGAAGATGGGGTATATGGGTATGGGATTGTGGGAGAATTATTTGCAGATTTACAAGGAAATGTATTCTGGTGCAGTCCTGCAGAAGAAATGGAGCGAAGACGGGATGAATTAGTCACTACAGTCCAACCAGAAAAACGGCCGCATCATTACTAATTTCTTATTTTTTAAGAAGATTTTGAAAATAAATCGAGTTTTAGAGAGAGAAAGCAAAAAAAAATAAAAAAAGAAATAGGATTTTCTTAAATTCCTTTAATAACTAAAGCGATATCATTTTTTGTGATTTTCTTTCGTTTCGCATGACGGGCAAAGGTTAGAGCTCGTGAGGTCATATCTAATGCTTTAGTCTCTAAATGATCAATCAAGAAACCCACCGCATCTCGTGCAACGATTTTCGCGCCGACTGATGCCATTATAGCTCTTAGGGGACTCCATGCAAAATATCTTCTTTTAGCCATATTTTTCCCTCAATTTTTATTTTAAGAATAGATTTTTTTAGAGGAAATTAAATCCTCCTTAATACTCTGCTTATTAAAGCAGTATATAAATATTTTGCTTTGATGTCCCCGATGGATGCAAATTCATCTCAAGATATTGAGGAAATTAGCATTCTAAGTCCGACATTATTCTCCCTCTCAGGAGGGTGTTTAATTGATTCCGACATAAAAAATTTCTTGGGGATTTTCAAAAAGGTTTAATTTGATACGTCACTAAACTTCAAAATCTTAGTATAACCGGAAGTTGAGTGAACCCCAAAATAATTAAAAAGAAGGAAGGAAAGTGCAGTTTGGGCGTTTTTTTAGTTTGTTTTATTCCAGAACTCGTCCCAGATTAAGTCTCGGACGGCGATTCTGATTGCTTCACTTCTCGAACTATACATTCCTACTTTTACTAATTCTTCTAAATCCTCTAAATATGACTTAGGAATATTTACTGTGATTAGTTTCATAATTATCGGCTCCATTTACATTATACAATTGAATTCATTCTAAATTAGTATTTTGAAGCTTATTCGTATTTTTTTTAAAGAAAATGGCGCGAAAATTTAAATTCTAAAAAAAAAGATCGAAAATTATTTTGTTTTTTATGAAAACCCAGGAATTTTCATGTTTTTTATAAATTTGGATTTTTCCTTAAATCGGTCTGTTTTTCAGATTTATTAATGAGGAATTTCCAGAATTTAGGGAATGAGGACATTGTAAAAATAAATAGATGGTTTAAAGCGATAATCTGTTTTAAATTCACCTATTTTTAAACTATATTGCTTCTCTTTAATTATTAAATAAGAATTCAAGGGAAAAAAGGAAATTAATAGATTTAGAATTATAATCCTAAAGATTTACTTTTAACCAATGGTCCTTTCAGTTTAAGAGGGAAAAAAATGTTTGATTATTAAAATAAGTTTATTGGGATTTTTATGGCGAAGAGTACAGGAAAAGGTGTCAAAAAAAAAGCGTTAGAAGAGTTTGATGGAAATTCAGAAGAATCGAATGGTTACGCAGAGGAAGAAGAGGAGCGAGTAGATGAGTCGCTTGAAGAAGGCGAGGCAGCAGTCAGCACGCCAAAGGAAAGCAGTTACAGTAGTGATGGGGTGGATTTGACAGAGCTTGATGGAGTTGGTCCTTCAATTTCAGAAAAGTTGCATGAAGGAGGATATAATACCTACGAGGCAATTTCAGTAGCATCACCTAAAGAACTAGCGGCGGCATCAGGAATTGGAGAAGCAACCGCACAAAAAATAATCCTTTCAGCACGTAGTAAATTAAATATTGGATTCACAACGGCAGAAAAAGTATTGAATGACCGGAAAAATGTAAAGCGCTGCACTACTGGTTCCGAGAAGTTGGATGCAATTATTGGAGGCGGTCTGGAGACTCGTTCAATAGTCGAGTTGTTTGGCGAGTTCCGGACTGGCAAAACACAGATTGCCCATCAAGCATGCGTAACCGTCCAGATGCCCTATGAGAAAGGAGGTTTAGAAGGCGCAGCCCTTTACGTCGATTCGGAAGGGACCTTTCGGCCGGAGCGACTTCTTCAAATAGCTGAGAGGTACCAACTAAACGGAAATGAAATTCTTCAGAAAGTCCACTATGCCAGGGCATATAACTCAGACCATCAAATCTTAATTATTGATAGCGCTGTTAAATTGATTCTAGAAAAAAATATTAAACTGATTGTCGTTGATTCTGTCATGAGCCATTTTCGAGCAGAGTACGTGGGGCGAGGCACTCTCAGTGAGCGCCAGCAGAAATTAAACAAATTTTTGCATAAATTATTGCAGACCGCGGAAGCCTATAACCTCATTGTGCTTATAACCAATCAAGTTATGGATTCCCCAGGAGTATTTTTCGGCGACCCAACACGCCCAGTTGGAGGGCATGTACTTGCCCATACAAGCACTTATAGATTGTATTTGCGAAAGTCAAAGGGTAATAAACGGATAGCACGCTTGATAGATAGCCCATGTCTCCCTGAGGGCGAAGCTATCTTTGAAATTACCGAGCGCGGCGTAGAAGATCCTTAATTTTTGCGTATTCCTCTTTTTTTTTCTGTTTTTTTTCACTCTGTAACTTTTTTTGATGAAATTAAAAATATTTAAACTCCTTCCACTGATAATTATAAACTAATCAATGGTTTTTTGAGGGACTTGTATGCCGGCTCAAAATGTTGCAGAGTTAAAGGATGCCTTGAATAGGATATTGGAATTAGCGGTTTTAATTGAGAAGGATATAAGCGGCGTTAGATTGCGATCACCAGATATATTGAAACAAGAACAGTTGAAAGAGCAAGTGGATTTAGTGATTAAAAGCATTGAAGATGATATGAAAAAGGTGGAAAACGGGATTAACCCGTTAAAAAAATACTTTTCGCTCCGAAGTAATGCACTTAGTAGTATGGGTAACTTAATCGCGAGTCTTAAGGATGCCATTGATAGCACATTGAAACCAGACGAAATAACTGAGAGTATGCGTCTCTTTTCAAAAGCTGCCCAAGAAGAATTTGTCCTAACGATTATACAACTCGAAAAATTGTGGAATCAAGAAATTAGTGATATCATGGAAAGTATGAAGAAAGTAATCAGTATTATGCAAGTTACACAAGAAAAAATCATTCGCTACAAGCGAGAATGCAATATTCAAGAAGATTTGGAATCGGATCTAGGAAACTTAATGGAATATCTCCTAAAAGGCGAGATGGGAAAATTCAAAAGGGCAGAAAAAGATTTGCGCAATCGTTTACTTCCAGAAGACTAAACTATCTGATTTCTTAGTCGAAAAATAGTTAAATTTAAATTAAGACGATATAGACATAAAAATTTCGCGTAATTTCCCCGGAATCAACCGAATTTGCCCAAATTGAAATTCTTCTAATTTTTTCTTAATCTCATTTTTATCACGTATTTTCGGGAAAAAGAGGTCCACCTGATAAATTACATTAAGCGGTTCAATTTTAGCGAGGTAATAGAGCATCACAGTGGTTCCCATAGGATCGCCTGAGTCCATAAATTCATATATAATTTCGTTTCCGAGGCGCCGATCAAGAAATGAGACGAAGTCTTCTACTTTATCGACCTTAATTATGATCATAAGAGGGTACCTTGCCTATACAATCCTTAAATGTTTAATATAAGATAAGGAATATAAATTTTAAATTTTGCTTTCTCTTCTTTTAGGATTCTAATTTTATAGTTTCAATCAAATAAGTTAAAGTATTAATTCATAAACAAATCTGAATTGAAAACAAAATTGAAAAAAAGTTGAATGGGGCATTTGAATGCAAATAAAACTAATTGACAGTGTAGATTATGAGAAAGCTGCCAAAATTCTTTATGAGAGTTATATACCGCAATGGCAAGTAGCGGGTTCGCCGGAATGGAGCCCTAAATACATTGAATATCTTGATAAAGCTTATATAAAACCTAGGGATGGTCCATGTGTCGGTGCTTTTGATGGCGACAACCTAGTTGGCATCGGGTTTGGGTATATCAATGATTGGAACGTTGCGGAAGTAGGGAAAGTACCAACAATGGCAATCTGTTATCTTGGAGTGATCCCCCAATATCAAAGAAAAGGTATCGCCATTTCGATGATAAAAAAACTAGAGGAAACTGCTAGCTCTAAAAAAGTAAGTGTACTGTATCGAATATGTAATGATGAGCTGTCTGATGGGAAAGTACTTACAAAATGTGGATTTACTGAAAAGATTGATAATGCCTATCAAATGGCGCGGATTCTAGGTTCAGATATGGTGAATAAAGCTGCAACCTTCAAAGAGTACGGCACAATTATGAAACAATTAGTTAAAACAGTTGCGGGTCTTCCAAAAGAAAAGCCCACAATCGAAGTAGGTGCCATAAGAGATGGAACAGTGGCTGATGCTAGTGCATGCGTAGAAGTTTTAGCTTCGTATAAAGATTCAACCCAAATTCTGAGAGACTGGACTGAAAGTGAGTTTGAAAGCCAGATAACCAACGCTAACTTGCTTGCGGGAACGCCATTTGCACCTTTCTTCCGTGTTTGGGATGTGAATGGGACCATTAAAGCTTTTGTTATAGGCAGAGTCGAATTTATCCATTGGAAGGCTGGTCTTTGTCCATCGGGAGTTATTACGGATACGGGATTTGCCAGCGACCTCGATAAGAAGGATAAAATAAATTTTGTATTATCTTTTATCTTTGAAATAAAGGAAAAAGCGCCGGAAGCATTTGGTACCAATGTTGCAGTTGCGCATCATGAAGAAAAGACCTATGATAAAGCAGGTTTTAATAATGATCGTTCAAGACGCCCGCTTTACGTAAAAGCAGTTGGAAACGAATTTAAAGCATGGCTTGAATCGCAGTGGAAATATAAGATGTATTATATCTCCTATCAACGCTAATCTTCAGCCTCACTTCTTTTCATAATTTCCCCCTCTTTTTTGCCCCCTCTTTTAAATAGAAAAGTTATTTATTTTAAATAAAATAATTAATCTAATTATATCTAAATATACAACTGACAAAAAAAAGTGATTTTATGAGTAATTCGAAACCTTGGTTTAAATATTGGCCGGAAAACGTTCCGAAGACCATTGAAATCCCGGAAGATATTTCCGTCGATGATATGTTGAAAGAACTAGCCACCAAACATCCAGATCTCCCTGCCATGGCGTTTCATGGTAAAAAATGGACGTATGGTTGGCTCAATGATGCCGTAAATCGGTTTGCGAAAGGATTGCAGGACCATGGATTACAGAAAGGGGATAGAGTCTCCCTAAATATGCCGAATATACCGCAGTATGTCATCGCTTTCTTTGGTGTTATGCGGGCAGGGGGCGTGATATCACCGATTGTGCCCTTACAAAAATCCGCCGAGATTCAACATATGGTCACCGATTCAGGAGCTAAAATGCTTATAATCTTGGATGTCTTCTATGAAGAAGAGGTCGCGAAGCTCAACGAGGCGAATAAAATACCAGACGTCCAAAGGATAGTCTTGGCCGGAGCCGGAGAATACTTACCCGCGATCATTCGAATTCTAGGGAATCTATTAGGCAAAATTCCACGGATGAAGAAATGGCCTGTGGGCGAGAAATTCATTAAGTTTCAGGATCTTCTGAAGAGTGATCCTACTCCTAAAGAAGTTAGATTCGACACTAAGAAGGATCTGGCAGTTTTAATGTACACTGGTGGTACAACTGGCTTGCCCAAGGGCGCAATGCTCTCTCAATACAATATTGTGGCAAATTGCTATCAATGTGCAGCATGGTTGCCCGGTGTGAAGCCTGGCGAGGAAGCTACCGTATGCGCCTTGCCTTTAAGTCACATATTTGGACTCACAACGATGATGTCAGTGGCTGTGAAGATTGGGGCGAAAATGATCTTAATAACCAATCCACGTGAGATCTCCGACGTAATGGATAATTTGGCGAAAGAAAAAGGAACTCTTTTTGCAGGTGTGAATAGTTTATTCAATAAAATCAATAATGATCCAAAGGTTAAAAGCTTCAACTTGAAATCTGTGAAATATGCATTATCAGGAGCTGGACCCCTCGCAAAAGAAGTGCAGGAAAAGTTTGAAAGTTTAACCGGCGCAAAAATCGTGGAAGGATATGGGCTAACGGAAGCCAGCCCTGTTACGCATGCAAATCCACTCGATGGGCGACGTAAAATCGGGTCGGTCGGGTTTCCTTTCCCAAATACCGATTGTAAAATTGTTGATTCGAACCTTGACGATCTCAAAGACATCCCGCAACCTGGCACAGACGATGACGTATCAACCCATGGGGAAATTTGTATCAAAGGACCGCAAGTGATGTTGGGCTATTATAAGCGTGAGAAAGCCACCAAAGACACAATTGTTAATGGTTGGTTACGAACAGGTGATATTGGCTATATAGATGACGAAGGCTACCTCCATATCAAGGATCGGAAGAAAGACATGATTAAATACAAGGGACACAGCGTCTATCCACGTGAAGTCGAAGATCTACTATATTTGTATGAGCCAATCCTCGAAGTAGGTGTCGTTGGCTTTAAGGATCCGAAATCCGGTGAGGAAAATATCAAGGCGACCGTCTCACTAAAACCGCAATTCAGAGGGAAAATCACAGCTGACGATGTTAAGAAATGGGCGGAAGAGAACATTGCCGGCTACAAATGGCCTAGGTTCGTTGAAATCAAGGATGAGATTCCCACCTCGATAACCGGGAAAGTCCTTCGCCGTAAGTTACGTGAAGAATAAATATCTAATTTTCTTTTTTTTCCTTTTTTTTATAGGATCTGAATTAAATTCTCAATTAAAGCCGTTGTAATACGCATTTTTTAAAAATAGTCTCTAAAAAAGAATTATACTCCGCCTTTTTGCAGGCATAAGGTGGCAATCTGTTCAAATGCGGCGCGGACATTCTCGCCGGATTTCGCGGATGTAAAGTAGACGGGATAACCCAATTGTGCGGCCAGATCATTAATTTGTTTGTCAGTAATTTGACGTTTCAAATCCATTTTGTTACATAGAATTATGCATGGAATTGCTTCTCCGACGCCTTCGCGAAAAGAGGTCGCCCACTTTTGAAGGTTAGAATAAGTTTCAGGGCGTGTGCAGTCAAACACCATGATCCCAGCATTAGCCCCGTAATAATAGAAAGAACGTATATCATCAAACTCACGTTGTCCACCAATATCCCAAATTGTGAGAATCGCTTGAATTTTTTCGAATTCCACTATTTTTAAGGTGAAATCCGCTCCAATTGAAGGTAAATAACTTTGTTCAAACTTATTATCGGCAAAACGTCGTATCAAGGAAGTCTTGCCTACTGCTGGATCTCCGATGACAACAACTTTGAATCCATATTTCTCTTTTGAGCTCTCTTCTTCCATTATTTCTGCACCTCTTCTTCAATCTGTGAGTCATTTAATTAGAGTGAATTATTCCTGTTTATTTTACTTTTTTTTCGGAAGATCGTCCCATTAATGATTCGATTAATTTTTGGATCAAACTTTACTGTAAGTTTATCTCTAGTTTAAAAAATAGCTTCTGATTTTTTTCAGTAAATTAAAGTTTATACCGATCAAAAATAACATCGAGCCCATCGCTCCGCCGCCCCTCGACACGTTTTTTACTGGCGGCTTTATGCTTTACAATTTCGGAAGTGATTAATTTAAATGCGTAACTCACATTTTCTCCAGTTTTAGCACTGGTTTGAATGAAGTGGAATCCAATACTCGCTATATATTGGGAAACTTTTTGGAGATTCGATTTTACCGGGAGATCGCTCTTATTTCCGAGCACGATGACGGGAATTTCAGCGTTCAGGTCCCGGATTGTTTTGAGCCAGTAATCGAGGTAGGGTTTCACGGTCTTAGAGGTCGTATCGAAGACTAGAAGAATACCATCGTTGTCTTGGGTGTAATAAGAGGCGACTTGAGCCCAGTTTGCTTCTTTTAAGTCCTGAATTTCCAATTGGACGGGTGCACCAAAAAGGTTTAGACTATGGGTTATTAAATCGCCTTCAATCGTTTTGGAATTAGAGGAGGCATCAAATACATTCTTAATAAACCGTAAAATGATAGAAGTTTTACCAACTCCTTCATCTCCTGCGAGGAGAATCCTAAATTTCAGACCTTGCTCTCCTTGATTCTCAAGACTCATCTTCAATCACTTTTAAAAGCGCAATCCTTCCAATAAGGCCACCATAATAGAGGCGGCGGTCAGATCTGCAGTGGTGCCCGGATTGATTTTGGTGCGCTCAGATTTCTTTCTTAATTGTTGATCAAAATTCCATAATAACTCTTTGTTGGTAAGTAGTCCGCCTTTTTCTAAAATATCTTTTGCCTCATGACTGACGCGTTCAGCCAAGGCGGTGCCGTGCTTTCGGCAGATCAAGGTATCGGGGTAAGCACTTAAAATTTTCAGGAAACAGTGCACAACCGCAGTATTGATATCCTGGGTCTCCAAGAAAGTTTGTTTGAAGTAGGGGTATCCTAGCTCAAAGGTGATCTTGAACTCAGTAATCCATTCTTTAGCGATGTTGTCACGGTCCGCGCTCATCTTGAAAATCTCGTATAGATTAATATGTTCCTTTTTCAGCGTCTCTGGTAGAGTCTTACTGACATCAAATTTATTGACTTGCCCTAAGCCGCCCGGATTCGCGAGTTGAATAGCTCTAAATAGGTCAATTGTATCTTCGCTCACGGAATTCTTAATTATTAAACCGAGATTAGACCGAAGGCGCGATATTGAAGGAGAAGGATGGTCCATTATCATACCTGCAGCACACGCCAAAGGTATAAATAATAGAAGGATACCGAGATTTGTATTTCCTCCTTTTTGCCATTCTAAATTAGTTTTTACCCCATTTAGAATCTGCGCACCTAACTTGAGATCACTTAAGCTAATTTGATTTTTTTGTGCGCAGTTCCCTCTATGTGCGATCTCCTGTAGGATTGGAGAAATAATGACGCCACTTACTAGGAAATGTTCATACCGCGTTTCCCCAAAATCTTGCGTACGGTGCACATTTCCAGGCTTTGGATACCCACTAACTTCTAAGAGTGCTGCAATTGCCCCACAATGAGCGATTACAGTTTCATTATTTGCCCAAGTCAAAGCGATCCGCCTATTGTATGGTTATTTTGGATTTTATTTCGATTTTTTTCGTAGGTTTTTTATATCGGAAGATTTTAGATTGGAAGTATTTAATAGAAATAATTAAAATATTTGCTTATAATTTTATAGAGAATACAAAATATGCGGTATAGGAGTAAATAGGAATGCCAGCAGTATTTGGAGAGCCGTGCGGAATTTCAATGGAATTTACAGAAAATAAAATAGCCGCTATAATTGATGGGACTTTTAAAAAGAACGTGCGGATCACGGAGGATTTCACCTCCGTTCGGCGAATTAGATTTTCAAATGAAAGTTTCACCGCAACCTCAATTGATATGCATGATCCCCTCCTCTCAAGTTCGAATATGTTCGTTCATGTAACTACCGGGATTCAGAGGAAGGTTTTTTCGCAGAATCTAGAAGTAGGCGTTCGAAAAATCGAAATAATTCAGGGCTTGGAAATGGGGCAGGCCGTGATAAGGTTTAGTTATAATATAGAAAGAGGCTTGGCTTGGCGAATCCACACCCCCTTCGAAAAACAATTAGATTCTGAAAATACATTACAACTCCCACAGAGTATTGAATTAATTATTCAGACGGATCTCCAAATAAAGTATGAGGAGGATATTTTGAGTTTCAATCTTCCAGATGGATTTTCACAAATCGTTTTTTTCATTCGGAGTCAAATTCCGTATGACACTATCGGAAAGAATCTATTATTAATCACCTTGGGTGACAATTCTAAGCAAGATATTATTGCTATGGCGGAGAATGAGAAATTTTACCCGATTATCACATTTGTCTATCTCCAGGATTTTAAGAATAAAGTAACACGATATACGGACCTCTATCAAATCGGCACCATTTTGGCATTAAGGCAACATTACGGAGAAGCAATTAACTACTTGAAGAAAGCTGTAGACGCAGTCCGTGCTACAGGCGATCAAAAAATGGAAGCGGAAATTTTGATGAGTCTTGCAACAGTGGAGAGCGATTCTGGTGATTTCAAACAAGCAATTAATGACTTTAGCTATGCTTCTAAAATAATAGAGGAACTACAGCTCGATTCACTCAGGCTCGGATGTCTCCTATCTCTCAGTAAGAATTTGAAGAAATTGAGAAATTTCAAGGACGCTATGAACTATCAATCGGCAATCCTCGAAGAATGTCGATCAAATCATGATCAACTCGGAGAGGCTGAAATCATGGTTGATATCAGCGAATCTCTATTGGGCTTGGGGCGCATAGATGATTCAATAGAATATCAGCAAGCAGCGATTAATCTTAGACGCCAAATGCATGATCAAATTGGAGAGGCGAATAACCTCACAGGATTCGGTGAATTATTAATAAGTGCAGGGAAAATGAGTGAAGCAATGGGCGCTTTCGAGCAATCGCTGCGTATAAAGAAAAATTTAAATGATGAAAGAGGCGTAGCAGAGTGTCTCAAGAATATCGGGCTTGCTTTTTTTAATCGAGGTAAATATGAGAAGGCAAAAGAATATTATATGAAAGCAAAGGAATCTTTCCAAAACTTGGCTCTTGCATTGGAAGCTCAACGAATTGATCAATTGCTTTTAAAAATGAAGGAACGCCCTTATCCACAATGCGAAGTTTGTAAGCATCGCTGTACTCCAGACATTATTGGAATGACTCAATCGGTTGCGAACGATACATCCTTTTCAGAAACTTTTAAACAGGTCCTTCGAGGATCTCTGGCAATGAAAAAAATGGACAAGATGGTGGACCTTCTCCTCGAAACGGCTTCCCAGAATCCAGATCTCAGCTCAAAGGGGATTCCTGCGGAATCCTATGCTTTTTGTTTAATGATAACTGCAACGAACCTGCATCTGACACAACTTAACGATGAACAAAAAAGACAAATCCTAAATATGGTTCAAGACTCGCTTCGGCTACGAAAATATTTGTAATTACAACACAATTCTTTTAATTTCAATCCATTTTTTCTTAAGATAGTCCCGAACTACTCCATCAACTTTTAATCGCGCGTAGCCCGTTTTTGCACAAATATCCTCGATTGAATGGGTTCCATCACAAAATTGGAGGATTTGGGCATCTTCAACGGGAAATTTTTCCTTACCGGTTAATTTTTTTGTTAGGACTGGTACAGTTTTTAGCCCTGTTCCTGTTGAAGACGGTGCTATTTCAGTTAGATTATCCGTGCTAGCTGTGCGTGAATCGTATGTAGGACTTGGTATTTCTGTTGTAGTTGCAGGATACTCTGTCCTCGGAGAATAGGAGGAAGAGGGAGGATATTGAGAGGGCGGAGGCTGTTGAGAAGGTGGAGGATACTGAGAGGGTGGAGGATACTGAGAGGGTGGAGGATATTGAGAGGGCGGAGGATACTGAGAGGGTGGAGGATATTGAGAGGGCGGAGGCTGTTGAGAAGGTGGAGGATACTGAGAGGGTGGAGGATATTGAGAGGGCGGAGGATACTGAGAGGGTGGAGGATACTGAGAAGGCGGAGGCTGTTGAGAAGGTGGAGGCTGTTGAGAAGGTGGAGGATACTGAGAGGGTGGAGGATACTGAGAAGGTGGAGGATACTGAGAAGGTGGAGGATACTGAGAAGGTGGAGGATACTGAGAAGGTGGAGGATACTGAGAAGGTGGAGGATACTGAGAGGGTGGAGGATACTGAGAAGGTGGAGGATACTGAGAAGGCGGAGGCTGTTGAGAAGGTGGAAGATACTGAGAGGGCGGAGAGGATCGGGCAGCAGGCGGAGAAGGTCGGGTGGGCGAAGGATATTCAGAAGTAGGAGGGTATACTTTGCTCGCGGGGTAGACAGGAGGCGCGCTGGGAGCTGTTTGAACTTGAGGCGTCGGTATCGGGGGTGCTGCACCGGTCATTAATTGATCAATTCTGCCGCTCCATTCATACATCTTCGCTTTAAATGATAACAATTGCCCTGTCACGCCTTTCAAGGTATAGAGGACCACTATGGCAAGAGGGGAAAGTTTGAAGAAGGCAAGATTCACGCCTCCAAGAGGTAATGAGTGATCTCCAACCCCCAACAGATTGAAATTACTGGAAACGAAGTTCTGGATGAACTTCGCATATAATTCGAGAGGGGCATCGATGAATCGGATGTTACCGCTCATATCAGTAATAGCAACATAGGGCCGCGTAGCTAATAACCGTCCGAGAGATGCCAGAATGTCTTTGGCTACTTCTTCGAAACTATCGGGTTTCGCATTATACAAAGAAATCCCTCATGATGAATGATATAATGGAACACTAAATTCTAATTAAATATATGTAAAAGCTCTAAATATGTATTATTTCTGTCGCCTAAATAAAAATGTTTAAAAATGCTATTTCTCATATTAAAAATGCCAAAAATATGCATTTAGAATTATGATTAGTATAATAATTTTCTGGATTTACGTTTAAATTCTACAGAATTGGGAATTATGAAATTGGAGAGACTGGGTCTAATTTATGGAATTACTCAATGAACGGTTGAATTTAGAAATTCTTGAATTGGTTTGTAAGGGCGAGGGAATATCATTTAATATTTCTCAGTTATCGGACAAGTTGCGAAAACATCGAAGTACAATTAAGAAGCGCATTGATAGTTTATTGGAATATAAAATTATAAACGAGCCCATCTGTCCTTTTACTTTCATTTATCAGGAATATCCGCTTTTTGTAGTGGTATATTCAGATTTTCCAAACTATAAAGATGTTGAAGAATGGTTAAGGACTGATGAGCAGGTTTTAGCAGCGTATAATATTCGTGAAGAAGAATATAACACCATGATTATGGAATTCCACAAAAGTTTGACACATTACCAGCAGTGGCGTGAAGATTTAGTGGCAAATGGTAAAATTCCACCCCGGGAAAATCGGCGTGCTTCGACGAGCTTGTTTTTTTCAAATGATTTGATAATTAAATATGAGCCTGAAACCGCTGCAAAAGTCTTGGAACATCTCTTCGAAAGAACCAAGAAAGTGGAAATTAATAACTATCAATTGGACAAATTGGATTTGGATATTCTGAAATGTCTCTTAGATGGTGACGGAATCAAGATCAATGAGAATTATCTTTCTAAAAAATTGGATAGCCATCGAAAAACCATTGAAAACCGGCTTAAAAAGCTAATTTCCAGCAAAATAATCGAAGGACCGAAGTGCCAATTTCCTCAATTCTTTTTACCCTCCAACCTCCTGCTCGTTTTCTCACTCATAGATTTAAAAGAGATCGGAAGCAAAGTTTTCGAGCTATTGAAACAGGATTACCATATCCCAATTATTTTCAAAGTCAGCATCGGCAAATATAATTGCCTCCTACTGAGCGTGCATGAATCCATTGATAATTTCCTGGAATGGAATATTAAATACCGCGAAGAGCATCCCAACATTTTTGGTATTGAAAAAATTAGTTATCTGTCCCCACGCATGACGAATTTTGTAGATTTTAAGAAACTTGCGCTGGGTGTCGTCAAACGAAAGCTTCAGGAAGTTAAAATCGAAGAAGAGCAGAAAACGGTAGAGTAGCCAAGATAAGGCAATTTATAAAACTAAGTCATTACCATAAGATTTTAATTGCATAATCATTTAATAGAATGCAAAATTGAAAAAGAATAAAATATAATAAATTGCCAAAAAAAAGAAATTATTTGTTTTTTTGTTCTCGAAGCTCGCGTTTTAGCACTTTTCCAACTAGAGTCAGCGGAAGTTCTTCGCGAAACTCCCATTGTTTGGGAACTTCATACTTGGCAAGGTTCTCTGCGGCATATTTTTCAATGCTCGCTTTGACAGCTTCTGTTAGGGCAACCCCTTCTTTCAATTTAATGAAAGCTTTTACAATTTCACTGCCCGGGCGTTTGGGATCTTCGAGTCCAATGATCGCACATATTTCGATGTCAGGGTGCTTAGTTAAAATATCTTCCACGCGTACGCTATAGACTTTGTATCCACTGATGTTTAACATGTCTTTGATGCGATCTACGATTTTCAGATAGCCTTGCTCGTCAAATACCCCAATGTCACCTGTATGTAAATAGCCATTTTCAAGGGCTTTAGCAGTAGCTTCGGGACTCTTATAATAGCCTTTCATAACTTGAGGGCCTTTCGCCAAAATCTCCCCAGGCTCGCCGATGGGGACTGGTTTGCCTGTCTCAACACTTACCAGTTTAATATCCGTATCCGGTAGCGGGAGCCCCACGGTCCCAATCCTCTTTTCTCCCTTGAACGGATTCGAAGTCACAAGTGGCGAGGTTTCTGTCATACCATAGACTTCTACGACCTTGTTTTCAGCACCCATTTCTGCTTCAAATTCTCTGATAGATTTAACTGGAAAGGGAGCTGCACCAGAGACGAAGGCGAGTACGGCATCCCTAGCTGATTTCGGAATTTCCTTGTGTTTAGGATTATTGAGAATCATATTATAGAGCGTTGGTACATTAGCGATCATGGTTGGTTGGTGCTTTATCCAATCCTCAATGAGATGGGACGTGTCCCTAGGATTTGGAATGAGGATCTGGGTATATGCTAAGAACAAGGATTGACAATAAACCAAAGTTCCTGCTATATGGAAATAGGGGAATGCACTTAAGGTGGTGCCCGAGCCCGGTTCCAATCCGAGCCAATGCCCAAATTGTGTGACCTGTGAAACCATATTCCTATGAGTAAGCATGGTTCCTTTGGGACGACCCGTGGTTCCACCGGTATAGGGGAGCATACAGAGATCATCTGGATCAATCGGGACTTCCTTTAGATCAGCAGGGGTTTGCAATATATCCTTCCATTTCAAAACGGTTTTTCCCGGCCATGTTTTTATTTTTCCAGATGGGATTTTCTTTAGTAACTTGCCAAGGAATACCTTGACCTTCGAAAATCCCATATATTCTGCAAGGCTAGTGGGGATCAGTATCTGAAGTTTGGGGACCTTATCCGCGAGTTTTTTCATTAAGAGTTTATCGTAGACTGCATCCAACGTGATAATTGCCTTCGCTTCGCTGTGGTTCAATTGATAAGAAAGTTCATCTTCACTCAACAGTGGGGAACACCCTGAAATGACCCCCCCCGCAAGGAGTGTACCGAGCGCTGCAATGATATACTGAGGACAATTTACCAGATTAATTATAACGACATCGCCTTTCTTTAACCCGTTTTTCTGTAAAGCTGTTGCAAATTTTTGTGCCAGTTCGATGAGTTCGCTAAATTTCATCGCCGTATTGAAGTAATAACATGCAACTTTGTCTGGATATGCTGAGATTGCTTTTATAAAGAGACTTCCGAGTCCTTCAGCCGGATAATCAAGCTTCGCTTTCACGCCTGGGTCATAGAATTTAACCCAAAACTTTTCTGTGCTCATATTCTTCTCACATTTATTCATTCAGTTTCTTTTACCTACTAACTATCCCGCCAATTCCTACTCTTTCAAATTTTGGCAAAAATAGCTAATACTCTTTAAATTTGGATATCTAAATATATGCGTTTTTATATAGTTTGGTTTTTTTTGTGCTTTAATCTAATGCTTTAGAATGGGAAATAGGACTGGATTAAGGCTTTTAGTGAAGCAACGCCGGACAGATCGAAACAATAATGGATGGTTTGGAAATTTGCACTCAGCTCCTTTACTTCATTCATTAATTTCTCATATTGGCGATTGTCTTGGATACTATCGGCAATGATATCCGCAATTTGCTTCATTTCTGATTCCCTCATTCCCAATCGAGTTATTTCGGCAGTTCCAAACCGGAGCAACATATCGGTGAATACCCCGAGCGATTCTAATTTATTCTTAATCTTGAAAGCAATTTGCTGAGGGTACTCCAGAAGGATTTGATGTGAGTTTGTGAAGCCTACTTCGCTGCCTTTGACAGATATGCCCTTATAATGAAGTTCATTTGCAAGGACTTTACTATTTTTTACAACTTGCGCGGCATAGGATTTTCCGAATTCCAGCAGCTCTAGTGCTGCCACAGTAAGCCCGGCTACACGATGCAAGTGGAGGTTATCCACTAGAATGTGCGAGCCCTGCGTGAAACCTCCGAATCGCTCGATCTTCTTAAAGACATTCCTATTGTTGGAGACCAGCAAGCCGCCTTGAGGTCCGAAAAAGGTCTTATGCGTACTGCCGAGAAGAATATCGGCACCCTCGCGCAAGGGATCCTGAAATTCTTTTCCAGCAATAAGCCCGAGGACATGAGACCCATCATAGACAATTGGAATTTTTAAGGACTGTGCTTCAAGGAGGGCTTTCATTTCCTTTATGGGGTGAGGATGCGTAAAAGCCGATTGGCCAAACATGATCATCGCTGGAGGATTCGCTAAGAGGGCAGGCCCACTTAAGTCCATATCGATGGTCCGAATCCTTTGGTTGAATGCAAGCTTGAATCCGTTACGATTAAAAGCTTTGAGATCTAAAGGATAGCCGCCATCTTCTCCGAATACTTTCGCAATAGTAGCTTCGGGTTTGGTGAGGCCCAGCACTGCCGCCAAGACTGCCATATTCCCAGAAAGGGGTGTGATTAACACATATTCTGCCTGAAAGAGTTCTTGGAGAACACTTTCGCATATTTGAATAATCCGGCGAATATTCGTCGTTCCCCCATATAGCTCATCGGAGTACCGATGGGCGAGATCGCTCGCCATCATGAGGCGCACAAGGGCGGAGGTTCGATTCTCGCTGGCAATCATATTGATGGCGCTTCTACGCCGTTGTTCATGCTCCAACAGATTATTAATTAATTTCTCCAATGTAATTCCTTCAATCAGTTCCTCTATTATGGTCTTGAGGTTGGTTTTAAATAACTTCGCAATTCGTTTTAAAGGCGAACTGGTTAGACGATTGTAAAATCTCATCGATCGCGCTTATTAAAGGAATAGTTGCTTTCAATGCACCTAGGATTTTTTGATAATGGATTATATCTTGTTCTGAAAGAGATTGATTTTCGCGATCTTTCAGCCATTTATGGCATACTTGGTATTTCCCAATACGAAATTTCCAGATTTCTTGGCTCACTCCCTGAAACCATTTATCGGGGGAAATGAAGATAAAATTTTCTCGGTACTTTGGGAACCCTTTTTGGATTAGATCATCCCCAGTAATATTTGTTTTAAATACCGAATTCGATTCGAATTCAATTTGAAACAAGTGGATTTTTATTAATTGTATTCCAATTTGAATTAGATTAGCAACTACCGCGCGATTCTGAATAAGGGGAATTCGCGGAAAATCATGTTT
>Ga0315277_10003453_pt1 | contig 21395 bp, 23 predicted proteins | sample YL17G05_15_MG_FD_203695 | JGI IMG/M metagenome (GOLD analysis project Ga0315277, IMG submission 203695) | Sediment microbial communities from Yellowstone Lake, YNP, Wyoming, USA - YL17G05_15 | ecosystem: Environmental > Aquatic > Freshwater > Lake > Sediment | place: USA: Wyoming | collected...
TTCACACGCGTTGGCAATCATCTCTTTCTTCAACCCCTTTTCGTATTTTGCGGCTTCAGCAGCCCAAAGAGAAAGAGAGATGCTTGCCGATGAGGAAGGAGCCAGACTGTTGAAAAAGCCCGGTTTGCTGGCCGCAGCGCTTGCAAAAACAAGCAAAGCACTGCAAGGTTTCCCGAAACAAGGTCTTGCAGTTCGCGTTGCATCTGGCCTATTCCTAGTATCTCCAATTGCTAGAAGACCTGAAATACTTGCAACTCACCCGAGGGTAAACCAAAGAATAAGCAATATTGCGAGACTGACACCAAAAACTGTGAAGACCCGCCGAAACAGGGCAATCACGGTCGCTCTATCGTTTCTGATAATCGTAGGAGGACTAATGCTGAGCTATCCAATAGTCAAGGTTCAAACCGCATTTACGCAGGACCAGCCCCGATTGATTTCGCTGAGAATCCCCGCCGAAGGCGCGAAGTTCAGCCTTGTTCCCTGCTTAGAAGGAATAATGGTCCAGCCGAATGAACTCGTTTCAGAAATTGAATTTACCGTTCCGTCTGCCCTCACGTTTGTTGACGCAGAACAGCCACATGTGATGGTGCCTGCGTGCGTGAACGCGGCATTTCAAACTCAGGCGTTCCTAACGTCTAAGCCTTTGTACTTCTATGTGTTTGTCTTAGGTCTGAAGGGAGAAACCACATCAGTGATTGAACCAGTTAGCGAAGAACCAGCGACTGTTGATGACATAATAGTTTTGATTTTCAGTTCTCCTTCTACGCACTTGGCAACACAACGAGAACCAGCCCAATTCTACGCGCTCTTTTTGGATTTAGACCGAAACACTAGTCATTTTGGCGAAGTTTCCATCTTGTATCTGAGAAGCGACACGCTGATATATGCAAATCTTTGAGCTGCGAGTGACAGGAATATTCCGCCCACAACATCTGTCAAATAGTGAGCGCCGAGGATGATTCTGCTCACAGAAACTAGGGCTATGGCCGTTGCTGCCAATGATTCTTTGATTCTGCTACCTCTCGATAGGATTAGGAATCCGCCTGCGGCTCTGGAGACGTGGCCGGAAGGGTATGAAGATGAGGAGATGATGTCCGAATCATAGACATTGAGATCTGGGCAATTTGGCCTCGGACGGGCGAAAACCATTTTTACAGCATAAGTAAGGGCCGTTGTAATGACTAAGAAAATCGCAAGTTCAAGTGCGGAATCAAGCTGCCCTCTTGACTTGAAGTATACATAGAGCAAGTAAATTGAGGCAAACATGACCCAAAAATAGAAATCGCCTAAATATGTCAAAACCTGGAAGGCCAGTATTCCTATCGTCTTTTGAGCGTAATTCTGCACGTCAAACACGATGTTGCATTCTATTCCATTCAGCGGCATGAGCACAATGAACATGCCTATTACCAGTGTCAAAACCAGGAAGAATGCTGCTGAGACATAAGGGCTCTTTGAACGAGATTGGCTCATATGATTGGCTCTTGGCAGAATGGTAAACTTGGGTTTTAAGTGTTTCTTCTGCAGACAAAGTCTGCGGGTCTTTGAAAAACCGCGAGCCATTAGGAACGCTTATATACATGAAGAATTGCTCATATGAGCAATGTCTCATATGAGTTGACGTGTATGAAGCGAGGATTGTCTGAAACATGTTATGTGTTTTTCAAAGTTCTGGCAAATCCGACAAGACTGGCCATCTTAGAAGCTCTGCGCGATAAACCAAGAAGTGTTAATGAAATTGCAGAAAGTCTGAAGCAGGAACAGAGCATGATCTCTCATAACCTTGAACCTCTGGAAAAATGCAGATTTGTTTTCTCAGAAAGGAAGGAAAAGCAGCGGATTTATTCGCTAAACAAGGAAACCGCGGAACCTTTGTTCGGACTATTTGCCCATCATTCGCAGAAGTACTGTCCGACGGGCGGAAAATGCCTTACCGAAAAGGGCCTCAAAGAGATGAGAAAGAGGGAAGCTTCTCGTCAACTTCATGTGACTCATGGATGACAATGGAGGTAATAGAATGAGCAAAGGAAAAATGAAGATGTTCATGTGCCCCGGATGCGGATGGACAGTTAAGACACCGTTCGGAGAGAACGACATAGCAGAACATGCCACGCTCCACGCAAAGAATCATCATCCTGAAATGATGAACATGAAAAAGGAAGACCTAATGAAAATGGTGAAGGACACATGAACAGGCAACACGTGAAGCCAAATCGGTGGTTGAAATGGCAAAAGGAGGTGAATCATAATGGGAAAATATGAAGATACGCTTCAAGACATCAAAGAAACATTTGGAATTGTTCCTGGCTTCATGAAAGCCATTCCAAAGGACGTGTTGATGCAAGAGTGGCCCTTGATGAAGAAATACCAGCTTGGAGAGTCAAAGATTCCTGCCAAGTACAGAGAGTTTGTTGGACTTGCAATAGCAGCCAACATCAAATGCCCCTACTGTTCGCTAATGCACACGGCAATGGCCGTTGGTAATGGTGCCACAGACGACGAGATAGCTGAAGTGGCGTTTCTCGCAAGCTACACGGCAAGATGGAGCGCAATGCTACACGCACTGCAATACAACTATGACACCTTCACTAAAGAGGTACATCAGATCAGCGAGCATGCAAAGAAGGCAGCCAAAAAGTAGAATCAAACAGCAACTCCAGATTTTTCTCCTTTTTTGAGTTTCAGCGCGCGCGATTGACTTCTAAGTTGCGAAATCTTCCGCATTTCCCCTTTTTTTCTATATTTCGAAGAGGAATTGGCGCCTGTTATTTCAGTCTCAGTTTGAATAGTTGGATTGCATTCTTGGAAAATATCCTTTCTTTGAATTCTGTCGGGATTGCCAGTGATTCTATCAACGCGACGTGTTTCTTGATGCTGCACATTGCGTAGTCTGTTCCGAACACAACGCTGTGAGGGCGTTGTTTCACCGTTAAAGTTAGAACCTTCTTTATCTTGTCAAGTCCGGTTTCTTCGACTACTTCATCATCTGCCAGTCCTGAGGTGTCAAAATAGATATTCGCATATGGCTTTGTTAGTTCATGGCAATATTCCACCTTAGGCCAGAAATAGTGCGCGATGACAATCTTCAGTTTCGGAAATCGCTTTGCCACTTTGACGATGTGCTTAGGGTCGTTGTACTTTGCAGGTTTTGGGTTCCTCGAATTAGCGCCTGTGTGTATAACTATTGGCAAGTCATGCTTGATACACAACTCGTAAACTGGAACAAGCCGTTTGTCCGTTGGATAGATTGTTTCATGTCCTGGGAAGATTTTCATTGCAACGATTCTTCTTGTTCGAAACAGGAAATCCAGTTTTCGGATGTGAGGTTCTCTGTCTCTCTGTACGTCTATTGTTCCCATCACGAACAAGTTCCTATCATGTTCGACGAGACCCAGAACCTCGTCAAGGCTTCCTATTTCCGAGACTGGCGTATTGTCCGGTATTAGTATGGCATAATCTACATTGCTTTTCTTGAGCTCTTGAAGTAGCTGTTCTTTTGAATTTGCAAGAGTTTTCCCTTTTCTCAGCACAGGCAAGTGTAGGTGAGTATCGATTATCATCAGCTTCTAGTAATGCCCGAATGAAATAATCAGGTTTTCCTTCAAACGGACAACGCGTACCGCTCGTTTAGTTTCGCCAGCGGAATCATGGCTTGACCATAAAGATTGGGAATAATTTAAGCGCCTTCAAAGATGAACAAGTCATCAATTGTTGTCTGTAAGGCTTTTGCTATGTCATGTGCTAATTTGAGGGAGGGATTGTAGTTCCCTTTTTCTATGAAGAGGATGGTTTCTCTCCGCACCCCAATTTTCTTGGCAAGGTCTTCTTGGGTGAGATTGTATCTTGCTCTGAGTTCTTTGATTCTGGTTCTCACTCCTAGCTCCCCTTCCGCGCCAGGTACAGATATGATATGGCGAACACAAATCCTGCGGCGACTACTACAACTGCAGTTACGAGATGGCCTTCCAGTTCATGGCCTAAGAGTATGTCTGCAAGTATTGGAGCAAAGACGGAACTCCAAATTGCTGCAATGAACCCATAGTATCCAGCTTTGTAGTTTATGTTTTTTAGTCTTTCATCTGCAGCTGGCAGCCCTTTTGATACGCTTCTGGCTCTGTCCCACATGATGTATGTGGCAAAAGCAACTAGAACTGCAACTACTGCGACAGTGGCGATTTCCCCATAACCAATTGTGCCTACGAAAGCAGTGTAGGCTGCAAGGGATACTAGCACTAGGACTATTACTGACAACCCCAAAGCTATTACCATTTTGTCTTTCATTTGTTTTTACGCCCGTTTGTTAGCTAAAAACAACTTTTAGTGTGTAATAGCTAACATAATATTAGTTATGACAAACATCAAGTATTTAAGTTTTGCCCAAATAGGTCCAAAGCCCAAATTCAGACCCCACAAATCCCGCTGGGTACACCCCAGGCTTCTCAACATAGTGGTGCGAGAGCGAGATTTGAATCCAGGACCAAGTGGCGAAATCTCCTGAACTTCGTCTTCACATGACTGTTTTCTTCCAAGAATGGACGGGTCAAACTGGCACTTGTCCAACTCGCCTGAATAGATATGCAAGCGAGGCAGTTGCAAAAGGCATCACAATGTCCCACACTATGAGACCGCCAAGCAAAATTTCTATGGGCAAACTCAACGCGTAGGCTATGGGCGTAAGTATACCAAGGATGCCGTTCGCAACGAAGAGCCATCTGACTAAACCTTCTATTTTGCCTTTGCCAAAAACTGGGGCAGCGAATAGCGTGGAAAGTCCCATGAAGAAATATCCCAAGACCTCAATTACCCACATCATGGATTGATTATTCGTCATGTCAAAGATAGACACGTCAAAAGTGCTCTGACGGACAAAGGTCAACTGTATGAAGTAATTCATGCTGATTAGTGTCGCATAAATGATGGCAAATGAAAGCCCAACAAGACTGAAAACTTTCCTCTCATCAGATGCATAGCAGTGAACCGAAACCATCACTATAAGAAATGACGAAGTCAATAGAAAACCAATGATGGTTGCAAAGGGCTGAATTGAGGCGGTGGCTGTGATGCCAGCGACTGCTACTAACAAAGTAGCAATGGTAGCCGACCAGAACCCCAGCAGGCGAACATACCTTTTGTCTGTCGAGTGGAACGTAGACACAAATCATTCCTCAATCTATGATCCTAGGTTCGGCTATAACTTTTCCGCAGAATAGAAACTGGCTTATAAGGACTGATGGAAATTCATTCTAGCTGAATTTTTATAAAGCAAATCAATAGATGCATAGCTATGAAAGCATCTAATGTGAAACTCTTCGATCTTGTAGTGGGCGTAATAGTGATAACCTTTGCTGCACTTCTGCTCGCTGATGGCGTCATAAGTAACGTTGACCCGAGTAACCAATTGTTTTCGCTTGCCGTCGTTAAAGGCATAGTGGGTTTCGTCTTGGTAGTGTTAGCCGCTTCATATTTCCAAAAAATCAGAGAATAGATAAACTGAGGATCAGAATGCGGAAAAGCGTGCCACTTGGTCTGGCACCTTCAAATTGCTCTCTTTTCTTTTTTCAGACAGAAAGAAACAGGTTTATCTGATTTCGCCTTATTCTATCTTTTGTTTCGGTAGCGCGCGCTCTTCCTTGTCTACAAATTCCAATACTTCCAGACTTCCTAGCTTTTCTATTCTGAAGATGCTTTTGTCAGTATTTTTGGTTCTTTCCAGGCTTCTCGGAGAATGCTATACATACAAGCGTCTCTGAGTTCCCCTCTGAGAAAAAGGTATTTACGCATCGTTCCTTCCTTCTTGAAACCTGCTTTTTCCAAAACCTTCTGAGAAGCAAGATTTCTCGTATCTGTGCAAGCTTGAATACGCATCAGGTTTCTAGATAGAAACAAGTAGTCCACCATAATCCTTACAGCTTCGGTGCAGTAGCCTTTGCCTCTTTCACTTGGAACCAAAGAATAACCTATTTCCAACAGTTTTCCTGCAGGATGCACCAAGATAAAATGACATATAAAACCAATCTTACTCCCATCTTTCTTCTCAATAATAAATCCCGTTTGTTCAAGAGTGCTCTTGTCAAAATCCTTCTCTATCTCCATTTTGGATGTCTGTCGTAGAGGATTGTATTCACCGAAGAGCTCAGGCTTGTTAACCCATTCTGCAAATAGTGGCAAATCCTCTTTCTCCATAATCCTTAAATTCACATTCTTTCCTTCAAGCAATCTCGGTCACACCTAGCAAGTTCGAGTTCTTTGTTCTTATGACTTGTGCCATTCTCCAGAATTGACTGATGAATTAGCTTAAGTGTTCTGTTAAGCAGATACCATGACATGAACACGAGCGTAGTCGACGCAAGTGTCAAGGATGTTGAAGATCTGATCAGCATATACAGTTCTCCACATCTGTATCATAGTCGACAGGAGGCCAGCTGGTTCGTAAAATCCTTCTTTGATTACCATCACATCAAAATCGTCAAAGATGAGGAGAAAGTCATAGGTGCTGCGTTCTGGAATGTTATGGAAGAGAAGCATCATGGACTGACCGAGATTGGCGACCTCTGGATCGACGAGGGCTTTAGGAGAAAAGGGTTAGGAGAGAGACTTCTTCGAACAGTGATTGAAGACATGAAGCGATTCTTTGCAAAGGAAAATTATACCCTCAGAAAAGTCTTGGTTACTACAGGTGACAATAATGAACCGGCAAAGAAACTCTATGAAAAGATCGGTTTCAGAAAGTCGGCACTTCTAGCTGACTTGTTTGCTAAAGGCGAGAATGAGCTTGTCTACATCTTGACGCTTAATCCTTAGCGAAAACTACTACTTGCAGTCTCTTCTTTTGGATGACACTCTGCATGCACTATGACAGAGATAGAGTTAGGCACTTCAACAGGTGCTTAACCCTTTTTCCAGCTTGACATTTCTCCATCCTTTCTTCTAGATACTGTAAATCTATTTTCTCATGAGCTATCATGGACTTTATGTCTTCTATATCGTGCTTCCCCTTGTCTTCTCCTCTCTGAAGAATTGCCTTTAAGATAATATTGTCCTCCACTGACATCACTGGAACTACAACGCCGAAAAGCTGTTTCCAGCTTGCTCTCTCAATCATTTTGTCATCCAAGAAGAACAAGCATGGTCCTTGGGCCGTTCTGATTTCAGCTCCACACCCAATGTCAAAGCCTCCGAGATCAATGTCTTTCAACGCTGTCCTTGATTTCGCCAAGTCATCACATCTAACTAATATGTCAATGTCGGTGATTTCCCTCTCACTTCCATAACATGAAGCAGCTGCTCCAGCAAAAATAACCCATTCCACTCCTGCCTGTTGAAGCTTGTTCTTGACTGCCAGAAGTTTCGAATGTGTTACCTCATTTCCATTCGTAACCGAGCCTCTAGTTTTTCTTTTGGCTTCAAGATCCTGTTGCATTTTTCTGCATTTGTCAAGCCACAGAACTTGGTAATCTTTGTGAGGCACAATCCTGTTCTTCAAGTCTGATATGACGTGAATTCCTTCTTTTTTGCACCATTCAACACAGATTTCGTATTCTTCCCAATCAAGCTCTTCATCTTCCCAATACACTGGAACCTCAGAAAGACCAAGCAAGAATGCTGCAAGAGCCCTTGTATGACCATCAACAAAAACAACTTGATTTCCTAACTTCTTTATTGGAATAGGTTCAACAGACACAGTTTTACTTCGTTCAAGGCTTTTCATTATGTTATCCAGTTTCTTGGAACTAACATACAACTGGCTTGGCTGAATAGAATTCAGCTTCATCTGAAATGTTTTAGTCACTTCAATCAAAGCTCACAATCTTGTCTTAGCATTTTTCACTTCAGCTTTTATGACTTGTCCCATTCCCCATTGTCTGAATAGACAACATTCTTGTGTGAGAAATCGTTAGCATAAAGCAAGAGACTAGTCTTTAGGGAAGCATAGTTGGATAGAAAATACGATTACATATCTGAACTTGAGAGAGTGGCTAGGGATCTGTCTGGAATTCTAAAAGGCAATTTTGTGGGCTTCTACGTTATGGGATCTTTTGTAATGGGAGATTGGGATCCGGAAAAGAGTGATATAGATTTCGTAGTAGTCACTAGAAAGCCTCTGAACAAGAGAGAATCGCTTGAAATTGGGAAACTGCATCAAGCTTTGTCCAAGTCGGATCTAGGGAAGAAGCTAGATGGTGCGTATGCCTATCTTGAGCAGTTGCAGCAAAAGAGGTTTGAGGAGAGGACAGGAAGCGTGGAAGATCATGAATTCAAGGCTGACTGTCCATGCCACCTGTCTGCTGATAATATTCTCTGTCTGCTCGAGTATGGGAAATGCATTCAAGGAGTGCCTATTGAAGAGTTGTCATTGAGCGTGTCTGATGAGGAGCTATCTCAAGCAGCATACGATATGTTGCTTGAAGACATCGCAGAAATCGACACGAAAGAAGACTTCCAGACGCTTTATTACATTTTGATCGACATGCTACGATGCATTTACACATTAGAAACAGGGAAACTTCCAACAAAGCCAAGAGCGATAGAGTATTGCAGGAGCCTAGTTGGAAGGGATCTGTATGAAAACATCAAAGCTCTTCGTGATGGAAGGATTGACGAATTCAGAATAGAGAAGAGCAATTTGAAAAGGATTGCAGCTTATGGAATATCTAAGAAGAAATAGCGCGCGCCCTGCGGAGAAGTTATAGCTGAATCAACAGAAGGATGAATTGGTGTGCATGTTGTCCAGCTACGATACTGAAGTCCAAACGTTAGAAGTTAGTCGCATAGAGACAGGTGGCTTATCTTGGATGTTGGAGGCGGAGGAGAAGGAATAATCGGCAGACTGAATGGAAAACAAGTGATCGCCATAGATACGCGTGAAGAAGAATTAGTGGATACTCGCAACGAAGCCCTAAAGGTTGTTATGGATGCAGCTGATTTGAAATTTCTTCCGAAATCGTTTGAAGTCTGCACTGCCTTCTTCAGCCTCATGTATATCCCAAAGAGCATCCACCAGAAGGTGTTTGAAGAAGTCCTCCGAGTTCTGAAAGACAACGGGAGATTCCTAGTATGGGACGTCAGAATCCCTGATAATGCCGCAGGCTACAAGACATTTATCGTTCATTTGAAGGTGAAGCTGCCTAATGAAGAAGTGAAAACAGGATACGGAGCAAGGTGGCAGACGCAGAGTCTTGAGTATTTCAGAGAAATGGCAAAGCTGACAGGGTTCAAAGTAAGCAGAGAATCAAGCAACAATGAAATTTTCCACCTAGAGCTGCAGAAGCAAATCTGAATCCATCGCGCGCGCCATATTGCGAATGTTCTTGCCGGGGCTAATTGATGTCTGAACAACCATTTGATTATGATCCACAGGATTGGCACAATGTCCAAGCAGCAGACGAAATGGATGTATCCAGATATTTCGAGTATGATGACGACGCGATACTCCAATTGAGGAAATGGCTCAGGCTGGACCAGGCTGCTCCCAAAACCATACTGGAAATAGGATGTGGAGGCGGATACTTCACTGGAAAGCTTGTTGCGATGGCTTCTGCATTGAAGGGGATTTGGGCAGTCGAGCCTGACGATGTTCTAAGAGAGTATGCGTCGCGGAAATTCTCTTCTCAGGTCAAATTCTTGAAGGGTACCGCGGAAAAGATACCGTTGTCTGATGAATTCGCTGACCTGACAGTCTGCCACATCGTGCTCAGCAACCTACCTGATGTAACTCGAGCTGTAGCTGAAATGACCCGGGTGACGAAAAAGGACGGAATAGTTGCTGCGATAGAGCCCGGCGAAAGCCGAATGCACTATTCACCTGATCCTAAATTGAATGAGATGGAAGAGAAAGTGTTGCAGGCATACGGAAAAGGTATCTGGAACCTGCGGACCAGACTTATCGACTTTTCAAAGGATTTGAAAAAGAAAAACGCTCGGTACCCAGAGGTCTTCAATAATTGTGGTCTGCGCAAAGTAGAGGTGCATGGTTTGCTTTCTGTCTTCTTACTCAGCGATCCTCGTCGAGATGTTACGGAAATTCTTGGCTGGCTCAAGAAACGGGTATTTCTTTTCGAAAGAGACTGGGATCGTACAAAAGTCATCCTTCAGCGCGGAGGGCTCGAAGGGCATGATATCCAAGCATACTTTGAAGCTGAGAAAGCATATCTAGGCAATTTGATCGAGCATCCCGGGCAGATCTCCAAGACCCATGAGTTACAAACATATTCGCGCACAGTAACCGTTGGATTCAAATGAGGAAAATGAAGGGATCTGCGCTAAGTTTCATCACACGCTCGTTCTCCGAAGATTGCTAAGACAGTTTCTTCATCTGCGCGCGTGCAGGAAAACGTGGACGACATAACGGTGCGCAAGGCGTGCGCGCTAAAAATCCAAAACGCCTAATTATCTAAGAGTGCTCGTTTTTCTGACCCTTGTATTGATGAAGAAAAAGATGGGGGGTTTAAGAGAGTGGGATTTGGCCTATCTCGCTTATGTCTTCGAGGTTGTTCATCTTTACCATTCGGTCTGAGAGTGTATAGAGCACGTCTTCGATGTATAGTGATCTCTTGATCCAGTATCCATGGTCGGTGATGCTTGTGCCATTTGTCATGTGGGTGATGCGTCCTTCGAGCATTAGGTCGTGGAACAGTGATATGTCGAAAACGTAGGCGCCTTGCCACACTGGGTCTCCGTAGGCGCTGTCTGGAACGGGGCTGGGGTATTTGCTTTCGTCTATCTTTGCCACCAGGACTGGTATCACGAGGAGGTTCTTGTTTCTGTCGAACAGGAATGCTTTGGGATCCGATAGGACTGGCGTGTCTGATCCTCTGTCGCCGATCACGTAGCTTGCGCTTTGTATGGGGTTGGTCACGTTGGTCACGTCGAAGAGGGATATTTTTATTCCTTGGTACCAGGCAAAGTATCCGTTTTGTGCTGCGACCGTGTTTTTGCCCACGCCAATCAGATGTGTCTCGTCGTACGGGTGGAGGTAATCTGAGTATCCTGGGATCGTGAGATTACCTAGAACTTGTGGGTTTGTCGCGTTGCTCAGATCTATGACGAAGAGAGGGTCAATATTCTGGAAGGTTACTAGGTAGCATCGGTCACCCATGAAGCGGGCTGAGTGGAAGTTTTCTCCTGGTGCAATGTTTTCAACTGTTCCTACTATGGTGAGGTTCATGTCGAGGACGTACACGCTAGTCGCGGTGACTCCGGTAGACCACGTCTGGGTTTGTATTCGGAAGTAGTCTCCGTATTCATCCATTGAGTACTGGTTGTGTTCGTATCCTGGGATTTTGCCGCTGGCTTCAATAGTCATGTTGTTGGCTTGCAGCTGTATGCGGCAGATCGTCGTGTTTCCGCCCCAGTAATAGTCTTGGAATGTTACGTACATGTTTTGTTGTGAAACGTACATGTTGCTTGCTCCTCCTAGCAGGGTCGTCAGGTATACTGGTGCTTCTGTGGCGTTCTGGACGTTCATTGCAACAAACGTGGTATATTGATAGTACTCTTCTGATCCGTTGAAGTAGTGGATTTCAGTAGGGGCTATCTCATTGTTTCTTCCGTTCATAATGATTTCTGGAAGGAAAAGTGTGTCGTTAATCGTGTATGCTGGTTTGCTCGCGACGAGGTATATGTAGTCGCCGATCATTCTTGAGTTGAAGTAGCTGCCGGTCAGGGCGAAGTCTTTGATGAGGACGGGATTGCTTCTGTCACTGATGTCGTAGAGCCGTATGAATGTCTTGATGTCGGCGACGTAGAATTCGTTGTAGACGGCAAACATGGAGAGCGTGGGGAAACTGTATTGTGATCCAAGTACTGCTAGTCTTTGGCCGCTCACGAAGATTCCGATTGGATACATGTCGGTGTACTTGATTTTGGCAAGCACGCTGGCATGCGTTGCTGGATAGGCGGTCAGAATGTAGACGGTGTCCCCTGATACGACGTACATGTAGCCGTTGTCATCTGTTTTCACCGTGTCTGCTTCGTCGACTCCTGTGACCTGAATGTTCGTGGTTGAGTGTTGATAGTTTCCGCCCTCAATATCCACAGCTGAATACTCAAAAGTATTGACTGGGGTGCCGCGCCAAAAACCGGGCGAGAGGGAAAAGGTGCCGGGCAAGGCGAACAGCTTGACGTCTGCAGGTCCATAGAGCGAAAATGGTCCTTGGGTCTGTGAGTTATTTTTCAGGAAGCTCGTCAGTGCTTCAGCTGAGGGAAAAGTGGCCAAGAAAGAAGTGTGTGCAGCGGGGACTGGGGGACCAGAGGAAATAAGTGCCGTCTGGAAGACTCCTAGGTTGTAGATTACTACGGCGAAGGTTGAGGTAAGAAGGATCGCGGCGATTCCGTAAAAAACGGCTTTTCTCCTGATTTGTTTTTCCATCAAGCTAACCATCTGCCTAAACTATGAACACCTCACGCTATATTATCCTAAGCATTAGTACATTCTATTCCAAGAGTTAGAACCATAGAGCGCGCGCTACTAGGGGTTCAAAACGAGTGAAAGGAAAGTTGCCAGAAGAAGCATTGCCAGTTCCGTGAGATTTAACGCAAACCAAATAATGTTGTTGTTTGTCATGACCGTACTAATGCATAGAAATATATCTCTCAGTTGCCCTTGCTAAACTAGGGGGTTCAATGTTGAGTGAAAAAAAGACAGTTAGAAGAAGTGTAGCAATCATATGGGATAATCTGCGTTGTTGTAGCAGCTGGTCTAGTTGGAGCGCGCGCGTGTTAATTGATTGACGTCAAGATTAGAGAAAGGAGGTGACAGAAAAACGTCTAATGGAAAGAATTCGGGAATATCAACATCACTATTCGTAGCGGGGCTTATCATAGTGATCCTGGCTTCAAGCCTCATCTCAATAATTGTTACGACGCAATGGGCGAAAGGACCTAAAGGTGACAAAGGCGACACTGGGGCAACAGGAGCTCAAGGACCAACAGGAGCTCAAGGACCTAAAGGTGACAAAGGCAACACTGGGGCAACAGGAGCTCAAGGACCAACAGGTCCGCTAGGTTTTTCCATTGCTCCGCTTCCCTTTGGTGCTACGTATTCCAGTCTAACCACAGATGGAGTCCCATACGTCTCGGACAATATTCTCATTTCTGTGGATTTAGAACAAAGCACGCCAGGAAATCAACAATCAATCGTTGTAAGAGCAGGTTCGACAATAAACGTGACAGGCACTTTCACTGTATACGCTACGTCCGCTAGCGACATCCTTCAGGCTTTTTTCATATTTTCGTGGACACCAACCTGGCCTCCGCCAAATGGATTCTACCAAGTGCTATATGATGGTGCCCCAGGTCTCTATCCAGGGATAACCCAGTCATTCAGCTTCAACCTTGCAGTTCCTGCGCAGATCGGCGTCTATTACTTATACTATTGTGGCGCGGAATACTTTAGCATACAACAAGCTATCGCCAGTTACACGGCAGCTTTGTCCTTGCCATATGCCGCAATCACAGCAGGTCCTTAGCTTTGTTGAAAGCGGCAGCCCGTGCTGTAAGACAGTAACGCGCGCTACAACAAAAATCAATCCTCATAGCTGCGGCTCCCAAAACTGCCATGGCTACTGCTAGACGCTTCACACCAATCAACCGAACCACTCTCATCAACCAAATCATCAACAAAAAAGCCAACATAACCCTGTTCACGCGCGCGTTTCGATTTGTTACAACTATGTTCGTGTGCTCAGCTTAATTCCCGCACTATGGCATTCTTTAGTTCTGGTGGTTGAGTCTTTCTGATACTGACATTTGATACAGCGTGAAAATCGAGGAATCTTTGTAGGGCGGCTGCAAGTTTCGATGTGAGACTTCTATCAAGGTCTTTCTTTTCCAATAGGAGAGAGTTAATAGTCATCTTCTTGTTCTGCCTGTCAAGCTTCGGGTCTAGTCTTCCGACGAAGCGTCCTTCATACAAGATCGGCATTACATAATAGCCATAAACCCTCTTTTCAGGAATCTTGTACACTTCCCAGGCATAGTTGAAATCGAAGATTTCGAGAATCATTTTGCGATTCCATATGAGATTGTCCAATGGTGCAATGAAATAAGCCTCTTTGCCTATTGGTTCATCGGAGCCTTCAAGAAGACGAAGGTATTCTTCGAGAAAATAGTAAACATGTTTAACCCCTTCGATCTTAACGGGAATCAGCTTGTGGTTCTCAACCAATTCTTTGATTAACATTTTTCTTTGAAAGACCTTTAATGGTAACCAGCCAAACCTCCAGTCGCGAGTGTCGACAAGTCCGTTGGCTCTCATGTATTTCTCAATCATGAATCGTTCGTACTCTTCTCTGCTTGGGGTTTTTACATCTGTGTTTGGTCCAACCATGTGCTCAGCGAGGTCGTAATATCGCCTGTTTCCTTCTAGATGATGGACCATGATGTCCCCGCAGTCCCATAAGAGGTTCAGGACGCTGGTTGCCGCCTTGCGTTTGATTTTTCCCTTCTGGTGAACTTCTTGTGCAGAGAGCGGACCATATTTCTTTATTTCTGAAAGAACATAAGAAACTGCTTCTTTCAATTCCTCTCTTCTGGCTTTGATGCGTTCGTAAAATGGAGAGTGAAACTGTGATGGATTTTTCATCCGGTAGCGAAAGTAAGGGAAATCTTCAATGGGTATTATTGATTTTTCGTTGCACCAATACTCGAACACAACTCTGTCCTTGTAGAGTAGCTCTTCCAAGTGTGAAGGCTTGTAGCCTCTAACCCTATTGTGAAGAACCAAGTGTTGATTGCGATGTACGACACTAATTGGATCAGTCTGGATACACTCAAGTCTATTTATTGCCTCTAACGCACCGTCTTTGCCTCTTCCTCCTTGAAGAAAACCCTGCCTCGAAATAAGAAAACGTCTAGCAGCTTCTCTCGAAACCTCCATTGATCTTGTGTTCTCCATTCGTCTACGCTCTCCAAGCGTTAGTGTGCGGTAAACCCATATTAGAACGACGCAAGCGAACAGCATAGTTTCTTACTAAATGCTAATAGGGAAAAACTGAATTCGTACAGGTTTGTTACAACGTTTGTTACAAAAGCATGAACTTTTCCGCTGTTTGTCACTTAGCGCGCTAGGAGCCATAACGGCCTATGCGTCTGCAAAGTAGCAAGAAACATACAAAAAGCCACACAACCTACGGAAATAGGCTTCGAATACGTGACAGGTGAACACGTTGACGGTGGAAAGCTGTTTAAGAAGAAAAAGCTGTTATACCTTGGCTCCCAAAGCTAAAAGGGTCTGTAGTCTGGATCTGGGGGCCCGTAGTCTAGGCTGGATAGGATGCTGGCCTGCGGAGCCGGAGATCCTGGGTTCAAATCCCAGCGGGCCCGCCAAAACTTCCCGTGATTTCGTTCGCTGGCGCGCGTGTCGGCAAGTGGGATTTTTCCAATCGAGTGTTCAAGTGCTTTCTGGGCAAGAAGACGCGTTGAATCAACAACGGGCAGCGGTGAGTTCTTCGAATTTATGACAAGTGGAATTTCTGTGCATCCAAGAATGACGGAATCGCAACCCGACCCCTTCAGTCTCTTAATGATATTTATCAGGTCTTTAATGGCAGATTTTGCTGTGCCCTCGGGAACTAGTTCATTGAAGATTATCGAGTTCACTCTCTCTTGGTCCTTTTCGTTCGGAGTGACCGCGTCAATCTTGAGCTTTGATAGAGCATCTTTGTAGATTGATCCGCGCATGGTATATTTGGTTCCGATAACCCCCACTCTCTTGTATCCCTTCAATTGGCATTCTTTTGCTGCGATTTCTATGATACTCAACAACTGTATAGGCGACTGCTTGACCACTTTTTCAAAAGCTCTGTGAACCGTATTGTCGGGACAAATCGCAAATTCTGCACCTGCTGCAGCCAATTTCTTGCAAGATGAAATCATTAGAGACGCTACCCCGTCCCAATTATCTTTTTCGATATAATCCATGTAGCGACTCAAAGAGTGATTATGCATGGTGACTTCAGGATGGGTCAAACCGCCAATTGCAGCCATGGCTTCCTGGCATATCGTGCGGTAACAAAGAGCAGCCCCTTCGAAACTCACAGCGATAATTCCTATATGTTTAGTCATGCTTCATCACCCTTGATCGTCTGGGACTTCATGTCTTAAGATTTTCCATCAAAATGCGTACCTTCCATCTCAACCAATATTAGACTCTGGAGGCTTCACGTGCTGGGTCAGTGAGAGAATTGCGTGGAAAAGTGGCAGCGGCCTTTGCTGCAGTTTACCTCATCTGGGGCTCTACTTATTTGGCCATCAGATTCGTTGAAGAGTCCTTGCCGCCCTTCTTCATGGCAGGCACGCGGTTCTTGATTGCTGGTTTGATCCTCTATGTTTTGACAAGGTTGCGTGGTGCTCGACGCGAGACTCGGGCAGACTGGGGCAAAATGCTTGTGACTGGCGGCCTAATGCTGCTGGGTGGGCATGGCGCCGTCGTGTGGGCAGAACAGGTCGTGCCCTCGGGATTGACCTCGCTCTTGGTTGGCACTGTGCCGCTATGGATAGCGATTATGGACTGGGTGTGGAATCGCTCTAAACCCAACGCCAAAGTTGCTGCAGGTTTGGTTCTAGGCTTCTTCGGAGTCATGTTGCTCGTAGGCGGCGTAGAGAGCCTAGGAGCCAGCAGCGTTGACATCGTCAGCGCCGCAATACTTGTCTCTGGCGCCTTTCTGTGGGCTAACGGGTCACTATACTCGCGGTCAACCAAACTATCCGCCTCGCCCCTGCTGGGTACAGCCATGGAAATGACTGCAGGCGGATTGCTACTGCTTCTGGCAAGCCTGATCACGGGCGAATGGACTCGAGTAAGACTGGATCTGGTGTCCGTTCACTCTGCAGCGTCTTGGGCTTACCTTATCATTTTCGGCTCACTAATAGGTTTCACTTCGTACATCTGGCTGCTGAAAATGGTATCTCCTTCACAAGTCTCAACGTACGCTTACGTTAATCCCATCGTTGCAATGCTCCTAGGATGGTGGCTGGCGAACGAGCCGATCACTCTAAGAAACATAGTTGCAGCGGCAATAATCTTGGCAGCCGTAGTTGTCATAACCACATTTCAAACGCAAGGAAAACCTCTCAGTGAGGCAAAAGAGCAAAGCAGCGTGCCGCCGGACTCGAAACATGGCGGGCGCGTTATGGCCTAGAGGTTTTCAGGAGATGAGCAGGGGTTAGAAGCCAATTACAAGCGTCTCTGTGTACACGATTCCACTAATGCCTCTGATGCAATCTGTGACTAGGTTTCCCAATTTCTGAGTCGTTTCTGCCTCCAACGTCACCGCGAAGTCATAGCGACCGAACACGCCGTATACGTCCTTAACGCCTTTGACCTTACAGATTTCTTCCTTGACGGTCTTCATAAGATTCAACGTCTCACTCGAGCCGACGCGGACAAGAACCAAAGCCTTAATCATTTCAACCACCGTTAGAACGTATTGCTGTTCACAGTATTAATCTCTTGCGCGCGGGGACCTATAACGAAAAAGAATATGAGGTTACAAGTCCGTATAATTTGAACCTCACAGAAGCTAAATTGAAAAAAGGGAAAATAGACAGGGTGTTAAGAGGTTTAGCTTGTATATGCCAGGTATAAACGTGCACACGTGGCTACGGCTGCTCCATCACCCACGCACGCAGGTATTATGTCCTTAACCGTTGAAGCGCACCCTCCGGCTGCAAAAACTCCTTCGACGTTCGTTTTTCCAAGATCATCCACAACGACGCAGCCTTGTCTGTGAGTTTTTATCCCAGCATTCCGCAAGACTGAGACAAACGGCTTTGCGCCTCCAACCACAAAGATGATGTCTGCCCTCAACGTCTTGTTTGCAGAACTGCTGACGTGACGTAACACGAGCTGTTTTGACGGTGGTTTGCCTTTGATCTCTTTTCCCATAAAATCCTCTATCAGGCTGACCTTTCCCTTTTCCAGTTGCTCCTTCATCTGTTCGTTAATGTCAATCATATTAGCATGGTTGACCAATCTTACACTCCTAGCTGTTGTAGTCAATCGCAAAGCTTCATAAACGGCATCCTTGACATTGCCAACGACGATTATGTCCTTCCCCTTAAGGAAAGGCGCGCTGCATTCTGCACAGTAGGCAACACCGGCACCGAGCCAGGTCTCCCACTTCATACCTATGCCTTTCATTCCATTCCCGGTCGCCAGAATCAAAGCTTTACACTCATATTTTTCCCGTTTAGTTCCTACAACCTTCTCTTTTCCCTTTAGAGAAAGGTTGACAACCTCCTTCGAAGTGCGAAGCTCCGCACCGTCCTTCTCTGCTTGGTACATCATTTTCTCCATGAGTTTCAGCCCAGAAATCTTGTTCCGAAAGCCCGGATAATTGTTTACTCCACGCGCTCTAGTTGCAATTCCACCCGCTGTCTTGTCTTCCTCTAAAAGCAACGTATATAAGCCGAAAACCGAGGAATGGATGGCTGCGGCTAAACCTGCGGGTCCACCGCCAACAATAATTATGTCATACACGTTATTCGCCCCCTTGCATCATTGAATTACATGCGATCTCTTAAAGAATTGACTGAAACAGACCACGCTTGAGGGTTTGTCTTCGGACTGTTGTATAGAGGTCGGGTTCTAACCGGGCGCGGGTAAGATGGCGCCGTGGAAAGGGTTTTGTCACGAGCTTGTTAGCAAAAGGCAACAAGCGCGTGCAAAAAAATCGAAAATGACAGCCTGAGGTTTAAAGAAAGATCCTTGGAGTCAGATCGTTCACCGAGCAAGTAAACTGCTGTCTCAATTTCGAGCCTTGATGGTTGAATGTACTGTCTTATCTTTTTTTGGTGTATTCGTAAAGTCCAAATAGGTTTCCGTCAGGGTCGGCAAACGTGGCCATGGCAGTTCCATCTTCCTCTGATTTTGGAACAGTTACCTTACCTCCGAGTTTTACAACTGTCTCCAGCGTTTCGTCAATGTCATCCACCAAAATGTAAACAAGAACACAAGTAGGTTTCTCTTTAGGCATTCGCCACATTCCACCGCCTGGTTTTTCACCTGTATTGACCATCCAATAGGCGAAGTCCTCATTCTTGTCTCCCGTGATCTTCCAGTCAAAAATGCTTCCATAGAAACTCTTTGCCCTTTCCAGATCTCTCACTCGTATTTCAACCCAGTTAAACCTATTCGGCAACCATCTACCCCCTGCGAACTGATAACAATTCACTATTCAATGGGAGAGACTTCAGATTTAGCTTTTATCCGTGACGAGCCCTCATTCTTCTGCGTGTTTGTGATCAGCAATTAGGCACAGCGACAGCTGGCAACAACTTAGCAAGGAGTACACCGAATTGGTTAAAAGAACTACATCAGGAAATGAATGTTATGGATCATTGGGAAACATGCCTAAACAAAGACCTCGCAGATTGGTTGCTTAGTGGCGAACCATGGGTCACCTACCGCACTTTAACTGATCTTCTGGATACAGAGGAAGGCGACAGGAAAGTTCTAGTTGCACGAAAAGGCGTTCTTGAACACAAACTCATCGGGAAAATTCTAGATAAGCGAAATCTCAGGGGTTACTGGGGTGTTCCGAAGGATATTCACACTTGGTGGCCCAAGAAGGACACGACTTTTTGGGTCTTAGGGATTTTAGGAGACTTCGGGTTGAGAGTCGAGGACGAAGAACTGGCTAGAGCGACTGAGTACGTTTTCAGTATCCAACAGGAGGGCGGTGCGTTCCTGGGGTTTGATCCTGGGCTTCCTTACGATTGTCACACAGCGATTCTCACAGAGTCTATGGCAAAGCTCGGGCTTCTCTCAGATCGAAGAGTACAGAGAGCCTATGATTGGCTCATCGGAAGGCAAAGACATGACGGTGGATGGTGGTGTAAGAACACAGGTCAGGTTGGTGGACCACGCGAAAGGGAGCCGAGTTGCGCAATGGCCACGATGTTTGTGCTTGGAGCATTGGCTCAAAATCCCAGACTTCGAAACAGCGAAGTTGCACGGAGAGGAGTTGATTTTCTTTTCGGATGCTGGGAAAACAGGGGGAAGATAAAATACGCTGGCCATGATAGCCAAGTTGGAACTGATTGGGAGAAGCTGAAGTATCCTTTCACTGATTACAAGATGTTGAAGTTTCTGGATGTTTTGTCTCAGTTTGAATGCGCCAAGCAAAGGCTTCAGGAGTCCAAAATGGTAGACCTGCTTCTCTCAAAACAAGACTGCAACGGAAGGTTTACCCCTGAATCAATCGTTAAAGTCTGGTCTGATTTTGACTTTGGACAGAAAGATAAGCCTTCAAGGTGGATCACCCTTCTAGCTGTACGTATAGCCAAGAAAATCTGTAGCTAGACCTTGCTGCGCGCGCATCCTGCAGAGGCCGGTTCTCCAAGGCTTCGAGTAGACAGTGACGCGATTGTTGAGAAAACTGATAAAAAACGTCACAAGGACGTCTACCTGATAGATCAGCATTTGCCATGCCCTTATGTCCGTTACCTTCACGCGCTAGAATGAAAGCCCCTACAATCTGGATATGCCCAAATGTCCAGAGCATTCTTCAAAAAAAAGTCACTAGGTCACAAATGCCCGAAGGATCAACATGTTTTACGGTCGATTCAGGGTCAGCCTTATCAGGTAAGAAGCTGCTCTTCTCAGGCAAGAGGCAAGGCTACAGTATGAAAGAGAAAGAAGACGTGACCAACTGTTTTGCCAGACATCATTAAGGTGCGCGCGTGTAAGGTATTGCTATGGCAGATCCGCTTCTGTTTGCTTTCGTGGTTGGGATGATTGCCATTTTGGTGGCGTCATATATCACTCGTTGGATTCTCAAACGTGATTCTGGTACCGCTCGTATGCAAGAGGTGAGCAGGTATATTGTGACAGGAACAAGCGCTTACATCAAGAGACAATTAAGGACAATCATCCTTGTCATTCCCTGGTTGGCCTTAGTAATTCTCTTTCTTTTCAATTGGACTACTTCATTGGCTTTCGTGTGCGGTGTCCTTCTCTCCCTATTGGCGGGGTACGTTGGCATGAACGTCGCAGTTAGAACCAACGTGAGAACCGCAAGTGCCGCTACGCGTTCACCTGGGGCAACTCTGAGAACAGGCTTTTTGGGAGGTGCGGTTATGGGTCTGGCAGTTCCAGGGATAAGTTTGGTTGCGTTGTTCCTATTGCGAGTAGCCTTGAATGATATTCCGGCGCTTGTTGGATTTGGATTTGGAGCAAGCCTAGCGGCACTGTTTGCGCAAATCGGAGGTGGCATATATACAAAGTCGGCTGACATTGGGGCCGATTTGGTGGGTAAGATCGAAATGGAGATCCCCGAGGACGACCCAAGAAATCCGGCTGTGGTCGCTGACTTGGTTGGCGACAACGTGGGCGATTGCGCGGGGCGAGGTTCAGATTTGTTCCAGACTTTCAGTGATGACATAATAACTGG
>Ga0315277_10003454_pt1 | contig 21394 bp, 17 predicted proteins | sample YL17G05_15_MG_FD_203695 | JGI IMG/M metagenome (GOLD analysis project Ga0315277, IMG submission 203695) | Sediment microbial communities from Yellowstone Lake, YNP, Wyoming, USA - YL17G05_15 | ecosystem: Environmental > Aquatic > Freshwater > Lake > Sediment | place: USA: Wyoming | collected...
AAACCGGCAACGTCATCTGGCGCACACCGAACCCGGCGGATTGGAAAATGACGCATGTGTCAATCATGCCGCTGCAGCTTGGCGCGCGGCGTTTCTATCTTTACTGCGGCAGCCGCGGCGTGGCGGCGGCGGCGGCGGAAGACGGCTCGCTCGTTTGGTCCTCCACCGATTGGAGAATCAGCATCGCCACCGTGCCCTCGCCGCTCGTGCTGGATGATGGCCGGGTTTTATTCACGGGGGGCTACAACGCCGGGAGCCTGATGCTTCAATTCAGCGAACGAGACGGCAAGCTCGCCGCCAAAACTTTGTTTCGGCTGACGGCGGAAGTCTTCGGCGCCGCGCAGCACACGCCAGTCCTCCGCGACAATCACTTCTTCGGCACGCGCGCGGACGGCGAGTTCGTCTGCCTGGGCCTCGACGGCAAAGTGGTTTGGAGCAGTGGGCCGAAGACGAATTTCGGCCTCGGTCCGTTTCTGCTCGCCGGCGATGTGATTTTCGTGATGGACGACACGGGCAAGCTGACGCTCGTGGAAGCCTCGAGTGCCGGCTATAAACCGCTCGGGACGGCGCAAGTGCTCCAAGGCCACGACGCCTGGGGGCCGATGGCACTGGCGGGCGGACGCCTGTTGGCGCGCGACTTGACGCGGCTGGTTTGCTTGGATGTCACCGCCAAGTAAGCGGTCTCATCTTGACAGGAACGATCCGCCAAGCCGGCTTGTTCTGCCAGCGGCAAAAAAAGCGCAGCGTTTGGCAAAACAAAGTATGCGGGCCGTGGGTTGCCAGCGTAGGCTACCGACAAGCAAATCAGCCGAAGGCAGGGGGGCGGCGGGCGCCTCGGACTGCCTTGTGAATTGCTTTATGCATGGCGAAACGAATGAAAGGCGACCACCGGACGTCGCGAACCGGCGCGAGTTCTTCCGCACGGCGGCCCGCTACGCTTTCCTGACGGCGCTCGTCGCTGCAACCGGGTCGCTCATTGTTCGGCGGCGCGTGGACGCCTCCGCCGCGGGCTGCGCGCAAAACCGGTTCTGCACCGAGTGCGTCCGGCTGACTTTCTGCCAGCTGCCACCCGCGCCTGCCGCCCGGCTGGCGCTCAAATCCACGAGGGCATCATGAAACGCGAGTTTCGCCTTTCCACGCGCCGCGAGTTTTTCGGAAACAGCGCCAGCACGCTGGCGATTCTCACCGCGATTGCGGCCCAGCGCCGTCAAGCCAGTGCCAAGGGCGCGTCCGAACCGTACGCCTACGACCTCAGCCGTTACCAAAAGACCGACGCCAAGCTGATTTCGCACGACGAAGTCGCTCGCTGGAAAAGCCCTCGAACGGAAGCCCGGCGCCTCGGTATCGGGCCGGATGACACGCTGTACATTTGCGCGGGCAACCACATCACGGCAATGAGTCCGGCGGGCGAGCGCGGTTTGGAGATTGCGCTGAACGGCCCCGCCTGCTGTGTCGCGGTGGCAAAGAGCGGCGAAATTTACGTCGGCTTGCGCGACCACGTCGAGGTGTTCAACCTCAAAGGTGAACGGCAGACGACTTGGGATTCGCCGGGCAAGAAAGCCTGGCTGACGGGCATTGCTGTCACCGACAAGGACGTGTTCGTGGCTGACTCCGGTGGCCGCACGCTGCTGTGCTACGACAAGTCCGGCAAGCTGGTCCGCCGGCTCGGTGAGCGCAACAAGGAAAGAAACATTCCCGGTTTCATCGTGCCCAGTCCATTCCTCGACGTGGAGGTCGCGGGGGACGGTTTGTTGCGCGTCAACAACCCCGGCCGCCATCGCGTCGAGACTTACACTGCCGACGGCGATTTCGAGGGCGCATGGGGCCGGCCGACCGCTGCCATCCAGGGCTTCTGCGGCTGCTGCAACCCGATCAACCTCGCGCTGTTGCCGGATGGCCGGTTCGTCACCTGCGAGAAAGGTCTGCCGCGCGTGAAGATTTACAGTGCCTCCGGCGAGTTCGAATCCGTCGTGGCCGGGGTGGAGACGTTCGCCGAAAACGGCAAAGTCTGCGGCCCGACTGATTGCACCGCCGGCGGTCTGGACGCAGTCGTGGATTCGCAGGGGTGCATCTGGATTCTCGACTTCGTCACCGGAGAAGTGCGGGGGATGAAACGGAAAGCGTGATTGGAGCCACGGATGAGACACGAACCAGACACAGATGTCGGTAATGCGTCCGCCGCGAACGCAGGCATGGCGCCGTCAGCAATGCGCGGTTCTCCGGCTCATGTCAGCGATGTTTATCCTGACGCGCACTTCGTAGTGCCGGCTCTGGTGTTCGGTGCTGCGATGGTGGTCCTGTTCGTCCGTTTTGGGCTGCCGTGGTACTGGATTGCGCTGGTCTTGGTCGGAGCGCTCTCAGCCGCCGGCGCATTGCAGTGGAAGGCATTCCTTGAAGTGGACAAGAAGGCCGTGCGCGAGGAGGGGCGTTTATTTGGCGGCCGCTTGCTCAAGACACGCATGACGCCCTTGGCAGAATTCGAGGCTATCGTCTTCCGACACGATACCGGCGAGAGCGAGGAGTGGTTGGTGGGAATCCGGCATCGTTCGGGCCGGAAGATTTGGATGCGTCGTTACCTTTGGAATGATCCGATACATCCCGCACCCGGTCACGCAGCCGAAGGGTTTGCTTTGAGGTTGTCTCGGGAAACCAGGCTGGAGATTGAGGACTATCATCCCCAGAGTCTGAAGCAGTGGCTACGCTCAAGTTTCGCTCGCCAGTCCCAACACCACCCACCATGACGGAAAAGCAGAAATCTGAAGCCCCGGTGAGCCGCCGTGATTTTCTCCGCGCCGGCTTGCGCGGCGCGGCGCTGGCGGGCTTGGGCGGGTTGACCGGACTAGGCGGCTGGCGCGCCACCGGCGACAATCTGGTCTGGCAGATTGACCCGCAGAAATGCAGCCGCTGTGGTCTGTGCACCACGTCGTGCGTGCTGGAGCAATCCGCTGTGAAGTGCGTCCACACGTTCGCGATGTGCGGTTACTGCAATTTGTGCACGGGTTACTTCGAGCCGGATCCGATTGACCTCAACACCGGCGCGGAAAATGTCCTTTGCCCCACCGGCGCCATCCAGCGGAAGTTCGTCGAGGATCCCTACTTCGAATACACGATTGACGAGGCGCTCTGCATCGGCTGCTCGAAGTGCGTGGACGGATGCAACCGTTTCGGCAACGGCTCGCTCTATTTGCAGGTCCGCCACGACCGCTGCGTCAACTGCAACGAATGCTCCATCGCCCGCGTCTGCCCCAGCGACGCCTTCCGCCGCGTGCCAGCCAGCCAGGCCTACTTGCTAAAGAAGACGCATTGAGCATGAACCTCCTTCGCCATCGCAGCCGACGAGAGGAGGCTCTGCTGGATTTACGATTTGCGATTTACGATTTACGAGGCAAAAGGCCACTCGCTCGTAAATCTGAAATCGTAAATCGTAAATGGTCGGGCCTGCTCGCGGCTTTGTGTCTTTGCGTGTTCGCTGCTCTATCCGCCTTAGCCGAACAGCGTTTCCCGCCGCCGGATTTCCAAAGCGGCCATCAACTCCCAGTCACAACAACGCCCCCGGCCCGCGAGCTTTGGCTGCAATACGCCGATGTCGCGGTGTTGGCCGTGGCACTGGCGGCGGCTTCGTGGATCGCGCTGCGGCTGCGCTCTCGCCGAGCGATGATGTGGCTGTCCGTGTCCTCGCTGCTTTACTTCGGCTTCTACCGGAAAGGCTGCATCTGCCCCATCGGCGCGCCGCAAAACGTTGTGTTGGCACTGTTCAGTTCCAACTACACCGTGCCGCTGACAGCGCTGGCGTTCTTCCTCCTGCCGCTGGTGGCGGCGTTGTTTTTCGGACGGAGTTTCTGTGCCGGTGTTTGCCCGCACGGCGCCATCCAGGACCTCGTGCTCGTCAAGCCGGTCATATTGCCGCGCTGGCTGGAGCAGGCGCTGGGCGTGCTGCCGTATGCATTCCTCGGCTTGGGCCTGCTCTTCGCGGCGACCGGCAGTGCCTTCATCATTTGCCGTTGGGATCCGTTCGTGCCGATTTTCCGACGCACGGGCAGCTTCACGATTCTGCTGATCGGCGCTGCATTCCTTCTCGTCGGGATGTTCGTGGGCCGGCCCTACTGCCGCTTTCTGTGTCCATACGGCGCGTTGCTCAAGCTGGCGGGCAAAGTCTCGAAATGGCGCGTGCTCATCACGCCGAACCTCTGCACGCAATGCAAGCTGTGCGAGAAAGCGTGCCCGTTCGGCGCGATTCGCGAGCCGTCGCCTGAACCGCCGCCACGTCCGGCACTGGCCGCCGAGCGCAGACGCTTCGCCGCACTGCTCGTCGCGCTGCCGTTGCTGGTGCTGACGGCGGGCTGGGTCGGATCCAAATTCGCCGTCGCGACTTCCGGCGTGAACGCGCAGGTGAATCTCGCCGAGCGCCACTTGGAGGCGAAGGCCGGCAATGCCCCAAAGGAGCCCACCAAGCCGGAGCAGGTCGCGCTGGCCCGCGCGGCGCGCAGCGAGAGCGAACTTTTTCCCGCGGCCATTGCGGCGCGGAAGAATCTCGCGTTGGGCGGTTGGATTCTCGGCGGCGGTTTTGGATTGTTTGTCGGGTTGCACCTGCTCGGCTTCTCGCTTTGGACGCGCCGTGTGGATTGGGAACCGGACGCGGGCGACTGCGTGGCGTGCGCGCGGTGCTTCCGCTCCTGCCCTCAGGAACTCATCCGCCTCGGCATCGCGCCGCCGGAAATTCCCCAACCCTCGGCCGCGCCAGGCGCGCCGAAGCCAGCACACGGATGACTTCTCTCTGGAAAGAGCGTTCACCCGCCGCGCCGCGCCCGCGCCGCTGGCTTGAGTTCGCACGGCGTGGTGCGGTCGTCGCGGGGTTTTTCAGCGCCGTCATCGGCTTGGTTTTGCTGGCTGGCCATCTTGCGTTCCCGACGGATGACCCGCTGAAGTCCATCGCGTTGAAGGCGCTGAAGGACAAGCTCCACGAGAATCCGGCGGACGAGGCGCTCAAGCAACAAATCCGCGCGTTCGATTTGCAATCGCGCCAGGCCTACTTCCGGCACTTGAACCTCAACCGCGCTGGCGCGTGGCTGCTGATTGGCGGCGCGGCACTCTTCCTTCTCTCGACGCGCAAGGTTTCCGCCGCCGCCGAGAAACTGCCCGCGCCGAAGTTGGTGCCGGACGGCGCCGAACGCGAAGCCCGGATGACCGCGCTTGCGCGCTGGGCTGTCGCCGGTTCGGGCTCAGTGGTAGTTGTGAGCATGCTCGCGCTGGCCGCGGCCCACCGGCCACCCCTGCCGGATGACATGCAGGCTTTGGAAAAGCTGCTTGCTGGCGGCGGTGCGCCGACGCGACCGGAAGTGACCGCGTTCGTCGCCGGCCAGTGGACGAATTGGCCCCGCTTCCGCGGGCCGCTTGGCACGGGCGTCGCGTTCACGACCAATGCTCCGCTCACCTGGAACGCGACCAACGGCGAAGGTGTCGTGTGGCAGGTCCCCGTCCCGGCGAAAGGCCACAGCTCGCCCATCGTTTGGGGCAACCATGTCTTCCTTACCGGCGGGGACGCGAAGGCGCGCGTGGTGATGTGCTTCGATTCAAACACCGGCACATTGCTCTGGCAAAAGACCGCGCCGCCGCCGCCCGGCGGCTTCGCGAAGGAGACGGAAGTCCCGGAAGACACCGGCTTCGCCGCGTCCACGCCTGCGACCGATGGCACGCGCATCTTCGCCAGCTTCGCCACCGGCGAACTCGTGGCGTTTGATTTCTCCGGGAACGTCGTTTGGTCGAAACACCTCGGCGTGCCGGAGAATCCGTATGGTCACGGCACGTCGCTGCTCGTGTGGCAGGATCGGCTGATCGTGCAGTTTGATCAGGGTGAAGCCGAAATGGGCAAGTCGCGGATCTACGCGTTCGATACGTCCACGGGACGCGAATTGTGGCAACAGCGGCGGGCGCTTAGCTCGTCGTGGGGCACGCCCATCGTCATCGAGCAGGGCAGCCGCAAGCAACTCATTGCGGTGGGTGACCCTTTGCTCATCGCTTACGACGTTTCGAGCGGCGCGGAAATGTGGCGAGCGGATTGCATGGGCTCGGACCTCGCTCCGTCGCCAGTGTTCGCGGGTGGCATGGTGATCGTTGCCAGTCCGAACAAACAGCTCACGGCGATTCGCCCGGACGGCCAAGGCGACGTGACGACGACGCACATCGTGTGGAAGCTGGAGGATTTCGTGCCGGACATCACCAGCCCCGTCGCGACCGACGAACTGCTTTTCACCGTGACCACCAGCGGCCTGCTCGGTTGCGTGGATGTGAAGTCTGGGAAGAAGGTTTGGGATTACGACCTGCGCCAGGATTTCAACGCCTCGCCCACGTTGGTGGGCGACCGGCTGTATCTCTTTGGGCTGAAGGGCGAGTCAATCGTGCTCGCGGCGGGGCGGGAGGCCAAGGAACTGGCGCGCGGCCGAGTGGGTGAACCTGTCCACGCCAGCCCGGCGTTTGTGGGTGGACGCGTCTTTGTGCGCGGCGCGAAGAACCTGTTTTGTCTCGGAGAGAAGAAATGAGAACCACGGATGAACACCGATGGACACGGATTTCGGTTCTTGATTCATGCCTGTTGACCTGACATTCACCGACGAAGCGGTGGCGCGGATTGGGCGTCGGCCCGACGCGCTCATTCCGATTCTCCAAGCTTTGCAGGATCATTACGGCTACCTGCCGGAAGAGGCGCTGCAGCGGGTGTGCGATACCAGCGACATCACGCCGGCCGCCGTTACGGGTGTGTCGTCGTTCTACGACATGTTCCGGCACGAACCGGTCGGCAAGCACGTCATTCAAGTCTGCCACGGCACGGCGTGTCACGTGGGTGGCGCTGAGCGGGCCGAGGATGCGCTCCGCCGGCATCTGGGCATCCGCGCGGGCACTCACACGGATCCGAATCGCCAATTCACCATCGAACCGGTGGCCTGCCTGGGCTGCTGCACGCTTGCGCCGGTCGTGCGGATCGGGAGCGAAACCATCGGCTATGTTGCGCCGGAAAAGGTGCCGGCGGCCATCCGCGAATTCCTGGCAAACCAGCGCGCCAAACCTGCGGCCAAGCGTGTTTGCAAGGCCTCCAAAAGCGGCAACGCCCAGGTGGAAATCAAGGTGTGCCTCGACTCGTGTTGCGTGGCCAAAGGCACGGATCGAATGTTCCAAGCCCTCCAGGAAAGCGTCGCGCAAGCTGGCGTCAACGCGACGGTGAAACACGTCGGTTGCGTCGGAGCGTGTTATCGCACGCCGATGGTTGAGGTGGCTGTGCCAGGCAAGCCCGATTTGACGTACACGGGGTTGACGCCCGGCCAGGCCGGTGAACTAGTCCAGGCTCATTGCCGCCCGCGCGGCTTGACCCAACGCGTTTCGCGGCTCTGGACACGCGTGGTGGACGGTGTGTTGCTTGGCGACGCAGCGCATCCGCCGGTTCTTCGTCTGATGGCGAGCAAGTCCGACCCCGGTGTGCGCGCGTTCTTCGACCAGCAGGTCCACATTGCCATGGAGCATTACGGCAAGCTCGATCCGCTCGACCTCGACGAGTACCTGGAACATGGCGGTTTCGAGGCACTGAGGCAGTGCTTGGAAAAACCGACGGAGGAGGTGATTTCCACGATTGAAAAGTCTGGCTTGCGCGGACGTGGCGGCGCGGGCTTTCCGACGGGACGGAAATGGCGTGTTGCGGCCCAGCAGCCCGGAGGCGTGAAGTACGTGATCTGCAACGGCGATGAGGGGGATCCGGGCGCGTTCATGGACCGGATGGTCCTCGAATCTTTTCCGTATCGCGTGATCGAAGGTCTGGCCATTGCGGCCGTGGCAGCAGGTGCACACGAAGCCATCTTCTACATCCGGCACGAGTACCCGCAGGCGCTGCGGCGCGTGCGGGCCGCCCTCGCCGAGTGTGAGCGGCGCGGCTGGCTGGGCGACCGCCTCTTGGGGAGTGATCATCCGCTGCGGATGGCCATCAAGGAAGGCGCCGGTGCATTTGTCTGCGGCGAAGAGACGGCGCTCATCGCCTCGATCGAAGGCCGCCGCGGCATGCCCAGCTTGCGTCCACCGTTCCCCGCCCAAGCGGGCCTGTGGGGCAAGCCCACGCTCATCAACAACGTCGAGACCCTGGCCATGGTGCCATGGATTATCCGCAACGGCGCCGACAAATTCGCCGCCATCGGCACGGCCAAAAGCAAGGGCACAAAGGTCTTCGCGCTTGCGGGTAAGGTGCGGCGCGCTGGACTAATCGAGATTCCGATGGGCACGACGATTCGTGAGATCGTTGAGGAGATCGGCGGCGGGGCGGGCGAGGGGCGGCAGTTCAAGGCGGTGCAGATTGGCGGGCCGAGCGGTGGTTGCGTGCCGGCGCGACTGGCGGACACGCCGGTGGATTACGAGAGCCTGTGTGACCTCGGCGCGATCATGGGCAGCGGCGGCTTGGTCGTGCTGGACGACACGGCCTGCATGGTGGACATCGCGCGCTACTTCCTCCAGTTCACGCAGAACCAGTCGTGCGGCAAATGCACGTTCTGCCGCGTCGGCACGAAGCGAATGCTCGACATTCTCGAGCGCCTGTGCGCAGGCAAGGCCACGCGCGCGCATCTTGAAGAACTGGAGCGGCTCGCGGTGCAGGTCGGCGCGGGCAGTCTGTGCGGTCTCGGCAAAACCGCGCCCAATCCCGTGCTGACGACATTGCGGTATTTCCGCGACGAGTACGAGGCACACCTGCAAGGTCGTTGCCCGGCCCGCAAGTGCACGGCACTCATCAAATACACGATCAACACCGATTGCACGGGCTGCACAATTTGCTCACAGCACTGCCCGGTGGACGCAATTCCGATGACACCTTACGCGCGGCATGTCATCGAGGACGCGAAGTGTACGCGCTGCGACACGTGCCGGGTTGTTTGCCCGCACAACGCGGTCGAGGTGAAATGAACGCGCCGTTCACCATCACCATTGACGGCCGCCCCGTGGAAGTTTCCAACGGCGAAAGCGTGCTCGCCGCCGCCCGCAAACTGGGCATCGGCATCCCCACGCTCTGCTACCTGGAGAAGTGCGGACCGCTTAACACCTGCCAGCTCTGTTTGGTCAAGTTGAACGGCAAGCTCGTGCCGTCTTGCGGCACGAAAGCAACGCCCGGAATGGTGATCGAGAGCGAGACGGAGGAAGTTCTCGAAGCGCGGCGGACGGCATTGGAACTTTTGTTCAGCGATCACGTCGGGGATTGTGTCGGCCCCTGTAAGACTGCTTGCCCGGCGCGATTGGATATCCCGGGCTTTGTCGCCCAAGTCTCCGCAGGCGATCACCGACGTGCCGCCGAGATTGTGACGGACGATCTCACGCTACCTTCCTCCTTGGGGCGCGTCTGTCCGCGGCTCTGCGAAACGCGCTGCCAGCGCTGCCAGTTGGAGGAATCGGTTTCAATCCGCAACCTGCACCGGTTCAGTGCGGACCATCAGCGCGCCTCCGGCTCACCGCACGTGCCGGGCAAAGAAGCGCCCACCGGCAAGCGCGTAGGCATCGTTGGGACCGGGCCGGCGGGTTTGGCGGCGGCGGATCGCCTGCTGCGACGTGGCCATGGCGTGGTTCTGTTCGACGCGCACCCGCAACCCGGCGGAATGCTTCGCTACGGCATTCCAGAATTCCGGTTGCCGCGCGCGGTGCTCGACGCGGAAATCGGCATGATCCGCGAGTTGGGCGCAGAGATTCGCCTGAGCCAGAAGCTCGGACGTGACTTCACCTTGGAGGAGTTGCGACGCAACTTCGACGCGGTGTTTCTGGCTGTTGGAGCGCAAGGTTCGCGCTGTCTGGGTTGCCCGGGCGAGGAACTGGCCACGCCAGCACTGGAATTCCTGGAAAAGATTACGGACGGCCAACCGCCCATCATCGGAAGCGAAGTCCTGGTGGTCGGCGGCGGCAACACGGCGATGGACGCCAGCCGTACCGCGCTGCGCCTGGGCGCGAGTTCGGTCCGGGTGCTTTACCGCCGGACGCGCCGCGAAATGCCCTGTCTGATGGAGGAAGTGGAAGCGGCGGAACAGGAAGGAGTCCGGGTTGAGTTCCTCGTCGCGCCGGTGCGGTTGGAAAAGCGCGGTGACAAGTTGTGCCTGACTGGCGTGCGCATGGAGTTGGGCGCGCCGGATGAAAGTGGGCGAGCGCGACCGGTGCCGATCGCCGGCTCGGAATTCGAGGTGGAGGCCACCTGCGTCATCGCCGCCATTGGTCAGTCCGTGGATTTCGGTACCAAACAAGCACCGAACCTCGCGACCTCGAAATGGGGCATTGCGGTGGACCCGGCCACGCTGGCCACGAATCTTCCCGGAGTCTTTGCCGGCGGCGACGCCGTCACCGGACCAGACCTGGCGGTTCGCGCTGTTGCAGCGGGCAAGCTCGCGGCAGCATCCATTGACCAGCACTTGCGCGGCGAACAAGTTACCGGCTCACCCGAGGCGATCACCGTGCTCATGGGCAAGTTGAGCGAACAGGAGCAAGCGGTGCTCTTCCGCGAAATCGAGCAATCCCCGCGGACCGCCATGCCGCATCTGCCGCTGGAAAAACGGCGGTTCACGTTTGAAGAAGTGGAGTTGGGGTTCTCACAGGCAGAGGCGATGCGCGAGGCGCGTCGCTGCCTGCGCTGCGGCTGCGCGAAGGCGGACACCTGCCTGCTGCGGCAATTTGCCACGAACTGTGGGGCCAACCCGCTCCGCTTCGTCGGTGAGCGGCGCGCCTTCCAACGGGACCTGATGCGCCCGGGCGTCATCTTCGAGCAGGGCAAGTGCATCTTGTGCGGTATCTGCGTGAAGCTGACGGAAATGGCCGCCGAACCGCTGGGCCTGACCTTCGTGGGGCGTGGTTTCGAGGTGCGCGTGGCCGCGCCGTTCAACCGCACGATTGAGGAGGGTTTGCAGAAAGTCGCCGCGGAATGCGTGAAGCATTGCCCGACGGGGGCGTTGGTGCTCGCCGACAAGAAAGCTGCAAGTACGAGCGGAACTTGATTTGTCGAGGCTTGCTCCTCCCACGTCTTCACATGTAGAACCTTCCGCGTGGGCAATGGAAAACCATACCGTTTGGGTGTGCTGGGTTCGGGCAAAGGCTCGAACTTCGCGGCCATCGCGGACGCTTGCGCCAACGGCCAAATCCCAGCGGAGGTCGCGCTGGTTTTGAGCGATGTGGAAAGCGCCGGCATCCTCGCGCACGCGCGCGAGCGCAACCTTCCGGCAAGGTTCCTCGCCCCCGGCAAGTTCCGCACAAAACTCGACGAGGAGGCTGAGCGGGGCTATGTGAGCGCGTTGCAGGAGGCGAAAGTTGATTTGCTCGTGCTGGCGGGGTTCATGCGCGTGCTGAAAGGCGAGTTTCTCCGGGCTTTCGAGGGCCGTATCGTGAACATCCATCCGTCGCTGCTGCCGTCGTTCCCGGGGCTTGAGGCGTGGAAGCAGGCGCTGGATTACGGCGTGAAGGTCACGGGCTGTACGGTGCATTTCGTGGACGCCGGCGTGGATTCCGGGCCAATCATCGGCCAGCAGACCGTCCCCGTGCCGGATGACGACACGCCCGAAACGCTACATCAGCGGATCCACGCTGCGGAGCACGAGCTGTATCCGAAATGCGTGGCGGCGCTGGCGCGAGGGGAGATTTCCGTGCAGGGGAGGCGCGTGATTTGGCGTGCTCGTTGAAACGTGGAATCGTTGAAGCGTTGAAGCGGAAGACGTCTCGGCAGAGGAGGCTGGCGAAGAAAAGGTTCGCTTTGCCGGACCAAACTTGGCAAATGATTCCCGGTCACACATGAGCGAGAAGAAATTACGTTTGGGTTTGCCGAAAGGCAGCCTCCAAGAAGCGACCATCCAGAAGATGGCCAAGGCCGGATTCAACATCCAGGTCAGCAGCCGCTCCTACGTGCCGTACGTGGATGACGACGAGCTGGTCATCCGGCTCATCCGCGCGCAGGAAATCAGCCGCTACGTGGAACATGGCTACCTGGATTGCGGCATCACGGGGCACGATTGGATCGTCGAGAACGGCTCGAAGGTTCACGAGGTCGGCGAGTTTATCTTCAGCAAAGTATCGCGCAAACCCGCACGCTGGGTGTTGTGCGTCCCGGAGGATTCGCCGATCAAATCCGTGAAAGACCTTCAGGGTAAACGCATCGCCACCGAGGTTGTCAACATCACGAAGAAGTACCTAAAGAAGCACGGCGTGAAGGCGGAGGTGGAATTCTCCTGGGGCGCGACGGAGGTGAAGGCACACGAACTGGTGGACGCGATTGTGGAAGTTACTGAAACGGGCTCTTCGCTCAAGGCAAACAAGCTCCGCGTCGTGGACGAGTTGTTGAGTTCCACCCCGCGGCTGATTGCCAATCACGACGCCTGGAAGGACAAGTGGAAGCGGCTGAAGATCGAGACGCTGGCCATGTTGCTCAAAGGCGCGCTGGACGCCGAGACGATGGTGGGTCTCAAGATGAACATCGCGGAGAAGAACCTCGGTTCTTTGCTGAAGGCGCTGCCGGCGTTGCGCAATCCGACGATTTCGGGGCTGAGCCAGCAGGGTTGGGTGGCCGTCGAAACGATCATTGACGAGCACACCGTCCGCGAAATCATCCCGCGCCTGAAAGCCGCCGGGGCGGAAGGAATCATTGAGTACCCGCTCAACAAAGTCGTTTATTGAGGGGCGCGAACTTTCTTGCCACGTTCCATCACCCTGCTGAGTATGCCTTCGCAATGGCGTTCAAAGATTACCAAGAGGGAGAGCAGGGCGTGCGGTTGTTGCAACGCTCGCTGGCGCGCGGACGGCTGGCCCATGCCTACCTGTTCAGCGGCCCGCAATTGGACGGGCTTGAAACCCTTGCCCGCACGCTGGCCAAGACGCTGAATTGCCAGCAGCCCGTCCGCTCGACTTCCGGCGCGGCGGCCACCGATTGTTGCGACGCCTGCCTCGTTTGCCGGAAGATTGACGGCGAGAACCACGGCGACGTGCATTGGGTGCGGCCGGAATCCAAAACACGCATTATCACCATCGAGCAAATTCGCGACCTCAGCCGGGAGATTCACCTCAAGCCGAACGAGGCGGAATTCAAGGTTGCGGTTGTGGTCGCCGCAGACCGGTTGAAAACCGAGGCGGCAAATGCGTTTCTCAAGACGCTGGAAGAACCGCCGGCAAAGTCGGTGCTGGTTCTGTTGACCACCGACCCCGCCCGGCTGTTGGAAACGATTCTCTCGCGCTGCCTCCGGCTGAATTTCGGCGGCGGCGCTTGGTCCGTGGACCCGGCGCACGCCGCGTGGCTGGCGCAATTTGGCGACCTGGCGGTTGGTGGGCAGAAGAGCCTGCTGAGCCGCTACCGGCTGCTCGACGCGTTGCTCCAGCGGCTGGGGGAATTGAAGGCGGACGTGGAGAAACGCCTGACAGAGCGGTCACCCTTGCAACGTTACGATGATATCGAGAAGGACCTGCGCGAGAAATGGGAGGAGGAACTTTCCGCCGCCATTGAGGCCGAATACCGGCGGCGGCGCGCGGACTTGCTGGTCGCGGTGCAATGGTGGCTGCGCGATGTGTGGCTGCATTGTCACGGCGCGGCGAAGGAACGGTTGTCGTTTCCGCAACTCGCCGGTTCGGCACAGATTGCGGAGCGATTGTCGCCGCAGCAGGCGCTCGACAACCTGCGCGTCCTCGAAGACACGCAGCGGTTGCTCTACACGAACGTCCAGGAACCGCTGGCGCTCGAGGTCGGCTTGCTGAAGCTGCAGCTTTGAGGACGGCGGGGGTGCAATCATCCGCATGAGCTCGAAACCCGCCCCAGCCAACGTGACCGCCGCCGGAGGAAGCTTGAGGTGGTTCGTCCCGCTCATGGGCTTGTTCCTTGGCTTGTCGGTGCTGAAATTCGGGAACGCCGCCATCATGGCGCAACACGTCGGTTGGCCGCAAGATGGTTTGCAGTGGGTGTTGGTCCAGTGGCCCGTGGTGCTGGGGTACGGGGTGCTGGCGGTGGTGGCGGCAGCGGGCTTGGCAGTCGCAAGCTGGCGGGTGCGGGGGCGTGGTCACTGGCTGGCCGCGCTGCCGGCAGCGTGGCTGGGATGGCAATTGATGGCGGCGGGAATGACGGTGGATGCCGGCCTTACGGGAGCGACGCTCAAGCATTTCGTCGCGTGCGCCGTGTGTTTCTACCTCGGCTTTTTCGCGCTGGGTCCAACGCGTTCGCTCGGGAGTTTCTGGTTGGGGATGACGGCGGCGTTGGCGCTGGCACTGGGGACCGGGCTTGAGCAGCACTTTGGCGGGCTGGCCAGGACACGGGAGGAGCTTCTAAAGCACGAGGCGGCGCACTGGCGCGACATGCCGCCGGAGGAAATCACCGAGTTGGAACGCGGCGGAATGATCACCCGGACGCCGGACGGCTACGCTGTGCCTCCGGGCTTGTTGAAGAAGGCCGAGAGCACCCGCATCTACGGCACGTTGTTTTACCCGAACTCCTTCGCGGGGGCATTGCTGCTGCTGTCGCCGCCGTGCCTCGTCGCGCTGGGAACAACCCGCCGGCTGACCTCAGGCGCGCGCGCGTTCGTGGTCGCGGTGGCCGGCGGCGGAGTGCTGGCCTGTTTGTTTTGGTCAGGATCAAAATCGGGCTGGCTGTTGGCGCTGGTGCTGGCGGTGGTGGCGCTGCTGCGCCTGCCGTGGAACCGGAAGCTCAAAGTGGCGGTGGTTGGCGGCTTGTTGGTACTGGGTTTGATCGGATTCGGTGTCAAGTACGCCAGCTTCTTCCGTCATGGAGCGACGAGCGTTGTAGCGCGTTTCGATTACTGGCAGGCGGCCTTGCGGACGGCAATGAAGAAACCGTTGTTTGGCACGGGCCCCGGCACGTTCATGCGACCCTACGAGCGGATCAAGAAACCGGAGGCGGAGATGACCCGGCTGACGCACAACGATTATCTTCAGCAGGCGTCGGATTCTGGATGGCTGGCGTTTGGGCTTTATGCAGTGTTCATTGGCGGCGTGCTGGTGCTCTCCGGGCGCCACTCCATTCGCGCCGAAGGCTGGGAGCCGTTCGCCGCCTGGCTCGGAACGCTTGCATGGGCGCTCCAAAGCATGGTCGAGTTCAACCTTTACATTCCCGCCCTGGCTTGGACGGCCCTCACGTTGATGGGTTGGCTACTGAGGCAGGCGCTCGAAAACGATTCGACACGGCCTGTGCCGGCCGCTAACCTGCGCCCCCGAGCATGAGAATCCTCTTCTTGAACGGCCCGAATCTGAACCTGCTCGGCCAGCGTGAACCCGAGGTTTACGGGCGGACGACGCTGGCCGACATCGAGGCCATGGTCCAGCAGCGGGCTGGTGATTGCCAGGTGGAAGTCGAGTTTCGGCAATCCAACTTGGAGGGAGAACTGGTCGCTTGGATTCAAGAGGCGAAGGGCAAGTTTGACGCAGTCGTCCTCAACGCCGCCGCTTACACTCACACGAGCATTGCTCTGCGGGACGCCATCTCGGCGACTGGCGTCCCGGTTGTCGAAATCCACCTTTCCAACATCCACGCCCGTGAGGAGTTTCGGCACAAGTCGCTCATCGCCCCCGTTTGCAGGGGTCAAATATCCGGTTTTGGAGCGTTTTCCTACGTTTTGGGGTTGGAAGCGGCCGTTAGCGTTATCAAGTCGTTGGAACCTGGTCGAAATCGCTCTTGACCGGGACGAGTTGAACCTTTAATCTCGCCGCCATAGATTGAAAACAAGAGCAGAGTCGAGTGCCGGCTGCTGCTTTTTTGCTTATCAGACGGTCATCATGACCGAGGCAGGAAACTAGGATTTGTGGACCTGAAAGACATCAAAGCGATCATTGACCTGATGCGGAAAAACTCCGTCTCGGAGTTCGAGCTGGAGAAGCAGGATTTCAAAATCAGGTTGAAGCGCGCCCCGAATGGTGGTGCGGCTGCCGTCAGCTATGATGATTCAGCGGTGGCTTACCTGGCGCCAGCTCCCCTTCCGCCGACCACGCCTGCTGTGGCCATCCCTCCGGCTGCGCCGCCTCCCGTTCAGGCTGTCGTGCCGGAAGCCGAGGTGAAGTCGCCGATGATCGGAACATTCTACCGTGCACCGTCGCCTGAATCCGCCTCGTATGTCGAGGTTGGCACGGAAGTGAACCCCGACACGGTGGTCTGCATCATCGAGGCCATGAAGGTGATGAACGAAATCAAGGCCGAAGCCAAAGGGACGATTACCGAAGCCTTGGTGGAAAACGCCAAACCGGTGGAGTTCGGTCAGCCGCTATTCAAGCTTCGACCCGCTTGAGCGACCGACGGTGACTGGCCGCCGCCGGTTAACCGGACCACGACCCAACAGGTTTCCCACACCGCATGTTCGAGAAGATCTTGGTGGCCAACCGCGGCGAGATTGCCGTCCGGATCATTCGCGCCTGCAAGGAGCTGAACGTCCGCACGGTAGCCGTCTATTCCGAAGCGGACGCCAACTCCATGCACGTGCAGCTTGCCGACGAAGCCATCTGCATTGGCAAGGCCCCAGCCAGCGAGAGCTACCTCCGCATTGACCGCATCGTCAGTGCCGCCGAAATCGCCGACGTGGACGCCATCCACCCCGGCTACGGATTCCTGTCGGAAAACGCGCACTTCGCGGATGTCTGCGACAGTTGCAACATCCGCTTCATCGGCCCCAGTTCGCGAGCCATGACCGCGTTGGAGGACAAGGCGGTCAGCCGCGCCCTGGCGCGGAAAGCCGGAGTGGCAGTTCCGCCCGGGTCCGAGGGCATCGTCGAAAACGAGCAGGACGCCATCGCCGTGGCCAAGCGCATCGGATACCCGGTCATGATCAAAGCCGTGGCGGGTGGAGGCGGACGCGGCATGCGCGTCGCGCACAACGACGTTTCTTTGGTCAAGGGCTATCACACCTCCCGCAGCGAGGCGGAAAAGGCCTTCGGAAATTCCGGAATATACATCGAAAAGCTCATCGAGAATCCGCACCACATCGAATTTCAAATCCTCGGCGACCACAAAGGCCACATCATCCACCTCGGCGAACGCGATTGTTCCATCCAGCGCCGCAACCAGAAAGTCGTCGAGGAAACCCCGTCGCCGTTGATCGAGCACAAGTTCAAGGGCCTGCGCAAGGACATGGGCAAGGCCGCCGTGAAGATTGCGGAAACGGCGCATTACACGAATGCCGGCACGGTCGAGTTCATCGTGGACGACAAGGGCAAGTATTACTTCCTGGAAGTCAACAAACGCATCCAAGTCGAGCATCCCATCACCGAGGAGGTCACGGGCATTGATTTGGTGCGTCAGCAAATCCTCATCGCGATGGGTGAGCCATTGAAACTCTCGCAGAGCGACATCCAGTTCAAGGGCCACGCCATCGAGTGCCGCATCAATGCCGAGGACCCCTTCGATGATTTCCGGCCCAGCCCGGGCCGCATCGAGATGTATTACCAGCCGGGCGGGCGGGGCGTGCGCGTGGACAGCCACGTCTATGCCGGTTACACGATCCCCTCGCATTACGACTCCATGATCGGCAAGCTGATCACTCACGGTAAAGACCGCCATGAAGCCATGGACCGCATGGGGCGCGCCCTCGGCGAATTCATGATTACCGGGCCGAAGACGACCATCGCGTTCCAGCAAGCCATCCTCCAGGACCCGAATTTCCGGCGGGGCGTGTATTCGACCGGTTTCGTCGAGCAACTGCTGGGCGGCGCGCGCCGGGAACTGTTCGACGAGAAGGCCTGACCCGAGCCGCTGGCGGAATGGCGGCACCGATCGTCGCAAGAGGCAGCGCGGGGCGGCGACAGCCTGTGGCCAGCCGATAGGGGGAGAAAGGAGGAGAAAGCCCCCGCCGTGCCCTGCCGTCACCCGCCCCGCGGAAAAATCCTGTCCCGCGCCTCAATCCAGCCGCTTCACCCGGATGTTCTTGTAGCGAACCGTGCTCTTCGGATCGTGTCCCTGCAAAGCGAAGGTGCCCTCGCTGAGCTTGCGCTCGAAATCCTTTCCCGCCTGCGCGCCCGCCGGTTCGGTGTATTGGATGAAGTTCTTGCCGTCAATCTTCACCGTAACCTGGTTGCCCTTCACGATGATCTCCTGAGTCCACCATTTCCGGTCCTGCGCAAATGTGGCACCGACACTGACAATGCCCCACAAGCTGCCGGTCTTGATCCAGTCGCCGTGGGTGTTGTTGACCTGGCATTCAAATCCTCCCCGCGGCCAGTCCTTCGCCTGGTACTTCGTGTGAAAATAAATCCCGCCGTTCGAAACCGGCTCCGTCATCACCTCCGCCTTGAAATGGAAGTTCTTGAAGGGTTTCTCGTCGCCGACGTAATAGAGGTGGCAGCGGTTGCCCTTGGCCACGAAGGCCCCGTCCTCAATCGTCCACGTGGACTGGTTTTCGTCGGCCATTTTCCAGCCATCGAATGTTTTGCCGTCCATGAGTGGCTTGAAGCCGGCATCGTCATCGGCCGCCAACGACTGGCTCGCCGCGGTGAAAGTTGCAGTGAGAATGAGAGCGTGAAGAAGATTTCGTTTCATGGCTGGGAAAATAAGAGTCACGCCCCCGCTGGCAAGCGAAAAGGCAAACTCTGAACAACCGTGCGCCGCTCCTCCGCTCAGAAAAACGGATTGTGCGCCCGCTCCTCCGACACCGTCGTCAATGGCCCGTGGCCCGGGCAGAGCAACGTTTCCGTCGGCAGCGTGAGAATCTGCTCCCGCACCTTTTGCCGCGCCAGTTCCCACGACTGATTCCCGCGCCCCATCGAGCCGGCAAAAATCGCATCGCCCACAAACGCCACGTGCAGCGCGTCCTCCGGCCAGTTGCCGACAAGGTAAGTCACGCCATCCTCCGCGTGCCCGGGCGTTTCACGATGCGTGATGCGCAGGCTGCCCAACTGCACGCACTCGTTGGACTTGTTCCGCTGCTCCACCGGCGCCGTTCGCGAACTGCTGTGCAACCGCACCTTCGGAAAAGCCGCCCGTACTTGTTCCACCGCCGCCACGTGGTCGTGATGTCCGTGGGTGATGAACAGGTGGCGGAGCAGGAGCTGGCTTGCCTCAATTTCGGCGAGGACTTCGCGCGCGTTCCAGCCCGTGTCAAACAACGCCGCGTCCCGCGTCACCTCGTCCCAAACCAGAAACGCATTCATGGTCATCCCGCCGCCGCTCGTGGTGAACACCCGCAACTCGCGCCATGCGGACAAATCCTTTGCCGCGGGAAGCCAGCCGTTGGCGATGCCCTCCAATTTTCGGGGATCCAAACAGAGCAGGCCTGCGAGCGCCGCAAAGTCCGGTCGCTTGCCAGCGACGCCGGACCTCTCCAACACCGCCAGTTCGGCTTCGCTCAAACCCGCCGCCCGCGCCGCCGCGGACGCGGACACGCCGCCCATCGCCCGCGCCTTGCTCACAATATCGCCGAGATGATCTTCAAGATTCACGCTGGAACGGTAGCGGCGGGTCGCCACGCCGCAAGTTGCAACTTGGGAACGGGTGCGCCTCAAATCAGTCAAGCCCCGCGAATGGGAACTGCTGTGCAAAACTCTGTTGCATCTGTCACAAGAGTCTTGCAGCCCTGCCGTGCAATTTTGAAAACCGGACAAAGCAGGAGGCTGGGAGTTGGCAAACCGAGCCGGCTAGGGGCGAGGTGGCTTGTGGGCGGATGGGAGAAGAGCATTGGAGGTTTGGTTTTGTGACCCGATTGGGCCGGGAGGCGAAGCGGGAGTTGGAGATTCCCACCGGGCGAGGATCACACGCAGCGGCCCCGAGCGGAGCTCGAACGGTGGGATTCTTCGTTGGGGACTGACTCCAGCCGGGAGAGCGCGGCCCGCTGCGCCCGAGGCGGGGCGCGGTCCTCAAACCAGCGGCATCCTTCCGGCTCAAGGCCAGGCGCAACTCGACAATGCAGCCGTCGGCGATGCGGCCTGCGGTAGCCCGACGGCAATCCACCCTCCTGGCCGTTTCGTGGCGAGAATCTGAAATTGACGCTTCGGGCGCCGGGCTGCGTGCATGGCTAGTTGTCTTCCGCCGTGAACGCGGCGACAATCGGGCGGTGGTCCGATGCCGCGCCCCAGTTGGGCATCGCGAGCACGTAGGTCTCGGCTTTCACCCATTCGTGGGCCATGCCTTGGCTGACCAGGATGTAATCAATGCGGCTGTAGGTGTCTTCCTTGCCGTAGTAATGCGTCCAGGTGATGTTCGGCGGGTCCCAGTTCGGGTTGGCCGCCGGCGTGTGGTCGCCGTTGTTCTCGGCGGGACGCGTGTCCACGAGCTTGCCCCGGCCAAAGCCCATCACGGCTTTTGTGGATGGGGAGTCTTTCGTGTCATTCAGATCGCCCAGCACCACAATGTTGGCCCGCGGGTTTGCGGCGAGGCGCGCGTCAATCTTTTCGCGGAGCACCTTCGCTTCCTGCAGGCGAAGCTCCGCCTCGTCGGCTGCCGCAATCACGCGCCTGGACTTCAGGTGGGCCGCGAAGAGCGTGAACTGGTAGCGCGGCGTGACCTGGATGTCGAGTTCGGCAATGCCGCGGCTGACGCGGAAGCGCCTGCCGCTGAGCAGAAACGAGTCGTTCGTGTGCGAACGCCGCGCGACGATGGGAAAACGGCTCAGCACGGCCACGTGGATGTTCGTGTCGAAGCCGGAGACGAATTCCGCGTGCGGCAGATCCAGGCCCTCGCCCTTGAGCGAGCCTTGCAGTTCCCGCAGCGCCCGCTCCGCGCCCATTTCCTCGAACGCGATCACGTCAGGCTTCAGGACCTTGATGCTCTCGCGCACTTTGGCCCGGGATTCCGGTGATTTGGCCGGCCGGTTGCCCTCGGCTTGATCGAGGTAATTGGCGAGGTTGAACGTGGCCACGCGGAAGGTGTCGGCGGCCCAAACGCCGCTCGAAATCAGGCGAACGGCCAACACCCCAATCAGAAGGCGGCGAATCCAGGACTTCATTCGCCCAGATGCTCATGCCCAATGCAAGCGGTGTCAAAGGGGATCTCGCAGACTTGGAGTGCAGGAGACCGGTCCCGCTTTCAAGACTTGGCGGAGAATCGGCAATCCCGTAGCGCCGACTTTCCTGTCGGCGAGTCGGAGAGCCGAATCACACGAGGCCGTGAACAACATCCCCGAACTCGGAGAGCTGAGTTACACGAGCTCCTGATTCAAGAGGTGCAGTGAGAAGAGTGAGACTCGAGTAATTCGTCCCTCAATTGGAAAGCGCCGCAGGGGCGACGCACTCCAAAACCTGGCGGCGGCTCGAAGACGCACGATGAGCGCGGCAGCGTCTTGGAGTGCGGGAGTCCTGTCCCGCTTTCGGAAGGGCGCGGTGGATTTCAAGTCGCCCCGCTCACGGCTTGCGCAGGCGGAAGAATTTGACGGGGCCGGTGACCGGCAGTTGCAAGTTGCGCTCCCTCCCGCTGACAGTGGGGGTATTGGTGACCGGATTCCAG
>Ga0315277_10003455_pt1 | contig 21389 bp, 18 predicted proteins | sample YL17G05_15_MG_FD_203695 | JGI IMG/M metagenome (GOLD analysis project Ga0315277, IMG submission 203695) | Sediment microbial communities from Yellowstone Lake, YNP, Wyoming, USA - YL17G05_15 | ecosystem: Environmental > Aquatic > Freshwater > Lake > Sediment | place: USA: Wyoming | collected...
AACAGCCCCTCCTCCAGCCTCTCCACCTCCAGCCGGATCTCTTCTCTCTGCTGGGCCAACTGCGCCCGAATCTTGTTCTTCAACTCCGTTTGCTTCGCCACCCGAAACGCCCGCATCCGCATCACCCTCTGGGCCCGACGGTTCTCCGGTTCCCGCTGGGTGACCTCGGGGATGTAGCCGCTCTTTAACAACCAAGCCAGCGTCCGAGAGTCCCGTTTGTCCGTCTTGATCTTCGCCTTGGCGATCATCTTCAGCTGAAGCGCGTTCGCCATCTTCACCTCGCCCCCCAGCTCCCGTAACAGATCCGCCATCACGTACGAACAGTACCCCGCCTCGAGAACGGCCGTGAACGGCTCAAAGCCTTTGAGGAATCGGCTGACCACCGCCCTGCGGTTGTCCACCCGCCCGCTCCTGAGCTCATGACCATCCTCGTCCAAGACCGTCAGAAGCGACGTTTGCTTGTGATGGTCGACACCGATAAAATACATCCGCGCACCTCCTGTTTGGATTTTCTGAACAACGAGCAAGTTAGCATAACTCACTCGTCAGGGGGTGCGTTTCGCCATCATGCTACCTTGTTATGGGAGCCTGGAGTGATCCCTGAGCGGTGCCTCGTCCCGCTTGTCGCCGATACGCCCCGATCGAAATCGGGTGAATGGATGCCTCGTCCCTCTATTTACCCTATTTCTTGGCGGATAAGGTCAGGCCGGTGCCGAGGGGAACGAGCCCGGGGATCGAAACCGGGAGCTTCCCATTCACGTCCATCTCGCCGAAGATCGCCCGGGCGGCGATCTCCTGGGCCTGGGGAGTGTTCCGATAAAAACAGAGATAGGCGTCCACATCGGGAAAGTTCCGGAAAAGGTACGGGCTTCCGAAATTGGCCACGACGACGGGCTTGTCCAAGCCGGTGAGATTATTGATCACGTCGACGTGGAGCGGATTCAATCCGACGCTCCCCTTCCAGGCCCGCAGGCTCGAGAACACGGCGCACAGAACGACATCGGCGGACGCCGCGGCGGAATACGCCTCGTTCAGTGCTTCCTTTCCGGTTTCCGAGTCGGCATAAAAGATCCGCGCCTTTGGAGCGCGTTTCCGTACGGCATCGGCGAACGTCCGTCCCGCGTAATAATCCCCGAAATCGCTGCTCAGACTCACGACGGCGATGGACCGTTCACCGCTTTGGAGCGGAAGGACATTTCCCGTGTTCTTGACGAGCGTCGTCGCCCTCTCGAAAGCCCGCTGGGCTTCCCGGAGATATTCCCTCGTCCCGAGCTTCGCCGGCAGAGCGTCCACATCCACCAGCTTGTTTTCGGGCAGGCCGAGTCGGGCCTTGGCTTCCAGGATCCGGCGGACGGATTGGTCGATCCGCTCCATGGGAAGCTTCCCCGACCGGGCCGTTTCGATCAGGAAGGGGATGACCTTCTCCGGCTCGAGGGGCAGGAGGACCATGTCGATCCCGGCCAGGATCGCCCGCAGCGCCGCCTCCGTATCGGAATAGAGGGTCGTCACCCCGCCCATCTCCATAGCATCGGTGACGATGAGACCCTTGAATCCCATCTCTCCGCGTAATAGGTCCGTGACAACGGCCTTCGAAAGCGTCGTCGGCATATTGGGGGTCGGATCGAGCGCCGGGACGCTGAGATGCGAGATCATGACGGCCTGGACGCCCGACTCGATGACCTTCCGGTAAGGGAACAGCTCGACCCGCTCCAAGCGGTCCCGCCCGGCCGTGATCGTGGGAAGCAGGGTGTGCGAATCCTGGTCGGTGTCGCCGTGGCCGGGGAAATGCTTGGCCGTGGCGATCATTCCGTTCGCCTGGCAGCCGCGGATGAACGCCGCGGCAAGCCGGGCCACCTGGGCCGGATCCTCCCCGATCGCCCGGGTGTTGATGATCGGATTGTCGGGATTGATGTTGACGTCCACGACCGGGGCGTAGGTGACGTGGATCCCGAGGGCCCGGCCTTCGAGGGCGGTGATCCGCCCCATCGACTCGGCCAGCTCCTCGCTGTCGGCGGCGCCGATGCCCATGATGGTCGGAAAAAGCGTCGATCCCGTGATCTGCGTCCCTGTCCCCCGCTCGAGGTCCGAAGCGATGAGGAGCGGGATCGCCGCGGCGCTTTGCAGGGCGTTGTTGAGATGCGCCGTTTCGTATGCGTCTCCGCCGAAGACGATCATCCCGCCGACCTTGTACCGCGCCACGAGATTGCGCATCCGGGCCAGGGCCTCGCTGTCCGCGGGGAAGAAATTCCCGGCGTACCTGCAGGCGATGAGCTGCCCGATTTTCTCCTCGAGGGTCATCCGGGCCATCGTCTTGTCCACCCAGCGCAGTCCGGAGGGCCCCAAGGTCAGCGGGCCGGGCTTCACGAACGCCGGAGCCGATGCGCAGCTTGCCGCGAAGGCGATCGCCGGCATCAGCGCCAGCATGGCAAAGAATTTGTTCGCCGGTCTCATTCCCTTCTCCTTGCCCGCGGCAATCCGCGGCTCGTCACTTCAGGAAGTAGCGGACGATGAACAGGGCCGAGAACACATAGACCAGGGCATGGACCTTCCTCCCCTGCCCGGTCGCCAGCTTGAGGATCGAATAAGAAATGAACCCGAAGGCGATCCCTTCGGTGATGCTCGCCGTGAGAGGCATGATGATGATGGCCAGGAAGGCGGGGATCGCCTCGGTCACGTCGTCCCATTCGATCTGCCGGACCGATTTGAGCATCAGGTAGCCGACGATGATGAGCGCGGGCGCGATCACGGGATGGAGGATGAGGTTCCCAATGATAACATCGCCGCTGATCATCTCGGCCAGCGGGCTGAAGAAGAGCGCGGCTACGAAAAGCAGCGCGGTGAAGACGTTCGCCAATCCGGTGCGGGCGCCCTGGGCGATCCCCGTCGCGCTTTCGATGTAGCTCGAAACCGTGGACGTTCCGAGGAGCGCCCCTTCGGCCGTGCCGAGGGCGTCGGCCAGGATCGCCCGGTTCACCCGGGGCAGCTTCCCTTTCTTGATGAATCCGGCCGGCTGGCTGACACCGATGAGCGTCCCGACGCAATCAAAGACATCGAGGAAGAAAAAGACGAACAGGACGGTGAAGAAGCCGGTCTTGAACGCCCCCTGAATGTCGAGCCGGAAGAGGGTCGGGGCCAGGCTGGGCGGAGCGGACAGCAGGCCATGGTACCGGACGATCCCGAACGGGATTCCGGCGAGCGCCGTGGCCAGAATGCCGACCAGGATCCCTCCCGGAGCTTTCACCGCCATCAGGACCGAGGTGAGGACGAGCCCGAAGAGGGCGAGCAGGACGGGCGGGCTGGACAGATCGCCCAGACCGACGTAGGTTCCGGGCGAGGGCACGACGAGCCCGGCGTATTCGAGACCGATGAAGGCGATCAGGAGGCCGATCCCTACGGCGATGGCGTGCTTGAGGCCGTCGGGGACGGCCGAGACGAGCTTATCGTAGAAGCCGGCGATCGAGAGGACGATCTGGGCCAGCCCGGAGACAAAGACCGCTCCCAGCGCCGCTTGCCAGCTGAAGCCCATCGTCCCGCAGACGATGACGGCGAAAAAGACGTTGTGGCCCATCGCCGGCGCCTGGGCGATTGGATAATTCGCCAGCAGTCCCATGAGGGCTGTGGCCACGGCGCTGGAGATGCATGTCGCGGCCATGACCGCGCCGCGGTCCATCCCGGCCTGGGCCAGGATGGCCGGCTGGACGAAGATGATGTACGACATGGTCATGAACGTGGTGGCGCCGCCGAGGAACTCCGTCGGGACGTTCGTTCCGTTCTCCCGGAGCTTGAACAGCCGTTCGAGAGCGCTCATCGTCGTCCCCCTTCCCGCCCCCACTCAGTCGTAGCGGACGATGCTGAAGACCTCCACTTCAGGATGCGCTTTCCGGATGTTCGCCGCTCCGCCGAGGAAGGCGAGCTCGATGACCGCCCCGAACCCCACCGGTTCTCCCTTCAGGAGGCGGACGAGGTCGATCGCCGCGATCGAGGACGAACCCGTCGCGATCAGGTCGTCGATGATGACTACGCGCTGTCCGGGCCGGATCGTGTCTTCGTGCATTTCGAAGATCTCGACGGCGTATTCGTTGGGGGCGCGGACCGAGACCGTCTTGCGCGGGAGCTTGCCCTTCTTCCGGATCACGTCCAGGCCGAGCCCGAGGTCGCGGGCGACCGGCGCGGCGAAAAGATACCCGCGCGATTCGATCCCGATGACCACTTCGGGCCGTTTCGGGCGGGCCCACTCGAGGAGCCGGTCGACGACATATCCGTAGGCCGCAGCGTCCCGGACGAGCGGGGCGATGTCCTTGAAGCCGATCCCCGGCTTGGGAAAATCGGGGACTTCATAGATGAATGTCTTGAGTTGTTCGGCGTTCAATAATTCTTCTCCTTCGCCCGATTCTTCAATTGGAGTTTCCGATTTCTGCCGTTGCGGATCGTGATGGTGCGCCGCTCGTCGGGCCCGACCTCGATCCGGACCTCGATCGCGGGATAAGCGTCCGCCATCCGTTCCGCCCATTCGACGACCACGATCCCTTCGCCGACGAAATCCTCGAATCCCAGCTCGCGGACCTCCGCGGCCCGCCCGAGCCGATAGAGGTCGAAATGGTAGACCGGCACCCGAGCCGGATAGACGTTCATGATGGTGAAGGTGGGACTGCAGACACGGTGGATATTCTTCAGGCCCAGGCCGGCGGCGAGGCCCTTGGTAAAGACCGTCTTCCCCGCTCCCAGCTCGCCGATAAGGAAAACGACTTCGTCGCCCTTGAAGCCGCTGGCGAGATCCTTCGCCGCGGCGATCGTTTGGGCGGCCGAACGGGTAGTGATCGTTCGGGCCCGGGGCGCGGGAAGGCTTTTCTTGTTCGTCCGGCGCGGCGGGGCTTTCCTCATGGGAGCGTCGCCGAAGCCGAGCGGCTCACGCCTCCTCGAAGGAACGGACTGCGGCCGGCAGATAGCGGAGGAGATCGCCGGCGATGAGGGGGCGCTCGCCGAGCTTGGACGCGCCGAGGTCGCCGCTCAGGCCATGGACATAGACGGCGGCCGTCGTCGCGCCCGGAAGGTCCTTTTCCTGGACGATGAGCGAGGTGATCATTCCGCTCAGGACGTCGCCCGAGCCTCCGGTGGCCATCCCCGGGTTGCCGGTCGCGTTGATCCGGACCCGCCCATCCGGACTGGCGATGAGAGTCCGATATCCTTTGAGGACGAGAACGACTCCGTGATTAACGGCGAAGTCGGAAGCGAGCTCCAGGCGCCGCTCGAGGACCTCCCTGGTCGAAAATCCGGTCAAGCGGGCGAATTCGCCCGGATGCGGAGTCAGGACCGCCGGCGCGCGGAGCCGCGCGAGCAAGCCGGGATCCCCGGCGATGATGTTCAGCCCATCCGCGTCGATCACGATCGGAACCCGGATCCCCGGCGCGATCTTCGCTATGAGCCGGGCAGTGGAAGGATGCGTGGAGAGGCCCGGACCGATCAGGACGGCGTCTTTTCCCCGGATGAGTTCGAGAATCCTGACGGCCGCCTCCTCGGACAGGGTTCCCTCGGCGGTCTCCGGGAGCGGCTCGACCATGAGCTCGGGGGTGCGACGGGCGATCGCCGGCAAGCATCCGACCGGCGTCCCGAGGGTGACCAAACCGGCGCCCATGCGGAGCGCGGCCCGGCCGGCCAGCGTTGCCGCGCCGGTCTTGCCGCGCGACCCCGAAAGGACGAGGACATGGCCGTAAGTGCCTTTATGCGTGTCCCGTTTTCGCTTCTTCAGGAATGGAGCGATCTCTCCCCGCTCGACGAAGCTCCGCTTCAAGGCCGGATCTTCGAACAGCGCCTCGGGGATCCCGATCCCGACCACCTCGAGCGTCCCGACATATTCTTCGGCCGGCGGCAGAACGTGGGAGATCTTGGGCGCGGCCAGGGCGACGGTCAGGTCGGCCCGGACGGCGGGGCCGATGAGGAGCGGCGTATCCGAGGATAATCCGCTCGGGATGTCCACGGCGACCTTGAAACCTGGAGCGCGGTTGATGTCCCCGATGGCGGCCGCGAAAACGCCGCCGGCCGCCTTTTGCAACCCTGTCCCGAAGATCGCGTCCACGATGACCGAAGCCCGTAAAAGCTCCGGACGGGCCTTCTTCCATGCTCCGATCGTCGGCGCCTGCTCCACCCACAGGCCCAGCTTTTCCGCGATCCCGAAATTCAGGGCCGCGTCTCCCCGAAGATCGGACCCGGAAGCGAGAAGAATGACCGTCGGGTCAGCGCCCAAGCACGAAAGATGCCGGGCGACGACCAACCCGTCCCCGCCGTTGTTCCCTTTTCCGGCGATGATGATGATCCGCTCATCCTCCAGACAAGGAAAACGGTCGGCGATGGCCCGGGCGATCCGGATGCCGGCGTTCTCCATCAGGACTGCGCCGGGGATGCCGAACTCTTCGATGGTCTTGCGGTCGATCTCCCGCATTTCCGCGGAAGTCAGGATGTTCATGGAAAAAAGTCTACCACATTTTTCGGCCCGGACATAGACGGGCGCCCGCTTCCGAAATTGATTTTCCGGCCGCGTTTATGCTAACTTAAATCTTCTTTCAATCCGATCTCTGCTTCATTCCAAGAGGAGGTACGTGCTATGTCCATCAAAGTCGGAATCAACGGCTTCGGCCGCATCGGCCGCAACCTGCTCCGCGCGTCGCTCGAGCGGCCGAGCATCGAGTTCGTCGCCGTCAACGACATCACCGACGCTAAAACGCTCGCCCATCTCCTGAAATACGACTCTATCCTCGGCCCCTTCAAGGGCGATGTCCAGGCCGCCGGGGACGCCATCGTCGTGAACGGCCGGACGATCAAGGTCCTGGCGGAAAAAGAGATCGCCAGCCTCCCCTGGAAAAGCCTGGGAGTCGACATCGTCGTCGAATCTACGGGCAAGTTCACCAAGCGTCCCGACGTCATCAAGCACATCGAGAGCGGCGGGGCGAAGAAGGTCATCATCTCCGCGCCCGCGGAGAATCCGGATGCGACCATCGTCCTCGGCGTGAACGAAGCGACCTACGATCCCGCCAAGCACCACATCCTTTCGAACGCCTCCTGCACGACCAACTGCCTCGCCCCGGTCGTCAAGGTCCTCCACGGGACCTTCGGCGTGGACAAGGCGTTCATGACCACGATCCATTCCTACACCAACGATCAGAAGATTCTCGATCAGCCGCATAAGGACCTCCGCCGGGCCCGGGCCGCCGCCGTCTCCCAGATCCCCACCACGACGGGGGCGGCAAAAGCGGTCGGCTTGGTCATCCCTGATCTCAAGGGCCGGATCGACGGTATCTCCATCCGCGTCCCGACTCCCAACGTCTCGCTCGTCGACCTCGTCGCGATCATGAAAAAGGACGTGACCGAGGCCGAGGTCAACGAGGCCTTCAAGGCGGCGGCCGAGGGCTCCCACCGGGGAATCATCCAGTACACCGAAGAACCGCTCGTGTCGGTCGATTTCTTGTCCAATCCGCATTCGGCCATCGTGGACGGGCTATCGACCAAGGTCCTGGACAAGAACCTGCTCAAGGTCCTGGCCTGGTACGACAACGAGTGGGGTTATTCCTGCCGCCTCCGCGACCTGATCTCTTTCGTCGCCCGGTGAGCGGGACCGCCATGCGCTTCGTCGAAGACCTCGACGTCAAGGGCCGGACTGTCTTCGTCCGGGTGGACTTCAACGTCCCGCTCCTTCCTACGGGCGAGATCCGCGACGACACGCGGATCAAAGCCTCGATCCCGACGATCCGGTATCTCGCCGAACGGGGCGCCCGGCTCGTCCTGGCCTCCCATCTCGGCCGGCCGAAGGGCAAGTTCGATCCGTCCATGAGCCTCAAGCCGGTGGCCAAGCGGCTCGCCATTCTCCTTGGCCGCGCCGTAGCCATGGCCCCGGACGTATCTGGTCCCGAGGTCGACGCGCTCAAAGCCGGACTCGCCGAGGGCGGGATCCTCCTGCTCGAGAACGTCCGGTTCGATCCGGGCGAAACGAAGAACGACCCCGGGCTGGCCAAGCGGCTCGCCTCCGGCATCGACATTTTCGTCAATGACGCTTTCGGCTCGAGCCACCGGGCCCACGCCTCCGTCGTCGGGATCGCGGAGCTCGTCCCGGTCAAGGCCGCCGGCTATCTCATGAAGACCGAGGTGGAATACCTCGGCCGGGCGATCCATTCCCCCGCCCACCCCTACGTCGCGATCCTCGGCGGGGCCAAGACCGAGGACAAAATCCCGGTCATCGAAAACATCCTCAACAAGGCCGACCACATCCTCATCGGCGGGGCGATGGCCTATACTTTCCTCAAGGCCCAGGGGAACGGCGTCGGCCGCTCGCTCGTCGAAGACGACAAGATCGAGACCGCCCTGGCCATCCTTAAGAAAGCCGCCGAGAAGTCGGTCGCCTTCCATCTCCCCTTCGACCATGTCCTCGCCGCATCCGTCGAATCCGGCGTTGTCGCCGCGGTCGTCGATCGCTTTCCCTTCCCGGCGGACCTGATGGGCGTCGATATCGGTCCCAAGACGGTCGCCGCGTACGCCGCGATCATCGCCACGGCCAAGACAATCGTATGGAACGGCCCGCTCGGAGTCTTCGAAGTCCCCGCCTTCGCGGAGGGGACGATCGCCATCGCCAAGGCCGTGGCCGGCTCGGGCGCCCTTTCCATCGTCGGGGGCGGGGACTCGATCGCGGCCGTGGCCAAGGCCGGGGTCAGCGACAAGATCAGCCACATCTCGACCGGAGGCGGGGCCAGCCTCGAATACCTGGCTTATGAAACCCTGCCCGGGATCGAAGCCCTCGAGAAATAATCCGATGTCCCTCGCCAAGCCGCCCTTCGTCGCAGGGAATTGGAAGATGCACAACAGCCTCGCCGAAACCCGGGCCCTGATCGGAGGGCTAGTCCCGTTCGCGGCCGAGCTCCAGGACGCCGAGTTCGTCGTTCTTCCGCCCTTCACCGCCCTGGCCGCGGCGGCCGTTGCTCTCGCGGGGACGTCGATCGGCCTCGGCGCCCAAGACCTTCATTGGGAGGACCGAGGCGCGTTTACGGGGGAGATCTCCGCTCCGATGCTGGCCGATGTCGGATGCCGCTTCGTCCTGATCGGTCATTCCGAGCGGCGCCAGTTCTTCGGGGAGACCGATGCTTCCGTCAGGCTCAAGATTCCCGCCGCACTCCGGGCCGGGCTCCGTCCGATCGTCTGCGTCGGAGAAACCCTCGAGGAGCGGGACGGCGGACGGACGATGGACCGGATCGGCCGTCAGCTCGACGAAGGGCTGGCCGACCGGGCTCCGTCCGACTTCCCGGGACTTATCCTGGCCTACGAGCCCGTCTGGGCCATCGGGACGGGCCGGACGGCGACGCCCGCCCAGGCCGAAGAAGTCCACGGCTTCATCCGGGAGAAAATCGCCGCCCGGGCTGGAAACGCCGCCGCGACTTGTGCTATAATCCTCTACGGCGGATCGGTCAAAGCCGCCAATGCCTATTCCCTGTTCCGGGAAAAGAACATCGACGGGTTTCTCGTCGGTGGAGCGTCGCTGGACGCGGCATCATTCTGCGGTATCGCGCGGGAAGCGCTGAGAGCGTATAAGGAAGTTCAGTGAGTGCGTTAATCACAATCTTTCATGTCGTCATCTGCATCGTCCTGATCGTCGCCGTCCTGCTTCAGTCCGGCAAGGCTGCCGACCTGGCCGGCGCGTTCGGCGGCGCGGGAAGCGCCACGGCCTTCGGTCCCCGCGGCACCGCCTCCCTGATGTCCAAGGTCACGGAGGTCGGGGCGATCCTATTCATGCTCACCTCGCTCACCCTGTGGGTCCTCTCGGGCAAGGGAGCGAAATCCGCGGTGAGCGGCGAATCCGCCGCCCCGGTCAAGCCGCCCGTTGCCTCGACCGAGACGGGGCAGCCCGCCGCGGTCAAGACCGACGCGGCCAAGCCGGCCGCGGATCAGGCCGCGCCGAAGACCGACGCCCAGAAAACGGAGCCGGCCAAGAAGGCGCCTGCTCAGGCGGCACCGAAGACGGAAGCCCAGAAACCGGCCGCGACGCCCCCGGCCCCCGAGCCCAAGAAGAAATAGATTTGACTCGCCGAAGTGGTGGAATTGGCAGACACGCTAGCTTGAGGGGCTAGTGAGCCTTATACGCTCGTAGGGGTTCGAGTCCCCTCTTCGGCACTCCCCCCTCTCACTTTCCAATCAAGCCTTCGACGCAACCCAGAGGGAGAAGTCCGTCTCGTCCATCGCTCCCGAGATTCGGCCGACCTCGAAGCCCTTCCGGAAGACCAGGAACGTCGGCACGGCCCTGATCTGGAAAGCCCCGGCCAGGTCCGGATTCATGTCGCTGTTGAGCTTGACGACCGTGAGCTCTCCCCGCCTCCGTCCAGCCAGGCCGGCGATAATGGGCGCCATCATCCGGCAGGGCATGCAGGTTTCCGAATAGACATCGATGAGGATCGGGAGTCCCGATTTCCGGATCAAGACGTCGATCTGCCGGGGAAGCGGCTCGAGGACCGTCCCGGGGACGGGCAGCGGAGATTTGCAGCGGCCGCAGCGGACGGTCTTTCCGGCTGCATCGGCGGGATAGAGGTTCGTCGCCCCGCATTCGAAGCAGGCGACCTTGGCTTTCGTCTCGGCTGCGGCGCTCATGACAAGCCCTTCGTTTTAGCCAGGATCTTTTTTCGCTTCTCCTCGGGAAAGCGCTCGATGGCGTACCGGACCGTCGTGCGGGGGATCTTCAGCCCGTGCTTGATCAGGAACGCCTCGAGCCTGGACATGTCCGTCTTTCCGGCTTCGCGGAGAAGCCACCCGTTGGCCTTTTCGATCAGGTCGTCGTCCGCGGCGAAAAGCCTCCGTGAGACGGCGTAGACGTCATCCAAGCGCTTCCCCCGCCGGGCCAGCTTGATGAAGGAAACGGCCGAAGCCCGGCGGACCCAGCGGTTCGAGGCCGATGTCCAGGACCGGATCTTCGTCCGAAGACCGGCGTGATCTTCGAGCAGTCCGCCCAGCGCGTCCGGGCAGAGGATGTCGACGGAAGCCCAATTGTCCAGGTAATCGCGGGCCAGCCACTTGCGGATCAGGGAGAAGACCGGCGGATCGAACTCCTTCTCGAAGCGCAGGAAGATGATGATGGCGACGCTCTTGGCCTCGAGATAGCGGTTAGGGAGAAGGATCTCGCACAACTCGATGGCTTGGGCGATGCCCCAATCCGGACGGCATTCGTGGTACAACGACTCCGCGATCTCCCGGACATCGCCTGAACTCAGGCCGAAGCAGGTGACCGTTTCCTTGAAGTAGCGCTGGGCCAGGACCGCTTTTTCCGGGTCGGCCTTGCTTTTCAGGATCGAGATCGCCTTCCGGGCGATTTCGTCCGGGGAATTCGTTTTTCGTCCCCGCGCGGTTTCGGCTTTGCTCATTTGATCCTCAGGAACGCTTCGACATCCCGCCTATCGATGACACCGTCGGGATAGAGGTCGGCCAGCGGATTCCAGTCCGACGTGGCCGAAACCGCGTTCGGGCCGACGCCCGCCAGACCCACGGTCGCCAGGAGGGCGCGAAAATCGGCGTAATTCCGCCGCCCGTCCAAATTCAGGTCGCCGAAGAGACCGGGTTCAAGGTAACGGGCGAGGTGTTGCATGGTGATCCAGCCGATCGCGGCCAATCCGGGAGAGATCGTCGATCCCGGCGGATTCGGCTCGAAACTGTGGCCGGCGTGCTCGACTTTGATCAGAGTGCAGGCGTTCCCCGCAGAGCGCAGCCTCTCGGCGAAAATCTCGGCTTGCCGGTACGGAACGAGCTCATCGTTCGCGCCGTGGGCGATGAGGATCGGCGGATCATCGGGCGTTACATAGGCGGCCGGAGAAGCTTGACGGGCAAGCTCCGGACAGACGAGAGGATGACAGCCGAGAAAGGCGAGGAGGATCGCCAGACCCTCGTTTGTCAACGGAGTATCGACGTCGGTCAAATCCGCCGGCCCGAAATACTCGGCGACGACGCTGACCCGGGAGGAGATCCCGGGGAGCCCCGGACCCTCCAGCCCATCGTCATCGTCCGCAGTGCCGAGGATCGCCGCAAGGTGCCCGCCCGCGGAGCCTCCGACGGCGGCGATGCGGTCGGGATCGATGCCCAGGGAGTCCGCGTTCTTGCGCAGGTACCTGATGGCCAGCTTGCAGTCGTGGACCTGGGCGGGGAAAACCCACTCCGGCGCGAGCCGGTAGTCGATCGAAGCTACGGCGAAACCGAGCTGGAAGGCCATGCCCGCCACCGGTGAGTCCATGACCCCGTCCTTGCTCCCCGACGTCCAGCCGCCCCCGTGGATGTACACGAGGAGCGGAACCTTGTCGGGGCCGCAGATGACCGGCTTGGCAAAATCAAGGCGGAGCTCCCGCCCGCCGGCCGTGCCGTAGACGATGTCGGTCTGAAGATCGACGGCGGGAATGTCGGCATAAGGATCCGGCGGGAGCGGGCCGGGAACGACGCGGCCGCCCAGGCGCCAGGTTCGGACCGCCCCGGCGGGCGGGACGAACCCGGCGGCGACCGCCGCGAAAAGGACGATGACGCCCGCCAGCGGAATTCGCGATTGGCCCATTTGCGTTGCGCTGGAATCTTACCCGAGGTCTCCCGGGGTGTCAACGGCAGAGCGGTATTCGTCACTTCTTCCCGTTCGTGCCGTTCGACCCGTTCGACGCGTAAGCGTTGATGTCCAGGAACCCGTGGCCCGACACGTTGAACAGGATGACCTTTTCCTGTCCTGTCCGCTTGGATTCGAGCGCTTCGTCGATCGCCGCCGCGATGGCATGCGACGATTCGGGCGCGGGCAGGATGCCTTCCGATTTGAAGAAGAACTCTCCGGCTTCGAAGATCCGCTCCTGCGAATAGACGACGGGTTTGACGATTCCGAGTGAGGCCAGATGGCTGACCAGGGGGGCCATGCCGTGATAGCGCAATCCGCCGGCGTGGATCGGGGCGGGGACGAAACCCATGCCCAGCGTGTGCATGTAGAGGAGCGGCGTCATCCCGGCCGTGTCCCCGTGGTCGTATCGCAGCTCGCCCCGGCTGAGCGAGGGGCAGGCCTCGGGTTCGGCGGCGATGAAGCGGATGGCCTTCCCTTCCTTCAGGTTGTGTCGGACGAAGGGGAAAGCGATGCCGCCGAAGTTCGATCCGCCGCCGACGCAGCCGATGACGACATCGGGCTCGACACCGGCCGCGGCCATCTGCTTCTCCGCTTCGAGCCCGATGACGGACTGATGAAGCAGGACCGCGTCGAGGACGGACCCGAGCGAGTACCGCGTCGCCTTGCCCTTGAGGGCGGTCTCCAGGGCTTCCGAAATGGCGATGCCGAGACTGCCGGGGTGGTTGGGATCGGCCTCATAGAGCTTCTTGCCGAATTCGGTCGCCGGGCTCGGGCTTTCCCGGACGCTCGCGCCGAACATCTCCATCAGGATCCGCCGGCCGGGTTTCTGGCGGAAGCTGACCCGGACCATGAAGACCTCGATCTTCAGCCCGAAGAGCGATCCCGCATGGGCCAGGGCGCTCCCCCATTGGCCGGCGCCGGTTTCCGTGACCAGGGTTTCGATCCCCTCCCGCGAGGCGAGATAGGCCTGCATGAGGGCGGTGTTGCTCTTGTGGCTGCCCATCGGTCCGGCGCCCTCGAATTTGTAGAAAAGCTGGGCCGGCGTGCCGAGGGCCTTCTTCAGCCCGGAGGCGTAGATAAGCGGCGTCGGGCGGAAGATCGCGTATTGCTCGAGGACATCGTCCGGGATAGGGACATGGCGCTCCATCGTCCCTTCCTGGGCGATGAAACCCTTGGGAAAGACCGGCTCCAGGTCCTGGGGCGAGATCGGCTGTTTCGTTCCGGGATGAAGGGGCGGCTTGGGGAGAGTGGGCAGGTCGGCTTTGAGGTTGTAGAAGCTGCGGGGCAGGAGACTGTCCTCCCGGCCGGAAAAGCGGGCGAATTTCGTCTGGTTCATGAATGGCTCCTTTATTTTCTTCATGCGCCCTGAAACGGGCGAAGTCCTTGGGAAAAAAGAAAAGAGCGGGGAGGCAATCTTATTGGGCGGAGGAGTCCGCCCACCAGTACCAGGCGGACAGGACGGCGGAGGAAGCCGGAGAGTTCGCGGCGCGTCTCACATCGTCCATAATGCGGGGCATCTTAGGAAATCCGAGCGGGTTTGTCAAGTATTTGCGAATTCCGTACCCATTTGCATTTGGGGTCGCGTCTACAAAATTCAAATATATTGAAAATTGTAGACGCGACCCCTGATCGAAAAAACGAAGGATCAGCTCACGCCGCCGCGCCGCTGGCCCATCCCTCCGCCCTGCGTCTGGACGCCCGCGCCGCGCTGGCCGCTCTGCTCGACCTCCCGGTTGATCTCGGTGATGTCGATTGTCTGGGAAAAATCGCCCAGAAGCCACTTGCAGAAGTAGTCCGCCCGGATCCAGTTCCAGTACTCGCTCATGTTCCCGAAGCCGTGCCGCTGTCCCGGCAGAAGGACGAAGTCGAAGCGCTTGTTGGCTTTGATGAGGGCCTCGATGACGCGATAAGTGTTGGCAGGGTGGACGTTGTTGTCGATGTCGCCGGTGCAGAGAAGGAGATGTCCCTTGAGGTTCTTGGCCACCTCGGAGTTCTTGGCGATCGTGTATTCGAAGGTGACCTTGCCGTCCTTTTCGACCTCCTTGACCCCGTGATGTTTCTCACTCCACCAGCGGTTGTAGATGTTGTTCTCGTGGTTTCCCGACTCGGACACGCCGACCTTGAAGAAGTCGGGATAGACGAACATCGCCGCCGCGGTCATGAACCCGCCGCCGGAGTGGCCATGGATGCCGACCTTGTCGATGTCGATAAACGGAAACCGCTGGGCCAGCTGCTCGATGGCCCGCTTTTTATCAGCCAGGCCGTAGTCGCGGAGGTTGCCATAGCCGTAATTGTGATACCACTTGGACCTGGTCGGGTGGCCGCCGCGGTTGGCGACCTCGATCACGACGAACCCGAACTGGGCCAGCTGCATCTGGGCCGAGCGCGGGACGAAGGTCTTGGCCACGCTCTCCGTTTGCGGTCCGGGGTAGACGTAGACGATGATCGGGTATTTCTTCTTGGCATCGAAGTCGAAGGGCTTGTACATGACGCCGTAAAGGTCGGTGATCCCGTCGTCGGCCTTGACCTTGAACGGCTCGGGAATCTTGAACCCGGCCTCGGTCAAGGCGCCGATGTCGGTCATTTCGAGGTCCAGGACGACGTTCCCAAGGGCGTCCCGGAGCTGGGATTTCGGGGCGAGATCGACCCGGGAGAAGTTGTCGACGAAGACCTTCATGTCATCGTCCATGTTCCCGGCGTGCATGGCATCGCCCGGATTGAGGATTTTCAGCCCGGACCCGTCGAGATTGGCCCGGTAGAGGTGCATGAAATAGGGGTCCTCGTTTGGCTCCCGGCCGCAGGCGTTGAAATAGAGGACCCGAGTCGTCTCGTCGATGTCCTCGATCGAGGTCGTAACGAATTCGCCCGACGTGATCTGGTTCTTGAGCTTGCCGTCCCCGGAATAAAGGTAATAGTGGCCCCAGCCGTCGCGCTCGGACCACCAGACCATCTCCTGCCCGCCCTTGATCAGGCGGAGCGGCTGGACCTCGACGTAGGTGTTGAGGATTTCATGGATGAGGACCTTCGCCTCGCCCGTCTTGGTGTCGGCAAGGCAGAGGTCGTAGCGGTGGAGGTCCCGGCTCTGCCGGCCGAAATAGAGCTTGTCCGAGGTCTCGCTCAGCCACATGGCCGGGAGCGGAAACTCGCGCAGGCTGTCCCGGTTCTTGCGGGGCCCGGTCGAAACCGAGATCGTCTGGTCCTTGAACGCTTCGGTCTTGATCTTGAGCTTGGCCTTGGTCTCGAGGTCGAAAACAAGAAGCTCGGGCTGGGGCTGGTTCTCCTCGCCCGGCATGGCGTAGCGATACGTCTCGAGGGTCGGCCGCGGATTGGCCAGGGAGTTGATGACCCACAGGTCCCCCACCTTCCGCTCGTCCTCGCGGATGACCGAGAATTTCTTGGAATCCCGCGACCAGACGATCCCGACGGCCGGGACGCGGAAGTCCTTGCGGTCCTTCTCGTCCTTCTGGTACTCCTTCTTCTCCTCGTCGTTGAGCCGGCGGGTGTAGCTGTAATAGTCCTCGCCGTCGGTCGTGAGCTGGACCTCTTTGACCGCCTTGTCGTCCGCTTTCTTCTGGGCGAGCTTGAGGCTGTCGGCGTCCATCATGTAGAGATTGAATCCCCGGCCGAAGAGAATCGTCTTCTCGTCGGGCGAAACGCTGGCCCAGCGCGGGCGCGGATCGGGGACTTTGTAGTTCTCGATCAGGGTCAGCTTCCCGGTCGCGAGCACGTATTCGAAGTGGAGCTTTTTCGTCTTCGGCGCGGGCTCCGGCTTCTCCGCGACCTTCTTGTCCTGGTCCTTCTTCTCCTGGTCTTTCTTCTCTTGATCTCTCTGTTCCTGAGTCTTTTGCGTATCCTGGAGCTTCTCTTTTTCCTTTTCCTTGTCCAGGAACTCCTTGCCCACTTCGCCGGCCTTCTTGATTTCGTCGCCGACCACGACGTCCGAATCCGAAGGCACGTCCAAGTCGAACTCGATGGCCGTATCCTTGCGGATGAACTTGATGGAGGTGATCGGCAGATGCTGGGCTTCGTAAGGGCTGAGGGTGATCTTTGTCAGCATCGCCGCCATCTTGGCGTTGTCGAAGATCGGCTTCTTCGTTTTGGCCACGGGATCGACGATGGTGAAGTTCCGCCCCCGGCTCGTCTGGTAGGTGTAGTGGAAGCGGCTCCCCGTCTCGAGCCAGCGGGGCGTGACCGTCGAATCGAAAACGAGCTTGCCCACCTTGGCCGAGGACCATTGGGAGGCCAGGCCGTAATTGGCCTTGCCTTGGGGTGAGCTTTGGGCATAAAAACCCGGGACGGCCGCGGCGAGGCACACGGCGGCCAGAAAGACGACGACGAGAGCGCGCTTGTTCATTCAGATTCCTCCTCTTCCGGGTGACTTGGCGGGACAGTCGTGAGCGTCGCGCACCCAACGCTGGGATCGGACTTCGTCCGGACGCTCATTTAGCCGAAAACTTATAATAAATAAGCCGAAAAATCAAACGGGGAGCCGGGACGCTAGCGGATGGACATGGCCAGGATGGACATCATCTCCACGTAGCTCCCGAACAGAAGAAAGAACGCGGAGCCGAGATACATCAGCCCGAAGAATTTGAGGCCGCTCCCGAGCGCCTGGCGGCGCGAGGCGAACTTGAACCGCCGGAAAAAGATCGTCCAGAGGGCGAGGCAGAGCGCTCCGCAGATCGTCAGGAAATAGCCCCCGAACTCGGTGATCAGAGTTCCCCAGATCCGGAAATTCGACGGCGTTTGGGCCAGGGTGAGGCCCTGGAGGAACCGGCCGACCGGATAGAGGATCATCGGGAAGACCAGCACGCCCCGGATCGTCATCGTCAGGTTGGCCATGACGAAATTGTTGAAGAAGATGAGGAACATGGCCTTGACGGCTTTGCCGTTGACGATATAGCCCATGAGCTTCGGGCGCTCCCACTCGGTATATTTCCGGAGGAGCGGGCCGTAGAAGGGGACCTTGTACTCGAGGTTCCGGTTGAACGTTACGATCTTCGACGTCCGCAGCTTCGCCGCCTCGGCCCATTTGAGCTTGCCGGCAGCGAAGCCCGAGCCGAATCCGAGGATGAAGACGAGGAGCATGATTCCGACGATCCATTTGGCCCGCCGGAAGATGTCAAGGATTTTCATGTTTGTCCGGTCCGACTCAACTTAGTCGATTCACCGGCGAAATACAATCCCTCCGGACGCCTCCCGCGTCAATTCACCCGTTTCTTCAGCTGGGGCGGAACGTCCGTGATCAAAACGTTCTGGGAACCGATGACATAGACCGGGTCATTATCCGGGTTGTACTCCTCGAGGCGAATGACCTTGGTCAGGACGAGCTTGATCCGGATCCTTGTCCCGTCGCTGAGATCGTACTCGTTCCAGCGCTCTTCGACCTCGCGGAAAGTGACTTCCTCGCCGTCGATCAACCGCCCTTGGAAGGGGACCTTAACTTTTTTATCGCTCATTGCGTCCTCCCGATGTCCGGATTCCGGCCGGGCGCCGCGTCCCGGGTCGATCCGTCCCTCTCCGCGCCGCCTGATGACACGAAAATACACGGGGATCCTTCCGCCGTCAAGCCGCTGCTGTCAACGAACTTTCAAAAATCTTATAATGGCCGCGTGAAGGCCTCGGCTTCCCCTGCCGCCCGGTGGATGCTCCTGGCGGCCTTGCCCGTCCTGCTCTATTTCCTGCTCTTCGCACGTTTTGCCGTGAACATCCCTTTCGGCGACGATTATGCCGTCCTATCGTTCGTCCTCAACTTCACGAATCCCCATGTCCCGGCCAAGGCGCCTCTTCTTTTCTCCCAGCATAACGAGCACCGGATCGTCACGCTCCGAATGGTCCTTCTCCTGTTCTATCGGGCTTTCCACCGGATCGATTTTGTCCTGATCGCCCTGCTGGGCAACCTCGGCTTGCTGGGAATCACCGCTCTCTTCTCCCGAATGCCCGCTCCTCAAACCCTGGCCCGAGCGGACCCTTTCTCTCCGTCCTGGGCGGCCGCGGCCGTCATCCTTCCGCCCTCGTATCTGATCTTCCAGCTCCAGCATTACGAGATCCTCAACTGGGCGATGTGCGCGTTCACCAATGTCTTCGTCCTCCTGTTCTCGTTCCTGTCGCTTTACCTGCTGACCCGCTTTGATACCGTCCGGGCCTTCGTCCTCGCGATCGGATTCTCCATCCTCGCCGCCTATACGAACGGCAACGGCGTCTTCGTCTTTTTTATCGGCTTCGCCGTCTTGCTCCTTCGGAGAAAGTTCCGGAGGCTCGCTTGGTGGGCGGCCTGCGGATTGATTTATATCGGATTCTATTTCCAAGGATTCGTCCGGAATCCCGAGCACCCGGATGTCGCGGCGCTTCTGAAAACGGGGCTTCCCCGTCTCGTCGAATACGCCCTTTCCGTCATCGGGTCGTTCGCCGATTTCGGGCAGAACGGGGGGCCGATCCCGATCCTCGCCGGGCTCGTCCTTCTCGCGGGAACGGCCGTCGCCCTGAAAAAAGGGATTTCCGGGAAGAACGCTTTTCTCACGTCCGCGCTGGCTTTCCTTCTTCTGTCGTTCACGGCGAACACAGTCACCCGGGCTCCGATGGGGCTGGCGATGGCTTTCATGCCCCGATACAAGCTCCTGTCCATCCTGATGCTTCTTCTTGTCTACTTTTCGGCTCTCGAGCTTGCCGGGAGGAAGAAGACAGTCATCCTCGGATTCACGGCTTTCGCCATGCTGTTCAGCGCCTATTCCTTATATGCGAATTATCGGACTGTCAGGGACCGCGGACCCGTCCTGAGCATGAACATGGTGGAGTGGAGCGCGCACCTGGCGGAACTCCCCTACGCAAACGCCGCCCAGGCCGAGGCCATTCTCCGGACGGCCTCTGTCAGGCGCGTTTATCGGGCGCCGCGGGCGTTGAACATCCTCCGACCCCGGTTTCCGTTCGGAGGAATCGACGGCGGACAAACGGCTGAGCTCGAGGCGGGGAAAGATCTCCTGTTTTCCGGCTGGGCCCTCGATGACGGAGGCCGGCCTTCGGTGATCGTCAGGAGAGGAACCCCGATGAAGGAGCACGAACCGGCGGCTCGTCCCTATGGATCGACGTTCATCGGAAAGGCCGTTTTCAGGCCCGGAAGCATCCCGGGGGCCGAGACAGATTTTTATGGATTTCCCGGCACCGACAGAATGATCTGGGAATTCCGGGTCAAACGGGGGGATCTCCTGCCGGTCGAGGGAAACGGCAAGATCGAGATCTCCTTCTTCGCCAGGGACGAGGACGGACAAGAAACTGTGCTCGGAACGCGATCGATCCGATATGAGGGCCAAAAGGACACGGGCAAATAGCGAGAGCGCGCCCGGAGGGATTTGAACCCCTGACCTATGGATTCGAAGGGCAAGTGTTCTGGCGTTTAACTATATGATAATGAAGGGTTTTTACAAGGGCAACCGGCGATTGTGCACAATTTGTGCTCAAATTCGGCGCCGCGAACGCTTGAATAGCCGGGACATGAAGCACGGCGATCACCTGCAGCGCGGCCTTTTCCTTGACACCTATGCTCGGCGGGGAATAACATCCTTTGGTAGAAGAGGGTTCCGTTTGATCGGCCAAACGATTTCTCACTATAGGATTATCGAGAAGCTCGGCGCGGGCGGAATGGGAGAAGTCTTCCGGGCTGAGGACCTACGCCTCCACCGACAGGTGGCCGTTAAAGTGCTGCCGGACATCTTTGCCGGTGATCCAGAACGGCTGGCACGATTCGAGCGCGAGGCGAAGCTGCTGGCCTCGCTCAATCACCAGAATATCGCCGCGATCTACGGCCTGGAAGAGGCGGAGGGCAAGCGCTTCCTAGCGATGGAGCTGGCCGAGGGCGAAACGCTGGCCCAGTGCATTAAAAGAGGCCCGTTGCCGGTGGACGAAGCTCTGGAAGTCTGCCGCCAGATCGCCGAAGGGCTTGAAGCCGCGCACGATAAGAGTATTGTCCACCGCGACCTCAAGCCATCAAACATCAAACTCACGCCCGAGGGGAAGGTTAAGATCCTGGATTTCGGGCTGGCCAGGGCATTCCTAGACAAGTCTCCGGTCGAATTCATCGCCGACTCGCCGACGATCACGGCTGAGATGACGCAGCCGGGCGTTATCCTCGGCACGGCGGCCTACATGAGCCCGGAACAGGCGAAAGGGAAGCAGGTCGACAAGCGCGCGGACATCTGGGCCTTCGGCTGCATCCTGTTCGAATGCCTGACCGGGAAAGCTGCTTTCCCCGGAGAGACGATCACCGAGGTTCTTGCAGCGGTGCTCAAGGCCGAGCCGGAGTGGGACGCTCTTCCGAAAGACCTATCGGCGAATGTGCGAACGATCCTACTCCGCTGTCTCCGGAAGGATCGCAACCTCCGCTACCGCGATATCGGCGACGCTTGGCTCGAAATCGAAGCGCTGGTGGCCCATCCCCCCGAAGCCGTGATCGCTCCCTGGCGGCCCGTACTCGTGTGGCTGGTTGCTTGTACCGCCGTTGCGCTGCTTACGGGCATCATCGTCGACCGATTATTGATCAGACATTCCCCGCCCACTCCTTCCGCTCCGACGATTACGGCAACCATCAAGGTCGAACCGGGCTACTCCCTCGACGGAATGCGAAGAGCCATAGAATTTCTATGGCCGACCAGGACGGCAATGGCCCTTTCTAGTGGATTGTCCCATTAATAGCTAGACATATTATTCAAGGTATGCTATGTTTATTGGCATGAGCAGAACAGCCTTAGCTTTGAATCTTAGCGCGGAGGATTGCGCGCAACTCGAACGATGGGAG
>Ga0315277_10003456_pt1 | contig 21382 bp, 12 predicted proteins | sample YL17G05_15_MG_FD_203695 | JGI IMG/M metagenome (GOLD analysis project Ga0315277, IMG submission 203695) | Sediment microbial communities from Yellowstone Lake, YNP, Wyoming, USA - YL17G05_15 | ecosystem: Environmental > Aquatic > Freshwater > Lake > Sediment | place: USA: Wyoming | collected...
CCCCTCACCCCGTCACCCCCTCACCCCCTCACCCCCATGCCCGACAGCAAGCGATTCCTGCGCCCCGAGGCGATCAAACGCATCTCGCGGCTGGACCTCCGCGCCCGCCACGTGGTCGAGGGGTTTCTCTCCGGGCTGCACCGCAGCCCGTATTTCGGCCACTCGGTCGAGTTCCTCCAGCACCGCGAGTATACGTGGGGAGACGACCCGCGGTACGTGGACTGGAAGGTCTGGGCCAAGCAGGACCGGTATTACGTCAAGCAGTTCGAGGAAGACACGAATCTCCGCTGCACGTTGCTGTGCGACGTCTCGGGGAGCATGCGCTACGGCAACGGGGCGATGAGCAAGTACGAGTACGGCTGCACGATCGCCGTCAGCCTGGCCTACCTGCTCTTGCGGCAGCAGGACGCCGTGGGTTGCGTGGCCTTCGACGACTCGGTGCGGATGACGGTTCCCTTGCGGACCAAGCGCAACCATTTGGATTCGATCGTCACGGCCCTTGATACCAGCGCGCCGGTCAACAAGACCGACATGTATCGGATCCTGCGGGACGTGACGGAGAACTACCCCCGCCGCGGCATGATGGTGTTGGTGTCGGATCTGTTGGTGGGGCGCGCCGGTCTGTTCAGGGGCTTGAAGCTGCTGCGGAGCCGGGGCCACGACGTGATGGTGTTCCACGTGATGGACGACGACGAGCTGGATTTCCCCTTCACCGGTCCCACCCGGTTCGAGGGGCTGGAACTGCCCGAGGTCCTCCGCTGCAACCCCCGGGCGCTGCGCGAGGGATACCTGGCGGCGCTGGGCGGGTACCTGGAGGAGGTGCGGCGGGGCTGCGCCCGGCAAAACGTCGACTACGCCTTGATCCGGACCAGCCAACCGCTGGACGCCGCCTTGGCGGCCTACTTGTGCACCCGGCTGGGCAAACGCCGGCGAAAGTGAACGATAGCATTCAGCATCCAGGATCATTCAGCATTCAGCATTCAACATTCAGCATTCAGTATCCATGTCCGGCTTCCTTTATTCCCCGCTGCTCTGGGGCCTGCTGATCGTTGGCGTGCCCGTGTTGATCCACCTGATCAACATGCTCCGGCACCGGCGCGTCGAGTGGGCGGCGATGGAGTTTCTGCTGGTCAGCCAGAAGAAGAACCGTACCTGGATCGTATTCAAGCAGCTCCTGCTGCTGTTGCTGCGGATGCTGGCCGTGGCCACGATCGTGCTGATCGTCGCCCAGCCCTTGGTGCACAACAGGTTGGGCGAATGGTTCGGCAGCACCAACACGCACCACATCGTGCTCCTGGACGACAGTTACTCGATGTCGGACCGCTGGGCCGACACCAGCGCGTTTCACGAGGCCGTGGCGTGCGTGGAGCGGATCGGAGCCGAGGCCGCCCGGCAGATCCGACCGCAGACCTTCACGCTGCTGCGTTTCTCCAGGGTAGCGCAACTAGACCGCGGCACCCAACCCGACCTGTGGGAAGAGCCCGTCAACGCCGAGTTCGCCAGCCGGCTGGGTGAGACGCTCGGGGAGATGCGGGTGTCGGAGACTTCGGCGGGACCGGCTGAGGCCCTGGAGGCGATCGGCCAGTTGCTCGGCGACTCTGCTGACGAGCGGCGGATCGTGTATCTGATCTCCGATTTCCGTGCCCGGCAGTGGAACGATCCCACGGAGCTGAAGAAACAGTTGGCAGGGCTCAGCGAGGCGGAAGCAGAGATTCACCTGATCAACTGTGTCGATCGCACGCGGCCGAACCTGGCGATCACCTCGCTTGCGCCGGCGGGCGGGATTCGGGCGGCGGGCGTGCAGTTCTTCATGGAAGTCGCCGTGCAGAATTTCGGCTTCACCCCGGCCCGGGACGTCTCGGTGTTTCTGGAGGAGCGGGAGTCCTCGGGTTCGCCGCAGGCAGAAGGTGCTGCGCGGCCCGCCGTAACGATCGCCGAAATCCCGCCGGGGCAGACGGTCAAGGAGCGATTCCGGGCGTATTTTCCGGCCGCCGGCGAGCACCTAGTGACCGCCCGGCTGAAGCCCGACGCGGTCGCGGCGGACGACTCTCGCTACGCGGCGGTCGATCTGCCGGCCGACGTGCCCGTGCTGCTGATCGACGGCAGCCCGGAGGCCCGCGACGCCCGCTACGTCAGCATCGCCTTGGCCCCCGGAGGCCCGGTCCGCACGGGCATCCGCCCGCAGATCGAGACGCCCCGCTACCTGAGCCTCAAGCCGCTGGCCGAGTTCCGGGCGATCACGCTGTTGGACGTGGAACGGCTCGACAAATCGGCGGTCGAGGCGTTGGAGGAGTACCTCCGAGCCGGCGGGGGCGTGGGGGTCTTCCTGGGCGAGCGGTGCAGCACCGAGGCCCGAACGGTCAACGAGAGTTTCTATCGCCAGGGGGCGGGTTTCTTTCCGCTGCCGCTGCTGGAGGCGGGGCCGACGACTCTGCCGGTCAGCCGGGTGGAGCGGATCCAGGATTTGCAGGTCGAGGAGCATCCGATCTTCCGCATCCTGGCGGGCAGTCGCAACCCCTTCATCGCTACGGTGGTCGTGCAACGTTACTTTCCCGTCCCAGAGGACTGGAAACCCCGGCCGGATTCCACCACCCAGGTCATCGCCCGGCTCCGCAACGGGGCGCCGTTGGCGGTCGAGCGTCGCTTTGGGGAAGGCCGAGTGGTGGCGTTTTTGACCACGGCGGCCCCGGTCTGGAACAACTGGGCCCGCAACCCCAGCTTCGCCGCGGCCATGCTGGACATGCACGCCTACCTCGCCGAGCGCTCGGAGGGCAACGCGTCGCACCAGGTGGGCTCGAAGCTGGAGCTGGAGTTGAAGAAGGAAGTGTACGGCAAACAGGTCCGCTTCTCCAAGCCCGGCGACAACCCCGGCGCCATGGTCGCCGTCGACGCCAACCCCACCACGAAGGGCACCTTGGCCGTCTCACTATTGGATACCGAGCAGAGCGGCTTCTACCAGGCCGAACTCAGCCGCACCGAGGGTGGCACTGGCGTCACGCCAGTGGCACCGAGCGAGGTTCGCACCTTCGCCTACAACGTCGACGCGGAAGAGGGAAACCTCAAGGCCCTGTCGGGCAGGGAGTTGGCCGCGGGCCTGGAGGGGGTCGATTACCGGTACGAACAGGCCGCCGCCTTCCAGTACGCCCTGAGCGACCTGCCCGGCTCCAACGTCAGCCAATGGTTGTTGTACCTGCTGGTGGTGTTGTTGATCGGCGAGCAGGTCCTCGCCTGGTCGGCCAGCTACCATCCGCCGTCGCCCCGCGGCAAGACGCCGGCGCAAGGAGGTCTGCGATGACGTTCGCCTCCTTGCCGTTGTTCGCCCAAGAGGTTACCCGCACCACGTTCGAGTTGGGACGCATCCAGGACAATGCCGACTGGATTCTGCCGGTGGGCGTCTTCGTGGCCGTCGGGGTGTTTGTCTGGGCCATGTATCGGCGTGACGCGGTAGAGTTGCACCCGCTGCTGGCGTGGCTGCTGGTGGCGCTGCGGACGGCGACGTTCCTGGGCCTGTTGATCCTCTACTTGCAGCCCCAATGGCGGACCGAGCACGACATGGTCCGCAATTCCCGGGCGCTGCTGCTGGTGGATACGAGCCTGAGCATGGGCCTGACCGACGCCGACCCGCAAGCGGGTGGATCGGTGGCTGGCGGTCAGCCGCAGGCTGCCCCCAGCACCCTACCTGGGGGCTCGCTCGGCTCGACCCCAGCCACCCCAAACGCGGCCGCCAAGAGCCGCGTCGAGCAGGTGGCGGCCACGTTGGCCAATACCGATCTGCTCCGCCAGCTCCGCCAGACCCACGACGTGGTCGTGCTGCGGTTCAACGAGGGTCTGGACCGCGACCGCGTGGTGCTCGATAAGCAGGTTCCCGGCGAAGGAGCGGACCAGGAGGCGCAGCCGCTCGGCGGCGGTTTGGGCGGGCAGCAGCCCGCAGCGAACCCCGATCCCAAGGCCGCCGCCGACAACGCCGGCGACTGGAAGAAGTTTCTCACGCCCGGAGGCACCGAGACCCAACTGGGCACGGCCCTGAGTCAATTGATCAACGACGAGAGCGGCTCGCCGCTCTCGGGGATCGTCGTGCTGACCGACGGCGGCCAGAACGCCGGGATCCCCCCTGAGGCAGCCGTCGAGCTGGCCCGCAAAGCCAAGATCCCCATCTTGGCCGTGGGCGTCGGCTCCGACCGGATGCCCACCAACGTCCGCGTCAGCGACCTGGTGGCCCCCGCACGCGCCTACCCGGGCGACGACTATACCGTCACGGGCTACCTCCAGGCCCAGGGAATGGCCGGCCAGGTGGTCGAGGTGCAATTGCTCTCGCGGGAATCTGGCGACGGGGCGGGGGGATCGAAAGTGGGTGGCGGGCAGATCGTGTCCAGCCACCAGGTGACCCTCGCCAAAGACGGCGAAGTGGTGCCGGTCAAATTCGAGCTGACCCCCGACCAGCCCGGCCGCCGCACGCTCTGCTTCCGCGTCCAGGCCCCGCCGGGCGATCGCAACCCAACCGATAACCTCCGCGAGGCCGAAATCGAGATCGTCGACCGCAAGAATCGCGTGTTGCTCATCGCCGGCGGCCCCGCGCGCGAGTACCAGTTTCTGCGGAGCTTGCTCTATCGCGATCGTTCCACCATTTCGGACGTACTCCTGCAGAGCGCCCAGCCGGGCATTTCGCAGGAGGCCAACAAGCTGCTGGACGAATTCCCCTCCACCCGGGAGGAAATGTTCGCCTACGATTGCGTGGTGGCGTTCGATCCCAACTGGCAGGCCCTCAGCCCGGAGCAGGTCAAGCTGCTGGAAAGCTGGGTCGCCGAGAAAGGCGGCGGCCTGATCGTGGTGGCCGGGCCGGTGTTCACCAGCCGGGGTGTGGGCGGCTGGGTGGAAGACGAAAACATGGCCGGCATTCGGGCGATGTACCCGGTGGAGTTCCAACGCCGCTTCTCCGGGTTGCAGGAGGGCGTGTACACCGCCGCGGAGCCCTGGCCGCTGGAGTTCACCCGCGAAGGACTGGAGGCCGAGTTCCTCTGGCTGGACGACACGGCCGCGGTGGCACGGGAGGCCTGGGCCGGCTTTCCGGGCGTCTACAGTTATTGCCCGGTGCGGGGCCCCAAGCCGGGGGCCACTGTGCTGGCCAGGTTCTCTGATCCGAGAACCGGCTCGAGCGGACAACTGCCGGTCTTCTTTGCCGAACAGTTCTACGGCTCCGGACGCACTTTCTACATCGGCAGCGGCGAGATGTGGCGGCTCCGCCGGCTCGACCCTGCCTACTTCGAACGGCTCTATACCAAGCTGGTCCGCCACGTTTCTCAAGGGCGGCTCCTGCGGCAGTCCAGCCGAGGGGTGTTGCTGGTCGGCAGGGACCGGTACCTGGTGGGCAACACCGTGGAGGTCCGGGCGCAACTGAGCGACGCCCGGTTGGAGCCGCTCGAAGCACCCAACGTCCCGCTGCAAATAATCGGCCCGGATAGGAGCATCCGAACCGTAACCTTGGAGCCCGATCCCAGCCGGATAGGGACGTTCGCGGGCCGCTTTCCGGTGCTCGACGAAGGTTCCTATCAGCTCGACCTGGCGGTGCCGGAGAGCGAGGAGGAACACCTCACGCGACGCGTTCAGGTCGACGTACCGGACCTGGAACGCGAGAACCCGCAGCGCAACGACGCCTTGCTCAGCCGGATCGCCGAGGGCACGGGCGGGAAGTATTACGACGCGATCGGCAAGGCCCTGGGCACGACCAACCCCGCCGCAATCGTGAAAGAACTGAAGGACCGCAGTCGGACCGTCACCTTCACGGCCGCCCCCGACGACCAGTGGAAACAGACGTGGTTCATGTGGATGATGTTGATCCTCTGCGGGCTGTTGTGCCTGGAGTGGTTGATCAGACGACTAGTGAAACTTGCGTAGAATGACCGAGGAACGTCAGAATGAAGTGAATAGCCGGCGGGCAACGCCCGCCGGACCATTTCGGTGGTGTTATTGAACCTCAGGAAGTCAGCGTCACATCGTTTAGCCGTCGCCGGCACGGCGACGCGGGCGTTTCTCCGGACCGACGTACCGTCGGCCGCTAAACGGGATGTCGCATTCTCCTTCTGAGCATCAATAGCCGCCGGCTATTGAGTTGTGAGCACCCCATGGCAACCACCTCGCTCGAAACCGACCTGAAACTGACCCCCGCCGTCCGGGCGCTGCTGGCGTCGCTGCGGGGATGGATTCGGGTGTACGTCTGGGCGGAAGGGCTGGCGGTGGCCGCCACGTGGCTGGGGGTGGCGTTCTGGGGCACGCTCTTGATTGACTGGTTCTTCGAGCCGCCGCCCTGGGTGCGGGGCGTGATGCTGGCGGTCGTGGCTTTGGTGTTGGCCGGCGTCTTGGTGCAGCTTGTGCTCCGCCGCGCGTTTGTGCGGCTCAGCAACAGCAACATGGCCATGCTGCTGGAGCGGCGATACTCCCACCTCGACGACAGCCTGCTGACGGCCGTGGTCCTGACCGAGCCAAGTGGCACCGGCGTCTCGCCGGTGTTGGGCGGGTGCAACCTCCAGATGCTGGCCCATACCTGCCGGCAGGCCGCCCAACGGATCGGAGAGGTCCAACTCCGCCGCGTGTTCAACCCGCTCCCGCTGCGGCGGGCGATCATGGCCTCGGTCCTGCTGGGCGGCAGCATAGGGGTCTTCGCGGGGCTGTCGGCCGGCGAGAACCTCCTTTCCGGGGCCTTCGGCGTTTGGGTGCGACGTTGCCTGCTCTTGTCCAACGAACCGTGGCCGCGCAGCGTCGCATTGACCGTCGACGGCTTCGAGGACGGCGTGGCGAAAGTGGCTCGCGGCGCCGACCTGGAGATCATCGCCAGGGCCGACACCCGCAAGGAGCTGCCGGCGAGCGTTCAGGTTCGCTACCGGGTCGAGGGCGGCCGCCGGGACCGCAAGTCGATGACGCGAGTGGGCACGGCCGACCCGGTCAAGGATCCGTCCCAGGAATACTCCTACACCTTCCAGGGGATCCTGGCGCCTATCCGCTTCGACGTCATCGGCGAGGTGAGGATGGGCCGCGACGTGAGCGTGCCGGACCTGCGGATCGAGGTGGTCGAGAGCCCCACCGTGGACACGATGACCCTGGCGTGCAAGTATCCTTCCTACATGGGCCGCCAGCCGCGAGACCTGCCGGTAACCGGCCAGATCCAAATCCCCCGCGGAACCGAGGTCACGGTCCACGCCACGGCGAACAAGGACCTGGTCGGGGTGCGGGTCGACTGCACCGCCGGCGAGCGGTCCCTGCCGCGGACGGAGCTGACGCGGAAGGACCTCTCCGGCGACGGTCGCAGCTTCAGCTACACCGTCCCTTCACTGGACGAGGATACCACGCTGTCGTTTACCCTGTCGGATACCGACGGGATTACGGGGCGGGACCCGGTGCGGTTGACGCTGGCGGCGGTTGCCGACATGCCCCCGCAGTTGGCCGTGCAGCTCCAGGGAATCGGGGCGGCGATCACCCCGCTGGCCCGCCTGCCCGCGGTGGGCAAGGTCACCGACGACTACGGGATCGCCAAAATCTGGTTCGAGTACGCGGTGGACCAGCAGGAGCCGGGTATCCAGCCGCTCGCCCTTGCAGCCGACCACCCGGCCAGCCTTCCCCTGAAAGACGCCGCGCTGGAGGTCCGCGACTTGAGGGTCGCGGCGGGGCAAAAGCTGCTGGTTGGCCTCAAGGCGGAGGATCTGTACGACTTGGGAAAGGGCCCCAACGTCGGCGCCGGCGAGCGGTGGCTGTTGGACGTGGTCACGCCCGATCAGTTGCGGGCCATGCTCGAGTCGCGCGAGCTGGTGCTCCGCCAGCGATTCGAGGCGATCATCCAGGAAGTGACCGAGACCCGTGACCTGCTGCTGCGGATCGACTTCGGCACACCTAGCGCCCCTGAGAAGAGCGGCGAGAAGACCGTTGAGAGTAGTGGCACTGGCGTCCCGCCAGTGGCAGGCGAAGAGAAGGGAAAAAAGACCGACGATGGGGCCGAGCCGGGCGACCAACCGGTGCAATCCTCCCCCGAGCAGCAATCGGCCGCGCGGACGTTGCGTGTCCAGCGGGCGCTGAGCAATAGCAGTAAGAATGCCCACGAAACCCAGAGCGTGGCCGACGGCTTCGACGACATCCGCCTGCAGCTCATGAACAACCGCATCGACACCGAGGAGTTGATTCGGCGGCTTGAGGAGGGCATTGCCAAGCCGCTGCACGGCGTGGCCCAGGAGATGTTTCCGCGGTTGCAGACCCACCTGGAACGCCTCCAAGAGAGCCTGGGGGACGAGAAGCTCGGACCCGGGCGGCGAGACCTCGCCCGTGGGCAGGCCGATGCCATCCTGCTGGAAATGCGGAAAGTGCTCGACCGGATGATCGCGCTGGAGGACTTCAACGAGGCCGTGGATCTGCTCCGCACGATCATCAAGCTGCAAGAGCAGCTCGATGAACAGACCAAACAGCGTCACAAAGAGAAAATCCGCGAGCTATTGGAGGACCAAGGATGACGTCTTTCCACACCCGACTCCTGGCGGCAGCCGGCGCGTGCTGGCTGACGGTGGCTTTCGCGGCCGGCGCCGACCACTGCTCCGCAGCGGTGCCCGCGGCCGAGCCCGCAGCGAAGAAAGCCGACGCTGGCAAGGCCCCGGCGGCTGAGCCTAAACCGAAGAAAGCCGACGCTGGCAAGGCCGCAGCGGGCGAGCCGACCGCCGGCAAGGCTGGAGGTAACTCGGGCGATCAGCTCTGGCTTCAGCAGCAGCAGATCGCCAAGAAGTTCGAGCACCTCGACGCCGTGCTGCAGCGGATCGCCGAATTGACCGAGGCCACGGATCCCCGCCGGGCCGCGCTGCTGAAAAAGGCCCGCCAGCAGAGCAAGGACCAACTGATCGACGTGCAGTTTGAGACCTTGATCGGCCTGCTGCGGGAGGCACAGCTCTCCCGGGCCATCGAAAACCAGGATGACCTTACCAAAGACCTCCGCGCCCTGCTGGAGCTGTTGATGAGCGAGAACCGCGCCAAACGCATCGAATCGGAAAAGGCCCGCATCAGAGATTACATCAAGCGCGTCAACCAACTCATCCGCGACCAGAAGGATCTGCAAGGCCGAACCGGCGGCAGCAGCAACCCCAAGGGCCTTTCCGGCGAACAGGGAAAGCTGGCCGGTAGGACGGGCGATCTCGCCCAGGAGATCAAAGAAAACGAAGAAGGCGGAGGGGGAGGCAAGGGAGAGGCGAAGGGGGAAGGGAAGGGAGAAGGAAAGGGTAAAGGGAAGGGCGAAGGAAAGGGTGAAGGGAAGGGCGAGGGCAAGGGAGAGGGGAAAGGTCAAGGTAAGGGGGAGGGAAAAGGTGAAGGTAAGGGAGAGGGGAAAGGTCAAGGTAAGGGAGAAGGGAAAGGCGAAGGCAAAGGAGAGGGAAAAGGCGAAGGCAAAGGAGAGGGAAAAGGCGAAGGGAAAGGGCAGGGTCAAGGGCAGGGTCAAGGACAGGGACAAGGGCAAGGGCAAGGCCAGGGGCAGCCACAGGACCAGAACCCGGCCCGACAGCGACTCGAGGCCGCCCAACAGCGGATGCAGGAGGCCCAGCAGAAACTCGAACAGGCCCAGCGCGAGGGCGCCGTCGACAAGCAAGAGGAGGCCATCCGCGAGCTCCAGCAGGCCAAGGCGGAGCTGGAAGAGATCCTCCGCCAGCTTCGGGAAGAGGAGATCATGCGGATGCTGGCCATGCTCGAGGCCCGGTTCCGCAAGATGCTCGAGCTCCAGACGGAGGTCTACGACGGGACGGTGCGGCTGGACAAAGTCCCCGAGGCGGAGCGGAGCCACAACCAGGAGATCGAGGCCAGTCGCCTCAGCGGCAAGGAGACGCAGATCATCGTCGAGTGCGACAAGGTCTTGCTGCTGTTGCGCGAGGACGGCTCGGCGGTGGCCTTTCCCGAAGCCGTGCAGCAGGTCCGCGAGGACATGCAGCAGGTCGAGCTGCGACTCGCCCAGACCAAGGTGGACAAGATCACCCAGGGAATCGAAGAAGACATCATCGCCGCGCTGGAGGAGATGATCGAGGCCTTGAAGAAGGCCCAGAAGGAGATGGAGAACAAGAAGCAGAAGCCCGCAGAGCCGCAGCAGGGTCGCCCGCAGGACCCCGCCCTGATCGACACCCTGGCGGAGCTAAAGATGATCCGGGCGCTGCAGATGCGGGTGAACGGTCGCACGGTGCGGTATTCGAAGTTGATTCAAGGTGAGCAGGCGGAGAACGCCGACCTGATCGAATCGCTCAAGCGGCTGGCGGAACGGGAAGAGCGTATTCACCGGGTTACCCGGGACCTCGAAATGGGGAAGAACCGATGACCAGGATCAAGACCAGTCTGTGGGCGTTGTCGGCGGTGGCGGCCCTGTTCGGCCCGGCAGTTGTACCCGCGCACTCCCAGTCCACCGACCCCCTGGCGAAGGCGCCCGCGTGGAAACCGCCCGATCCGAACGAGGTGAGGGCGCAGGCCTTGGCGTGGCTGGAGCAGCACAAGGCCGACGCGGCGGTGCTGGCCAAGGCGACCGAGCTCTGGTCGAACGTCCCGCAGCAGCCCGGCGGCACGGAACTGCTGGATTGCCTGGCCGGAACGCTGGCGCTGGCGGATCGGAACGTTGCCGGTCTGGTCGAGCTTTGCGCCCGTCCGAAGAGCCAATTGCTGCTGCCCAGCCAGCCCTGGCTCAGCGATCCGCAGACGCCGCCCCTGGTGGCCAACAACATGCGCCTGCTCTACGGCCGGTGGCTGGTGCAGGAGGCCCTCTTCGACGAGGCCCTGGTGCAGCTTTCGGGGCTCAACCCGGGCGACGTGGTGGCCCCGGCGAGCCTGCTGTTCTATCAGGGCGTGGTCCATCATAAGCTGCTAAACAAGAACGAGGGTCTGAAGGTCCTCGATCAGCTCCTTGCCGGGGCCGAGCAGAGCCCGCGGCGCTACATCGACGTGGCCCGCCTGATGCAGCAAGATCTGCAGGGGCTCGAAGACGACTCGCTGGACCACATCGCCCGCCGGATGGACGACATCCGCCGCCGGTTGGACCTGGGGCGGGCGGGAGAGAAGGTCCGCAAGATAGAGGACGGGGTGATCGAGTCGCTCGACAAGCTGATCAAGAAGCTCGAAGAACAGCAGCAACAGCAGCAGCAGCAAAGCTCCAGCGGCAGCGGCAACAACATCCGCTCCACCAAGCCGGCCCCCGACAGCCAGATCATCGGCGGCAAGGGCCGCGGAGAGGTGGAGAAGCGGGCCATCGGCGCGGAGAGCGGCTGGGGGAACCTGCCCCCGAAAGAACGCGAGGAGGTCTTGCAGCAGATCGGCCGCGAGTTCCCCTCCCATTACCGCGACGTGATCGAGCAGTACTTCCGCCGACTGGCCTCGGAGGGCGAGGAGAAGTGAAGAGTGGATAGTGGATAGTGGATAGTGGATAGAGGATACCCGCATGCACATTCTTCTGCTGGCCATCGCTTTGACCGCCGCGGCACCGCAGGTCGAGGTGCAAACGCTGGACGGCCGCACGCTCAGCGGTTCGCTGGTCGAGCTGGACTCGCAGCGGCTGACGTTGGAGACTCCCGGCGGCCGCGTGCCGTTGCCCAGCGGCGAGCTGCTGTTGCTGGTCTTCAAGGAGCCGCCCGTTTCGCTCGATCAGCCGCCCCAGGTTTGGGCGGAGCTGGTCGACGGCTCGTCGTTGGTGGGCACGGAGTTCACTGCCGGTGGCGGCACGGCCCGGATCAAGCTTCGCGACGGCTCGACGGTCGAGGTCCCCACGGCCGGCCTGGCCACCGTGCGGCTGGGGGAACAGTCGGCACAGGTGGCCGCGGAATGGTCGCGGATCGTGGGCACGCCCCATACGACCGACCTGCTGCTGGTCCGCAGCGGGGACGTCGTCGATTACCATAAGGGCGTGCTGCGGGACGTGTCGCCCAGCACGGTGGAGTTCGTGCTCGACGGCGACCCGGAGGGTGCCCCGCTGCCGGTGAAACGGGCGAAGGTCCACGGGCTGGTCTACTATCACCCGCCCGTCGAGTCGCCGCCGGAGCCTGTCTGCCAGATTTCCGACGTGGGTGGGTCGCGGTGGTCGGTGCAAACGCTGCAGTTGGCCGACGGTCTGACATGGACGACTCCCGGCGGCCTGAAGAGGACGCAGCCGGTGTCCACGGTTCGGCAGATCGACTTCTCCCGCGGCAAGATCGTCTTCCTCAGCGACCTAAAGCCGGAATCGGTCGCGTTCACGCCCTATTTCGGCGCCGGGAAAACACAGCCGTTGTTGGCGAAGTTTTTTGCCCTGCGCGAGGACAAGAACCTTCAGTCGGGCCCGCTGCAACTGGGCTCGAAACAGTACGGCAAGGGGCTGGCGATGCACACCCAGACCAAGGTCGTCTACCGCCTGCCGGGGCGGTTCAGCCGTTTTCGGGCCACCGTGGGAATCGACGACGCGGTCCGCCCCCGCGGCAACGTGCGGCTGGTGATTTACGGTGACGACCGGGTGCTGCTGGAGGGCATCGTTACCGGCGCCGATCCGCCCAAGCCGGTGGAACTGGATCTGGACGGTGTCCGCCGGCTGGCCATCCTGGCCGACTTCGGCGAGGAAATGGACGTGGCCGATCACCTCGATCTTTGCGAAGCGAGGATCCTCAAATGAGACGTTCGATGATCTGCCGCGCCGCATGGATCGGCCGCGCCGCGTGGGAACCAGGATCAGAGGAGCTTGAAAATTGAAAATTGAAAATTGGAAATTGAAAATTGAAAATTGCCTCTTATTGGTGACCCTGCTGGCCGCCTTGCCTGCGGCGGCGGCCGAAACGGTCTTGTCGCCGTCGGAGACACCTTCCCCTAGGCAGGCGTCGCCGGCGGAGACGACTGCCACCGTGCAGGCGGTGCTCAAGGCCGAGGCGGAGCGAGTTGCCGTGATGGACAAGGCCAAAGACTCGGTCTTGGCCATCTTCGCGCCTACCGGCGCGGGGGGCGGCTCCGGAGTCGTGATCTCTCCCGACGGATTTGCGCTGACGAACTTCCACGTGGCTAGCCCCAGCGGCAGCGCCATGAAGTGCGGCATGGCCGACGGGCGGATCTACGACGCCGTGATCGTGGGACTGGATCCCACCGGCGATATCGCCCTGGTAAAGCTCTTCGGCCGGGAGGATTTCCCCTATGCCCAGCTCGGCGACAGCGAGCAGGTGCGGGTGGGCGACTGGTGCTTCGCCATGGGCAATCCGTTCTTGCTGGCCACCAACCTCCAGCCCACCGTCACCTACGGGATCGTCTCCGGCATGCACCGTTACCAGTATCCGGCCGGAACGCTGCTGGAGTACGCCGACTGCATCCAGACCGACGCCTCGATCAACCCGGGCAATTCCGGCGGCCCGCTGTTCGACGCGCAGGGACGCCTGATCGGGATCAACGGGCGCGGCTCGTTCGAGAAGCGGGGCCGGGTGAACGTGGGCGTGGCCTACGCCGTTTCGATCAACCAGATCAAGAACTTTCTCGGCGCGCTCCGCGGCGGCTGTATCGTGGACCACGCCACCCTCGGGGCCCTGGCCGGCTCCGACCAGCAAGGCCGCGTGGTCGTCACCGAAGTCCTGGAACAGTCCGACGCCTACCGCCGCGGGCTCCGCTACGACGACGAGATAGTCAGTTTCGGCGGGCGGGCCATCTCGACCCCCAACGGCTTCAAGAACGTGCTGGGCATCTTTCCCAAGGGATGGCGCATCCCGCTGAGCTTCCGCCGCGAGGGCAAGCGCTATGAGGTCTTGGTCCGGCTGCGGGGCGTGCACGGGCGCGAGGAGCTGCTGGAGAAGGCCGAGGGCCGCCCGCAGAACGTCCCCATGCCGATCCCCAAGCCGGGCGAAGAGCCCAAGCCGCCCGGAGAGCCGAGGCCGGGCGAAAAACCCAAGCCCGGCGAGGAACCCCCACCCGGTGAAGAACCGCAACCCGGTGAAGAGCCCCCACCCGACAAGCCGACGCCCAAGCCACGCGCGATCCCCATCCCGCGGCCCGACGGCCGCCCGCCGATCCAGGTGATGCCCCGTGAGGTGCCTATGCCCGAGGTGGTCAAGCAGCACTTCGAGAAAAAGCGCGGCTACGCCAACTACTACTACAACAAGCAGAACCGCGATCGGACATGGAAGGCATGGAACTCGCGGGCGAATCTCAAGGGCCTGGAGGGGACCTGGACGCTCTCCGGCAAGCTGGACCAGGGCGGCGGGGAGTTCACCTTCCAACTGACCGACGGCGAGGGCCTGCTGAAGCTGGCTTCCGGCGAGTCGAAGTGGGTTGCCAGCGACGACTACGGCTCTTCCCTGGCCCCACCGATGAGCGGCGGCCTGCTGCCGGCGCTCAATCTCTGGCGGCGGTTGGCCGTGGTGGGCCCAGAGGAGTTCGGGGGGCTGAGCTACGCGGGGACCCGACCGCTGGCCGGGCATGAAGGACTGGTGGACGTGTTGGTCGGCTTGTACAAGGGCGTGGAGTGCCACTTCCTGTTCGATCCGGCCGAGGGCCACCTGTTGGCGATGGAGATGTTCCCCCAAGAAGACGTCGATCCGTGCGAGGTCTTTTTCTCCGGCTATGGCGACGTCGAAGGCCGCCTCCTGCCGGCGCGGATGGAAGTCCGCGTGGGAGACGACCCGTACGGGGTCTTCCTGCTGAATCAATTCAAGTTCGAAAAGGCCAGTCCAGAGTAGACTCGCGGTTGGCAGACACTATGCAATTTTCAATTCTCAATTCTCAATTTTCAATTTTCAATTTCCTCTGTGCGATGCTGCTGGCCGCCGGCGCCGGCCCTCCCGTCCCGGCCGCCGGCTCCTCGGTGGCCGACGCGATCGCCGAGGTGCAGCCGAAGATCGTGAAGATCTACGGCGCGGGGGGGTTCCGCGGCATGGAAGCCTACCAAAGCGGCATCCTCATCTCGCCGGAAGGCCACGTCCTGACCGCTTTCAGTTACGTGCTGGATACGGACTCGCTCACGGCCACCCTGAACGACGGGCGGAAATTCCAGGCCAAGCTGCTCGGCGCCGATCCCCGGCTGGAAGTGGCCGTGCTGAAGATCGACTCGGCCAACCTGCCCTACTTCGACTTGGCCCAGGCCGCGCCGGCCCAGGACGGCGACCGCGTGTTGGCCTTCAGCAACCTCTTCGGCGTTGCCATGGGAGACGAGCCGGCCAGCGTGCAGCGCGGGGTCGTGTCGGTCAAGACCACGTTGGCCGCCCGCCGCGGGGTCTTCGAGACCCCCTATCGCGGCCCGGTCTACGTGCTCGACGCGGCGACCAACAACCCCGGCGCCGCCGGCGGCGCCCTGGTCACCCGCCGCGGAGAGTTGGTGGCCATGCTGGGCAAGGAACTCCGCAACGCCCTGAACAATACCTGGCTCAATTACGCCATCCCTATCGAAGAGCTTCGTCAATCGGTGGACTTGATCCGGGAGGGGAAGTTCGCCCCGGAAAGTGCCCGAGAGCCGGCCAAGCCCCAGCGGGCTTTGAGCCTGCAGATTCTGGGGATCGTGTTGGTCCCGGACGTGTTGGAGCGGACCCCGCCTTACGTGGAACAGGTCCGCAGCGGTTCGCCCGCCCAGCGTGCCGGCATCCGGCCCGACGACCTCATCCTCCTGTTGGGTGACCGGCTGATCCAGTCGTGCAAGTCGCTGCGGGGGGAGCTGGAATACATCGATTGCGAAGACCCGGTCACGTTGACGGTGCTCCGCGGGCAGGAGCTGCTGCCGCTCTCCGTGCAAGCCTCTCTCAAACCCCAACAGGAGTCGCCATGACGGTCCGGCCAATAGGTGTCAGGAATCTCTTCTGGCTCGTGGCGGCGGCGATAGCTGTATCGGGATTGCTGCAACTCTCTCCCCTCGCCCCGCTTGCGGGGAGAGACACCCAGAGGGTACCCGGGGGTGAGGGGTTCTGGGACACGCTCTTAGCGCCACCCCGCGCCGCGGCTGCCGACGACCTCGACCTGCTCGAGCAGGACGCGTTTCGGGCGGCCGTGGATCGCGTGGCCCCCTCGGTGGTCCGCATCGAGACGGTGGGCGGGCTGCCGCGGGTGGGCACGGTGCTCTTCGGCACCGGCCCTACGACCGGACTGGTCGTCGACAAGGACGGCTACGTGATCTCCAGTAAATTCAACTTCATCAACCGCCCGGCCTCGATCCTCGTCCGGCTGCCCGACGGCCAGCTCAAGCCGGCCCAGCTCGTGGCCACCGACCACAACCGCATGTTGGTGCTGCTGAAGATCGATGTCGACAACCCGCTGCCGGTGCCCGAGATCGTTCCCCAGGCTGAGATGCGGGTGGGCCAGTGGGCGATCGCCGTGGGACGGACCTTCGAGGGCAACCGGCCGAACATGGCGGTGGGCATCCTCAGCGCCCTGGGCCGGATCTGGGGAAAGGCCATCCAGACCGACGCCGCCGTCTCGCCCGGCAACTACGGCGGCCCCCTGGTCGACGTCCGCGGCCGCGTGCTGGGCGTGATCGTCCCCCTCTCGCCGCAGTCCGACAGCGAAGTCGCAGGGTACGAGTGGTACGACTCGGGCATCGGGTTCGCCGTGGACGCCGAACACATTTTGAAGATCCTGCCCAGGCTCAAGAAAGGGGAGGACCTGCACCCCGGCGTGATCGGCATCACGCTCCGCGGGCAGGGTCTGGACGTGGGCGAGCCGGTGGTCGCCGCCTGCCACCCCAACTCCCCCGCCGCCAAGGCCGGGATCAAGGCCGGCGACCGGATCGAGGAGATCGACGGCCGCAAGACTCAGCGTGCCGCCGAAGTCAAAGAGCAGATCAGCCGCCGCTATTCCGGCGAGAAGATTCATATCGTGCTGCTGCGCGATCAGAAACCCCTGCAGTTCGACGTCGAGCTGGTGCTGAAACTCGAGCCCTACGAGCACGGCCTGCTGGGCGTCCTGCCGATGCGCGAGCCCGCCAAGGCGCCCGGCGGGACCCCCGGCACCGTCATCCGCTACGTCTACCCCAAGGGCCCCGGGGCCGCCGCCGGTATCGAGCCGGGCGACGCGCTGGTATCGCTTGTGGGAAAACCGATCCAGGGCCGCGTCGAGGCGATCGAGCAGTTCGGCGCCTTCCAGCCCGGCGACGAAGTGGAATTGGAGGTCCGCCGCGGCGACCAGACCCGCAAACTGCGGCTGAAGCTCGGCCGGCTGCCCGAGGAGTTGCCCCCCGTGGAGCTTCCGCCGGCCCGGGGAGAGGTCAAGCCGCCCGCAGGCGAGCGGCCGAAGGTGGGCACCGTCGAGCTGAAGATCCCGGAGTTTAAGAACAGCGCCTGGGCGTACATCCCCGAGGCCTACCAGCCGGACGTGTCCTACGGGGTGGTCATCTGGCTGCACGCCCCCGGTGGATTCGACTTCAAGGAGCTGCTGGCCCGTTGGAAGTCGCACTGCGACCGCCATGACCTGATCCTGCTGGCCCCCAAGTCGGCCGATCCGCAGAGGTGGGCCCCGGGCGAGGTGACCCTGGTCGAGAAGCTGCTCGATCAGGTCCGCTCGACGTACACGGTCGATCCTGCGCGGGTGGTGGTCCACGGCCACGAGGGCGGTGGGACGCTGGCCTACATGATCGCCTTTGGCCACCGCGAACTGATCCGCGCGGCGGCCGTGGTCGACGCCCCGCTGGCCGGTCGCCCGCCCGAGAACGATCCGCTGCACCGGCTGGCCATTTACCTGACCACGGCCAAGAAATCCCGCCACGCGGAGGCCGTCAAGCAGTCTACCGCCCTGTTGCGTCAGATGAAGATCCCGGTCACATTGAAGGACCTCGGCGAGGACCCCCGCTATCTCAACGACGAGGAGTTGGCCGAGCTGGTCCGCTGGATCGACATGCTCGACCGGATTTGAGGGACGGCGGAAGGGGGAAGGGAGACGGGGGAAGGCGGAAGGGGGAAGGGAGAAGCGGGAGTTTAGCGGCCGGGCAACCGACCCTCAGGCGGTCGATCATCAATCATCAATCATCAATCATCCTTCCCCTCGTGCATCGCCACCTGATCGGGATCATCGCGCTGTCGTTGCTGCTGGGTGCGGTGGCGTTCTGGATCTGGCCGCCCGAGAGCGCCTGGAGCGGGGAACTCGAGGCGGCCTGCTGGCGCGGCGGGGCGTTGGCCGCCGTATTGTGGCTGGCCTACGCCGACGTCCGCCGCATGCCCGCCTGGTTCTGGCTCTCGCTGCCCGTGCTGGTGGCGATCCTCGTCGTCCGACCCCGGCGGTTTCTCTACGTGATCCCGTTCATCATCGCCTTGGCCATTCTCAAGCCCCGGGCGCGGCGGCGTCGGTAGTGCGCGATACTCCGCATAAAGCCGCGACCGGCGGTCGCGCCAAAGGAGGGCAAGCAGCGAAGGACCGCGGGCGCTACGGCGCCGCCTGACCGAGACGCTTGACCTTGGAAACTTGGTAGCTCGGGGCGTAGGTGTCCTTGGCGGTCTTCTGGCCCAACTGTCCCTGGACCTCGATGAAATCGCCCCGCTCGCAGCCGGCCAGGGTTTTGGGGTCGGGTAGGACGACGCTGCCGCCGAAGTCGTCCGTGGTGCCGTCGACGGGGATGTAGCGGAGCTTCCAGTGGCGGTCGATCTGGGAGTACTCCAGCTTACCCCGCAACCAGCGATACTCGGGGTCGTGGCCGTAGTTTGCCGGGGGACCAGATTCGGTCGCCGGCGTGCCGCCCGCCGTCTCGTCCGAGACGCCGACCGCGGCGGCAACGCCGGCCGCATCGTCTGGCTGCTGGGCGGCGGAAGCCAGCCGGACTCCACTCCCGCCCGACGCCGATGAGGACCGCGTAGCAGCGGTGACTCTGCCGGGCGGTGGCAGATCGGTGATCTCGACGGTGCCCTTGGGGACCTGCAACCGCCGGGGCTCGGTGTCGGTTGCGGCGCGGGCCGAGGTCGGGACACGGGCCTCCGGCAAGCTTGCGGCGGCCTTCGCCCGCGGTGGGAGCATCTGGACCACCCGCTCGCGCCCCGCTGGCGTCGGAGTGGCCTTCGCGGCGGTGGGCGGCGAGTCGCCCCGCGGCAAGACGGACCCTGCCCGCGCCTCCGGTCCGGAGACACCCGAGCTGCCCATCGGCGTCCAGGAGCTACCCTGGTACTTGAAGCTGCCGTTGGGGGGGCTGTAGTTCTGTCCGCCAGTGGCAGATGGCGGCTGGGTGCCCGTTCCAGGCGACGTCCGCGGGGCCGTGGCGGCCGGCGGAGTGTATCTCGGGGCGGTGGAGCCGGGCGCCCCGCTGTAGTACGGGTCGGTCGGCCCACCAGAGATGGAACCCGTTCCCGGTGGTGGGACCCTGGTACGACCGAAGAAGGGGTCGGTTCCGGTCGGCGCCTGGCTCTTACAGCCGGAGAGGGCGGAAACGGCAACGAGCATGGCGAACAGCCGCTTCATCGGACGGACTCCTTTTCCCCCTTTTTTCCACGGGGCGACGCGGAGAAGGACTGAAAATTGACAATTGAAAATTGACAATTGAAAATTGCACAGACGAGGCCCCCACCGTCGCGTCCCGCGCGCACTACGGCCGGAGGGGCGGGTAGGTTACCGTTTTTTCGGTGTGTGTCCAGAGCGGTTTTCCGAGACTTCAGTGCAAGAAGAGGGAAAATGGAGAAGAAGGGAAAGGGAGAATAGGCAATTTCAAAGCCCAACAGGCGATACTCATGTCAGTTTGCCTTTTCCATTTTTCCCCTTTCCCCTTTCTCCTCATCACACATGCGGTCACTTCATTCGACTGAAGTGTTGCCAACATCGTTGTCGGGTCGAATGGTCGAAGACGCTCGAAATCCGCGTGTGCCACGGCTGTGTCAGCCGTGCCAGTGCAGCCGGGACGCCAAACAGCGCCACTGGCGAGCACGGCTGACACAGCCGTGGCACGCAACCCGGCGCCCCCATCCAATACGGGGTATTCTTGGCCTGTTTCTTCCCCGCCCCCCTCATTGCCGGGTCCGTCGGCGGCCGGTACAATCGCGGTTTTTCGTGACCTAGGCACGACTTGGGTGAGACATGAAGCGAGCGCGGAATCTGGTCGTCGCACAGAGCGGCGGGCCGACCCCGGTGATCAATAGCAGCCTCCAGGGGATCATCGAGACTGCCCGGCACCTGGAGGGAATCGGTATGGTCTACGGCGCCCGGCACGGGATCGAGGGGGTGTTGAAGGAGGAGCTGCTCGACCTGTCGGCCCAGGCGGCGGAAGAGGTGTCGCTGCTGCGGTTTACGCCGGCGGCCGGGTCGATCGGCACCTGCCGCTACAAGCTCAAGGCGGGCCAGCAGGAGGACTTCGATCGGGTGATCGAGGTCTTCCGCGCCCACCAGGTCGGCTATTTCCTCTACATCGGCGGCAACGACTCGATGGACACCGCGCAGAAGATCGCCCGGTTGGCCCACCGGAAGGGCCTGGACCTGGTGGCCGTGGGCGTGCCCAAGACGATCGACAACGACGTGGGCGACAGCGAGTTTCGGCTGATCGACCACACCCCCGGTTACGGCTCGGTGGCCAGGTATTGGATGCACGCGGTGCAGAACGCCAACGAGGAGAACATGGGGTCCTGCCCGGCCGATCCGGTGCTGGTGATGCAGGCGATGGGGCGGAAGATCGGCTTCATCCCGGCCGCCGCACGGCTGGGTGACCCCCAGCGCGAGATGCCGCTGAGGATCTACCTGGCCGAGAGCCCCTGCACCATGGAGCAGTTGGCCGACGGGGTCAACGACGAGCTGCGCAGCTCGGGCCGCTGCCTGGTGGTGATCAGCGAGGGTTTCGACGTGGGCAGCCTGGGCGAGTTGAGAGATGCCTTCGGCCACACGTCGTTCGGGTCGAGCAAGCTCAGCGTGAGCCAGGCGGTGGTGAACTACCTGAACCAGGTGGGCCTGGCCGCCAAGGGTGCCGCCCGGGGCAACGTCCCCGGGACCGACCAGAGGCACTCCATGGCCTACGCCTCGACAGTGGACCTGGACGAGGCGTATCATGTGGGTCGGGCGGCCGTGGAGTTGGCGGCTGGCGGGCAGGGCGGGTACATGGCCACGATTCTCCGCAATCCGGGCCCGGCTTACAGCGTTTGCTACGACAAGGTGCCCCTGGAGGAGGTGGCCAACAGCGAGCGGGCGTTCCCTGCCGGCTGGATTGCCCCGAGCGGGAGCGACGTGACCGACGATTTCGTCCGCTACGCCCGCCCGCTGGTCGGCGAGGAGATGATCCGCCTGCCGCTGGTCGACGGGCGGCAGCGGCTGGCGCGGTTTGCGCCGATCTATGCGGAGCGGAGGCTGTCGGGCTACGTGCCGCAGGCGGACCGGAAGTAAGCGTTTGAGGGGCGCGACCGGCGGCTGTTAGAGACCGCTGAAAAAGTCGGTGGTGGTTACTGCATGCTTTGCCAGCACCCGCACAGTTTTTTCAGGTTTCTGCGTAGTGTTTCGGGGACTTAGGTCTGGACTTTTG
>Ga0315277_10003457_pt1 | contig 21381 bp, 22 predicted proteins | sample YL17G05_15_MG_FD_203695 | JGI IMG/M metagenome (GOLD analysis project Ga0315277, IMG submission 203695) | Sediment microbial communities from Yellowstone Lake, YNP, Wyoming, USA - YL17G05_15 | ecosystem: Environmental > Aquatic > Freshwater > Lake > Sediment | place: USA: Wyoming | collected...
CCAGGCAAGCGACCGCGGGCTTTTCCTTGGCTCTATCACCCAGGGCAGCCGTGCCGGCGGAACCTATGTCGATACACAGAGAGGCCCCGCCTGCCGGACAGGTGGCGCGCAGGACGTCTTCATCCGGGGCGACGGCTACTTCGCAGTGCAGGACGGCGATGAGATTGCCTACACGCGTCACGGGTCGCTCGTGACCGGGCAGGGTGGCCTGCTTACAACCCAGCAAGGCCACGCGGTGCTGGGCGTCACAGGGCCGCTACGCGCGGATTCAGGTGCCATCAGCATAGACGCTCGCGGCTGGGTGAGGTCCGGAGACACGACTGTTGGGCGGCTGAAGGTGGTGCGGTTCGGGGAACACGTTCAACTAGTGAAGAATGGGCACGGCTATCTGGTGCCTGGAGGCACCCGCACTCGGGAGCAAGGCCTGCCCTGGGGGCAGGGTGCGGGCGAAGACACGTGGCGCTGGCCGGGCGTCGCACCCGGGCCGGAGCAGATCGCCGAACCCGACCTGGAACCGGGCGCGGTGGAGATGTCCAACGTGAATCCGGTGATAGAGATGGTGTCTCTCATCAATGTGCTGCGGTCGTACGAGGCCAACGCCAGAGCGCTCCAGGCTCAGGACGAGACCCTGGCGAGAGCTGTGAACGACATTGCGCGCTAACCGGGGCCATCACGGATGTTATGGAAGGAAGGCGATAGTGTGATCCGTTCTCTGTGGACAGCGGCATCGGGAATGGCGGCCCAGCAGACAAATCTGGATACCGTCGCGAACAACCTGGCAAACGTCAATACTCCCGGCTTCAAGAAGTCGCGGACTGGCTTTCAGGACCTGCTCTATGACCGCATCTCAACGCCCGTCCCGGCACCCACAAGCGATGGGTCCTACTGGCAGGCGCCCGCTTCGGGCTACGCAGGGCCCGCGCCCCAGCAGGTCGGTCACGGCGTCCGCGTGGCGGGCACAAGCCGTTCGTTTGCGCCGGGGACCTATGAGTCCACCGGCAACCCACTCGATGTGGCCATAGACGGCACTGGCTTCTTCTGCGTCGTGACGCAGGACGGCAAGCTCGCGTACACGAGGGACGGGTCCTTCAGGCTGTCCGGCGCGGGGAAACTGGTGACCTCGGACGGCTATCTCGTTTCCTCGCAGGGAACTGGGTCCGGGAGCCAGTCCGGCATCAGCGTGCCGGAAGGTGCCAGGATAGTCTCGGTAGGATCTGACGGGAACGTGCGGGTAACCTCGAGTTCAGGCGATACGGTTTGCGGCACGGTCGGGCTGGCACTCTTCCCCAACCCGTCAGGGCTTGAGGCCATAGGCCATAACCTATTCAAGGAAATCCCGGCGTCCGGCGCGCCAAAGTACGTGGCGGCGGGAAAGGAAGGGGCCGGGTCGATCCTGGGAGGCTATCTCGAGACGTCCAACGTGCAGGTCGTCGAGGAAATGGTGAACCTAATAGTGATCCAGCGAGCCTATGAGATGAACGCGAAGTCCGTGCAGTCGTCCGACGAAGTGCTCGGGATCACCAACGGTCTCATCAGGAGGTAGAACCAGTGCCGGTTCATCTGGCAAGAATACCCGCCGGCCCGGCCACGCCCCCAGCGCCTGCCGGGCCCGCCCAGAAGAATCTGGCTTCTGATCCATTACAGAAGGCCTGCCAGGACTTCGAAAGCATCTTTGTGTCCATGGTTTTCAGGCAGGCCCTCAACGCCACCCGCGCGGCCTCTGAGAATGAGGTCGCCGGGGCGGGTGTCTTCGATATGCTGGGCGACCAGGCGCTCGCGGGCCACATCGCCCGGAACGGGGGCTTCGGCATCGCCGCCTATCTCTACCGGCTGCTATCCAGCCGCTCGACCGAGCCTATCCTCAAGGCCGGCGAGGACGGCCGGTAGCTCCCCCAGGTGATGGATCACAAAGTCGTGCGCAGTCTCGCCTCGCGGCGGCTCCGCAGAACCTGGGTTGTACCATACGGTATGGAAGCCTGCCGCCCTCGCACCGCGGATATCCGAGTCGTAGTTGTCGCCGACCATCACCGCCTGGACAGGAAGGCAACCGGCAGCTTCCAGTGCCCCGGTAAAGAAGATCGGGTCGGGTTTCTTCGCCCCCAGGTCCTGCGAGGTGAGCACCACCGGAAAAAAACTCACAAGCGCCAGGCGCGCGAGAGCCTGCTTGACCAGCGTTGTGTCCGATATGCCGGCATTCGTCAAAAGGCCGAGCACGTACTTGCCCGAGAGTGCCCTGAGCGCTTCTGGAGCGCCCGGTACCGCTGCTACGACCGGCCAGGATGCCATCGGCCCGCTGTACTGCGGGTAATTGACCATGATCGTGTCGCCCCAGTCAAAGAATACTGCCTTGAGTATCTCCTGTCCCAAGAGACCTTCCCTCCCACTCGTATGCCATTGTGATTATATAGTAATCTGCGATGTCACGGCGAGAGGGAATTGCCCGATAAGTCAGGGACCTATCCTTGCAGGTATAGGTACGTCTCCCCATCGAACAATATGGGCGGGTGAGGAAATGTGGTTGGAATACCAGAGATTGAAGCAGTCATCCCGCACAGGCCACCGTTTCTGCTGGTCGACAGGATACTGGAGTGTGTCCCGGGCAAGCGCGCTGTCGGCATAAAATGTGTTTCGGCGGGCGAGGCTTTCTTCCAGGGGCATTTCCCCTCAAGGCCGGTGATGCCCGGCGTGCTGATCATTGAAGCCCTGGCGCAGACGGGCGCCTACGCACTCCTGTCCACCGAAGAGCACAAAGGCAAGATCGCACTGTTCGCCGGCATAGACGGGGCCAGGTTCCGGCGCCAGGTCGTGCCCGGCGATGTGCTCAGGCTGGAAATCGACATAGGGAAAATGAGAGGCCCAGTCGGCCGGGGCGAGGCAAAGGCCTACGTGGACGGCGAACTCGCGGCAGAGGCGACACTCCTGTTTTACCTTGACACCAAAGCCGCGCCGGTGCTAGGATGAAGTCGCGAAAACTGGCCTTTCTCATCACGAGCAGGCGGAGGGTTCTGGCCCAATGAAGCCTCGGCAACCGGCCCCGTGTCGTGGGGACGCGGTGCCAAACCCAGCAGAGATTGGGACAACACCGCCCACTCTGAGGGATGAGACGACACTCTCAAACCTCTTCTGCAAGGCGGGAAGGGGTTTTTCGTTTGACTGGAATCCATGTGGCCGGGGCGAGAAAGGGAAGGTATCCTATGGAACCGTTTGAACCGGCATGCCTTGCAACCGGCATCGGGAGCCTGCCTCACCAGAGCACGCAGGAAGCCTGCGAGCTCGTCCTTGAGAATTTCAAGGCCATCCCTTTCTGGCCCCAGCTGCCAGGCCGTTCGCAATCGGAGAACATGTATGCTCAGTTTGCTGCCGGCCTGCCTGGCCTGCGCGAGGAGAACGGCAAGCTGGTGATGGACACGTCAGGCGGCTTTGAGGAGGCGCTGGCAGCTTTCTACGAGAGGTACCTCGAGGCTGAGGACGGCGGCTTCCCTCTCGCCCCTGAGCGCGCTGAAGGGTTCTTCACGTTCATGGATATGCTCCGCGAACCCCACCCGAAAAAGAACGGCTTCCGCCCCATAGCAGTGAAAGGACACATCACCGGGCCGATCAGCTTCGGCCTTTCGGTCCAGGAGGCGGACGGTAAGCCGGTGCTCTATAACGTCATGGCGATGGACGCGGTGGCCAAGAACATATGCATGCTCGCCCGCTGGCAGGAGGATGCGCTCGCCACGCTGGGACTGCCAACCATCATGTTTTACGATGAGCCTTTCATGGCGACGTACGGTTCCGCGTTTTTCAACTACGGCGCTGACCTGGTGGCCCATTACATCGAGATCGCGACAGAGGGTGTCAAGTCCCTGACCGGCATCCATTGCTGCGCCAACACTGATTGGAGCCTGATCCTCGACTCGCATGTGTCGATCATCTCGTTTGATGCGTACGGGTATTCGGACAAGCTCTTGCTCTATGCGGACGCGCTTGGCGAGTTCCTGCAATGCGGTGGTGTCCTGGCTGCCGGTGTTGTGCCTGCTCAATGGGACAAAGCACAGGGCGAGAACGCGGAATCTCTGTTCGGACGGCTTGACGGCTTTCTTGGCTCTCTCGAGCAGCGCGGGATTCCACGCGATCTGGCTGCACTGCGGATCCTGATCACTCCCTCATGCGGTCTCGGCCTGCAGTCGGTTGACGGGGCCGAAGCCATAGTGCAGATGACGGCTGCCGTGTCGAAGCTGGCCAGGGAGCGTTTCGGCCTCTTGGGGAAGGAGAGAATATGACTGTGGGAAAAGGGGGGCTAGCGGTGCCGGGAAGGGATCTGGCGAAGAGGCACCTGTTCACATCGGAATCGGTCACGGAGGGTCACCCGGACAAAGTGGCCGACCAGATCTGCGACGCGATCCTTGACTCGATTCTGGACAAGGACGCTGACGCGCGGGTCGCGTGCGAGTGCACGGTCAAGACAGGTCTGGTACTGGTCACCGGGGAGATCACGTGTGACTGCTATATTGACATCCCTGGGACTGTGCGGCGCACGCTCAGGGAGATAGGATACACGAGTTCGGACATGGGATTCGAAGCCGACTCAGTAGCGGTGTTGACAGCCATAGAGGAGCAGTCCAAGGACATTGCGCTCGGCGTGGACAAAGCCCTGGAGGTAAAGACCGGGGAACAGGACGGCGAGGAACTCGGCGCCGGGGACCAGGGCATGATGTTCGGCTACGCGTGCACTGAGACAAGCACGTTGATGCCCATGCCGATCCACCTCGCCCATGGCCTTGCCCGGAAGCTCGCCGAGGTGCGCAAGTCGGGTCAGATGCCTTACCTTCGGCCGGATGGGAAGACGCAGGTGACTGTCGAGTATGTGAACGACAGGCCGGTGAGAGTGGACGCGGTCGTCGTATCTGCCCAGCACAAGGAAGATGTCCCGCTGGATGACCTGAGGGCCGCTGTCATCGAGAACATAATCAAGAAGGTTATTCCCGCCGAGCTACTTGACTCCCGCACGCGGTATTATGTGAACCCAACCGGCCGCTTCGTCATCGGTGGGCCGAAGGGCGATTCAGGCCTCTCCGGCAGGAAGATCATTGCTGATACGTACGGTGGATACGCACGGCATGGCGGCGGGTCGTTCTCGGGTAAGGACCCGACCAAAGTCGACCGGACAGGGTCTTACGCTGCGCGCTATGTCGCCAAGAACGTCGTCGCCGCTGGCCTGGCGTCAAGGTGCGAAGTCCAGGTGGCATACGTCATAGGCGTGGCTAAACCGGTCTCGCTCATGGTCGAGACGTTCGGCACGGGCTTGATTCCCGATGAGCAGATCGCAGAGATCATAGTCCAGGAATTCGACTTCCGGCCTGCCGCAATCATCAAGAGATTCGCGCTGAGGCGACCACTGTACCGCGCCGTGTCGGTCTACGGCCATTTCGGCAGGGAAGACAAAGATGTCCCCTGGGAGGAGACCGGTATGGTCGATGCTCTCAAAAGACGGCTCAGGACTACCGTAGACAGCGAGCAAGTCGCGGCATCCAGGAACCGCTGACCCAAGCTCCTCTCACGGCTCATTCTCCCCGGTACATATAATGCACCGGGGAGTGGTGTCTGTGGAGGCCTGGGAGCGAGTGGGCCTTTACCTTCTGGCCGCGTATGGCGTTCTCACACTGGCGCTGACTTTCATGGACCGGCTTGGGCGTCTCTCGTCACGCGGGCCACGGAAAGCGCCATTCAGCGTCGTGCTCCTGGCGCGGAACAACGAAACCGTTATCGAGCACGTGGTGAGGGCTGTTGCCGGGCTGTCGTTGTTCCGCGGTGGCCAGGGTCACGACATTGTCGTGGTGGACGACCACTCGACAGATGGGACGGGCACGATACTCGAGCGCCTTGGCCGGCGTTACGGTCACCTGAAGTTCGTCCGGATGAGCGACTCCCCCGCAGGCACGGCGGCGCTCGAACTGGGCATGTTCCTCACTTCGAATCCGGTCGCCGTCGTGTGCGACCTGCGGACCCAGAGGGATGCCCAGCGGGCCATCTATGCTCTCTTCCTGCTGTTACGCCACCGGGGGCTACCGCGTGGCGCGAGCATTCACACTACGTAGGTCGAGCACTTTGTCAGATATTACATTTCGCGACCAATAGACAGGAGAGGGCGCGTCTCTTGTAGAAGCTTCGAGATGACTCTTCCAAGACTCGAGGCATCTGGCGCAAGGTGAAGGATCCCAAACGCTTTCTTTTGCTGTACACCGGGCTTGTGCTTGTATTGGGACTCGGCAGCATGTTCGCCTCGCTTCCCGGCTCCTGGCCCGCTGACATGAGCAAGTACCCGCTTTTCGTGCTCCTCGCTTTTTTCGCCCAGGCAGGCACCCTGTCACTCCCGGGGACCAGCATAAGGATTACCAGGACCTACTACGTGCTCGGGCCTGCGATCTACTTCTTCGGCGCTGCTCCTGCGGCATTGCTCAATGTCGTGACGTACATGAGCGGCGCCGTGTTGTTCCGCAAGACGGACACCCACAGGCTCGTGTTCAATCTCGGCCAATTTGCGCTCACCACTCTGCTCGCCGGGAAGGTATACGAAGCAGTGAGGGCGGCCCTGCCTTCCCAGGCAGTCGAGGCGCTGTTCCCACCGGTCGCCGTGTGCCTGCTCACTTACATAACGCTCAACCACCTCCTCGTCAACATCTACCACCTGCTCAGAGCGTCCTCAACTCATTACAGGTGGATGGAAGGCCTCAAGATGGACCTGGTGGGGTACTGTGTAGACATCCCGCTCGGTGTCCTGGTGGCGGTCCTCGGCAGGGCTTTCGGCGTGGTCGGCCTGCTGTCGGCATCGCTCCTTGTGGTGAGCTCGCTGCTCCTGCTGAGGACACTGGAGAGCATGCAGCGCACGAGGCACGACATGCAGGTATTCTATGAGAACGCCCTCCGCATGTCCTCCCATCTTGACGGGCCCAGCGTCTTCGCGGCCCTGGTTGAGTCCACAAGGCAGGTAGTTATATTCGACCTGATCGTTGTCTACTTGCTCTCCGGTAGTGACGGCAGGATCGAACCAACGTACTGGCTGGGGCCCGCCGGCTGGTGCGGGGAACTCGTGTACAGTCAGGTTGGCGAAGGAATCATCGGGTCGGCGATAGCTTCGGTCAAGCCTTGTCTGGTCCCGGACACGCTGAGCACCCGGTTCTACCGGGCGCCCGGCCAGCCACCTTTCCGGTCACTCGTGGTTGCGCCGCTTGTGATTGGGGGTCGAGCCATTGGCGCAGTGCTTGTGGCGAGTCTCGTTCATGGGCATTTCTCACTGCGCGACATGAGTATCATCTCGCTCCTGTCCGAGCAGGCAGCAATATCGTTCAGGAACGCGACAGTCTTCGGCCAGACCCGGGAGCAGGCCATCACCGATCCCATGACCGGGCTGCACAACTACCGGCATTTCCTCGCGCGACTGCACGAGGAGATCGAACACGCCCAGCTGGCGGGGCACGAGATCTCCCTGCTCTACCTGGACTGGGACGGGTTGCGCCAGGTCAATAACACGTACGGTCACCCGGCGGGGGACGCCGCCCTCCGAGAACTTGCCGGAATACTGAGAGGAATCGTCAGGAAACACGACGTCCTGGCAAGGTATGCTGGCGACGAGTTTGTGCTGCTGATGCCGGGCGCGGGCTGCGAAGATGCTCTTGCCACGGCGGCCAGGGTCGATGCGGCGCTCCAGTCCCGCAAGCCGACGGCGGAAGTGCCTGTGGAGGTGTTCAACATCAGCATTGGGGTTGCGTCTTTCCCCATGGACGCCCTGGATGCGGATTCACTTGTGAGGGAAGCCGACAAGCGTATGTACGTTGCCAAGTGGCGCAAGAAGCTTGAGGGTCGGACTTAGGACGCTTTCAGACCTCCTGCTGGACACCATCTTCCCGGAAGACCCAGTGTGCGTCGTATGTGGACGCCCCCTCGACCCGGCCATCCGGAGCAGGCTGTGCGATGCCTGTGTGAAGTGGTTAAGGCGGCCGTTTGTCGATGCCCGGTACCTTTGCCCCGTGTGCGGCAGGCCCACTCTCGGCCCCGGACGCTGCAGCGAGTGCGCAGACAGGCCGCGCTCTTTCGATCACGTCACGCCCTCGGCGCTGTACAGAGAGCCTGTCAGGACTCTGATCGTAAGCCTCAAGTACGGCAGGCGGCCCGACCTGGCCAGGCCGCTGGGCCACTTGATACACCGGGCGCTGGACCGCCAGGTCTATGACATCGCAGTACCCGTACCGCTACACCGGTCTCACCTCGCAACAAGGCAATATAACCAGGCAGCTTTGCTGGCTGCGGAGGTTGCGAAGCTCGACCGCCTGGAACCTGTGAACGCTCTCGTAAAGCACCGGCAGCCCCCGCCGCAGGCATCACTCGGCCGGGTACAGCGCCTTATTGCGCTGCATGGGGTGTTCCGTCCAAACCTCCGGGCAGCCCGCCGGGTGCACGGCGCGCGAGTGCTGCTCGTGGACGACGTATTCACGACCGGCGCTACGGCTCACGCGTGCGCATCCACCCTCCTGGAAATGGGAGCTCGCTCCGTGGATGTTGCAGTAGCCGCCGCCGGTATCCCCTGACACGTTAATCAGAGCGCGAAGCTACTGCGGCGCCGGCGTCTCTGGCCTGCGGGGCTCGCGCAGTCGTGAATCTCCTGCTAAATGGGCGGTATCCGTGCCTCGATAATTCTAATGACGGCGCACCGGAAAGAGAGGAGTACCTGCTAGCGATGCAAATCTCAAGCAAACAGATTGAAAGCGTTTTCCGCGCAGTCTCTGACCAGGTCCGCACGGAAAAGGCCGGGCGAGCGAAGAAAGGGGATCAGGCCACACCAAGCGGAGACCAGGCGCTGATCTCGAACCAGGCTACGGAGTTCGGCAGGTTCAGAGAAATCCTGGCCAGGATTCCCGATGTCCGTGAGGACAGGATTGCGGGGCTGGCAGAGAAGATAGCGAGCGGTCAGTACAAACCCTCCTCCCTTGATATAGCGGAAAAGATGCTAATGCGCGAGCTCGCCGACAGACTCAAGTGACCGGTGCGCCAGATCCTGATTCTGCGAGGGCACAGGCTGCCCTCGCTGCCGCAGGCACTGTGCGGGCCACGAATCCAGAGGACTTGCTGGATACCCTCTTAGACTGTGCGACAAAGCTTCAAACGGCCCTTCTGACCCACGACGTGGAACAGGTTGAACTGCTGTCGCTACACGGCGAAAGGCTTGCCGCGTCGCTGCTTGCGGTAGCACGCAGCGACGCAGGTCGGCCTCGCATGACGGCGGCATCCGGTCTTCTCGAACGGCTCAGTTCTCTCCACAAGACAAACGCCGCCATCGTACGGTCAAGGGTCGTCTACCTCAGCGCGTTATGGGCACTGCTGAACAGGAGCGCCACATACGACACAAACGGGACCGCGCCCCCAACGGCACGGAGCACCATCATCTTGAAAGCCTGACGCGCCGTAGCAGGCGGCAAGGCCAAAGGCACACAACTCGCTGCGGAACAACCCACACCCATTGACCAGAGGTGAAACAAGTTGCCAGGGACCTTCTTCGGTATCGAGATAGGCGTCCGGGGCCTCAGGGCACAGCAGCAAGCCCTCGACGTGGTGGCTCATAACGTGGCAAATGCGAGCGCCGCCGGCTTCAGCCGGCAGGAGGCCAGGATGGAAGCTGCGACGGCCGCTTCTGAGCCGGGCCAGGCGGGCCAGATGGGTTCCGGTGTAACGGTATCGGAAGTGAGACGGTTCCGCGACGCCTTTCTCGATGCTCAGGCGAGAAATGAGACAGCAGCGAGCGGGCGTTATGAGACCCTTCAAAGGGGCCTTGACGAAATCCAGTCGTTCTTCAATGAGCTGTCTGACCTGGGTCTGCGGGTTGTGCTGGACAGGTTCTGGGACTCGTTGCAGGATCTTGCGAACAGTCCCGAGAGCGACGCCATCCGGAAGACCGTGATACAGACAGCAGAGGCTGTTTCGGGAGCTTTCCGGCACCTGGATACCCAGCTTGGTGACCTGGCGCAGAACTCCTCCGAGGTTATCCGGGCGCGAGCGGGCGAGATCGAGCAGCTGGCCCGGGAGATCTCCTCGCTGAACGCGCGTATAGCGGAGGTCCGGGCGACTCCCGGAGAACAGCCCAACGACCTCAAAGACAAGAGAGACTTGCTCCTGGACCGGCTTTCCGGCATTATCTCGATCAGCGTGGCAGAAGACGAGACCTCACAGGCAAGAGTCAGCATCGCCGGCCAGGCGCTGGTGACTGGCAGTGTGCCGGCGGGTGTATCGTTTTCCGAGGGGCAGGGTGGAGTCGTGCTGGCGATTGGTGGGACGAACGTCATCCCTGCTGAAAACCCGGGACGCCTGGGTGGCGAGATTGGGGGCGCCCTCGAACTCAAAGGCCGCATAGAGGCGGCTTACCTTTCGGACCTGGACAGTCTGGCTGGAAGCCTCATCACTGCTGTCAACACTGTCCACAGGTCAGGCTGGGGGCTTGGAGACGCCGCGCATGTCGAACGCGACCTGTTTACCGGAGTGGACGCAGGGACGATTGCCGTCTCCCCTGCCGTACGGGAGGACCCGTCGAAACTGGCGGCTTCCGCGGGAGGGCTGCCTGGGGACGGCGGCGTGGCATTGGAGATGGCCCGGCTGAACAAGCAGCTGCTGATGAGCAACGGGACGGCATCCTTCGAAGACTTCCTGCGCGGCGTGACCGGCCGGCTCGGGATTGAAGGCCAGGAAGCGTCCAGGTTTGCGGAAAACTCGCAGCTCTTGATAAGGGAAATCGAGAACCACCGTGACAATGTGCAGGGCGTCTCGCTGGACGAGGAGATGGCCAATATGGTGCGTTACCAGCACGCGTACTCGGCCTGCGCCCGGCTGATCACGGCGTTTGACGCTCTGCTTGCGACGCTGGTCGAGCGAACGGGACTGGCCGGCCGTTGACGGAACATCGTGTGACAGGAGGGGCGACCAGGAATGCGTGTGACTGCGAACAGGATGACTGAGAACCTGATATATGACCTCAGGCAGGCAGCGTCGCGCCTGGAAGAGGTCGAGGCACAGATGTCTTCGCTGAAGCGGCTGAACCGGCCGTCCGATGACCCTGCGGGATGCCTCGAAGCGCTCAGGCTAAAGAAGTGCATCCACGAAACGGCGCGGTACAGGACGAGTATTGATGACGCGCAACGCTGGCTGGATATGACGGAAGGGGTCGCTTCAAGCCTCACAGCAATCGCACAGTCGGCTATGGAACTTGGCACCCGCGCTTCCAACGGCGCAATCCCGGCGGAATCCAGGAAGGCCCTCGCTCTACAGGTCGACCAGCTGATCCGTCAGAGTGTGGATGCCGCAAACCATGGCACAGGAACAAGACCCCTGCTGTCAGGCTACGAAACTCAGGTGCCACCGGTCCAGGTCATCGAGACTGGCGACAAGATAAGCGGGGTTGTGCTACTGGGGGACAACGGGAGAATTATCCGGCAGGTGGGGCCGGACGCCACTATGGAGGTTAATACCCTGGCCACGGAGATACTTGGACCGGCCGGGTGCAGCTTCATCGATGACCTCATCGGCCTCAGGGACAGCATTGAAGCCTGCGACTTGGCGGGCACTGCCACCACGACCGGCAAACTCAACGAGCACCACACTCGGCTTGCGGCAACATCAAGCGAGATAGGCGCCAAGGGCAATCGTCTTGAGATGATGCGCGATCGCTATTCTCAGGAGGAAACGACTCTTTCCGGCCTCCTGTCACGCATCGAAGATACGGATATAGCAGAGTGCACAATCAGGCTCCAGGCCGCTTCCTACTCATATACAACAGTACTAGCCGTAGGCGCGAAGATCGTGACGCCGGCCCTCGTAGATTTCCTCACATAGAAGCAGGTTGTCCAGGCACCGGTGCTGCCGTAATCCATATGCGAAGACAGCGGGGGGAACTCAATGCACGTGGTGAAAACCTCGAGGTTCGGTGAGGTCCGGTATGACCCGGAAAGGGTCATCAGGTTTCCGCGCGGGATCCTGGGTTTTGAGCATCTGTGCAGGTACATACTTCTCAACTGTCGAGAAAGCGACAGGTTCAAATGGCTGCAGTCCGTTGAAGATCCCACGCTGGCGTTCTTGCTGTTTGACCCTTCGCCCGATTTCCCGGATTACTGGCCGCCGGTCAACTCCACGGACCTGGCGGAACTCGACCTGCCTTCACTCGAATCCGCGATCGTCATGTGCATAGCCACGGTTACCGGCCCCCCTTCATATGCGACGGCGAACTTCCAGGCACCGCTGCTCATCAATGTATCGAGCCGTCTTGGCAAGCAGGTTGTTACGGGCCTTCCCTCGTATAAGACAAAGCAGGCGATATTCCATTCAGCCCTGGTGCAGAAAACGGGGTGAGTGGAGTGGGAGGGTCCTTGACAGATGCTCGTACTGACCAGAAAGGTCGAAGAGAGCGTCCTGATCGGCGACAACATTGAGGTCAAAGTGCTGCTGGTCAAGGGAAGCGGGAAGCAGGCGTCGGTGAGGCTGGGAATCGTTGCGCCTGAAGGTATCAGGGTCCTCCGGTCAGAAGTCCTGATCGAGACTGCGGAAGAGAACCGCAGAGCAGCGCGAACGGTTGCCCCTGGGTTGTCCGACGTTGAACCGGCGCAGGGCTCCGGAAAAGCCGGGAAAGGCGGACCGGAAAAGCAGAGCTGAACAATGCCGGCGCGAGCAACCTGAGCCGTCAGATTGCTTCACGCTATGGCATTGCAGTCCTGAAATCCCAGCAACTTGCCCAAAAGTTGACGAAGAAATGTACATATGCTATAGTTGCATCACGGTCTGGTAGGTAAAAATCGAGAACCGGACCAATAAGTGCAGGAGGAATGCTGTCGAAATGTTTGGCAGGGTAAAATGGTTTAATCCAGAGAAGGGCTATGGCTTCATCGAAAGAGAAGATGGCGGTGACGTGTTCGTACACTACTCGGCCATCAACATGGAAGGGTTCAAGACTCTCAATGAGGGTGACCGGGTATCGTTCGATATAGTCGAAGGCCCCAGGGGCCCGCAAGCAGCCAACGTTGTAAAGGCTGAAGAGTAACTCAGAACCATAACCCAAGCAACTGAGACCCCGGATTTCCGGGGTTTTCTCTTTTCCCGACGTCTCATAATGGGCGCCCCCTGCCCGGCCGAGCCTGCGGCGAGCGGATTGTTGCCTCATATGGAAGGAATCGGAGGGCTTCGGGGGAATATAAAAAGAAGAGGCACAGAGGCATAAAGGGGGTCTATACCTGGTGCGGATAACTGTTCGTGGGAAGAACATGGATGTGCCCCAGGCTGTTAGGGAGTACGCAGAGAAGAAGATCGGAAAGATGGATAAGTACTTCGGAGGGACCGTCGCGGCACAGGTGACGGTCAGCATCGAGAAAGAACGGCACATCGTGGAAGTCACCATGCCTCTGAATGGAATGCTTGTGAGGGGTGAGGAGAAGGCCCAGGACCTGTTCTCCGCGATCGACCTGGTTGTCGAGAAGATCGAAAAGCAGATTGAGAAATACCGGACGCGGATGAACAATAAGAGGTCCCGACCGGCTGTGAAAGTTGGAGCGGCCGTAGATGAGTTCGAGGAACTCGAAGTGGTCAAGGTAAAGCACTTCCCGCTCAAGCCCATGTCGGTCGACGAAGCGATTATGCAGATGAACCTGTTAGGGCACGACTTCTTCGTTTTCCGCGACTCAGATTCGGAAGCGACTGCGGTCGTGTACAAAAGGAAAGAGGGTAATTACGGGCTGCTTGTGCCGGAGCAATAGCGGAAAAGCCTGACAACTGAGGGAAGGGCCACCAGGCCCTTCTCGTTTTGTCCCATGCCCCTGTGATATAATTCAGGTGCATATGAGGGGGTTGGAGACTTGGTAGACCAGAAGGCCAGCGTCGTCATCTTCGAGGGGGGCGTGACAAAGAGCTCCATCGAAGAGACAATGGAGAACGTACGCAAGCAAGTCACCCTCGACACCATAGAGAAATTCCGCCGGATCAAAGAGATTGACGAGATCATCCTCTGCACCAACTATACTGACCTGGCGGAAGAAGCCAGCTCCCTCGGGGCTCAGATTGACTTCGATGCTGATACCGGCACGTACCACTTCGGCACAAGATTGACCAGGCTCGTGAATGACCGCAAGCTCGACAATGTCATCTACATGGGCGGCGTGTCGGCGCCCCTGATCCGTGAGGATGAGATGGCCCAGGTTGCCATCGACCTGAAGGAACGCAAGAACGTCGTGATCACAAACAATATCCAGTCTGCCGACCTGATCGCCTGGTCTCCGGGAAAGGCGATCAACTACGTAGAGCCACCACGAAACGACAATATCCTGGGGCTCCTGCTCAGGGGTATCGGCATGAAGCGGATGCTGATTCCAAACTCTCCTCGTGTGAATTTTGACCTCGATACCCCGACCGATATCCTGATCTACGGAATGCAGGAGGAAGCTGGTCCTCGTTCTAAGGCTGCGATCAAAGACCTGGATTGGGACGACTCGATCGTGCGTGAGGCCGCGAGGGTATTCGGCACCACTGAAGCGCACGTGGTGCTCACGGGTCGCGTCGGGCCGCCGGTGATGCAGTTCATCAGTATGAACCTGATATGCCACCTCAGGGTCTACTCCGAGGAGAGAGGCATGAAGGCGCTTGGCCGTGAGGACCGGGGCGAAGTGATTTCGCTCATCGGTCGCCTGATCGACCTGGCCGGACCAGAGGGTTTCTTCAAGATCCTTGGGGAAATGTGCCAGGTGGCCTTCGTCGATACTCGTGTGATCTTTGCCCACAAAAAGATACAACCGAGCGACTGGGATAGGTTCAACTCCGACCTTGGTCGCGCTGAGCTGGTTGAGGACAAGTTCGTCAAAGAGTTCACTGAGGCGGCGCGCCGGGCATCGTTCCCGGTTGTGCTCGGTGGCCACTCGTTGATCTCGGGAGGCATCTGGCTCCTGGCGGAGGCGATTGCGGAAGAACGTAGGAAGACCCAGGCTTACTAGTCCCCGCAGACCCTGTTCCCTGTCGTTGCCCGTCAGGGCAATTACGCCCTCAAAGTGCGTCCACGATAGCACAATATGGCAGAATTGGGAGGAATCTAGGCCTCCTAGTCGAAAGACATATCGATGTGTGTGATCCAGATCATGGAGGACACTGGATGACCAGTTCGCGCGATGACCAGCTTGAGAAGATCGTGGGCCGGGTCAAGGATGTACTCAGAGCCAAAGTCATCAGAGATGAAGGCGGCACCGTCAGGGAAGTCAGGGTCCTGACAAACGAATCCAAGAGCGTGCAGAAGATTACCCGTGACGTAGCTTCTGCCATAAGGTCTCAGGGCGAAAGCGTAGATGCAGGGAGCATCCGGATTTCGCAGATGACGAACGACGACTGGTCGGAGATCGCGGGGGCAAGACTCAGGCTTCAATCGGTCTCTTTCGAATCGTCGGTGAGCTCTTGTGAGGCACGAGTGACGCTCATCCACGGCAACGAGGCCGTCCATGGCGTGGCGACTGGGCCGGCAAGCTCTAAAGAGTTGCTCAAGATCATCGCCCGCGCCACTCTGGAAGCGGCAAAGTCGTGTATTGATCCGAGCCCAGACATGTTCATCGAGGGCGTCAGCATGGCAAACATGATCGACGCAAAGGTTGTGCTCGTTTTGGTGTCGGTCTTTGGCCCGGATGGTGTGGAGTATCTGAGCGGTTCGTGTCCGGTGAGAATTGATGAGAGAGATGCCACTGCACGCGCCACACTCAACGCAGTCAACCGGAGATTTGCGCTACTCGTAAGGGGAACTGATTGATAGCGAAAAGCTGATGAGAAATCTTGGACCGGCGGCCAGAATCAAGAACCTTTCCTAGCGGAGCGCAACTATCCCGGCCTAGCGATACCCGGGAGGTTCGCGTCACGGGGGATTGCCCATGTCCCGTCTTGTGAAAGTTGTTCTTGCTCTGTTGGCCCTTGTTCTGGCCGGTGGAGCAAATATCCAGTGGGGTTAGCCTCTAGCTGATTGACGCCGCCGGTCCAAGTTCCCAAGAGGGTGCCGTTCGTGAAATCCTTGCCGCCCGCGCTACGTTTCTACGTTGTTTCAGTGATAGCAGCCGGGGCCGTTCTCTTAGCCGTTCTCAGACCGGTGTTAACTGGAGATACGCTGCCGGGCGTTGTTTTTTTTGTGCTGCTTGCCCTCGTGGCCGAGATGCTGCCTGTCCCGCTACCGAATCGTGAAGCTACAATCTCCGTCGGCTTCGTCGTTATATATGCCTCGATTCTGCTGTTTGGCCCGCGTGAAGGCGCCTTCATAGCTGCATTCGGGACGCTCAGGCTCAAGGACTTAACCGGGAAGGTCAAACCTTACATCGTCCTGTTCAACAGGGCGCTCCTCGGCATTTGCGGCGGCCTCGCGGGGCTCGTGTTCCTGTGGACCGGTGGAGTCCCGTACCGCGTCGTGGGGAGCGGCCCGCTCATCCCCGCAGTCCTCGCAGGGCTTGTCTATATCACGGTGAACACTGTGCTCATGGTCGGTGTCATGGCGCTACAGAGCAAGATGCCGCCGCTCAGGATGTTTATCGAGAATTTCCGGTGGATGCTTCCAAACCTTGTCGTGTTCGAGCCGCTCGGCGCCATGCTTGCCCAGGTGTACCTGAAGCAGGGCCCACCAGCGGTGGCCCTGTTCCTCGTGCCCCTGCTTGTGGCCAGGTACTCGTTCCAGCTCTACATAAAGATGCGCACGGCGTATGTCGAGACGATATCCACACTCACGGCGTCACTCGATGCAAAAGACCCGTCGACACTCGGCCATTCGGAGCGCGTCGCGCGTTACGCGACCGAGATAGGGCGCAAGATGGAACTTGACTACCAGGAGCTCGACCTGCTGCGTTACGTGGGCATCCTGCACGACATCGGCAAGATCGGCATCCGCGATGCAATCCTGAAGAAGCCGGGCCGGTTCACTGCTGAGGAATATGAGGAGATGAAGAAACACCCCTCGATAGGCGCAGGCATCATAGCTGGTATCAAGACCCTCGGTACAGCGTCCGGCTGGGTGCGGCACCATCACGAGAGGTACGACGGCACTGGCTTCCCGGACCACCTGCAGGACGGGAATATCCCGCTGGGCGCCAGGATCATAGCTGTAGCGGATTCGCTCGACGCCATAACATCAAAACGCGTGTACAAGGCCGCGATGAGCTGGGATACTGCGATAGCTGAGATGCAGCGGTGTTCCGGCACGCAGTTCGACCCGGAGGTCGTGCGGATATTCGTCAGTGTCGCGGATAGCCTGCGACCCCCTGAGGCCCAGCACCAGGCCGTCGAAATCCGGGAGGCTCGCCGCCAGGCTGCGGCGACGAAGGGGGGCGACTGTACATGAAAGGCCCTTCGTTGTCGTACAGGGTGATTGCGCCGCTGCTATTCGCGCTCGCCGGGCTGGCGGCAATCCTTTCGCTATTCGCCCTGAACACGCAACTCTGGATCGGCGCGGGGTTCATACTCATCACGCTCGGTGTTGCCCGGATCATACCAGTTGACCTGCCGGGGGGTACCCAGATCAACCTGGCCCCGGCTGTTGAAATAGCAGGTGCACTGGCGATTGGACCCGCGGTCTCGGCGACGAGCTTCGCGGGCCGCACCCTGGCGCGCGTCTTCCAGAACTGGGGCCAGCATCGGAGGATAGATGTAGAGCAAGTTCTGTCCGATGTGACGGCCGAAAGCCTGGCGTCCTTCGCCGCGGGCTGGTGCGCCCAGCGCGCCCTGGTTTCTGTACAAGGGTCGACGATGATGGTGACGTGCCTTGCCTGTGGTGTCATTTACCTGGCCGTGCGCGAAGCGCTGGTCTCGGTCCTCCAGGGCTGCAAGTACCAGTTGAACGGTGTGGCCCTTTTCCTGAGGCGTATCGTGCGCGGCTCGGGCAAGCTCGCGATGCAGCTATTCGTCGGTCTGGTTGCCTACCTGATGTACAGGCTCATACCGCTGACTTTGGGCACTCTCCTCGGTTTCGTCGTGTTCGGGCTGCTCGTCACGTACGCGGCCAAGTTGTACCTGGACATGAGGTCGATATACTGGAGCACTGTTCTAGCGCTGATACCCGCGATTGAGAGCGAGTTCGAATACGGAGAGGGCCATTCGAAGAGGGTGGCTATGTACAGCGCCGCGATGGCCCGCAAGCTCCTGCTCATCGAGGATGACATGTTCGGGGTCTATGTGGGCGCGCTTGCCCACGATGTCGGGATGGCCGGTATAGATGACAGGATAGTCAACAAGCCGGGTGGTCTCTCTCCAGAGGAGTTTTCCGAGATCCAGCGCCACGTGGAGACCGGTGCGAACATCGTGCAGAAGGTGCCCTTCCTGAAGCCCGTGGTCGACATCGTCAAGTGCCACCACGAAAGATGGGACGGCGCAGGTTACCCTGGTGGTGTCAAAGGACGAGACATCCCGCTCGGCGCCAGGATCGTGGCCGTCGCGGATTCCTTCGACGCCATAACATCCAGGCGCCCCTACAGGGTGCAGCTGGAACCCGAGGCTGCTCTCGAGGAATTACGCAAGCATGCCGGCACGCAGTTTGATCCCGACGTCATTGCGGTGCTGGCGGACGCCGTTTCTGAGGAGCTGAGGTGGGGCCGCGATGTTTTTGAGCACCACTATTCTCTGGATCTTAGTAGCTAGGCTGTGTGGTGGGTCCTTCAAGAAGCTTGCCGCCGCTGAGATCCGCGGAGCCTGGATGATATTCGCCTCTCTCCTTGTGAGGTTTGTTCTCTACGGCGGGTGGCTCAAACTCGACAGCGTAACTGCCGGAGTCTTACACACGGGCTCTTTTGTGCTCCTGCTCTTCGCATTCGCCGCGAACTGGGACATTCACGGTATGCCTCTCGCAGCGACAGGTTCGCTGTTGAATGCCGTCGCCATCGGCGCGAGCGGAGGCAGGATGCCGGTCACGCGCGCAGCGCTTGAAGCAAGCGGGCTATGGGAGAAAATCGGCAAAGCTCTTGCCGCGGGTGAAAGCATGACGCACACGCTTGTCGAGGGACCGAGCAACCTGGCGGTAGTGGGCGACTGTTTCTGGTTCCGGCTGCCGTGGGGGACGCCCAACGTTTTCAGCGCCGGCGACGTGTTGCTCATGATAGGCATGTTTTTCGCGATCATGGAGCTTATGGGAACGAGTCTCAGGCGCAGGCTGGTCAAACGACGGCGTGCAACCGGTTGAACGGCTGCACGCAAGCTGGTAGAATCAGAACGTCGAGGAGGAACCGCATGGGGTTCCTCTAACTTTCTATCCGGTTCCTTTTCTCAGGAGATGGGATTTTGAAGGTCTTGTCGAGGCTGTTCGATCAGAACGAGCGAGATGTGGCGAGGTTGCGCCGGATGGTCGACGTGACCAGCTCGCTCGAGCCCGGCTACAAGTCCATGAGCGACGCCGAGCTGCAGTCTGAGACCGCCGAGTTCCGCCAGCGCCTTGCCAACGGGCAGAAGATGGAAGACATCCTACCGCATTCCTACGCGCTGGTGAGGGAGGCCGGCTGGCGGCTCTTGGGCCAGAGGGCGTTTGACGTGCAGGTCATGGGCGGGATAGTGCTCCATGAAGGGCGCGTCGCCGAGATGAAGACGGGCGAAGGAAAGACTCTGGCGTCCACGATGCCCGCTTACCTGAACGCGCTCGGCGGGAGAGGCGTGCATGTCGTCACCGTCAACGATTACCTCGCTAAACGAGACAGCGAGTGGATGGGCCAGATATACAGGTTCCTCGGGCTCAAGGTCGGCCTGATTCTGAACGGGATGGATGCGGGCAAACGCAAGCCTTCGTACCTGGCGGACATCACGTACGGGACCAACAACGAGTTCGGGTTCGATTACCTGAGAGACAACATGGTCGCGGTGGCGGATGAAAAGGTGCAGCGTGAGCTCAACTATGCCATCGTGGACGAAGTGGACAGCATCCTCATCGACGAAGCCAGGACGCCGCTCATCATTTCCGGCGCAGTCGAGAAGTCGACGGACACCTATTACCGGTTTGCGCGCCTTGTCCAGAGCATGCGCGAGGAGCAGGACTACGCCGTGGACGAGAAAGCGCATACAGTGACGCCGGTTGAGGCGGCAGACAGGAAGGTCGAGAAAGCTCTCAACATAGACCTGTCCACACCGGAAGGCCTGGAGCTCAGGAGCTACTTCACGCAGGCTTTGAAGGCCAAGGCCCTGATGAAGCGGGACCGGGACTATGTGGTCAAGGACGGGCAGGTCCTCATAGTCGACGAGTTCACCGGGCGCCTGATGCACGGCAGAAGGTACTCGGACGGCCTGCATGAGGCGATCGAAGCCAAGGAAGGGCTCCGGATCGAGCAGCAGAGCCAGACGCTTGCGACCATCACTCTGCAGAACTACTTCCGGATGTACAAGAAGCTTGCCGGCATGACCGGCACGGCGCGGACCGAGGAAGAAGAACTGACGAAGATATACGGCACGGACGTTGTGGTCGTCCCGACGAACCTGCCGATGATCAGGAAAGATCACCCGGACGTCGTCTACAAGACCGAGCCGGGCAAGTTCCGCGCGGTCATAAATGAGATCATCGAAAAGCACAGCACGGGGCAGCCGTTGCTCGTCGGCACCATCTCCATCGAAAAGTCCGAGGTCCTCTCAAGGATGCTCAGCGAAAAGGGCGTCGAACACCAGGTGCTGAACGCGAAATACCACGAGAAAGAAGCCGAGATCGTAGCCCAGGCCGGGCGCGAGGGGACCGTGACCATCGCCACGAACATGGCCGGCCGCGGCACGGACATCATGCTGGGTGGAAACCCGGGCTTCATGTCCAGAGAGCAGATGAAGCGCGAGGAGTTCCCGGACTGGGTGATCGCCGAGGCGTCGGAACAGATTCCAACGACCGACCCTGAGGTCGCCAGGGCGCGCGAGAGGTACAAGCAGCTGTACGACCAGTACAAGAAGGAAACCGGCGAGGAGCACGACAGAGTCGTCAGGCTCGGCGGGCTTCACATAATCGGCACCGAGAGGCACGAAGCAAGGCGCATCGACAACCAGCTGCGTGGGCGTTCGGGCCGCCAGGGCGACCCGGGTTCGTCCAGGTTCTATATCGCCCTCGAAGATGACTTGATGAGGCTGTTCGGGGCCGACATGGTTGCCGGGTTTATGGACAAACTCGGGTTCTCGGAGGACGAGCCGATCGAACACCCCCTGCTCTCCCGGGCCATCGAGAACGCGCAGAAACGGGTGGAGGCCCGGAACTTCAGCATCCGCAAGTCCGTGCTCGAGTACGACGACGTGATGAACAAGCAGCGGGAGATCATCTACGGCCAGCGCAACAAGGTGCTGCATCACGGCGACTTGCGGGAGACCATCCGGGAGATGATTTCCAATGTCGTCAACCACATCGTCAGCACTTACGCGCCGCCG
>Ga0315277_10003458_pt1 | contig 21380 bp, 15 predicted proteins | sample YL17G05_15_MG_FD_203695 | JGI IMG/M metagenome (GOLD analysis project Ga0315277, IMG submission 203695) | Sediment microbial communities from Yellowstone Lake, YNP, Wyoming, USA - YL17G05_15 | ecosystem: Environmental > Aquatic > Freshwater > Lake > Sediment | place: USA: Wyoming | collected...
AACGCGGGATCAGCTGCATCACGCCTTCGGCCAACTCTTCGTTGTTCGCCTCCTTCGAGTTCAGGCCGATGGTGCAGTAATGGCGGATGCCGAACTGGCTGGCGCGAAAGCGCTCGAAGCCGACGAGCGAAGACAGATAGTCGAGGTAGGAGCCGACGTTGGTGCGCGGCTGGCCGAGCCAGAACGCGGGCTCGATGACGGCGACGACACCCGACGCCGCCATCGCCTCGTAGTCGTCGGTCGTGCGCGAAATCATGTGGGCGTGGGGGTCGATGAACATCATGATGGGTGGCGAACAATCGTTGAAGGATGAGCACCCCTAGGCCGCCGCTGCGCGGCGACCTGCCCCCAGGGGATCAAGGAAAGTGGCAAAGCCACATTTCCTTGAGAGGCGTCGCTCATTCTCAGGCAGCATGCAGTGTCGCCCAGCTGATCTGGCCCCGGGAAATCCCTTGTTGCAGCGCGGGCACTGTGCTCAGCAGGCGCAGCGCAGCGGGGTCGGGGCTGGCGGCGAGGGCGAGCGCTGCCGCCGACCGTTGCGTGGCGTCGGCATTGCCCAGCGCGCGCGCCAGCGCGTCGAGCATCGGCCCCCGCGCAAACGGCCCGACGCAGCGCCAAATCTCGAACGGCACGGACCGGCCCGCGGCGCTGCGTTCCTGCGCGAAGTCGCACAACATGCGCGCGAGTTCGGCGTTGGCGCGCTCGTCCAGGCCCTGGATCGGCGCCAGCGCACTGCCGATGAACAGGGCCTTGAGCACCATGTGATTCCAGCGGTGTGGGTCGAAATGAAGATTCGGATAGGGATTGCGATGGATGATGGCCTCGAACACGCCGCGCATGTTGCTGCGCAGCCCCTCGCCCACCTGATCGAGCAGCGCCTGCCCCTGCGCATACAGCGGCAGGCCACGGTAGAGCGCGGTCAGCTCGGCGACGTCGGCCGTGTTGCACAGCGATCGAAACGCCTGCGGAAAATCCTTATGGGTGCCTGAAACGAGACTGAGCAACAGGATGCGTGCGCTGTCGGCAACGCTCCAGCCGCGTGGCTCCCACCCGGGCAAGGCGCGGCCGGCGGCGGCGAGCTCGGGCTCAGTCAGCGCGAGCTCGCCCTTGCCAAGCTTGCGCGGGACCATTCCAAAGGCGATGTGCAAGGCCGAATCGGACGCGTCGCGCGCGAGCGTTTCGATCTGCGCATTGAGCCAGGCGCGTTGCGGCTGATCGAGCCGGCGCAGCAGCCACTCGCGCAACAGACTTGGCGCTGCCTGGTACGAATCGGACCCCGTCATGGGCTGGTATTCTAGGAGCCCGACAGGCGCCTAGGTCGCATGCATCCAACATTGGTAATCCTGGCCGTGGGCTTGACGCCAGCCTTGATCGGCGCGCATACGCCGAATCTGCAGCGCCTGGCCAGCCGCGGCGGGATGCGACGGTTGCGCAGCGTCACACCCGCCGTGACCTGCAGCGTGCAGTCGACGCTGCTCACCGGGTCGATGCCCAGCGAGCACGGCATCGTCGCGAACGGCTGGTACTTCCGTGATCTGGCGGAAGTGTGGCTGTGGCGCCAGTCGAACAAGCTCGTCACCGGCGAAATGGTCTGGGACGCGGCGCGCAAGCTCGATTCGAGCTTCACCTGCGCGCAGATGTTCTGGTGGTACAACATGTACTCGAGCGCCGACTGGAGCGCGACGCCGCGCCCCATGTACCCGGCTGACGGCCGCAAGATCCCGGACCACTACGCGCATCCGTACGAGCTGCACGGCGAGCTCGACGCCAAGCTCGGCCAGTTCCCGCTGTTCAAGTTCTGGGGGCCGCTGACCGACATCTCGTCGACCGAGTGGATTGCACGCGCCACGCTGCACGTGATGGAAACGCGCAAGCCGACGCTGACCTTCACCTACTTGCCGCATCTCGACTACAACCTGCAGCGCTTCGGCCCGGATCTCACGCATCCGCGCGTGCAAAGCGATCTTCGGCAAGTCGATGCCGTCTGCGGCACGCTGATCGACTTCGCCGCAGCGAGCGGGCGCGAGGTGATCGTGGTCTCGGAATATGGCATCACGCCGGTGCGTGAAGCGGTGCACATCAACCGGGCGCTGCGCGAGAAGGGGTTGATCGCGGTGCGGCCCGAAGAATTCGGGCGCGAGATTCTCGATTGCGGCGCGAGCGCTGCGTTTGCCGTCGCCGACCACCAGATCGCGCATGTCTACGTCAATGACCGCAGCCGCATCGGCGAAGTGCGCGCGTTGCTGGAAAGGCTCGACGGCGTGCAGAGCGTTCTCGACGCGCAAGGCCAGCGCGCGATCGGCCTGAACCATGAACGCTCGGGCGAATTGGTCGCGATCTCGAAAGCCGATCGCTGGTTCAGCTATTACTACTGGCTCGACGACGCGCTCGCCCCCGATTTCGCGCGCACCGTCGACATCCATCGCAAGCCGGGCTACGACCCGGTGGAACTGTTCCTCGACCCGCAGCTTCGCTTTCCGATGCTCGCCACCGGTTGGCGCCTGGCCAAACGCAAACTCGGCATGCGCGCGCTGCTCGACGTGATCTCGCTCTCGGACACCGCCCTCGTCAAGGGCTCGCACGGGCGCCTGGCCGACGACCCCGAGCACGGCCCGCTGGTCATCAGCTCGCGCGCCGATTGCCTGCCTGCGGGCGAGGTGCAGGCGACCGCGTTCAAGCAACTCGTGCTCGACCACCTCGCGGCTTGAAAGCTCCGCGCCCGAGGCTGGCGATGTCGGCGCGGCTGCACTCGCTCAGTCGGCCTTGACACCTGCATCTTTGCTCAACTTGACCCAGAACTTGGCGTCCTCGGCCAGGAACTCCGCGAAGTGTTCAGGCGAGGCAGACGGTGAGATCTCCGTTCCTTCGCGCGCCAGGGCTGCCTTCACCGATGCCTGTTGCAGCGCAAGCGCCGCCGCGTCGAAGACTCTTTGCACAATGGCCTGCGGCGTGACAGCAGGCAAGAAGAACCCATACCAGAACTCGATGGAGAACTCCTCCAAGCCGGCCTCGGCCATGCCGGGCAGGTCGGGAACGAGCGCGCTGCGCTCGCGCGTGCTCACGGCGAGGCCCTTGAGCCGGCCCGCCTGAATCATCGGCAGCACCGAGGGCGGCGTACCGAAGGTCACTTGCGTGTCGCCCGCAACCACCGACTGGATTGCCGGCGCGCCGCCTTTGAACGGTATGTGCACCATCTGCACACCCGCCACCTGGCTGAACAGCGCGGCGCCCAGGTGCGGCGCGGACCCGTTGCCCGAGCTCGCATAGTTCAACCCACCCGGAGCCTGCTTCGCCTTGGCGATTAGATCGGCAACCGAATTGATGCCACTGCCGGGATGCGTGGCGATCACGAGCGGCGAGCGCGTCAGCTTGGTCACCGGCGTGAGGTCACGCGCCGAATAACCGAGCTTGGGGTTGAGCGCCGGATTCACCGAGATACTGCTCGGGCTGGCGATCAACAGCGTGTAGCCGTCGGGCGCGGCTTTCGCCGCGGCATCGGCAGCCAGGCTGGAACCCGCGCCGGGGCGGTTCTCGATCACGATCGTCGCCCCGAGCGATCGCCCCAGCGATTCGCCGAGCGTGCGCGCCACGAAGTCAGCCGCGCCGCCGGGGGCGAAACCGACGAGGAGCCTGATCGGTTTGCTCGGGTAGGCGGCAGCTTGGGTAAAGGCGGGAGTGCACCAACTCGCAGAGGCGAGCGCGGCAGCGATCAATGCGATGCGCATGGTTCGATCCTCATGATGGAAGGGACGTGTTTCTCGGTACGATCGCGCCTATCGCGCGCTACCGGCGAGCACGATTCCCCGACATGTGCATTGTTTTCCATGTGCGCCTTGGCCTGTGCCAATCTTGCGAACGCAAGTACCCGGTCGATCACCGGCTTGCTGTGGCCGGAGGCGATCAGTGGCAACAGGCCGGCCGTGAATCCGGGCACGGGCCGGAGGAGCACAGCGACTGGTATTGCCGCGAAATGATCCTGGTGCGGATCCGCCGTGACTCGATAGCGCGGCTGCGCGACGCACTGTACGACCGCTCGGGGCCGCGCCGCGCCTATGACTCGTCGAACTCGGCGTTGCGAGCACCGACAGGGGCTTGTCGGCGATCGGCGGCTGAGAGCACAGACACTGAGCGACACGCACCAATACCCCGACGGCTTCGTGCTGTTCCGCGGCACGCTGTTCGCTCCGACCGACGACCGCGGCGAGCCGGGCGCCGGATTCACGTATCACGTCGGCGACATCGTGGCGCTTCGCAGTGCGCAGCTGGGCGCCCTGCGCAACCGCGTGAACACCTCCGACAAGGTCAAACCGTGGCGCTTTGGGCTGCGGGCGCTGATGGCCAGCCTCGCGGCGCGGGGGCTGCAGGTCGAAGGCAAGGTGTGAACGCTGGAGTGCAAATTGAAGGACTCAGAACGGCAGACGCGATTAACTCGACCAGGTCGAGTTCACGCACAATCGCCTAGGCCGGAGATTGATGCGAATCGCAGGACAGCTGTGGTCGCATGCCCGGCAGCCGGGTACAAGCGAGGCGAACGATGGCCAAGGCGAATTTGCTGAATACCAGCACTACAAATTTCCTCGAGTTGATAGGCAATGGCCGGGTCTATCGGGTACCCGCCTATCAACGAGACTATTCCTGGACCGAAGAGCAATGGGAGGATATGTGGAATGACGTCATTGCAGTTGCGGAAAGGCAGGACGATGTTCATTACATGGGCGCCCTCGTCGTCGAGGGTCGATCAGATCGGGAATTCGCAATCATTGACGGTCAACAGCGCATCGCAACGCTGAGTGTGATGGCACTTGCAGTGATCGACCGGCTGCAATCGATCGCCGACGCTGGAACGGACGCCAACCCGAATCGGCAGCGCGCCGCCGCGCTGCGCAGCCGATTCATCGGGGAAAAGGACCCGGCATCGCTGGTTGAAGCCAGCAAGCTCAGTCTCAACGCCACGGACGATGCGTTCTATCAAGACTACCTTGTTCAATTGCGCCCGCCACTCAATCCACGTGGGCTTCCAAAATCGAACCGACTCCTTTGGCATTGTTTCGAGTACTTTCGGCGACGCTTGGGAGACCTTCCCTATGCCGACGACGGTCATCGTCTCGCCACCTTGTTATCCGAGAGTGTTGGGCGCCAGCTGATGTTCATCCGCATTGCGGTGGACGACGAATTGAACGCCTACACCGTGTTCGAGACACTCAACGCTCGCGGCCTCGAGCTTTCGGTGACCGATTTGCTGAAGAATTACCTCTTCTCGCTCCTTCGCGTTGGAGCCGATCTTCAGGCGCTTCAGCGTCGCTGGCAGGCGCTGATTGCTACGGTCCAACAAGAACGATTTCCCGAGTTCCTGCGCTATCACCTGCAGTGCGAATTGCCGCGCGTGCGCAGCCAGCGCCTGTTCAAGGTGGTGCGGGACCGTGTGCGCAGTTCAGTGGATGTCTTTGCACTGATGGAACACTTGGAGCGTCGCGCCGAGTTGTATGCCGCTTTGTTCGACCCGAATCATGGGTACTGGATTGATCGGCCCGAGTGCCGGCCTTACGTGCGCGAGTTGTACTTCTTTCGCGTCCGACAAATGACACCGCTGGTTTTTGCCGCGTGGGAACGCCTTGATCCGGCCGACTTCGCGCGCGTACTGAAACTCGTCAGCATCTTGCTTTTCCGCTACAGCGTAGTCAGCGGTCTCAACACGAACGCACTCGAGCCCCTCTTCCACGAGGCGGCGAAGGGGCTGCTTGATGGCAACATCAGCTCGCCGGCCGGAGTCTTCAATACAGTTCGCCGTGTCTATGTCGACGATGCTCGATTCGAACAAGACTTCGGGCGCCTCTCCCTCGACCCATCGGGCCAGAGCAGGAAGGTCGTGCGCTACGTGCTCGCGCGTTTAGAGTCGGACGCTTCTCAACGCGATTGCGATCCGGAAACTGATCCAGGTACGGTCGAGCATGTGCTTCCCGAGAATCCGAGCGCGGCCTGGGAGGCAGCAATTCCGCGCGACCATTGGGAAGCCGCTGCCTATCGCTTGGGCAATCTCGCCCTCCTGGAAGCGGCTGCCAATCGCGGGATCGGAAATTCGTCGTACGCCGACAAGCGTGACGCCTACCGGCTAAGCGCCTATGCGCTGGCGCAGGACGTGGCAACTCGCGCGCCGCATGATTGGACGCTGGAGCACCTGGAGGAGCGACAAGCTGCGATGGCACGCCGTGCTGTCGCGATTTGGCGGTCGGATTTTCCGTGACCGAACGACGAGAGCCTCGCCACCGGTCCTGACCCCGCTTGACGAGCGTTTCGCCCAAGAAGTCGCTATCGTGACCCGGTTCCATCGTACGAGCCTTCCTCCCAGTTAGCATGCCGGCCCCGGTTCTCGATCTCTTCCACCCCGCCGTGCGCGCCTGGTTCGAGCGCGCCTTCGCCGCGCCGACGCCGGCGCAGGTCCAAGCCTGGCCCGCGATCCAGGCCGGGCGCCACACGCTGGTGGCCGCGCCCACCGGATCGGGCAAGACCCTGGCGGCGTTCCTGGCCGCGATCGACTCGCTGGTGCGCGAAGCCATCGAAGGCGACGGCCTTGCCGACGAAACCCGCGTCGTCTACGTCTCGCCGCTGAAAGCGCTGTCGAACGACATCCAGCGCAATCTCGAACTGCCGCTCGCCGGCATCGGCGCCGAACTCGAGCGCCTGGGCCTGCCCGACGCAGGCATCCGCAGCGCGGTGCGCACCGGCGATACGCCGCAGCTCGAGCGCACGCAGATGCGCAGGCGCGCGCCGCACATCGTGGTCACCACGCCCGAGACGCTTTACATCCTGCTCACGAGCAAGGGCGGGCGCAAGATGCTGGCGACGACACGCAGCGTGATCGTCGACGAGATCCACGCGCTCGCGCCGAACAAGCGCGGTGCGCATCTGGCGCTGTCGCTCGAGCGGCTCGAAAAACTCTGCGGCCGCGAGTTGACCCGCATCGGCCTGTCGGCGACGCAAAAGCCGATTCGGGCAATCGCGCGCTTTCTGGTCGGAGACCGCTGCACCGCTGCGGGTGAGCCCGACTGCAGCGTGGTCGATACCGGCCATGTGCGCGAGCGCGACCTCGGCATCGAGCTGCCGCCGGCGCCGCTCGAAGCCGTGATGTCGGGCGAGGTCTGGCAACTGGTCTACGACAGGCTTGCCGCGTTGGTGAACGAACACCGCACGACGCTGATCTTCGTCAACACGCGACGCATGGCCGAACGCGCCGCGCGCTTCCTGTCGGAGCGCATCGGCGCCGAGAACGTGGCGGCGCACCACGGCAGCCTGGCGCGCGAACACCGCCTGCAGGCCGAACAGCGCCTGAAACGCGGCGAGCTGCGGGCGCTGGTCGCGACCGCGTCGCTCGAACTCGGCATCGACATCGGCGACGTCGACCTCGTGTGCCAGATCGGCGTGACGCGTTCCATCGCTGCGTTCCTGCAGCGTGTCGGCCGCTCCGGCCACGCAGTGGGAGGCACGCCCAAAGGCAGGCTCTTTCCGCTGACGCGCGACGAGCTGTGCGACTGCGCGGCACTGCTCGATTGCGTGGCGCGCGGCGAGCTCGACCGCATCACGCTGCCCGAAAAACCGCTCGACGTGCTGGCGCAACAGATCGTCGCCGAAGTCGGAATGCAGGAGTGGCGCGAAGACGAACTGCGCGCGACGTTCGTGCGCGCGGCGCCGTACCAGACGTTGACGAACGAAGAGTACGTCGAAGTCGTGCGCATGCTGTGCGAAGGCTACGACACGCGGCGCGGCCGGCGCGCCGCCTACCTGCACCGCGACGCCGTGAACGGCGTGCTGCGCGGGCAACGCGGCGCCGCGCTGACCGCCGTCACCTGCGGCGGCACGATTCCCGACAACGCCGACTACAGCGTGCTGCTCGAGCCGCAGTCGCAGGTGGTGGGCACGCTGAACGAAGACTTCGCGATCGAGAGCCTGGCGGGTGACGTGTTCCAGCTCGGCAACACTTCCTACCGGATCCTGCGCGTCGAACGCGGCACGGTGCGCGTGGAAGACGCGAAGGGCATGCCGCCGAGCATGCCCTTCTGGCTCGGCGAGGCACCGGGGCGCACGACGGAACTGTCGGCCTCGGTCTCGCGCCTGCGCGAAGATATTTCGGCCCGGCTCGATGCCGGTGGGCGCGACGCCGCAGTCGCCTGGCTCACCGCAAGCAGCGGCACGCTGGCACTTTCGCGCTCGGCAGCGGAGCAGATCGCCGACTACCTCGCCGCGGCGAAGGCCGCACTCGGCCGCTTGCCGACGCAGCACGCGATCGTGTTCGAACGCTTCTTCGACGAATCGGGCGGCATGCAGTTCGTGATTCACGCGCCGCTGGGCAGCCGTATCAATCGCGCCTGGGGCCTGGCCCTGCGCAAGCGTTTTTGCCGCAAGTTCGATTTCGAGCTGCAAGCCGCGGCGACGGAAGACGCGATCATTCTCTCGCTCTCGGCGTCGCACAGCTTCGCGCTCGAAGAAGTGGCGGCTTACCTGTCGGCGCAGACGGTGCGGCCGCTGCTGGTGCAGGCGTTGCTCGCGGCGCCGATGTTCGGCGCGCGCTGGCGCTGGAACGGCAGCGTCGCGCTCGCGCTGCCGCGCATGCGTGGCGGGCGCAAGGTGGCGCCGCAGTTGCAGCGCATGGCGGCCGAAGACCTGCTCGGCGCGATCTTCCCCGACCAGCTGGCGTGTGGCGAAAACATCGTCGGCGACCGCGAGATTCCCGATCACCCACTGGTGCGGCAGACGATTCACGACTGCCTGCATGAGGCGATGGACATCGACGCGCTGGAGGCCTTGCTCACCGCTCTGGCCAGCGGCGCGGTCGAAGTCATCGCGCGCGACCTGACCGAGCCGTCGCCGCTCGCGCTCGAAATCCTCGCGGCGCGGCCCTATGCCTTCCTCGACGACGCGCCGCTGGAGGAGCGGCGCACGCAAGCGGTGCTGGCGCGGCGCTGGGTCGACCCGGAAACCGCGTCCGACCTGGGCAAGCTCGACGCGGAGGCGATCTCCAGGGTGCGCGACGAGATCTGGCCCGACGCGCGCAACGCCGACGAGCTGCACGCTGCATTGTTGGGTTTTGGTTTCCTGAGCGAACCCGAGGTCGCCGCATCGCCCGCTTCGCCCGCGTGGCAAGGATTCATCGAAGAGCTCGCGCGCGCCTCGCGCGCGACCTGCCTGGCCCTGGGCCGCACGCGCGTGTTTGTCGCCGCCGAACGTCTGCCCGAGTTCGAAGCCGTGTTCCCGGCGGCGCAGCGCAGACCGATGCTCGAGGCGCCAGCGGAGTACCGAAAAGACTGGTCGCGCGAAGCGGCGATCGTCGAAATCCTGCGCGATCGGCTGCAAGGCGTCGGGCCCGTCACGGCACAGGCGCTCGTGGCGCCGCTCGGCCTTGGCGTGGCCGACGCCGACGCAGCGCTCGTGATGTTGGAGGCCGAAGGCAGCGTCATGCGCGGGCATTTCAACCCCGACGCCACGCAGACCGAATGGTGTGAGCGGCGCCTGCTGGCGCGCATCCACCGCTACACGGTGAACCGGCTGCGGCGCGAGATCGAACCCGTCGAGCCGCGCGAATTCATGCGCTTCCTGTTCGAGTGGCAGCGCGTCGCGCCGCAGGCGCGTGTCGAAGGCGCGGATGCGGTGGCGGGAATCGTCTCGCAGCTCGAAGGCTTCGAGGCCTCGGCGGCGGCGTGGGAGACCGAAATCCTGCCGGCGCGCGTGAACGAATACGACCCGGCATGGCTCGACGCATTGAGCCGCGCCGGGCGCGTCGCGTGGACGCGCATCGCGCCGCTCTCGAGCCGAAGTGGCTCCGCCACGTTCCCTGACTCGCGCGCCGCGAGCCCGGTGCGCACGACGCCGATCACACTCGTCGCGCGGCGCCATCTCGCGCTTTGGGCCAGTCTCGCGCCAGACTGCGGCAACGCCGCACCGAGCTCGGGTGGGCGCCGCGTTCTCGAGCACATCGCGACGCACGGCGCGTCGTTCTTCGACGATATCGCGCACGCCAGCGGCCTGCTGCGCGCGCAGGTGGAAGATGCGCTGGGCGAGTTGGTGGCATTGGGCCTGGTCAACTGCGACAGCTTTGCCGGCTTGCGCGCCTTGCTCGTCCCTTCCGAGAAACGGCGTGTGGCCGACGGCCGCAAACGCCCACGCCGCACCGCGTTGTTCGGGATCGAAGATGCGGGCCGCTGGGCCCTCGCCAGGTCGGCACCGCCGGCGCGGCGCGAAGCGCACGCAGCGGATGAGCCGAACACCCGCTCCGGCGCGCCTATGGACGAGAGCCAGATCGCCGAGCATGTGGCGCGCACCCTGCTGCGGCGCTATGGTGTCGTGTTCTGGCGCCTGATTTCGCGCGAAGCCGATTGGCTGCCGCCGTGGCGCGACCTGTTGCGGTGCCTGCGCCGGCTCGAAGCCCGAGGTGAAATCCGCGGCGGGCGTTTCGTCGCTGGCGTCTCGGGCGAACAGTTCGCTCTGCCCGAGGCAATCGGCCTCATGCGCGATGTGCGGCGCCGCACAGCCGATGGCGCCTGGATCAGCCTGAGCGGCACCGACCCGCTGAACCTGGTGGGCGTGCTGAGCCCGGGCCCGCGCCTGCCCGCGCTCACCGGCAACCGCGTGCTGTACCGCGACGGTATCGCGATTGCGCTGCTCGTCGCCGGCGAGGTGCGCTTCGTCGAAGACCTGCCGCCGCAGGAACGCTGGGCCGCGCAAAACGCCTTGCAGCGGCGCCAGGTACCGCCGCTGTTGCGGGTGCTGGGTTGAGCCGGTGCTGAGTTGACGAGCGGTGGAGTGTCGATGCGCGAGCTCAGCGCCGCAGGCATGACGCTGGAGCCGCAGTGCGCGGCGCACGCCGATGAGATGTTCGGCGTGCTCAACGACAACGCCGTCTACACCTTCCTCGACAGCGCGCCGCCGCAGTCTGCCGCAGCGCTGCGCGAATACTTCTTGCGTCTCGAATCGCGCGTGTCGAGCGATGGCCGCGAATTGTGGCTGAACTGGGCGATCCGGCTGCACACGGGCGAGGTGGCCGGCTTCGTGCAATCCACCGTGTGCGAAGGCGGCCTGGCGTGGATCGCCTTCGTCATCGGCCGCGATTTCTGGGGTCGAGGCGTCGCCCACCGCGCCGCGCGCGCGATGCTCGACGAGTTGACGGCAAACGAGGGCGTGACGCATTGGCTTGCCAGCGCCGATTGCCGCAATCAGCGCTCGATTGCCCTGCTGTCGCGCCTGGGTTTCGTGCTCGCGCCGCAGGCGCTGTGCAGCGAACACGGTCTGGCGCAGACCGACGTGCTGATGACTTTGCACACGCCGCCCGCGGTGCAGCGGGCCGACTGACCGCTTCCGCGGCGAATCATTTCAGCGCAGGTGATATCGCGCCTTGCGGCGATCGACGCACGAGCTCAGCCGTGCCGCTTGTATCGGGTCCCGTCTTGCAGACCGCGCCGGGCCTGAGGCCCTGCCCTTCGCCAGGAGCCTGTGGGTCATACGACTTTGCGTTCAATCATCGGAAAGCCGGTTGCTGGTCGCCTACTGCCGAGGTTTGCAGCGGGCCGCGCGCAAACGTGGAGCAGGGGCAGGTGGCCCGGGGCACGTTCTCCGGCCCACGCTCGCGGGGCACCGTTTTCGGTTCGCAGGCGTCGCGCCATCAACAGCGTCTGTTCGTGCGACGGTCGCAGCCACCGCGAATGGTGCCTGCGCCCGTGCCCCAAGCCACCTGCCCCGGCACCCGGGTGGCATGCAAAGGCGTGGCACGCCACCCCGGATGCACAGGGCGGTGGTGGTGCCACCGGGCGCAGGCACCATTCGCGGTCGCCCCCCAAGGTTGCAGGGCACAGCGGTGTTGACGCGGCTGCGGATTGCAGTCTGCGCCGGCCGCCCGCGAGCGTGGGCCGGAGAACGGGGGCACCGCCGCCGCCCTGCCGCCACGACGTCGGCATGCTGACCGGGTGCGCAGGGACGACTGTGGGTCAAATGCATCCGCCGAATCGCATTCAATGGAATGCGAGTTCGCGTCAATCGCCTTCCGGCGATCGACGCGCGAGCTCAGCCTCGAGTTCGGCGATCAGGTCGCGTGCCTCGTCGCCCTCGGGAATCGCGCGCCCACTGTCGCGCCATTGCACTGCTGACTTGAAGCCGTGCACCTGCGCATGGCGGCGGAACCACAGGCCTTCCGGGTTGTGGCGCGTCACGCCGTCGAACAAGGTGGCGAACATCTGGGTCTGCTCAAGACCCATGCTGAGCATGGCCTGGTTCACGACCATCTTGTGCATCGCCAGGTGCGAGTTCGGGACGCCGGCGATGCGCAAGGCGAGCTTCAGGGTCGCCGCTTCCAGGTCCGGCGCCGGAACCGCCAAATTCGCCAGGCCCCATTGCGCAGCGGTGGTGCCGTCGAGCGTATCGCCGGTGAACATCAGCTGCTTGGCGCGCGCCGGGCCGATGCGATAGGTCCACATCGCCGTCGTCGGGCAGCCCCAGACGCGAGTCGGCATGTAGCCGATGCGCGCGTCCTGGGCCATCACGAGCAGGTCGCAACACAGCGCAATGTCGCTGCCTCCGGCCACTGCATAACCGTGCACCTGGGCAATGCTGGGCTTGCGGCAGCGCCACAGGCTCATGAAGTCTTCGGTGTAGCCCTTCATCGCCGCATAGTCGGTCATGGCGTCGTACGGCAGCGCCTCCTGCTGGCAAGGGTGTTCGGCGCGCCCGGCACCGAATTCGACCAGGTCGTAGCCGGCACAGAATGCGCGGCCGGCACCGTCGAGCACGATCACGTGAACTTCGGTGTCGGCCTCGGCCCAGGCCACGGCTTCACGGATTTCGCGCGGCATGTCGTGCGCGATCGCGTTCAGGCGCTCGGGGCGGTTCAGCGTGATGCGGGCAATGCGCGGATGGGTTGCATCCTTGCGCGCGAGCAGAGTCTTGAATTCGGGCATGGCGGTGCGATCCTGGGGCCGGCTCGGAACCTTGTCAATGCGGGCGGGCAAGGGCGGCGCCCGCACGGCGCACACGATAATCCGAATCTTCATGCAGGATCAACAGCACGCGGCTCCGGCCCCGCAGCAACTTCGCCACGCATTGGGGCGCTTTGCGACAGGCGTGACCATCGTCACCTGCCGCGACGCGCACGGCGCCCCCTCCGGCCTGACCGTGAACTCGTTCGGCGGCGTTTCGCTCGAACCGCCGCTGGTGCTGTGGTCGCTGCGCAGTGCGAGCCCGAACACAACCGTGTTCGCCACCGCGAAGGTTTTCAACGTCAATGTGTTGACGCAGGCGCAGGTCGCGCTGTCGCGCCACTTCGCCTCGCGCGTGAGCCACAAGTTCGGTGAAGGTTCGTGGAGCGATGGGCGCAACGGCGCGCCGGTGCTCGCCGACTGTGCGGCGGTGTTCGAGTGCGACAGCGTGGCCCAGCATGTCATCGGCGATCACCTGCTGTTCGTCGGCAAAGTCTCGAGCGTGATCGAATCGACGCTGCCGCCGCTGCTGTTTCATGCGTCGCGATATCACCAGCTCGGCAAGGTCGTCTGAGCCGCCGGCAGCGCCATGACAAACACTGCGATCGACGCCCCGAGCCTGGCTGCGATCCGCGCGAACCGGGCACGCATCGCGCAGCACATCGTGACCACACCCGTGCGTTGCATGGTTGACGACGCTCTCGACGCGGCCGTCGGCGGCTCGACCCGGGTCTGGTTGAAGGAAGAGTTGTTCCAGCGCACCGGCAGTTTCAAGCCGCGCGGCGCGCTGTCGGTGATGCAGGATCTGGATGCGCAGCAACTCGCACGTGGCGTGACCGGCGTCTCGGCCGGCAACCACGCGATCTCGCTCGCCTATTGCGCACAAAAACTCGGCACCACGGCGAAGGTGGTGATGCCGCGCAACGCCAATCCGTACCGGATTCAGCTCTGCCGCGAGTTCGGCGCGACGATCGAGCTTGTCACGGATGTGCATCGCGCGTTCGAGCGCGTGAGGGAAATCGAGGCTGACGAAGGCCGGTTCTTCGTGCACCCCTTCGAAGGGCCGAAGACGGCCCTGGGCACGGCGTCGGTCGGCCTGGAATTCATGGAACAGGTGCAAGCCGCGGGCGCGCAGCTCGACGCGGTGATCATCGCCGCGGGCGGCGGCGGTTTGAGCGGCGGCGTCGCCTGCGCGGTGAAACAGATGCACACCCAGACCGCGGTCTATGTCGTCGAACCCGAAGGCGCAGATACGTTGAGCCGCAGCCTGAAAGCCGGCTCGCCGCAGTCGATCGACAGCGTGCGCACGATTGCCGATTCACTCGGCTCACCGCGCTGCGAGCCCTATTCGTTCGAATTGAACCGGCGCTTCGTGGATGAGGTCGTGCTCGTCAGCGACGCGCAAATCCGCGAAGCGATGCGACTCTTGTTCCGCAGCGCCAAGCTCGCGGTCGAGCCTGCCGGCGCGGCCGCACTCGCGGCATTGATGCACCCGCTGCAGAAGCAGCTCGAGGGCCAGTGCGTCGGCCTCGTCGTGTGCGGCGCGAACATCGACGCTGAGACCTTCGCCAGGCAACTGCTGCCTTGACGTCTGGTGCCCAGGCCTTGCGCCGCCGTTCGACGGCGCAAGGCCTGGAATGCGCGCGCGGGGTGCTCGCCGGCGCCGGGTCGATTCAGCGCCGCCGGCTTATGCCGCACAGGCTGCCGGCTTCATCCGGTCGACGCCTCGGGACTTGCCGGGGCACCGATCAACCCCAGGCTGAGTGCCGTGCCCAGCAACACCACCGCGCCTCCGCAGAGCATCTGCAGCGTCACCACTTCGCCGAGGTAGAACAGGCCCGAGGCCAGGGCCACGATCGGGTTCAGGAACGTCACCGCCATGGCTCGCACCGGACCGATGCGACGCAACAGCCGAAAGTAGAGCAGGAAGCCCAGCCCTGAACTGGCCACGCCGAGCAGGGCCAATTCGATCCAGGCGCGTGCCCCGGGGTCGCGGCTCGGCCAGTCGGCCCACGCGAACGGGGCCAGGCACAGGCTCGCCGCCATCAGACTGCCGACGGTGATGACCAAAGCGTCGGCACTGGCCAAGTGGCGGCGGGTGTAGAGCGCACCCACTGCCCACAGCACCGAGGTGCAGAGCACGGCGACCACGGCGAGCGCACCGCTGCCCGACTTGAACGAAACGCTGCCCGACACCAGCAGCGCCACGCCGGCAAAGCCGATCACCAGGCCGGCGCCTCGCCAGGCGCCGAGCCGCTCTTTGAGAAAGAAGTGCGCGAGCAACGCGGCGAACAGCGGCGCCGTGGCGTTCAGCACTGCCACCAGGCCGGCTGTGATGTGCAGCGACGCATAGGCAAGCAACAGGAAGGGCAGCGCGGTGAACGGCACACCCAGGACCAGCAGTTGGAACGGGTGCGCGCGCAGCGTGGGCAGGCCACCGCGCAGCAGCAGCAAGGGAAACAGCAACAACGCCGCCATTGCCAGGCGCACCGCGACCAATGGTGCGGGGCCGAAATCGGGCACCGCGGCGCGCACGAACATGTAGGCCGTGCCCCAGAGCAGGCTCAGCAGCAGCAACTCGGCAATGTCTTGGAGGCGCATCGTTGGGTAAGGCCTGCGCCCGGGTGCGGCGGATGAATCAAGCCGCTCTGGCCACTTCGATTCCAGCACCATACTATTTCACGAAATGACATCGAGTGCGCGCTCGACTTCCGAGTTTTGCAGTGGCCGCTACGTGCCGTCGACCCAGGGCCGCCCGGCCGTAGACTGCTGTGTCGCGAAACCCACGCGCAGCGGAGCAGTGCATTTTGAAATTCCCGATGGCCAAGAATTCGCTGTTCGCGGTGCTGTTGCGCTCACCGTGGTGGGTCAGCGTGGCCATTGCCGGCGCTCTGGCACTGGTGGCGGCAGCCCTGCTGCCGCAGGCCTATCGCGCGGTGGGCGCGCTCTCGGCGCTACCGTTCGCCGTGATCGCCGCCATCGCGGCCAGGCGCCAGGCGCGGCTGCCGAGCGCGGCGAAGGTGCTGGCAACGCAGCAAGCGGTGAGCGCGATGAGTTGGCCGGACTTCGCAAAGCTTCTCGAGCTGGCCTTTGCGCGCGATGGCTACTCGGTGCAGCGCGGCAAGGACGATGCCGTGGACTTCGACATCGAGCGCCAGGGCCGGCGCATGTTCGTCAGCGCAAGGCGCTGGAAGTCGGCTCGCACCGGCCTCGCGGCGCTGCGCGCGCTGCAGACCGCGCGTGAGGCTGCCGGCGTGCCCGATGCGCTGCACATCGGCCTGGGCGAACTCACCGACAACGCGCGGCCGTTCGCCGCCGAACATCGCATCGCAATCTGGGCCGGCGCCGAGTTGGCGCAGGCGCTGCGCAGCTTGACGCTGCCCCTGCCCGCGCCGAAGCCGCCTCCGCGATAGCCCGCAACAGGCCGCGACAGGGCGCGACAGGGCGCGGCAGCGCCCCGCTCGCCGCCGCGCAATCGAACCGCATCGGCGCGGCGGCGCAAAACCGCGTGCAGATCGAGCATCGCACGAACGCAAGCAGCACGATCTCACACCAGCAGGCCCCGAGGTTGCGCTATTTGCCTCAAGTCACGCGCCGCGCTTCCGATGAAGGCCTGCGGATCTCGGTGTGAGGCCTGCGCGCGGGCTGAAATCGGCCAACGTCAACCAAACGGGGGATCATCTTGTTAAGTGTTGTGTACCTTCTGATGCTGAGTGGTGTTGGCCTGCTGTTGCTCGCGTCGGTCGTCGACGCCGTCATCCTGGTCGCGCGCAAACCGAGCTGGGCCACGCCGCAGCACCACCTCACGCTGATCGACAGCGCCGACCGCCGAACCAACCCACTTCCCGTGGTGGGGACGGACCGGCGCAACAAGCCCACCGATTCCGAGCTGGCTCGCGACGCCGCGTAGGCGTCTTTCGGCTCACGCCGCGGGTAGGCGGCGAATTCTTCGGGGTTCCCTTCGCTGTCGAAGCTGCCTCACACCAGAGGCGCCAGCAAACCTTGCAAATCTTCGGCGCTGAATTTCGGCGCCGCGGCGCCATCGGTGCCGAGCACACCCTCGGTCAGCGCGGTCTTGCGTTGCTGCAACGCGAGCATGCGTTCTTCGATGCTGCCGGCCACCACCAACTTGTAGACGAACACCGGCTGGTCCTGGCCGATGCGGTGGGCGCGCGCCGTCGCCTGTTGTTCAACCGCAGGGTTCCACCACGGGTCGAGGTGGATCACGGTGTCGGCGGCAGTGAGGTTCAGGCCCACGCCGCCGGCCTTCAGGCTGAGCAGCAGGATTGGCACCGCCTTGGCCTGGAACTGCCGCACCACCGCGCCGCGCTCGCGCACCGGGGTTTCGCCGGTGAGCACCAGGAACGGCAGCTGCAGATCGGCGAGCTCGATTTCCACCAGACCCAGCATCTCGGTGAACTGCGAAAACACCAGCAGGCGCCGGCCTTCGTCCACCAGTTCGGGCAGGTTGTCGCGCAGCCATTCCATCTTGGCGCGCTCCATCGTCGCCGGCGCCTTGCTGCCCTTCACCAGGCGCGGGTCGCAACACACCTGGCGCAGTTTCAGCAAGGCGTCGAGGATGCTGATCTGCGCACCCGCAAAACTCTGGCGCTTCAGCACACGGCGCACCTGTTCGTCGGCCGCCACGCGCACGCTCTCGTACAGCGCGCGCTGCTGGCCCTGGAGCTGCACGCGGCGCACGACCTCGGTCTTGGGCGGCAACTCGGCGGCGACCTCGAGCTTGCGCCGGCGCAGGATGAACGGCCGCACGCGCTGCGCGAGCAGTTGCGCGCGCAGCGTCTCGCCGTTGGTCTCGATCGGCTTGCGCCAGACGCGCGCGAAGCTGCGCGCGTCGCCCAGGAAACCGGGCATCAGGAAGTCGAAGTGCGCCCACAGCTCGCCGAGGTGGTTCTCCAGTGGCGTGCCGGTCACGCACAGACGGTGCCGCGCCTTGAGCTGGCGCAACGCGGTCGCGGCCCGGCTCGCGGCGTTTTTCACCATCTGCGCTTCGTCCAGGATCAGCAGGTGCCAGGCCTGCGCCTGCAGCGCTGCGACGTCGCGCCACAGCAGCGGGTAGGTGGTGAACACGACGTCGTGTGCGGCGATGCGTGCAAAGTCGCGCGCGCGGCCGGCGCCCTGCAGCGTGAGCACGCGGAGTGACGGTGCGCAGCGCGCCGCTTCGGCCTGCCAGTTGGCGATGAGCGAGGTAGGCAGCACGATCAGCGCCGGCGCGTCGAGCCGGCCTGCGTGTTTTTCGAGCAGCAGGTGCGCCAGCACCTGGGCCGTCTTGCCCAGGCCCATGTCGTCGGCAAGGATGCCGGCGAGGTGCTGTTCGCGCAGGTACTGCAGCCAGGCCACGCCGTGCAGTTGGTAGGTGCGCAGCGTCAGGTTCAGGCCGATCTCGAGCATGCGCTGCGGCGCCAGGGGCATCGGCGCGCCGGCCAGGCGCAGGCGCTGCGCGAGCGCACTCAGGCCCGCCTCACCCTGCAATTGCCAGGCGCCTTCGACGCCGACGCGCTCGGCGCGGCGCTGCTGCGTATCGAGCAGCGCCAGGCGCATCGCCTCGAGCCGCTGCGCTTCCCAGTTCGACAGGCGGAGCCACTGGTCGGGCTTGCGACGCGGGTCGGTGAGAAGGTCCAGCATCGCGCTGACGATGGCCTTCAGCGGCGCAGCCGGCGCCTCGATGCGCCGGCCGCCGGGCGCGCGCAGCACGATGACGGCGGCGTCGGGGATTTGTGCAAGCTCACGCGCGCTCAGCCAGCGCGCGTCGCGCTTCAGCAAGTCGGCGAGCAGCGGCGCGAGGTCGAGCGTTTCGCCGTCGACGTCGACGCCCAGGCTCAGCATGAACGAGCCTTCGCGCGGCGGCTGGCGCAGCGCGCTCAGGGCCTGGACGCGTGGGCCAAGCGGCTCGACCAGTTCCCGGCCTTCTTCAACGCCGCTGGCGGGATTGACGACGATGCGCCAGCGATCCACTGCCAGGCTCTGGTGCGCAAAGCCCGGCTGCACGACGATGGCCCAGGCCTGCGCCTGGAGCTTGGGCACCTGCTCGGCCCAGAAGTCGCCGAAGTCCACTTCGTTCGGCAGCGACCACAGATCCTCATGGCCCTGCGCCGCCTCCTTCGTGCGCCATTGCAGCGCCTGTGACGCAAGTGGCCGCAGGCCGCTGGCCCAGAGTGCATCGGAAGCGTCGGCTTCGGCCGCGAGGTTGCGTTGCATCAGCACGCGTTCGTTCCAGGCGCCGCGCAACAGCACAGTGGGCTTGGGTCTTGTGTTGAGCAAGCGCGTCGGCGCCGGGGTTTCCCAGTGCAGGCCCTTGTCCGTGGCGTAGGTCCAGGTGATGCGCGCCACGGTGAGTTGCGCGCTGCGCGGGCCGAAGCCGTCTCGCGCGCGCAGGCCGAGAAAGCCGTCGCCGCGCGTCAGCGTCTGCAGGTTCAGGCGGGCGCGGAACTGGCCCGGCGTGAGGGCCTGCGCGCCGCCCGTGATGGGCGTTGCGGCAGGGGTCGTGGAAGATGCTGCGCTCGGGTCGGGCTCGACTGCTGGCGGCGCCTGCGGATCATTGATTGCGCTTGCCGGCCCTGCTTCGAGGGGCAATTGCGTTGGCGTTGGCGTTGGTCGTGGCTTTGTCTTTGGCTTTGGCGCCGGCTTTGGCGCCGGCGGTGGCGCCTGCGCCTCGGCGCGCAACAGCGCGATCACGCGTGCAGCGTCCGCGTCGGGCAGCGTGGGCAGCGCGCGCAACTCTTCGGCCCCGGCATGCCGCCGCAGCGCCGCGAGCCAGACTTGCACCGCCGCTTCGCGGGAGGGCGGGCCCATTGGCACGCCGCTGCGGGGTGGGGGTGCACGGGCCATGCCTCGATTCTCTGTGTGATTCGCGGTTCACCGTGGCCAGGCTCCGCAGCATGTGGCCGTTGCAAGCCACATTCACCCTGCTTGATCGCAATCACTTGGGCGCAACACCCGGCGGCGTGAAGAACGGAATCGGCGCGCCGGCGTAGATCGACGTCGGCAGTGCGCCGTTCCAGCGCTCGGCCTTGACGCGCTCGACCTCGATGCGGCGCAGCTCAAGGACGTCACGGTTCTGCGCGAGCGCAGCGTTTTGGATCTTCAGCGCCTCGGCCTGCGCGGTGGCGACCTTGAGGTTGGCGTAGGCTTCGCCGTCGGCCTTGGCCCTCAGGGCCGTGGCTTCGGCTTCGGCCACCGCCACCTTCTGCTTCTGCTCGGCCTCGACCGTCTTGAGTTTGTTTTCGGCGACGAGCCTCAATTGCTCCTGCGTCACTTTCTGATTGATCGCGCCCATGTAATCCGGCGAGAACGCGAAGTTGCGCATGTCGATGTTGATGATCCGTGCGCCGTAGATGGCGACCTTGTCGCTCAAGGCCTTGTAGATCTCGGACGACACCTGCGCGCGCTTGGCGATCAGGTCGGGCGCCGTGAACCGCGCCGTCACCGCCTTGAACACCTCCTGCGTCGCGGTCTGGATATAGCTTTGCAGATTGCCGTCGTGGCTGTACTTCTCGAACACTTCGGCGACGCGATCCGTGGCGATCGAGTAGCGCACCGTCATGTTCACGGTGACGGGTTGGGTGTCGCTGGTGCTGCCTTCCGACTTGTCGACAGTCGCTTCTTCGGCGCGGGTGTTGAAGATCGCCAGCGCCTGCCACGGCAGCAGGATCAGGAAGCCTTCGTTCTCGATGCCCTTGATCGCGCCGCCCACGGTGATGACACCGCGCGTTCCGGTGGGCACCGTACGTATCGGCCAAAATCCGAACAGCAACGCCAGCGCAACCGCGCCAAGGGTCAGGTCACGCACCATGACACCGACTTTGGGAGTGCCCTGTTCGGTGCGGTAGCGACTGTTGAATTCCATGGCAATCCTCGGTAAGAAGGCGGTGGCGAACCCGAAGGGAGCGCCTTCGCGCCCGGCGTGCGGATGTTACGAGGCCCGAATGCGTGTGCGCGGCGCCGAGCCCGGAGCGTCAAGGCTTGGCCGGGATGCGCGCCGTCTGCGCCGGGCCCAGGTGCATGCCGCTGTCGAGCAGCAGCAGCTCGCCGGTGACGGTGCGCGCGCCTTCGGTCAGCCAAAGCACGGCCTCGGCCACGTCTTGCGCCGTGCACGGGCGCGCGAGCGGGGCGTTGCTCTCGTAGTTCGCCTTGATCCGTTCATAAGCTTCCTGGCCCATGCCGTCGACGAACCAGCGCGTCGTGATCAGGCCCGGGCACACGGCGTTGACGCGCACCTGCGGCGCAAGCGCGCGCGCGAAGTACAGCGTCATCGAATTCACCGCGCCCTTTGACGCGATGTAGGCGACCGAAGAGCCGATGCCCAAGGCCCCGGCGATCGACGAGACGTTGACGATCGAACCGGCGGCGGCCTTCAGCGGCTCGGCGCAGGCGCGGATCATCTGCAATGTGCCGAGCGCATTGACGCCG
>Ga0315277_10003460_pt1 | contig 21379 bp, 15 predicted proteins | sample YL17G05_15_MG_FD_203695 | JGI IMG/M metagenome (GOLD analysis project Ga0315277, IMG submission 203695) | Sediment microbial communities from Yellowstone Lake, YNP, Wyoming, USA - YL17G05_15 | ecosystem: Environmental > Aquatic > Freshwater > Lake > Sediment | place: USA: Wyoming | collected...
AAAGTCGGTGCGGAGCATTCGACAGCGGTTGAGTGCTGATCGACCCACGAGACGAGTAACCCGAGCACTGGCAGGAAGCGAGGAGAAGCCCCGCCTCTCCGACTCTCCCTGAGAACGGGGCGCCAGGAATCGCTGAGAGCGGCGCTTCGATCGGGGCGAGGGTGCACGGGTGCGCACGAAGAAGCAGTAGCGCATGGGGTGGTGCGGCCTTCGGGGATACCCCCCTCTTACCCGGGGCCCCCACCCCACTGACTCGTGGCGGCTCCAGCGGACAGCGCCGCCAGCTTCCCCGCCGCCTACTTCATGCGTGTGTCCGAATGCAGGTAGCGCGCGGTGGTCTGCAGATCGGCGTGCCCCGGCAACTCTTGGACGGTGCGGACGTCCACGCCGTTGCGGATGAGGTGGGCGGCGAAGGCAGTGAGGGTTCTGCTCTCATTCCCTGGTAGACACCGCGATCATGGGGGGCCGGCGGCGACGGTGGCGTCTTAGGCAATGGACCGCACCCACACCTCCACCTCGCTCCCGAGCGCGGCCCTCAAGCCAACGTGAGGCGCCGTTCTGGCGGCCAGGGGGGAAGAATGCTGGGAATGGCCGCGATTCCCGCATTGCCGGACGCGCAAGCGCCTTGACGGCAGGGCTTATGTGAGCGCTCACATAAGCCAGGTTGTGCCTATCCGGTTGACTCACCAGCATACAACATCCTGTAGGTAGTGGGTGTGTGCTGACCCGCGAGGCCGAGTAGCGTCTGGAATGCGGCCATTGGGGTGCGCCGTCGGTGGAACCGAAATACGAACTCGTTGAGGTAGTGGGGCAGGTGCTTGCGTCCCACGCCATGATGGGTGCCCATGAGCCAGGTCTTCAGGTTGGAGAAGGCCCGGTGGGCTCGCGGCAGAAGATTGGGAGCGTTCGGCCCCGCTCCTTGGGTCTTCGGTCGATGGTCATAGCTCTTCTTCTTCAGGGGAACGTATCCCATCCAGCCATCCGTGAACACGACGCTTCCCGGCTCCACAGCCCCTTCGACGAAGCCCCCCAGGGAGCCCCCGGAGACATCCTCAACCACGCCCAGTCGTATTCGGCCTGAGCCGCGTCCTCGGATCTCTACGGCCGCCACCACGATGGCTTTGCCGCCTTCTCGCTGCCTTCCGCCGCGGCGCCCCTCCTCCAGGCCTCCGACATAGGCATCATCGACTTCCACCATCCCCGTGATCCGGTCTCGTTCCGGCCGCACCATGGCCCGGCGCAGCTTCTGCAGCATAGCCCAGGCCGTCTCGTAGCGCGCAATCCCGAGCTGGCGCTGAAGCTGAACCGCGGAGATCCCTAGCGTGTGCGTGGCGACCAGGTAGGCCGCCCAGAACCACTGTCGTATGGGTAAGCGGGTGGCATGCAGCACTGTCCCGGCTGTCGCGGAAGTCTGGTAGCCGCACTTCCGGCACTTCAGCACGACCCTGGTCGCCAGCTCATACGCCTCTCCATGGCCACATCTCGGGCAGACGTAGCCATCAGGCCATCGTGACTCGACGAGGTAGCGAAGGCAGGCCTCGTCCGTCCCAAACCAGGCCCGGAACTCCGACAGCGAGCGGGAGAAAGGCGGCCGCGGCATTCGCTCCCATCTCCACTGCGCAACATACTACATCTTGTGCCTTGGTGAGTCAACCGGATAGGCAGAAGGGGAATTATGTAAACCAAGAGGTTATGTTGTGTTGCATTGTGCAGACATGCTCTGCGGCTATTTTCGGGCGCATCTGGGTGGAGAGCGTGGCATGGATGGTTACATAATCACGGGCAGATCAGAGAGCGCGGAGCCAGGTGAGCAACTCGCTGTCGTCGTGCCACGAGGGTAGCGAGCGAGGGGTGGTTGGGGCTGCAATCTTCTCCAAGGCGCGGCGTTTCATGTCGATATCAGCGCGGGCGTAGATCTCGCTGGTGGCGATGTCGGCGTGTCCCAGGAAGTCTCGGATGATCACCAAGGGGACGCCAGCCTGGAGCAGATGCATGGCTTTGGAATGGCGAAAGGTGTGTGGAGAGATCTGCTCGGGAAGATGCGGGCAGGCCGGTCGGGCCAGGGCCACGTACTTCCGGATGATGCGCCGGATGCCCGTACGCGTGAAGCGCTGTCGGTGGCGGTTTGCGAACACGAGCGCGTCCAGGTGGTTCGGCTGGCCGAGTTCGTGCTCGCGCAAGTGGTCGACAAGCAAGGCGACGGTGTTGGGCATGAGGGGAACGACGCGCGTCTTGCCTCCCTTCCCCCTGAGGTGAAGCTGCGCAGGAACTTCGAGCCGCACATCGCGCATGGTCAGATCGATCACCTCCTGCACTCTGGCACCGGTGTCGTAGAGCACACTCAGCAGCACCAGGTCTCGCCTCCCGATCGGGGTGCGGAGATCCGGCTGGGACAGGATTGACCGCATCTGTTCTGCAGTGAGATAGTGCAGGGTGGGCCGGTCGTACCGCTTGAAGGGAATGGCGAGCAGGCGCTGGCAGTGCAGGATATGCTCCGGCGCCTCGACCTGCAGATAGCGCATGAAGGCATGCAGTGCCGCCAGGCGCTGATTGCGCGTGCGGATACTGCAGCCACGGTCGGTTTCCAGGGAGTCGAGAAACCCAATGACCAGCTCGGCACTCAATTGCTCAATGCGAAGCCGCTCGATGGCCAATCCCTTGCGGTCACGACAGAAGCGCAACAGCAGTGTCATCACGTCGCGGTAGGACCTGACAGTGTGGGGACTGACATTGCGCTGCATCGGGAGATACTCGGTGAAGAATGCCTGCAGAAGCTTGGCAAGACTCGTCGGGGTCATGGTCGCTCCTTCTTCGGGATCACTTCGCCGAAACGGGCTTGAAGAGCCGCGATCAGATCGGGGTACATCTCCGGGGTCAATCGGAGATAGCGCTGGGTGCCGCACAGGGAGACATGGCCCAGGTAGGTGGCGAGAACCGGCAGCGCGACTCCCAGATCCACGCCCTCTCGATACCAGCGCGCGAGGCGATGCACGGCAAAGGTGTGCCGGAAGTCATGAAGCCGCGGCCCCTGCCCCCGGCCCCCGTGGGAGATCCTGCACGCCCAAAGGAGCTGGCGGAATGCGCTGTGGATGGTCTGAGGGGCGAACGGTCCGCCGTCCGGAGCGGGAAAGAGCAGATCGTCCGGTCGCTTCCCGCTCGCCTGGGTAGCCGAGTAGCTCCGCAATCGAATGGCGAGGGAGGGTGCAACCGGGACGAGACGATCCTTGCGGAACTTCCCCTCGCGAATAGTCACGATGCCGCGCGCCAGATCGACGTCTCTGATCTGTAGGTGCCGCGCCTCGCTTACCCGCAACCCGCATCCGTAAAGCAACCGGAAGATGAGCGGGAGCATGACTTCCCGCCGCGGCGAGTGGAGACTGGGCCGGATCTGATCGGCTGCGGTAAGGAATCGGCTCACCTGCTCCTGGGTGAAGATGTAGGGGACGAAGGCGGAGTGGCCCTTCGGAACCAGATGGCTACCAGGGAGATAGGGGGAGAAGCCCCGACGCATCAGAAACAGGCACAGCTGCCGCACTATATGGATGCGGTTTCGCTGTGTGGAGATGCCCTCGTGGGGCCGTCTGCAGGCCCATGCCCCGATCACCGCCTTGGGGAGGTCGGGAGTGGTCGCTCCCTGCTCCAACAGAAAACGGTCGAAGGCGACAAGCCAATGCGCTTGGGTGCGGTAGCGATACCCCAGCACGCGCTTCTCCTCCACAAACTGATAGAGGTGAGGGGCGAGGGCACTGAGGTAGCTCACCTTAGGCTCGCACTCACGCATGATGTACCTCCTCCGGATCGAGCGCGCAGGTCTGCAACTGCGGCAGATCAACCTTGGTGTAGATGCGCGTGGATTCGGAGCTGGCATGCCCCAGAATGTCGCCGATAGTGGTCAACGGTGTCCCGGCCTTCAGCAGTCGGGTGGCCAACGAGTGGCGCAGCATGTGCAAGCCACCGGGCCGTCTGGGCGGCACCGCGATGCCGGCTTGGCGTCGATACTTGGTGATGAGGTACTGGAGGTTATTCGCATGCCCGAAGGGACAGAACGGCGGTCTGCACCAGAGGAACACCTCGCGATGGGCAACGGCAGGAGGCCTGTGACGCAGGTGATCGATGAGCGCCCAGCCGACTTCCTCGGTCAAGGGCAAGACGAGAGGCCGCCCGGTCTTCGACTGTACCAGCTCGATGCGCCTCTCCTCCCAATGCAGGTCCTCCAGTCGCAGGCGTCTAATGTCACCGACCCGCATCCCAAGGCGGGCAGCCAACAACAAGATCGCGTAGTCACGCTTTCCTTGCGGAGAGCCGCGGTCTACCTGCACGAGCAGCTTCTCCACTTCTTCCGCGCTCCACACGGAGGGGATCTTCGCGTGCTTGTAGCCGGGGATCTTGGGCAAGGTGGCCGCCACATCGTCTTGGAGTATCCCGCGCCGATGCAGGTGACGTAGGAATGAGCGCAGGATGCCGATGATCAGCGCCACGGGGCCGGGGCAGTGATGACGCTGAGAGAGCAGAAAATCCGACAGGTGGACAGGGCGAACCTGGGAGAGGTGCTCGACGCCAGCGCGATGCAGGAAGAGCAAGAAAGTCGGAAGATGCTGACGCCGACACCTCAGAGTCGCGGGGCGCTGGCCGGCACAGATGCATTCCTGCTCATACTCGGTCAGCGCCTGCCGGAAATGGTCCGGTAGAGATAGCCGCCGGTCGACACACTGCTTGGGCTGGATGCGCCCCCGCACTTGAAACTCAGCCAGCAGTCGCAGGGCAGACAAATCCTGCTGGAGAGTAGGGGGCATCGGGTGGGGCCAACCACCGGGCGGATATCCCCGGTGAGCCAGATAGCGCTCGATCAGGTCAACTGAAAAGTGGTTGGTCTTCTCCACCCTGAGAGCAAAGCGCTTCAGAGTTAACCAGACGTCGCGATAGCGACTCCGAGTGCTGGGGGAGTAGCCCGCCTCTTCCATGCGCTGTCCGGCTGCCGCGATCAACTCATCCAGCGCGGCCGGAACCTCGGCCTGCACGTCCTGTCGCGTCTCCATGAGGGACCTCCTCGAATTGGTGTGGGCAATGCTGCCCTGGCCCCATCATGGGGCGCGCGTTATGTCACGTAAAGTCCCGCGATTTCAGCCTGCGAGGGGTGCTGATCGTGTCTGCACAAGGGAACACAACATAACATCTTGCGCTACATAAGTTGGCTTATGTCGCGCGCCACATAAGCCGAGTTATGCAAGCTATTTGTTCATGTTCTGTCGCGTTGGCAAGAGGCCGGTCGCAGCTCCCTGGGGCCGAAGGCGCGGCCCGGGGGGAGTAGCGCCCATCGTTCAAGGTCCACAGGCGGCACGACAGGCCGCCCACACGCGCCGACAGCGCCGCGCACAGCAGCAAGCCGAGGGACAGTCCCACCCGGCCGCCGAACGCCCCACACAGGCGCTTGTGGCGCGCCGTTCGCGGCAACGTGTGCACGCTCACCAGCTTATGGTGGCGACCCGGGGGCACTTCGCCCAACGGATGTGGCAGCCTGCCGAGGGCCACCGAACGAGCCTTCCGAAGCTCTGGGCACTTGATGCTCGTGGCCGAGGGAAGGAAGGTAGGCGGCTCTGTCAAACAGATGTCACCAGAGTTGGTACTGCCGCACCCTGAGGGTGAGGGAGCGGGCCGACCAGAGGGCACAGCAGAGCCGTCAGGGCCGCTAGACGCTCTGCTCCGCAGAAAGGGGGTGCCGATGGGCAACTTCGCCAGCTACGACCAGTTCTTCGAGGCGGCGACCTTCGAGGCAGCGACCGGTCGCGGTCGCAAGCCCTTCCCGTACCAACAGCGCCTTGCTGAGGCCGACAGCTTTCCGGACCTAGTCCGGGTCGAGACGGGCTGCGGTAAGACGGCCGCGGTGGTGCTCGCATGGCTATGGCGGCGTCAGAAGCGGCCCGAGCAAACGCCGCGGCGCTTGGTCTACTGCCTGCCGACACGAGCGCTGGTCGAGCAGACCTACGCGAACGCGCGCCAATGGATCGCAGGGCCCGTCCCGCTCGGCCTCAGCATGACAGACGCTGATGTCCACATTCTGATGGGCGGTGATGTGGATGGGGACTGGCAGTTGCACCCCGAGCGCGACCAGGTCCTCATCGGCACGCAGGATATGCTCCTCTCGCGCGCCCTCAACAGGGGCTATGCTGAGAGGCGCTTCCGCTGGCCTGTCTCATTCGGTCTCCTCAACACCGACAGCCTCTGGGTCTTCGACGAGGTGCAGCTCATGAGCACGGGGCTGGCGACCAGCGCGCAGCTGGCGGCATTTCGCAGCGGTATCGGCGGATCCGACGCCACGCATTCGCTGTGGATGTCAGCGACACTCGATCGGAGTGCTCTGGAAACGGTGGACTTCGCGGATCGCGCCCGTGGTCTGCGGGAGGAAACCCTATCCGGCGATGACCGAGCCGTGGAGGTGCTGGCTCGCCGCCTCTCGGCGCCCAAGAAGCTTGAGCGCTACGACATAGCCCCCGACGCGAAGGACTACGCCCAACGCGCGGCAGGCGCGGTCTGCGAGGCGCATAGAGACGGCGCCTTGACGATGGCCATAGTGAACACTGTCGAGCGCGCGCAGGAGATCTACAATGCCATCAAGCGCAACCAGCGTGACGGGAACGTCCTGCTCATTCACTCCCGTTTCCGGCCTCAAGAGCGTGCCTGCCTGAACGGCCAGCTCAGTGACTTGTGTGATCGCATCAGGAGGAATCACAAGGTAAACCATATTGTCGTGGCCACGCAGGTTGTCGAAGCGGGCGTGGACATCTCGGCCCAGACGCTGTTCACCGAGCTCGCCCCCTGGCCCAGCCTGGTGCAGCGCTTCGGGCGGTGCAACCGGTACGGCGAGACCGAGTCGGGGCGGGTCCTCTGGGTGGACGTGGACGAGAAGAAGGCTGCGCCGTACGCTCCTGGGGAGCTGGCAGATGCCAGGCAGCAGATGGACCGCCTCACCGGCAGCTCGGTCGCGCCCAAAGATCTTCCTCCCGTCACGCTGCATCCTGCGCGGGACCACGTTCTGCGCCACAAAGACCTGACGGAGCTGTTCGACACCACCCCCGACCTCTTCGGCAACGACGTTGATGTGTCTCGGTTCATCCGCGAAGCCAGCGACCACGAAGTCCAGGTGTTCTGGCGGATCTGGGATGGCAGGAGGCCCGACGCTGATCGGATCGGGCGGCCTTCGCGAGACGAGCTCTGCCCGGCACCAATCGCGGACTTCCGCAGAAGGAAGGGCAAACAGAGTGCGTTGGCCGAAGCCTGGCTGTGGGACCATCTTCAGGGGGAGTGGCGGCCAGCGGAAGAGCGGGACATACGGCCGGGTCGCGTCTTGCTGTTGCACTCCAAGGCCGGCCATTACTCGGAAGAAGTCGGCTGGGACCTGAGGACCCAGCAGCAGGTGGCTCCGATCGAGGGCGAGTCGCCGTCCACAACTGAAGAGTCGGTGAGCGATAACCCCGAAACAGTTGGGGCGCGCGACTGGATCTCGCTATCCCAACACACCGCATCGGTCGTTGAGGAGCTCGAGCGACTGCTGGATGGGCTATCGGGTCTCGATCTGCCAGACGAGCACCGGTCGGCCGTGCTGAGAGCGTCCCTCTGGCATGATGTCGGTAAGGCCCACCATTCATTTCAACAGATGCTTCTGTCACAGGCCGATGAAGCGGAACGGAGCAAGCTGGCGAAAGCCCTCTGGGCGAAAAGCCCGCACCGCAGTTCACGAAACACGGAGCGCCCCTACTTCCGCCACGAGCTGGCGAGCGCCCTCGCCTTCCTCGCGGAATGTGAAGGAACACACGAGTCGGACCTCACTGCCTACCTGATCGCCGCGCACCACGGCAAGGTGCGGCTGGCGATCCGCTCGGTGCAGGAGGAGAAAATACCGGACGAAGCAGACCGCCGCTACGCACTGGGTGTTTGGGGCGACGATCCACTGCCAGCCCTTGATCTAGGGCTTGGTGTGAGCATGCCACCAGTGACCCTGGATCTGTCGCTCATGGAGATCGGGCAAGATGACCTCGGTCGCCCTTCCTGGCTCCAGCGCAGTCTAGGGCTGCTCGAGGAACTAGGTCCGTTCCGGCTCGCGTTTCTGGAGGCTTTGCTGCGAATCGCCGATTGGCGCGCGAGCGCGAAGGAGAGCGAAGGAGGCGAGCAAGGTGAATGACATCGAGCTGGCCGGCTGCCGGCCGGAGCCGCTGTTGAGCTACCTCAAGGCGCTGGGCGTCTTCCGCCTGGTCGCCGAGCAGGCGGACTCGGACGCCCGCGCTTTCTGGCGCGGCGACACGTTCTGCCTGCTGACGAAGCTCGACAGAGATGACTTGAAGGACTTCTTGCTCAACGAGTACCAGCCCACGCCGATCCTGGCCCCCTGGAATGGCGGAAGCGGCTTCTTCCCAAAGGACCATAAGCAGGCACTTGAGGCGATCAAAGGTAGCACGCCACGGCAGTTCGCAGCTTATCGCAGGGCCATCAACGTCGCTCAAGAGATAGTGCGCCGGGAACTCGGCGGTCAGAAGCCCGCCAGCGAGGCGAAGAAGCTGGCCGCTCTGAGGCGTTGTAGAGCCGAATTCCCAGATGAAGCAGTGGGGTGGCTAGATGCTGTCTATGCGCTCACAACCCAGAGCCGCGGTGAGAGTGATCAGCGGAGGAAATCCTTCCGCTTCGCGCCGTTGCTCGGCAGCGGAGGCAACGACGGGCGAACCGAGTTCTCCAACAGGTTCATGCAATGTGTTTATCATACGCTGCTGGATGCCGACAAGCGTGAGCAGTCACCGGCCTGGCTGCTTCACGCTCTATTCCACGAGGCCAACCCTCAGCTACTTGTTGAGAACAGCAAGCAAAGGGTATCCCCAAGCCTGTTCTCGCCAGCAAACGTCGAAGCACCAAACGCTGTTCAGGGATTCAGGAGCAGGCCACTCCTTAACCCCTGGGACTTCATCCTCGGGATTGAGGGAACCCTCATGCTGGCGGGCGCGGTCTCCCGCCGGCTAGGCGGGGATGCCGAGGCGAGGGCGACATTTCCATTCACGGTCACGGCGTCCGCGGCCGGCTGGCCTGCCATCTCCTCTGAAGAACGCACTCCCGACGGTAGGAACAGAACCGCGGGACGCGAGGCCGAGGTGTGGCTCCCGCTCTGGGAGCGGCCAGCGTCGTACCAGGAGATCAAGCATGTGTTCTCCGAGGGCCGCGCCCAGGTGGGCCGGCGACCTCGCCAGGCCCGCACGGGTGTAGACTTCGCGAGAGCAATCGCCCAATTGGGCGTAGATCGTGGGGTACGTGAGTTCCGACGATATGGACTTCTCACGGGCGGGCGTTCGGGCAGAGCACACCTCGCCGTCCCACTGGGTCGCCTGGAGGTGCGCGCCGGCCCACCTCCCAGCGCCTTTCTGCTGGACGATCTGGAGGGCTGGTTGGGCCGTCTGCGCCCGTGGGTAGGTAATCTGAAGGAGGCCCCTGAGCGCCACCGCCGCGCACTGCGACAGGTCGAGGACGCCATCTTCGCCTACTGCCAGCGGCCCGGGGCCTCCCGGCTACAGACCCTGCTCGCAGCGCTGGGCCGGGCCGAGCAGGCCATCGCCATGAGCCCCAAGGCCCAGGACAGAGTCCGGCCCCTCCACGGGTTGAGGCGCGAGTGGGCCCGTGCTTGTGACGACGGCTCGGCGGAGTTCCGCCTCGCCGCCGCCATTGCCTCCATGGAGATGATCCGCGCGCAAATGGAGCCGGTGACCCGTGATCGCTCCGGCCGTCTAGTTTGGGCGGAGGACAATCGCGGCGTCGTCTGGGCGGGCGGCGACCTCTGCCGGAACCTCTTGGCGATGTCCTGGCGGCGGTGTGTTGAGGCCCAGATCAAGCAGCAGAGACAGCAACGCGAGGAACAGGAGTCTCCGTTTGCGGGTCGGTACTCAGGTTCGCTGGCAGATGTCCACCGCTTCCTCATCGGCGGGCTCGACGACGACCGCATCGCTGCTCTGATCTGGGGATGCGCGCTGATCAACTGGGCCAAGTTCGACCGGAACGAATCTGGGCCACAAGCTCCAGAGGAGGAAGCACCTGATCTCTCCCGCGCCTATGCTTTGCTGAAGCTGTGCTTCCTGCCCGATCCCCTGAAGTGGAACGGTGTGGAGATCTTCATCTCCGCGGATCTGGCAATCCTGGCGCGGCTTCGCGCAGGGGATATCCAGCCTGCAGCCGCACTTGCCTGGCGACGCCTGCGTGGGTCGGGATTGGTTCCTCTGACTACTCGCCGCGGAGGCACGGTGACAGCTCAGGGCTTCCTTTGGGCGGAAGCAGAAGCCGACCGTCTCGCAGCCGCGCTGTTGATTCCCGTTTGGGAGACTAAGAAGCTGGCAGACATGGTCCTGCGGCCCTCGGAGGCCCAGGTGCTGATACAACAAGCCTGAACGAAAGGGAGGACTGCTATGGCAGTGAACCTCGACGCGCTGAAGGATGCACCCCGACTGCTCATGGAGGCCTCGCTCAAGCCGGTTCAGGGCGAGCGCTTCCAGCCGACCGGCTTCCCCGACCTCGGAGCGGCCACCTACACGCTTCCCGACGGCACTGAGATGCTACTGGTAGAGTCTGCCCAATCCATGGCCAACCGCCTGGAACAGGTGTGTTGGGACGAAGCCAAGGGCGACCTCTTCGCATCCCTCCAGGGCCTGCCATATGTGCGTGTGGACCTGGGCGACTTCGGTGAGACGGCATCGGTCCTAGAGTTCCACCGGCTGAACTCGCCGTACATCTGGGGCGGTGATGGCCCGGATGGCAAGACTGCCGACTTCCGGACCGCCGTGTGCAAGTCACTGGGGCTCAAGGGCGACGAGTGGAAGGGCAAGAAGGGGACTGATGGCGCCGAGCCTCCGGGCGCGCTGGACCTGCGCAAACTGGCTCGCACGGCCCTCCAGTACGACCCAAGCTGTATCCTGCATGGCGTATTCCTTGAAAAGGTCGCCGGGCGGTTCCGGCTCTCCCGTCTCCTTTCCGCCTTCATCGAGGCCCGGGGGGTGCGTGCCGCAGAGAGCGGAGGCGTGAAGTTCGACCGCGTGATCCCCGCCAAGGGGGTGGCCGGTGTGACCTCTGAACAGGGCTACACCAACGTCACCTTCCCCCGCACCGAGTTCACGGCCGAGAGCATCACCGCCTACTTCAACCTCGACCTCACCGGCCTTCGCGGCTACGGCCTCGGCGAGGCGGCCGAGAGAATGCTCATCACGCTGGCGCTCTGGAAGATCCGCCGCTTCCTGGAAACGGGCCTCCGGCTAAGGACGGCCTGTGATCTCGACTGCGTCGGCCTGACAGTCACCCGCCCCGAGGGCTTCGAGGTCCCGCCGCTCGCCGACCTCGACGCGGCCGTGAGCAAGACCATCGCCGCCTGCGCGCAGGCCGGCATGTTCGCCGATCCGCCGGTCACCCGCATCACCTGGAAGACGCCGAAGCCCAGGCGAGGAGGCGAGAGCAAAGGCGAGGCCGAACCGGAGAGCGAACCCGAGGAGGAATAGCATGATCGCCCTTTCGTTCCGCTTCCTGGCCGGGCGCTTCCACGCCACCCCTTGGGGGCAGCACGTCAACGTAGGAGAGCCGGAGTGGCCGCCTGCACCGTGGCGCATTCTGCGGGCACTGATCGCCACGTGGAAACGAGCGCTGCCCGCCCTCTCTGAGGAGAAGGTCCGCCCCTTGTTAGCCAAGCTGGCCCGACCCCCCGACTTCCACCTTCCCCGGGCAACGCTGGCTCACAGCAGGCACTACATGCCCACAATCGAGAGTGGCAAGTACAAGCCCACCCTTGTCTTCGACACCTTTGTCGCGCTCAGCCCCCACAAGCCGGTGGTCGCGATGTGGCCCGAGCTTTTGCTGGACCCCGGCGAGCGCGAGACGCTGGCAACCCTTCTCACGGCCCTGCCCTACCTCGGGCGGGCCGAGTCCTGGTGCGAGGCCCGTCTCGAGAGCGCGCCGCCCAAGCCGAATTGCTGCCCTCTCAACGGCGAGATCGCTCTTGGAGACAACGAGGAGAGAGTCCAGGTCCTCGCCCCGGCCGAGCAAGACGAGGGAAAGCTCCTGAAAGCGCTGATGATCACCACCAGCGAGATGCGAGGCAAACGGAAGCAGACCATGCCGCCCGGTGCTCGGTGGCTGGAGTACGCGCGCAGCCGACGCGCGCTCGAACCCGACCCCCAGCCCCGCCGGTCGCCGCGACGGCCGCCCGCCTTCACCGTCGCTCGATATGCTCTGGACGCCCGGCCCCTGCCTCTGCTCACCGACGCGGTGATAGTCGCACACTTGGCGCGAAGGGGCGCCATGTCGCAGTATGGGAGACTCACCGCGAGAGGGAAGTCGGCCGTCCTCTCCGGCAAGTCCGAGCAGGGCCTTCCGCGGGAGGGCCACCGCCACGCCCACTACCTCTGCACCGACGAAAATGACGACGGCCGCATCGACCACCTGACTATCTGGGCCGAGGAGGGCCTCGCCGAGCAGGAGCAGCGCGCGCTTGGCTCGCTGGCCAGGCTCTTCGCGCGAGAGGGCGAGCCGGAGCTCCGCCTCTTGCTGCTGGGCTTCGCCACCACGGGGGGAGCGCAAGGCACCATGGGACATCTCGTCGGCCCAGCGCGCGTGTGGCGGTCGCTGACCCCGTTCGTGCCGTTGCGCCACCCCAAGCGCCACCGCGACGGCCGGGCCAAGCTCGACGAGCACGGCCGGCAGATAGACGGCCCGGAGGACCAGCTCCGGCTTGAGCTGCGCCGCCGCGGGCTGCCCGCCCCAGCCTCGGTCGAGCTGCTGCCTCGGGCGATGATCCAGGGGCGGGAACGGCGCTGGCTGGAGTTCAAGCAGCGCCGCCCCGGCGGCAACGGCGCCGCCTTCGGCCACGGGATGGGATTTCGGCTGACCTTCGACGAACCGTTAACCGGACCGCTGGCGCTCGGCTACGGGTGCCACTTCGGGCTCGGGCTGTTTGTCGCAGGAGAGGAAGTCTAGCGACATCATAGACTGCCGCATAGCATTGCTATTGGCAGCGCTCGCGCGCTTAGCACCTTGACAATGGAATAGACGTAGTGGGTGAACGCTATGTCGCCTGAGCAGTCTGAAACGACGGCGGCCTCTGACTCGGCCGCGCCGGACCTCATCCCGGCGCGGATGCTGAACGAGTTCGCCTACTGCCCGCGGCTCGCCTATCTGGAGTGGGTCCAGGGCGAGTTCGAGGACAGCGCTGACACGGTCGAGGGGCGCTTCCACCACCGGCGGGTTGACGAGGCCGAGCCGAAGCGCGCGCCCGCCTCGGAGGCCGAGGGTGGTGAAGACGAGCCTCGCATCGTGCGCTCCGTCATGCTATCGGCCGAACAAGCCGGCCTCATCGCCCGCATTGACCTGCTCGAAGTGGACGGCGACGAGGCCGTGCCAGTGGACTACAAGCGGGGGGCTGCTCCGCCCAACGGAGCAGCCCCCTGGGAGCCCGAGCGCGTCCAGCTCTGCGCCCAGGCCTTCATCCTCCGCGAGAATGGCTTCACGTGCGAGCGAGGCGTAGTATATTACGCAGCATCGCGAACCCGCGTGGAGGTCCCCATAGACGACGACCTGATCGACCGAACGCGCTCCCTTGTCGCGAGCCTCCGCGAGACAGTTGCGTCCAGCGCCATTCCCCCTCCGCTCGGGGACAGCCCGAAGTGCCCCCGTTGCTCCCTGGTCGGAATCTGCCTGCCGGACGAGGTCAACCTGCTGAGCGCCGGCGAGGATGCCGAAGGCGGCAAGGTCCGGCGGCTGCTCGCGCCGGCCGCCAATCGGCTTCCTCTCTATGTCCAGGAGCATGGCGCCCTGGTGGCCAAGAGCGGGGACCTCCTCCAGATACGCCAGGGCCCGGAAGTCCTACAGGAAGCCAGACTGCTGACCACCTCCGAGGTCTGTCTCTTCGGCAATGTGCAGATCACCACTCAGGCGCTGAGAGAGATGGCTTCTCGTTCCATCCCGGTCTGCTACTTCTCCTCCGGGGGCTGGTTCTATGCCATCGCACACGGCATGTCCCACAAGAACGTCGAGCTTCGTCAGGCCCAGTATCGCGCCGCGGACCGGGCCGACCAGCCGCTCGCTTTCGCCCGCCGGTTCGTCGAGGGCAAGATCCGCAACTGCCGGGTTCTGCTCCGGCGGAACCATCCGGACCCATCACAGGCCGCCCTCGATGAGCTTGCCCGGCTGGCTCGCCGGGCACGGACTGCCGCCGAAATGCCGACACTCCTGGGCATCGAGGGAGCAGCCGCCCGCGTCCACTTCTCGAACTTTGCCGGGCTTCTGAAACAGGGTGCGGAAAACGGCGAGATGTCCTTCGACTTCACCACCCGCAACCGGCGGCCGCCTCGGGACCCGGTCAATGCCCTGCTCTCGCTGGCCTATGCCATTCTTGTCAAGGACCTGACCGTGACCTTGCTCGCCACCGGTTTCGATCCCTACCTCGGCTTCTACCATCAGCCCCGCTACGGCCGTCCCGCGCTCGCGCTCGATCTGGCCGAGGAGTTCCGGCCCCTCATTGCCGAGTCGGTCGTCATCTCGGCGATCAACAACGGCGAGGTCCGTCCCGATGACTTCGTGCGCCAGCTCGGCGCGGTATCACTCACCCCGCGGGGGCGGCGGCAGTTCCTGGGCGCATATGAACGCCGGCTCGCCCAGGAGATCACCCATCCTATCTTCGGCTACGCCATCAGCTACCGCCGTGTTCTCTCCGTCCAGGCCCGTCTGCTCGCCCGATGCCTGCTTGGCGAGTTGCCGTCCTATCAACCCTTCTGCACCCGTTGACGCTGCGAGATGAGACACTGGTATATCGTCTGCTACGACATCCGCGACCCCGACCGTCTCCGCCGCGTTCACGGCAAGATGGAGGGCTTCGGCGCCGCGCTCCAGTACTCCGTGTTTGCCTGTGACCTCACTCTCCAGGAGAAGGTCACCATGATCGCTACCCTCGCCGAGCTGATCAACCATCGCGAGGACCGAATCATGATCGTGGACACCGGGCCGGTTGAAGGCAGAGGCATGCAGTCTGTCGAATTCCTGGGGCAGGTTCCGCCCGATCTCGGGGAGAGACGGTCCATTATCGTGTAGCGCCCTTTGCTTGGCCAACGCCTGCCGCTTGCTGAGCCGGGCCGGCTGCGAGCGGCGCGGTGATGGCGAAACCCCCGGAGGCGCTCGCAATATGTGGCAGGGCGGCCCAACAGCCCCGCTGGGCGCCCAGTGCGGGCCAGGAAGAGGAGGATCATCTGGTCAACATTGCTCGACACGTGGCAGCGAACCGGGTGAACTGGGCCCAAGGATGTGACCTCTCGCACGGCAGCCATATCCTGGCGCTACAGCCCACTCTGGCGGCTCATAGCCGGTCCCCAGCAGGGGCTGCCTCCACGGCTCCCAAGCCGTGGCCCCATTGAAGCGACCAGGAGGGCATCGGCCCTGGACACGAGTGTTGGCGCCTCCACGGCTCCCAAGCCGTGGCCCCATTGAAGCGCCCGGACTCTCACCGGCGCTCCCCGGACCGTCCAGCGGCGCCTCCACGGCTCCCAAGCCGTGGCCCCATTGAAGCTTCTGAAACCGCGCCGCGACGGCCGCCGGTTCTATGGCCTCCACGGCTCCCAAGCCGTGGCCCCATTGAAGCCAGAACCTCCTGGGCGCCTTTGTCGCGGTCGCAAACGCCTCCACGGCTCCCAAGCCGTGGCCCCATTGAAGCGTACAGGATAGCGACATAGCGACCTACCTCGCGCAGCCTCCACGGCTCCCAAGCCGTGGCCCCATTGAAGCGGTTGCCGCGAGCGACACTGACGTCTAAGAGAACCGCCTCCACGGCTCCCAAGCCGTGGCCCCATTGATGCGGTTGCCGCGTGCGACACTGACGTCTTAGAGAACCGCCTCCACGGCTCCCAAGCCGTGGCCCCATTGAAGCTTCTCCTGCACGCTGATTCCGAGAATAGCTCTTCGAGGTCGCGTTGCTCGCCGTCTATCGCCGCATGACTGTCGCGCGCCTCCACGGCTCCCAAGCCGTGGCCCCATTGAAGCTTCTCCTGCACGCTGATTCCCGCGAAACCCTGGAACGCCTCCACGGCTCCCAAGCCGTGGCCCCATTGAAGCTCTGCCTCGAATGACAGCGCGACGCCGCGCCGGTATTGCCTCCACGGCTCCCAAGCCGTGGCCCCATTGAAGCAAGGGAAGAGACAGGACCGAGTAGGCAGAGCGCCTCCTCCCGCCTCCACGGCTCCCAAGCCGTGGCCCCATTGAAGCGCAGCCAGTTCTCACGCGTTGGGAGCGGATCACCCTGGCCTCCACGGCTCCCAAGCCGTGGCCCCATTGAAGCCACTTACTGCCTCCTGCCTACCGGAGCGTTCTCACGGCCTCCACGGCTCCCAAGCCGTGGCCCCATTGAAGCTCCAAACACCAGCGCGGGGCGCGTCCGTGCGTGATCGGCCTCCACGGCTCCCAAGCCGTGGCCCCATTGAAGCCAACTCCTCGATTGCCGCCTCGGTCTTTTCGACCCGTCTCCACGGCTCCCAAGCCGTGGCCCCATTGAAGCTCCTCCTTGCGCTCCGGTGTCCACCACGCCTTCATCGTCTCCACGGCTCCCAAGCCGTGGCCCCATTGAAGCGACGCGGCAAGCGGTATGTTCAGCAGTTGTCTGTTGCGTCTCCACGGCTCCCAAGCCGTGGCCCCATTGAAGCAACCACATTCGTGAGAAGTTTGCCGCTCACCTCCTGCGGTCTCCACGGCTCCCAAGCCGTGGCCCCATTGAAGCACGCCCTTCAGCCACGACTCCCATAAGGGATGGCCCCGTCTCCACGGCTCCCAAGCCGTGGCCCCATTGAAGCTATCAGTTTTGCAAACATCGGCCACCAACGATCATTGGTCTCCACGGCTCCCAAGCCGTGGCCCCATTGAAGCATCACCAAGGCTTCTTTCGATACAGTTGCCATAGGGTCTCCACGGCTCCCAAGCCGTGGCCCCATTGAAGCATGTAAAGGGGCCTCAGACCAGAACCTATCCTCCGTCTCCACGGCTCCCAAGCCGTGGCCCCATTGAAGCCCTGTGAAGTGGCTCTGCACCAGTGCTAGCAGCTGTAGTCTCCACGGCTCCCAAGCCGTGGCCCCATTGAAGCTCGGGGGAGATGCATAGATCAACGTCAGACCAACTGCGGTCTCCACGGCTCCCAAGCCGTGGCCCCATTGAAGCGTAGAGGGCCGTGGTGAACTCTCTCAGCGGCTTGTTGTCTCCACGGCTCCCAAGCCGTGGCCCCATTGAAGCTCCGACCACGGGCTTGACCTTGAGGCGCCGGCGCGAAGTCTCCACGGCTCCCAAGCCGTGGCCCCATTGAAGCCGGCTATGCCAGCAGGGGCGGCGGCTCTATAAGGCGGTCTCCACGGCTCCCAAGCCGTGGCCCCATTGAAGCGACTTCTACTGCGGTGAGCAATGTCGCTGGTATATGTGTCTCCACGGCTCCCAAGCCGTGGCCCCATTGAAGCTGCAGGGTATGGGGCAGGCAGGCAGTACCCCAGGCAGTCTCCACGGCTCCCAAGCCGTGGCCCCATTGAAGCCATCGCAGGATGCGAGAGTCGTAGGCGATGGCGCCGTCTCCACGGCTCCCAAGCCGTGGCCCCATTGAAGCTTTGTCGGCCTGTTTCAAGGCCTCGAAGCGCGTGCGGTCTCCACGGCTCCCAAGCCGTGGCCCCATTGAAGCGCTGGCTTCAACGAGGACCCGGTGCACGATCCGTAGTCTCCACGGCTCCCAAGCCGTGGCCCCATTGAAGCGTGAAAAATACGCATGGTAGATGGTCCACCTGTTTGTGGTCTCCACGGCTCCCAAGCCGTGGCCCCATTGAAGCCTGCGAATCGCGAACTACGAGGACGCGGTTTATCTGGTCTCCACGGCTCCCAAGCCGTGGCCCCATTGAAGCACGTTCGCCTCCTACCGTTGTAGTATGGAGAGGGCCGGTCTCCACGGCTCCCAAGCCGTGGCCCCATTGAAGCGGATGCTCCCTCGCAAGGCCCTCCCAGTCGGTCTCTGGTCTCCACGGCTCCCAAGCCGTGGCCCCATTGAAGCTGATCCCAACCCGCTCTACGCGCGAGTTTCAGGCGCGTCTCCACGGCTCCCAAGCCGTGGCCCCATTGAAGCCGCATCTCCTCAATCTCATCAGCAACCAACTCGCCCGTCTCCACGGCTCCCAAGCCGTGGCCCCATTGAAGCACCTTCTCGTCGTCGGGAATCACGAGCAGCGTATACGTCTCCACGGCTCCCAAGCCGTGGCCCCATTGAAGCGTTGAGGAGAGACACATACCTCGAAGCGGCCCTCAGGGTCTCCACGGCTCCCAAGCCGTGGCCCCATTGAAGCTCATGTTTTCACGCTTGCTTCCACCACCATACACCGTCTCCACGGCTCCCAAGCCGTGGCCCCATTGAAGCCAAGTGAAGGCTGGCGAGAGGCACACCTGCCGCAAGCGTCTCCACGGCTCCCAAGCCGTGGCCCCATTGAAGCGTGGTGGGGCAGACCTGGGTTCTGCTGGCACATCCGAAGTCTCCACGGCTCCCAAGCCGTGGCCCCATTGAAGCTCGCGGATGATCGCTAACATTCGTCGCCAGGCGTGGGTCTCCACGGCTCCCAAGCCGTGGCCCCATTGAAGCAGCGTGCTGGCCGACCAGCCGAAGGCGGCCTCTTCGTCTCCACGGCTCCCAAGCCGTGGCCCCATTGAAGCGATACATCCAAAGGCCCAGCGCGGGTTGCATTCTTCGTCTCCACGGCTCCCAAGCCGTGGCCCCATTGAAGCATCGGGCATGGAGTCGAATCAACTCGAGAGTTTCAGCGTCTCCACGGCTCCCAAGCCGTGGCCCCATTGAAGCCTGTGGCAACGGTTCCTATGAAGATCACTGCCAACTGTCTCCACGGCTCCCAAGCCGTGGCCCCATTGAAGCGGCGATCATCTACAGGATCACTCCTGATGCCCATGTCGCACGCGTTAGCCTCGGGGATCACAAGCATGCCCGTGTCACCTTGGCCCAACTTGAGGGTAATCTGTAGCGGCGCGTAGGCCGGTGCAGAGCAGTCAGCGAAAGGGATCTGAGCAACTTCGCAGCGGATATGTCAGTGACCCATGGCAGGCACAGTCGGCAGAAGAAAGGCGCGATGATGCCTAGCTTCGAGGGCATTCCATTCAGGAACTGGCGGGACTACGACTACGCGACGGCCAGGAGAGCGCTCGTCTCGGCCATGGGCCAACTGTGCCGACATCCGCTGCTGAAGAAGGAGTACGGGATCACACCGCGCTGTTGGGTCAGGCGCAGGATCAAAGATGAAGACTGGTATGTATGGGATTCGCTCCGCCTGCTGCCAACTGCGGGAAGCCGGGATTTCCGGAAGGTTCCACACCTGACACTGGCCATTCGCCGAGACGATGTCTTCGTGAGGCTGAACTTCCCGAACGAGGTGAAGGCATCGGAGAGGCAGATGCTCGCGGACTTGGGCATCGAGGGCCTCACGCAGGCACTCCGCCAGACTCTGGCCGCGCTGAGGCGCGAGCTTCAGGGCGTCTCCGGATGGGTCCCGGTCGTGGAGGTCGTGCAGCGTCACTGGGACCGAGGCCGCAGCGCCCTGCCGACATACGATGCTCGACTCTCAGCTGACCTCCGTACCGCTCTACCGCCTGCGAGGCAGTCGCATGGCGGAGGAGGCCCGAAGTACCAGCCTGCCTGGCTGCAAGCCGCGTACGGTGCCTTCGTTCCCAAGCCGGACGCCAACATCCGCCTCGGAGTCGGCATTGTGTTCCCGTACGAGAAATGTGGCTGGCTCGCGCAGCCGAGATCGCTCGACCGCTTCGCGCATGCTTGGGTGGGGTGCAGGCATCTTGTCGACGCCACAAACAAGAATGCCATCAGTGCCGCGCGCTCGGATAGAGGGAAGCCGTGAAGAACATCCTGTTCATATGCACTGGCAATACATGCCGCAGCCCCATGGCAGAGCGGTTCTTCAACCAGTTCGCACGGGGCGAAGCTCCGGAGTGGCAGGCGAGCTCAGCCGGGCTGCACGTTTCCGGAACGCCGGACGCCGCCAGCTGCAACGCAATCGCGGTAGCCAGGGAGTACGGCGTTGACCTCGCCGACCATCGTTCGCAGCGCCTGAGCCAATCGCTGGTGGATGAAGCCCACCTGCTTCTGACGATGGAGGGGTGGCAGAAAGAGGCGGTAGCAGCCGAGTTCCCCCAGGCAGCGGGCAAGGTTCACACCTTGCTGGAGTTCGTTGGTGAACATGGCGATATCGGCGATCCTATCAGCCAGTCGCTTGACGTCTACCGAACTCGTGCCGAGGAGATCATGCAGGCGGTTCAGAAGCTCGTCGACCAGCTGCGGTGAGGAGAGAAACTCGGGTGGTAAGCATTGCCTCCCGAGAGCGCACCATGCAGCCAGAAAGAAGGACGTTCGAGGAGTTCGTCGATCTCGTGTGTCTTGTCTACCATGAGGCGAGGAACGTCCAACGGCCGGCCGTTTGCAGGCGGCTGCCGGCAAGCTTCCGCTGTGACCAGCTCCTTTCACTCTCAGCAGAGCGGCACGAGGCTTGGGACAAGATGAGGCATGTGAGGGCGAAGGCATACAGCGCGAGGAGCGTCAAGGAGGTCGAACAAACCTTTGCCGAGGAATACCACATCAGCCTCGACGGGCTTGAACGCCTGTTCAACAGCGAGTGCTGGACCAGGGGGGATGGCGGCCACACCTACGGCGGGCCGAAGTGGGCTGAGATCTGCCGAAGGGTGACAGCGCTGGAGTGTACCTTGGACGGTTCGGATGAGGCCGCCGTCTCGGCGGCACTCTCCTTTGTGCGGGATGCTGAGCACAACAGCCACGGACCGGGTGGGGTCCGCAGGAAACTCGAAGGCCTAAGGCGCAGGTGCGAGGGAGCACGCGGAGCCGGATCTGATCCCAGCCGCGCCAGTCCCCTTGGTCCGGGGGCAGGGAGGTCGCGATGCGGGGCCACCCAATCGGGTAGTCCGGCTCACCAGCATGCCAGTCCACCGGCCCCCGGAAGAGCAGAACCTTCATGCCATCCACGCGAGAGGTAGTAAGAGCAGACTCAACTGCCTGCCATCCCCCCGTCGTCTTCCCGTCGATGAGCACGCGAGTCTCTATCGGTTCTCTCGGAGGCGCGGCGAGGGCGGTGAGAGACAGCCACGCGGCGAGGCCCGCGGGGGCGAGCAGCGGGAGCAGCCGGAGACCCATTTTCATGACAACTCCTTCGCGACATGTTCGCGGGTGGATGACTACCAGATGGACGGTGTGAGACCTTCACCACAGAGCTCCCTGTCTTGCCGGCCGGTCGTTGCGTCAAAGGCCGTCCTGACCGGAGCGAGGTATTCTCTGACGGTCAGGCCA
>Ga0315277_10003461_pt1 | contig 21379 bp, 17 predicted proteins | sample YL17G05_15_MG_FD_203695 | JGI IMG/M metagenome (GOLD analysis project Ga0315277, IMG submission 203695) | Sediment microbial communities from Yellowstone Lake, YNP, Wyoming, USA - YL17G05_15 | ecosystem: Environmental > Aquatic > Freshwater > Lake > Sediment | place: USA: Wyoming | collected...
GCATCTTAGGTTCAACCTTAACCTCACCTGCGTCCGAGACGCTAATTAAAAGCACCCCACCTTTCTCTTTTTGGTCAGGTATCCACTCCGGCGGGCCGGAATACCAGGCTGGAGGCTTCTCTGAGCATTTATAGATCTCGTGCCAGTGCCCCAGCGCCAGATAATCCATGCCACTGGTTTTAACTTCCTCAAGCCTGAAGACATGGTCATCCTCCGCCGCCTTTCCTGGGATATAGAACGCCCCATGAGCCATAGCGATATGAAACCTGCTTGAGGTCAAGCGATTGAGCCCTTTTAGGGGGCTTGTGTATGACCTGTTACTTAGATTTGGTTTCCCATATACCGTTAAATCGAGACCGGGATACTCCTTGCAGGACATATTTTCATCAGCAAAAATTTTTAGATTGGAGCATTTCCCTTCAAAGTCAACTTTTCGGTAAATTGACGAGGAATCAAGAGAATCATGTGTGCCAGGGATAAGGCAGACTGGAATATTATTTGACCCGAGCAAATTAAATTGCTCTATCACTAAATCTATATTTCTTTGTGGCTGCTGGTTAGAATCGAACAGGTCTCCAGCAATTAAAACGATGGTTACCCTTTCATTTATAGCAGTAGCAATAACATTCTTGAATGTAGCTCTCAGCTGCTCTCTTTCAGAGGCGCCTTTATTTCCCAGACTCGAGAATTTCGCCCCGAGGTGAATATCAGCGGTGTGTAAAATCTTGAGCATTACAAGTATCCCCTCGCTGGGAGAGTTCCTAAAATTCCTAAACTAAGGTTCTCGTTGAGATTGCTTTGTCCCGATAAATCCGGACTCGCAATGACTTTCTTAGCCACGAACCTTAGGAAGAAACAAAACACCTACTGTGACCGCGGTTGCTATAACGGAGAGCAAATACAGTCCCGTTCCCGCAGCTAGACCGATAGCAGCAGCCGCCCACATGCTGGCAGCTGTGGTTAGCCCAGCTACCCCCTCTCCGCGCATGCCCCGGAAGATAACCCCAGCGCCAATGAAACCAACGCCGACTACTACCCCGGCAGCAACTCGAGAGATGTCCGCTGTACCACCAGTAAACCCATAAATAGACACCAGGGTGAATAAGGCTGCCCCAGAGCAAACTAATATGTGCGTACGCATTCCCGCGGCCTTGCCTGCCCGCTCTCGCTGATAACCAACGCCTGCTCCCAAGCCAGCAGCCAATAAAAATCTCAATATCATTTCCAACAAGGAACTCAAATTCATCACCTCCTCATCTAGGAGATCCCAGATAGCTTAGTTTCCCGCGCCTTATCTTAGCCACGCCATCCTCTTTTGGGCTATGATATGGCAAATAGTATGTGCGTCAGAAGGCCTGCCCGCATCTATGGGGCAAATAGGTGCTCTTGATGAGGCCACGAAGAATAGAATAAACGCCAAAGGCAAATTTGTCAACGACGGTGAAATCGAGGCATAATTTAGCGCGGGGAGGCAAGCTCGAAAATGGTGCTGATAATAGACAACTATGATTCTTTTGTTTACAACCTCGCCCAATACCTGGGGGAACTGGGTTGGCAACCAGTAGTCCACCGCAATGACCAGATTACTTTAACTCAAATCGAAGAGCTGGCACCCAGCCACATTATTATCTCGCCAGGGCCCTGTACACCCTTAGAAGCAGGTATCTCTAACGAGGCAGTGCAGCACTTTGGTGGGAAAATCCCTTTGCTGGGAGTGTGCCTGGGACATCAATGCATTGGCCACGTCTATGGGGGCAAAATCGGTCGGACATTGCCAGTCCATGGCAAGACCTCCATTATCCACCACGATGGCAAAACCATCTATCAGTGCTTGCCCAATCCCTTCCCAGCAACGCGCTACCATTCCCTTATTATCGAAGCTGAGGGGTTTCCATCCTGCCTCGAAGTCACTGCCAAGACTCCCGAAGGGATAATAATGGGAGTGAGACACCGAGATTATGTAGTCGAAGGGGTTCAGTTTCACCCCGAATCTATCCTCACCGAAGTAGGACACGACCTCTTGACCAACTTTCTCCGTTTTACCCGTCCAGTTTGGAACGAAAGTCAAATAGCAAATGCGAAATGCTAAGAGAGCAAAAGGCAAAAATCAAAATGCAATATTTGATAAATCCTAAGCACGAAATCCTAAATCCTAGACAAATACAAAGCACCAATGACAGAAAGCCAGAATTGTTTAGACGCTTTGAATTTTCCTCATTTGATATTGTTTAGAATTTAGAGCTTAGAATTTAGGATTTTTCTAAACGTGGCAGAAATTGTTTATCTCAACGGCCAACTTGTCCCTCGCTTTGAGGCTAAGCTATCTGCCTTCGACCATGGCTTCCTCTACGGATACGGGCTATTCGAGACCATGCGGGCTTACAACGGGCATATCTTTCGCCTCGACTCTCATCTCACCCGCCTGCGCTGCTCTGCTGAGAGCATTGGTCTGACACATAGCATCCTGAGCACCGACGAGGGTAAGCAATCTCTGAAAGCTGCCTGCATGGCAACCTTGGAAGCTAATAAGCTCAAGGATGCCCGCCTGAGGCTCACCATTTCGGCCGGTGAAGGCGACATGACGCCCGACCCCAGCACTTGCTCCAGCCCAACTATTCTAATCACCGCCCAGAACCTCATCCCGTTACCTCCAGAAAGATATGAATCAGGTTTTAAAGCAGGGTTATCCCCCCTGCGTCGCAATAGCCAGTCGCCCCTGTCCCGATTGAAGTCCACCTGCTATATGGAGAATATCCTCGCCCGCATGGCAGCCAGAGCTGCCGGATGCGATGAAGCTATCTTCCTCAATGAACAGGGGTACCTTGCTGAAGGCAGTAGCACCAATATCTTCCTGGTCAGCCATGGAGAACTCATCACACCATGTTTTGAAAGTGGCGTCCTGCCCGGAATCACCAGGGACGCAGTCTTGGAAATAGCCCGGACTTCAAATATCAAGGCCACGGAAAGATGGGTGGAATTGAATGAGCTAATCGAGGCTCAAGAAGCCTTCCTTACCAATTCCATATTAGAGCTTATGCCCCTGGTCTCCATCGAGGGCAGACACATCGGTTCAGGCAAACCTGGCAAGCTAACCAGGGACTTGCTGTTTGCCTATAGAAGACTCGTCGGCGAAGCAGCAGAAATAGATAAAGGAAAGCTATGAGTTCAAACAAAACAGGCGGGCTCCTTTTCGGAACAGGCGGCGTTCCTCTCAGTGCTGAATCCAGTTCGACAGAGGCTGGTATTGAGCGTATTGCCGAGCTTGGCCTCGGCTGCATGGAGGTCGAATTCGTCTGGGGGGTAAAGATGAGCCCCGAGGTTGCTGTCTCGGCGGGAGAATTGGCAGCCAGGAAGAAGGTAGTGCTCACTGCTCACGGACCCTATTTCATAAACCTGAATGCCGTCGAGCCCCAAAAAGTGCACATGAGCAAAGAAAGGATATTGCAAACTGCCCGCATCGCCGCTCTTTTCGGCGCCAGAAGTATCACCTTCCATGCCGCCTTCTATCTCAAAAATACCCCTGTTGAGACCTATGCCACGGTCAAGAAGCATCTGCAAGAGGTAATGAATACTCTGAGAAAAGAGGGGAACAAGTTAACGATTTCACCCGAAGTTGCCGGGAAACCCTCCCAATTTGGCACCCTGGAGGAAATACTTCAGCTTAGCAGCGAGATAGAAGGAGTTGCCCCCTGCATTGACTTCTCTCACTGGCATGCCCGGACAGGCAAGGCTAATTCCTACCGAGAATTTCTCGGTATCTTAGACCAGATTGAAGGAAAACTGGGCCGGCGAGCCCTGGATAATATGCACATCCATCTCTCCGGGATTGCCTACGGTAACAAGGGCGAAATCAAGCATTTAATGCTCCCGGACTCAGACCTCCATTATGCGGAACTGCTTAAAGCCTTGAAGGAACGGAAGGCGAAGGGAATAATTATTTGCGAGAGTGCGCCTTATTTGGAACAGGATGCTCTGCTCCTGCAAGAGACATATCGGGAACTCTCTTGAACAGTATTCCTATTCATGAGCGCTCGGCACTATCCAATTTGGAACAAGAACCTATATAACAAGGTTCCTAAGCCTTTTGACTTTTGTTGACAAAATGAGGGATAGACTAACCATCGGGATTGTTAGTGCTGGCGGCGATGGGGCGGTACTTCTAGGGAGTCTCTCACAGCGATTGTCCGCGGAGCTGCACCTTATGGACGATTGTTGATCGAGAAGCACAGGTGCGCCGAATGCGAGAATGTCAATGCCCATAAGGAGCATTTCAGCGTTTGCCACTGGCTGTGGTTGTAGCCCGCTGCAGGCCCAAATACCAGACAAGCATTGTCTCATGGGCCAGATGTTGCTCATTGTAGGCAAAGCGGTCGATCTCACCCAGCAGGCAGCCCTGACGAACATAGAAGCGACAGGCCGGCACGTTCACGTTCTGTGTCTCTATCTTCAGGTAGTGGCAGTTCCTATCCCCGGCCCATCTGGCTGCCTCGCTGAATAGCAGGGTCCCTATTCCAGAACGACGGCGCTCCGGGTGCACTCTAATGTCCCACAGAACTGCTATGTCTTTGCTGTCCCGCAGCATGTTAACTCCCGGGGTATGGCAGGCGACAGCTGCCCCACCTACTGGCATATCCCCTTCGCGGGCAAGGAACAGAACCCAATTGGATGTGTTGAACCTCTCGAGCCATCGCATTGGCCCTTCCTCTCCTGTCTCACCATAGTCCTTCACATAAGGTGGAATGACTGCTTCCTCGCGGAGAAGCATGCCTCCGAGCCCGTCATTGAGCAACGTGATAGTCAGTCTGGACCTAACCTCAAAGGCGATGGATACGGTCGAGTATTCGGTTAATGATTCTGTGCTTACAGGCAGGGCTGCTATCTCCACGTCAGCAGTACTCCTCATCTATGTTGACAGGAACGCAAGCGCATTGTATCACAAGCGAGGGAGCTGTCAACAGACTGAATTGCGTCATAATTATTGTTACGGAGAGGAGCTAAGGAGTCACAATTCACTAGACCGTGCAGTCGCTTGCCTGACCTAATGCAAACGAGGAGCTTGGCAAAATGGCTGATTGTTATTGGCCTCCCAGGTTATAGTTCGGCTCCATACCTTCACATTAATCTGCGCGAAAACTTGACAAAATACTTATTGCTACTTAAACTATTTAAGTATCGATAATAATTAAGGAGGATATTCGGTGAAGGAAGAGCTAATTGCCCAAACAATTGAAGCGCAGCGCCGGATGACGCGAGTAATCAGGGAGGCCACACTCGACTCCTGGGTGAAATTGAACTTAACTATCCCTCAACTCAAAAGCCTGTTTTACATCTCTCGGCATGGAAAAATGAACCCCAGTGCTCTGGCATCCGGAATCCGGGTTACTCCTGCCAATGTCACGGGGATTGTTGACCGACTGGTTGAGCAAGGCTTGCTGATACGTACCGCCGATGCGGATGACCGTCGCATCTCCTGGTTGACAGTGACCAATAAGGGAAAGACGCTCATCAATGACTTGAGGGAAGGCAGAGCGCAGGAGATGCGCAGGATTCTGGATAGGCTGACCGAAGAAGAGTTAGCGATAGTTGCGCATGGCTTCGAGTTAGTGGCGAGAGCAGCTGAAATCAATGAAGGAAAGGAGCCGTTTGAGAATGACTGAAGCAATCGTTGTCGAGGATCTTATTAAGACTTACCCCAGAGTAAAAGCTGTCGACGGAATTTCGTTCACCATACCGGAGAGAGAAATCTTCGGGCTACTGGGACCCAACGGAGCAGGCAAAACGACAACTATACGGATACTTCTAACCCTCATAAAGCCGACCTCAGGCAATGTAAGCGTGTTTGGTGTAGATGCACTGGCCTATCCGGACAAAGTGAGGGAAATGGCCGGTTACGTACCTCAAGATGTGTCAGTAGATGGAGAGATTACAGGTTACGAGAACATCCTGATCTACGCCAAGCTATACGGTATGCCAGGCGACCAGAGGAAGAAACGTATCAAAGAGGTACTGGAGTATTTAGGTCTTCAGGATAGAGCCGACAGCATGGTCAATACCTTCTCAGGTGGCATGATGAGACGGCTTGAATTGGCGCAGTCATTGGTAAACAGACCGAGGATGCTGTTTCTTGATGAGCCAAGCATTGGCCTGGACCCAAACGCCAGAAACGCCATATGGGACCTGGTGAAGAAATTGAGAGACGAGTTCGGCACAACTATCCTCCTCACTACCCATGATATGGTCGAGGCAGATACTCTGTGTGACCGGATAGGGATAATGGACAGAGGCAAGTTAGCGGTAATTGGCAAACCCTCCGAGCTGAAGTCATCTGTGGGGGGAGATGTATTGAGCATAGTTTCCCAAGCCCCTAACCTCCCGGCGGTTGTCAAAGAGCTTGGCTACTCGACTATAACTGAGTCATCGAACGGCACTGTTGAGCTGCTGGTCGCAAACGGTGACGTCGTTATTCCACGCGTTGTGGAAGACCTCAGAGCTAAAGGAATAGAGATTGCCTCGGTGTCCCTGAAGAAGCCTACCCTTGATGACGTCTTTCTGAAGTATACCGGTGCTCGTATAGGTGAGGGCGGGAGCTGGGCGCAGGCACGTATGACAAGAAGAACATTCAGGAGGCTGACAAGATGAACCTAAAACGGTATTTATCAAGCGCGCTGGTAATCACTGAGCTTGAGTTAAGAAAGATCAGGCACGATCAGTCACAGATCTGGCTGAGAATAGTCCAACCGGCCCTCTGGCTTACAGTATTCGGTGTTACGTTCAGTAAGATAAGGTCTATACCCACCGGAGATTTCACATATCTGCAGTTCATGACGCCGGGCATACTTGCTCAATCAGTTATCTTTGTGGCTATTTTTTACGGAATCGTCGTTGTCTGGGAGCGTGACCTCGGTTTGCTTAATAAGCTTCTATCGACCCCAGCACCACGGTCAGCTATTGTTATGGGCAAGTCTCTAGCGGCTGGCGTGAGGGGACTATTTCAAGCGATTGCCATCGTGATTCTAGCTCTCATTATGAAGATTGATCTTATCCTTACTCCTCTCAGCATACTTGGTGTGTTTGCCATAATAATCCTCTGCGGCATGTGTTTCTCCAGCCTGAGCATAGCTCTTGCCTCAGTTCTCCGTAATCGGGAAAGAATGATGGGCATTGGACAAGCTATAATGATGCCTCTGTTCTTCGCCAGCAACGCCATCTATCCCATCTCCATCATGCCAAATTGGCTCAAAGTCATTGCTATAGGCAACCCTCTTAGCTACGTTGTCGACGCCACAAGGGCGCTGCTTGTCACAGGTGATTTCTCTTCTATCGGCATAGATATCCTGGTAATCTGTATGACCACAATTATGCTGGTTGTCCTGGCAAGCTTAGCATTCAAGAGGATACTATCGTAGCAAACCGGGCGAAGCTAAGAGGGGTCGGCATGCCAGTCTCAATGGGATGTCAAGCCTGAATCAACGGGGCTTTGACCTGTTATTTGGCCTTGCCTTCTTCGTAGAGGTCGCCGCCGTAGATGTCGTTTATGACCGTAACGGGGACGTCTTCTACCTCGAGGACCGAATTGAAAGTAACCCGGGCAGAAGGCAGGAGTGTTGGCTAAGAAAGCTGCTTGGGCAAGGTGGCGGATTAGTCAATCAGGGTGAGGTGTTATAGCAATGATAGTGATAATGGGTATTCGCCTTCCATCTTTGCTTGTTTCATCCGGCCCGTAATGCCAAAATACCCTATAAGCCCCCGGCGTCATCTGTTGAACGTAGGCCTCAAAAACCTTAATGCCATAACGCCTGGTTAGTGATTGATACTCGTGGGTTTGTAAGGATTTTGAGCGGAGATTTGTTCCTAGATACCGCAGAGTTTTCCTTACTTGCTTCCGTACACTCTTAAGGGATGGGTCATTCTCAATGATTGTGAGTTGCTTATCAGCTTCAAGCGTAAAGCGTAGCTCACGCTGCGTCATTTACATGTTTTGCAAGTGAGCCACGATTTATTGTTTTCCCGTTTAGCGACTCACGTACGCCCCTATCGATCGAAGCTAAAATATCTTTGTTTTCAAACACCCATAACTCGGAAGCAGGTATGCTTGCCTGCGGGTCCAGTATTATCTGCCCGATGCTATTGCAATATACGAAATAGGTAACACCTTCCCGCACTACTGTTTTGGGCAAAACCACCCGCTTCCTGGAGTCCGGCGTGACAGGCTTGCCCACTCTTACTAGATTCTGGTCTCTTATTACAGTTGCCATCGCATTTCCCCTTACACATTAATTAGTTGCCATGTGGGTTGAACCCATTTTGCACCATTTCCCACTATTCTCACCATTATCATAACATATGCCACAATTCCGTCAAGCCCTCGTGGTGGTCAACTGTGGTGGTATTCTGGGGAAATAATACCGGATTTGTGGCAGGCCTGATTGGCATGGTGTCCCTGGGATTGCTAATTCCGAGAACCTGGTACTAACCTCCTAGTACGTATGAGGACTTGACAACGGCTCTATATATGTGCTAATATGAATATCGTCCCGAGTAGCCGAGCAGGGACCTGGCATAAGAGTTGGGTTTGGTGAAAGCTGAAAGGTGCAGGTAGTGGCCAGCACAAGGTAAGCTGAAGGCCAGGCCGGACGATAGCAGGTGAAGAAGTGAGGTTACTCGGGGCGTTTCTTTTCTTGCTGGCTAAGCATCCCTGTCGCAGTTTAAAATCACCTAATAAATAGGCTTGATGCTTCCGTGGATATCAGCCTATTCAAGTTTGACTCTTAACCAAAGCTCACCATCTACGCCTTTGATTTCGTGGTATTCTGGGGAAATAATACCTGATTTGTGGCGGGCCTGACCCGTATGGTGCTCTCGGATTCTGCACCACCGAAGGACAGGTTCGGGCTGTAGGGTTGCGGCCGATAGGGGGAAGAGAATGAGGGAAGGCGGGATGATTCGTTTTGTAAAAAGGGCTATTTTTCCTGGAGTTCAAGAGCTCTTTTTCATACGTAGGGCGATTACCTCCGGAAGATTCAGTTGTTAAAGTACGTACGATTCGTTTCGTCGGTCTGCCCTTTATATTTGCGAGCCGTGGGGGATGGTCGACTGACGCAGGGAGACAATTTCCAAAAGATTCTCGACAACAGTTTTCAGGTAGTTGCGATCGGTTGGGTCCAACCGGTAATTTGCAGAGTACCATTTTACGAGTAATCTGGAGGCTTCTCTGATTACGCGGCGGTTACCAGGGTCGTTCTGAAGGGAAGACTGTAACTTGACGCGAATGAGCGCTATTTCAGGGTCAACGCCTTCCAGATTCGTAATGTTCCACAGTTCCTGTGTTTGGGCGGGGCTAAGGGCACCGGAATAGAAGCCATGTCTACGGGCATTCCGGTTGCCTTTCTGGCCACCGCGTTTCCTCTCAACACGTGTTGGGTTTACAGCCAGGTTCTGAGAAACCTCACCCGCGGGATTTAATTTGTCAGGGTAGCACACGAGTTCCAAATTAGCATGAATTCTTTATTTGAACAAGGGGAAAATGTCACTTCTTCCCCGAATGGTTGACTGGGGCTGTGGACCCCATTAGCTCAAATAATCGCAAACCTAAAAAGTCACCCCAAAATGAGCGGGTGAACGAGGCATTACTTCGAATACAATAATCCGCTGCATACCCGATTTGTAGTAGGCCTAATTGGTATGGTGTCCCTGGAATTCTTCGCAACCCTCTTTTGTGCCTAGATTGTGGTTTCTTGGATATTGAACCTCACCTTTACTGTTCGAGTTTCTTCTTTTTGCCGTCGCGAAGGTGATTGAGTACTTACCAACATTGGAATCTCGAGAAAGGAACTATCGCCACCCTCCATAGTTCCTTTACTGGAACGTTCGCAAAACTTGTCTAAATCCCGCTTTGCCGCATCGATTCCAGCCTTTTCGGCTTCTATGAGAATCGGAGCTTGTACTGAAACCATGCGGCCTAATACCGGTAGAGAAACCTTTAGTAATAGCAGGGAATCTGGGCACCCGCTTCCTCCAGCTGAATAGTTGATATATTTTATATGGATATTGCCCTTACCCCCAGGAAAGACAAATTCACTTTCACTTTCCAAGCGACTTAAAATTCGACTAAGTTTGAGTTCGTCCTTTTCCACTGTCTACCCCCTTAGTTTGACTTCAAATGAAAACCCCTTGCTTAATAGTTCCTGAAGAACAGAGAAAATTCGTTGTTTATTTAAGTCGGGTAATCTGCCTTCAAGTATGTTCTCTATGAACAACCTAGAATCGGGTGACAGGCTTTTTCCGAGCTGGTCAGAGAGAATATCTATGCTTTTCCCCAGCTCTCCGATAAATATTCTCAGTTTCTTTATATTTAAATCGGATGGTAATGAACGGGAGGGTTCTCCGAGGAGGGTTGCCAGATTATTATGTTTTATTAACAGTTCGCTAGCTCGTCGCCTTTCCGAATCGAAGGCCTGACTCAACCTAATATATTCCTCGTCCAGAATCTCGATAATGCCTTTCAACGTGATGCCTTTTCTAACTACACTATCCAAGGGGATGTCTTCTCCAAGGATTTGTCTCGCCTTTTCTTTCCCTTGTGCTATTCTGCTCAATTTGGCTTCAATATCAGCTAATGGGTTTGCTGGGTTATCCGATGACTCAAACTTTATCTGTTGTTTCAAGGTCTTGCCCCCGAGGGCAAATGCTGCGTCCTCCAAACTCCGAAGTGTTTGAGCTAGTTTAGATGTAGGTCCTTCCTGCAAAGTCAAATCGAACACAACATTATACAGATGTGACTTATTGCTCTTGCCTTTTATAATATCAGATAGTTGCTTCTCAAGCTCGCGCCATCCGCTGACGCCAGTAATCAGATTATCCCATTTACTTTCCTCTATGTGTTTTACAATTCCTTGCCTTGCTTTCTCCTTTATCTCTGCATTATCCATTTTTTTCAACTCGCCGGTTGTGGCACTGGTGATTTCTAAAAGCTGTTCACCCCTAACCACAAGCCCTATTTTCAATCGTGCTATCATTTCAGGATTCAAAATTACGCCTGCGGTCTCAAGAATAGAACGTACTTTCTCAAGGAGCGGACTGTTTAGGGATTCCTCGAATCTGTCCAAAAATTCATCAAATTTGCTCCATCCAAAAGCTTGGAACTCCGGGAGCGAAATTGATTGTCCCTTTTCTTGAGAAGCAATTGCTCTCTCCATGAGAGTCTTAAAGCGAATCCTTTGCTCCGGTAGTGCGTTTGCCCTTTCCTCTACTACTCGAAATACGTCTATTGCCACGCTAATCCCTCCGTATTTGCCTATATTCGTTTAATATTTCTTCGATTGCAGTCAATTCCGCATTGGCTTTTTCTAGGTTAACCTTCAAGCTAGTGAGATCTTCGTAGTATTCATGTACGGTTCTCACATTCTGAGGTTCCAAGCCATCTATGTTTGCACCTTGAACATCTTTTTCAATCTCAGCTTTTTTCTTCTTAATTTCGTTGCTCACTTTATCTCTTGATATGCCTATGTACTTGAATAATCCCTCTGACATTTGGTCAGGGAAAGAAAGAAGTTGGGCTAAACCAACCAAATCTCGATAGTCCTCAGGTGGCAAGTTGTTTAGGGTTTTCCAAAATTCATCCGCTTTTTCCTTGACACCAGTAGCTAATTGCTCCGCAAATGTAAAGAATACTCTCTGGTAGATGACAGACCGCCATTTGTCTGCTTTCTCAATCATTTCTCTCAGATCGCGAATCGCTTGTTCTTGCTCCGTAGAAAATTTCAGAGAGGCCTCGACCCCCATTCCAATAGCTAGTTTTAGATTGCCTTCTTGTTCAAGTATTTTTCTTTGTGTTTCTAGGGCATTCTGTAAGTACTCGCAAATTGTCTCCTTTTCACCCGGGGTAATGGCTCTAAATTTCTGTGAATCATGATACGACTGTAACAAGTATTTTGTTAGTTCATCCTCAACCAAGTATGATATTTCCTCTTTTGTTACGAGTCTTACTAACTCTCCAAGGTCATCCGTTTTGTCTTTATATTGATTCCGTATGGCTTCAATTGAATCGCTTTGTCTAGGGACTCCTTTCCGGTCAGTGGTTGGAAGAAAACTTATCGAAGTCCGATATCCTCCCTTTTCTGGTAGAAAATTTAAGAGTGGCTTCCCTGCCCTTTCTACAAGACTTCTTACCTGGGCCAATGCTCTAAGTCCCTCCGTGTCTTCACCGAAGAATGCCAATATAAGTGGATAGGGAAACGCTTCTGTCCCCCGTTGTTTCACGAATTCACCCTCGAAAGCGACCCCTTTTCGCTCGTAGGTAAAATTCTTCATTGCCGCTGTAAACTCTCCAGAAAGCGCAGATATGAGTTCGTTAAGAGCGCCTAGGTATCTAACAACCTTGCCAACAGTTGCTCTATCGTTTTTCTCTTCGAATCTTCTCTCAAGCGATGATAGTTCTTTTCTCAGTGACATCCTCGGTTGCCTAAAGTCAGGAGTGACTAGGTAAAGCGCGTTAGCCAGAAAATCTGCAAGTAATGAAGGCCTTAGTCTTTCTATTTGGAGCCTGTCTTGATTCTTCAACCATCGAACTAAAGCTGGCAGATCCTTAGGAATAATCTCACCTCTCATAAGGAAGACTGTGGTTCGTTTCTTTTCTGAAAGCACTTTTTCAACAAAGGCGTGTTTCTCATTTTCGCAAAAGCGTTTCAAGTGTTCTAGGTCTTTGAAAAACAAGACTATTACCGAAGATTCCTCATCCTCTGCGAGTGGGAGGTCAGATACGTTACTAAGCCACTTTTCTACATCTTCTTTGGTGGCATCTGGTAGCTGAGGTGAAGACAAGGGAAATGGGAAAAACTCAAGTAACCTGTCAAAGTCAAAAGGAATAAGCTTATCCGGTTTGACGCTTTCAATTATTCCAGCCTCCTCCATCATATCGGGGAGACTGTACTTGAGGTCCGATTGTGCTTGTAAATCATCCAGCCTTTTCTGCAGCTCACCAATTAGTTTTTCGTCGTGGGTATGTTCCAAAGCAAGCTCATAAGTAGCTCTTATTATCGCCAAGCTATCCTTTTTCTTGATTACTGCCTCTTTATCATCTCCTGACACCGCATCAAGGAGCAGACGCAGATAAGCCGAAAGCATCATAGCATGACTTCCGGTAAAGCCAAGCTTTCCATAAAATTCAATCGCCTTCTTATCGAAATCCTCATCGAGCCTAAACAGCAGAGCGCGTTCTTTATACTCTTTTATACTAAAAGGAATGAGGCTAAAAATCTCCTTCCAGTTTCCTGTAAACCTCCCGCTTTTATCCATCAGCGCGTCCAAATCAAAGCAAGGTACACCGCTAATCTTTCCCATAGCTTCAACAAACGATTGAAAACCACGTTGTTCCTTGATGGAGTAAACCTGACTTTGCTGAAAAGCTTTAATAAGGAACCTTGCTCTTCCCCTTCCCATCCACCAAAGGAAGTTTGCGAACCCCTTTTCCGGAATATTTAGAAAAATCTTCATTTGTTGAGAAGTTACAGGAGGTAAATAGAATGTCTCGAACCTACTTCTTTCTGCTTCGCCTTCGCCCAATGTGGCACCCAGTTTGTACTCGTAGATGGACCGTGGTGCGAAAGCAAGGACAGTGTATACTTCTCTTGAATCAAGCAAACTACGAATGGGATTTCTATCGCTTGTCATAATTCTTTGCTGAAGAAGCTCGTAGGCCTGCTCAACCTCATCTATAAGGAGAACTTGATACGGATTCGGGGGACAATTTGAAATTTGGCTACTGACATAGCGAAGCACTTCTGGGACAGTAAGTAGTGTAATCTTGCTCGGATTACCAAGATTCTGAAGGTCATCCGTTATTGCACGGCTCAGTAAGCCTGGCAAATCAGAAGGCAAAATCGTACATCCTTGACCTACCTTGTTATCTATGAGACTTAGAATACGGTCGGCATGGGTATATATCGCAATTCCGCCGTTTTTGAACACGAGCTTCATGATGTGAAACAGTAGCTGTGTTTTGCCCTGGCCATATGCTCCAACCACTGCGATACGTGGAACATTCCTATTGCCTTTGGATAATTCGGCGACATATTTGTCAATTTGCCTTACATAGGCTGCGTGCTGTTCTGATAGAGGCTGCCACTCCGTATCTATGGCTGCGTCATAACCTAGAATCTTTGTTTCTGCCATTTGTCACCTCCAACATTTGTTCGCCTTAGAATACAAGCGAGTGTATTCTGGGGACATAATACCTGATTTGTAGTAGGCCTGATTGGTATGGTGTCCCTAGAATTCCCACGAAAGTCAGGTTTGTTGGGCTGGTGGTTACTTGTTCCTAATAAAATCAACGACTTCATCGATTTTGTCCCTACCTATCAATCTGAAAAAGTAGTTTTCTGGCGTCAAATCTTGCCATATCTCACCGATTCTCTCCTCATACTGGGTATCGGCGGTACCCAGTAAATACTCCCCTTTGTATTCTATGACGCAGTAATGGTTTCTCTTGGTCTTTACGATGAAATCGGGAAAGAACCGCCCCTTCTTATAGCCTTGCAAATAGAATCCGCCGCGCTCTATATTGCGAAGCCACCAATGGATATTATCCAGAGAGTCTATTTTACTAGCAACAATCCTTTCCTCAGAGTTCATTAAATAAGCTTTTTCATAGAGATGCTTACCATATTCGGTATCTTCGTGCAGAAAAATTTCTACCGTGGGAGGAGGGGTAAAGCCAGGGCATGTCCCCAGTTTTTTCTCATTTCTGACGGTTTCAAAACGGGCTTGGGTATAGCTATCCAGAAGTTCTTGAATCTTATTCTTTATCGTCAGAGCCAACTTGTATCTATGATAAAACAATTGCTCTAGTGTTACCTTTTCAGTTTCCAATAACAGATCAACTATGCGTGCTACATATTTAGTGATGTCCTTAACACTAATATTGGGAAACTGGATTGTTCCAGAAACATCCTCTATTAAGTCCTCTTTCGGGTCTGGGCCTCGGGAAAGCTCCGCTTTTGCTGGGATTTCTTTGACCTTGGTCGCCTCTACCCTCGTTACACCCTCCTTGACATGCACATCGACCTCGTAGATTTTTGTTATCATCTCATCTACGTCAATATCGGTTTTGTAAGCTTCACCTACCAAGGGAAATCCCCTCACTAGATCAGGACGATATGTTAATGGCTTATATGAACCATCCTCTTGTTTTAAGGCAAGCAGCGGAATAACTACATCTTTATCGTCAACTACCTTATCGAAGTAGGTCTTCTCTGGTTTGCCTTTGACTCCTGCCCTTCGCAAAGCATATTCATCATAACCGTAGCCTTGCAGGGCCGTTACTACACTCCGCAGGGTCTTTTCAGTATCAGAGGATGAGGTAAAAACATACGATACGTTCAGTTCGTTGCGTGTCTTCTCTTTGGCATTTGGCAGACGGAGAATTCTTCCCAATACTTGCGCTACATCAAGAGTTGAACGCTTATGTGCAACGGATGCGAGGACAGAGGCAAAGGGACAGTCCCACCCCTCACCGAGTGCTTTGACGGTAATTATATATCGTATTCCACAAGCTGGGTCGAACAAGTCTATATTATCTGTCTCGTGATGCTCACTGTCCCGGATAGCAACGTGATGTTTTGGGACACTCTTATCAGTTAGCAGGAAATCCTTGACCGCATCAATGGTTATGGTATCGTAGTACTTGCTTCTATTTTGTGCCTGAATCAGCATAATAGGGCGGATATATTCACCTGTCTCCTGCTGTTCAATCTTTGCGATTTCTTCTAATTCGTTGCGTTTGTCTATGGCAGCATCTAGGGCTATTTTCCAAGAGTTCAGATAGGGAGCCACATAGATAGGAATTTTCACCATGTGCTCTGCCTTTAGTTTGTCTGCTCCAATGCTTATGAGCACGTTGCTACCTTCCAAGGGAGTAGCAGTGTATTCTATTATGAACGATGGATTTAGCTCTCGTAGCATATCGTACGATAGGGCAGTTTTGACATTGTGTCCCTCATCTATGACAATCAAAGGTTCGTTCATCTTGATTACATTGGTCAATGACTCAACCGGCTTGGCACTATCTTCATATCTCTCCAATATGTCGAAAAACTTAGCATTTACATTCTCAAAGTGAGTGATAAGCTGACCGTTTGCCCTATAGTTACGCAAACTCTCCGTATTTTCACGGCGAAAAGCCTGGAGCGTCTCAACCAATACGCAAAGATAGTTGTCTAGGTCATTCTTGGTAATTCTCAATGCCTCTTCTGAGTCAAACACCTTCACGTAATTGCCGAAAGCAGCATCCAACGACTCTCTATATGGATGGTCGCGGTTCTTCAGGCTTTTCAGTGTTTGACTGCGTATTGCATCTGACGGAGTGAACCAAATTACAGCTCCGGCTTTACCTTTGTGAGTTAGGTAGAGCCGGTATATGCAGTCCACAGCATGGGTAGCAATCAGGGTTTTTCCGCCCCCTGTGGGCACCTTTATACAGATGTAAGGCACTTTTTCCAAGCCTTCAATAGGATGATAGGGACGCTCAGTCACTTCCAAGAATGCCAGTTTCGCCTCGTTACGGTCGAACTTTTGCACGCTCGAAAGATAATTACTCAAGGTATCTATTACTTCCTGTTGATATCTTTTCAGGGTAAGCATTTTGTCTCACCAAGACCTAAAAAGTTTTTATCTCGTAAGGGATTTGCTTGAACACGATATCAAACCTTTCCAGCTCATCGTCATCAATCATCACCGCATCGGCGTAGACAACCTTTTTCCCCTGATATCGTTTGGCGATTTCCAAGAACTCCTCAGCAAGCTCGCTTTTGCTATCATAAACTATGAAGTAATGTACCCCGTTGCTCTCTCCTAGGTACCAGTCATCCCTATTCGCTTTTCCCCAATCTATTGTGCTGTGGGTTTCGGTGAAATAGATATATCCAGCCAAGTCCTCATAAGGAGGTTCCCCGCTTATCTGTTTATATTTGTCGAATAATGGATTATCCAATTCTAAGAACTTGAATCCACCACCGAGCCCTTCTACCTTCACTTCTTTGCCATCGCCTTTTCTATAAGAATAGCCTTGAATTAGCCTTCTTAGCCTTTCCGCCGTGATATTCTCGGCAATACCATTTTCCATTTCAACCAATACAAATCTTCTATGTCCACTGTCCTCATGGTTCAGACGTAATACAGCCTCCGCTGTAGTTCCGGAGCCAGCAAAAGAGTCCAGGATTATATCATCTTTATTAGTCTTCAATATTTTTAGTAGATAATATATCAGCTCCTTAGGCTTAGAATAGGCAAAATCTATACCTAGCACTTTTAAGTAATCCGCAGCTTTCCTATTGATAAATTTGTCCAGATAGTTTCTGGGCTTTGTGCCCTGTTCACTTCTATCGCGTAGATAGCTCTTGACATAAATATTCCATTTTGCCTGTTGCCCGTTTTCATCTAATAAAGGTGACGTCTTAGTTTTCTTAAAAATCAATAATTCTTTGTTTCTAAAATACGTCTCGTATGTCCAGCGCCAGACTTTATCCTCTTTAGTTTGAGGAGGAATGTAGGCTCCGTCTGATTTCTCTTGCGGGAAGGTATTCCCGAGTGGTATTAGCAAGCTTCCATCAGGTGCTCGAATAAAATATCGCTGATTATTACAACCCCTTAACGGGTCCAAAGATGATTGATATAGCGCAACGTCATCTCTATACCGTTCTCCTTTTCTTGGCCCGTCTTTTTCGGCTTTCTTGTATAAGCTTTCGTTAACTTCGTCATAGAATTCCGGAAGAGCTTCGATGCCCTTTGCATAACAAAGGATGAAATCAATCGAAGGAGCGAAGAATGTGCCTTTATTACTAGCAGTTTTCATGACTCTTGCCACAATATCAACGAAGTTTTCTTCTCCATAAACTTCGTCCATTAAACAACGCAAATTTGCCACTTCATCTTCTCCTATTGATATGAAAATAACCCCTTTATCTTCTAATAATTCCCTCAATAGCTTCAATCGTGGCATCATCATACAAAGCCATTTGTCGTGACGACTCAAATCATCTGCCTCACCACCAACCACCTTACCGAGCCATTTCTTTATTTGCGGAGCATTCACGTTGTCGTTGTATATCCAGTTCTCATTTCCAGTGTTGTAAGGTGGGTCAATGTAGATAGCCCTAATCCTATTGTAGTAATAAGGCAAAAGGGCTTTTAAGGCTTCTAGATTATCGCCCTTTATCAGCAGATTCTCTGTATCATTACTATTAACAGACAGGTTCTTATTTTCCTTTAGTAACCGAAAGGGGACTTCGTTGTGATAGTTAATTATCTTGTCTTTCCCTATCCATTTCAGTGTTGGCATTTGATCTTGCTCCTCTTAAATAGTGGCAGACTGCAGTTCCCTTTACCAGTTATATATGTAAACTGCAAACTCCCTTGATCCGTCTTTTCATAATAAATTATAGCACGTGCCTGGACGAGAGTAAGCAACCGTTCTATAGCGCCCAATACCACAGAGTGTGCTGGCTGCACATTACGTCACTTTGTGCAATTCAAGAAATACAATATATAACTGCCCTTGCCCAAGGGATAGACCAATGAGGGAAAATGTGGCGCGTGTCCTCTAGCTAATTAAACAATATTGAGGCGTAAGCTCGAAAATAGTAGTCAGTAGTCAGTAGTCAGGAGACAGTAGTCAGCGCTAATGAGATTGCCACGCTTCGCTCGCAATGACAAGAGGGACTCAGGAGGCTTTGACCTGGTATCTGGCTTTGCCTTCTTCGTAGAGGTCGCCGCCGTAGATGTCGTCTATGACCGTGACGGGGAAGTCTTCCATCTCCAGGCGGCGAACTCCAAGGACACCATACCAATCAGGTCTACTACGAATTAGTATCATGTCCCCAGAATGCCGATACTAAGCCAGCATTTTCAACCTCAAATATGCGACTTATCTTGCAGTCCATCTGCCAAACGACATCAATGTGATATAATCAGAAAATAAAGCTGAAACACCTCAGCCGTGAGCGTGGAAGGCAAAGGGGAAAGATCGGATATGGAAGACTTGCCAGGGGGATTGGCATCATCTAACGCAGGCAGAATAGCGGCGAAGTTGGCGTCGATTTCTGCGGGCAAGGTATTGGATGTCGGCACGGGGTCGGGAGGATTCATTAGCACGCTCATCAAGACGCTGAAGGCGTACGGTTCCTTTGTCGGAATAGACTATTGTCCTTCAGGTGAATCAAAGAAAGATATGGAATCTGCCAAAAAACGGTTTGAAGGAAAGGCTGTTCAGTTTCTTCAGATGAATGCTGAGAACCTAGAGTTTGAAGACGGGTCCTTCGACACCGTGTGTATATCTCATTCCCTGCACCATCTTGCGAACATAGATAAAGTCATGACGGAGATGAAGCGTGTGCTTAAGAAGGGTGGCAACTTCATATTTCAGGAGGTGTACTGCGATGGCGAGCAAACAGAGGCACAGTCCGCAGATGAACTTGAACATGAGTGGGAGGCACGAATAGACTCCTTGCTCGGCATCACCCATAATAAGACACTCACGAGACGGCAAATCAGGGAGATCGCTCACGGTTTGAAGTTAACCGAGATCGAGATCTTCGACTCTACGCATCTCGTTAATTGCCTGTTCTGTGAGAAAAAACACCAGTGCGAAGACCCCAGAAACCAGGCAACGTTTCACGACAGCGTGAAGGATATTGACAATGTAATCAAGAGAATTGAGAACCATCCAGATCTGGCGACCCGAATGCGCTTGATTGAAGAAGGACAGAAGATCAAGGAAGTAATAGCAAAATTCGGCGCATCACCTGCCTCATATCTGTTTATCATCGGGAAGAAATGACTTGTTTTGGTGAAGTTTGAGGATAACTTGAGGCTTTATCGGACAATAGTGTAGAGGAACTTTTTAGAAGGAATTTGGCTTTCGTCAGAAGCATAACAAAACATCAGAAGTTCAGACAGGCGCGATGTCATGAGGCTTCAAGCAGATGCTCCTGTTAGAAATACCGGCAAAACAAGGTATAATGGCGGAAAGCGAAACCAAAGACGGTCACCAGATAGTAAGCTCGAAGAAGGCTCGACCAAGAGGAAGGAGTGAATTGAAGGAAAACGCGTTCAGGAGGTATCTCAAAGGGCGCAAACTAAGTGCGACAAGAATAGAGTCCTCAGTAGCGGTCGTGAGGGAATTCGAGAAGTATCTGAGGAAGAGGAAGACTACGCTCAAATCCGCCGGCCCGGAGGTGCTCAGGGACTATATTGCCCTGCTCATAGAGGAAAACAAGAACTCGAAGGATAGACTGGTCGCCATCGCCCGTTACTGCTATTTGGCGAAGAAAAATGACCTGTACATCTACTTCGCCGGGCTTCTTGGCGCTTCAGACGTGTTGCCCGGAATTGGCGAAAGATTGGCAACGATCGCTGGAAAGGCCACCCATCGGACGGTCTTTCATGATTTAGAGATGCCGCCTTTGGGTTCGCCACAAGACAGCTATCCAAAGCTGACCAAAATGGTTCTAGATAAAATGGAAGCCGAGTTGCCAGCCCAGACGTGCAGGGACATTCTCACCTGGAACTACCACAACATCCCCATTGAGGCGTTCAAGGACAGCAAGGAACGTTTTGAAAAGGCTGCAAGCATCGACGAGTATCTCAAGGGCGAACATGAGAGGCTTATCGAGGAGTTGGAAGACTGCATGAGAGAAGGGCGACCGTGGTTCGAGCAGGAGATCACTCCCGAAGTCGTGGAGTTCGTGAGAGCCAATCAGGAAATATGCACCGGGCTCAGACAAGGTGACAAGGTCTACTTGACCAAAATACCCTATGCCCCCAAGCAATTCCTAAAAGAAAAAGACCCTACAATGAGGAAGTACTATGCGTGCCACTGCCAACTTGTCAGAACAGCTTTGCGCGACGGCAAGCCCAAGATACCAGCCACCTTCTGCTATTGCAGCGCTGGCTTTGAGAAACTCCATTTCGACGCAATCTTTGACGAACCCGTGGCAGTCGAACTGCTTGAAACACCACTGAAAGGCGACGCAAGATGCCGTTTCGCCATCAAAATCCCGAAAAGCAAGATGAAATAGGTGGAAGACGCAGCAGTGCCTGGCATTAGCACGTGTATTGCAGATTTGAGCACTGAACGCAAGAACGCTGCTTGTGACGTTCAATCAGCAGGCAACTGTGAATTTTGAGGAGCTTGCTTGGGGGCTGTTCTTCTTCGACCAAGCTGTTGCGGTTTCGCGTAGCGTCCTTATCTAAGCAACAGGTTCTTTCACTGCTACGGTGAGAGACTCGATACCGGATTCCTGGGGAATCACCTCGTTGTGCGCCTGGCACGATTCCAGGTAAAGCTCTATAGCTTCTTTGGCCATAGAAATGGCTTCCTCTTTGGTCT